>Ga0302286_10000009_pt1 | contig 205368 bp, 167 predicted proteins | sample III_Fen_E2_3_FD_198765 | JGI IMG/M metagenome (GOLD analysis project Ga0302286, IMG submission 198765) | Peat permafrost microbial communities from Stordalen Mire near Abisko, Sweden - III_Fen_E2_3 | ecosystem: Environmental > Terrestrial > Soil > Wetlands > Permafrost | place: Sweden...
GTGTTTCAATTACCACATCATGAATATTCTTTTTGTTATAAATATAATAGATATAACAGAGTCCGACAAGTATGAGGTATGCAATGAATACGTTGAAATTATAAATGACCATCAATATGAAGCAGATAATTGACCCTATCAACGCTATAATCGGAAACACCGGATAAAATACTGCCTTATAGGGGCGTTTGAGATCCGGCTCCTTCTTACGTAAGCGGAAGAGTGCAAGCATTGATATTACATACATTGATATAGAACCAAAACATGCAAGCGTAATTACGTTTGCTGTAAGCGATTGACCATTAAGGAACAAATCAACCTTATCTGTTAAGACGCATAATATACCAAAAACTCCTGTCAGGATGATTGCCAAATGAGGCACAGCTCTCTTGTTTACTGCCGACAGGCTCTTAGGCAAGTAACCTGCACGTGAGAGGGCAAATATCTGACGGCTTGCCTCCATAATGATACCATGGAACGAAGCGACAAGTCCAAAGAGTCCTAAAGATACCAGCATGTGGAGCCAGCCGCTCTTGTTGCCAACGATCATCCGCATGGCACTTGGCAGGGGGTCGTTGATGTTTGATAATTCACGCCAGTCACCCGCAGCTCCCGCAAACATCATGACTCCAACAGCAAGGATAACCAATGTAAGAATACCCCATATAAAACCTTTCTTTACCGTGACCTGTGGATTTTTGGCTTCTTCTGCACTCATTGATGCTCCTTCTATGGCTAGGAAAAACCATATTGCAAACGGTATTGAAGCACAGATGCCACTCATAGTCCCCCACGTAAAGGTGTCGGCACCCGCCCAACCGTGAGCAAGGAAGTTTGTCAGTTGAAAACCAGGTGCAACTACACCCATAAACACCAGAAGCTCGAAAATTGCGATAATTGTCACAACAAGCTCAAATGTAGCTGCCATAGATACGCCCATCAGATTAAGGCATACAAATATGATATATGCCACGATGGCTACCTCAACAGGACTTAACTGAGGGAACAAATCTCCGAAATATGCCCCGATGGCCATTGCTATCGAAGGGGGCGCACAGACAAACTCCACCAATGTGGATATACCACCAAAGAATCCTCCTATAGGACCGAAAGCGCGCCGTGCATAAGCAAATGGACCGCCTGCCTGTGGTATGGCGCACGACATCTCGGTGAAACTGAAGATGAATGTTAAATACATGACTGCTACAAACAGTGTAGCAACTAGAAATCCTAATGTTCCGGCGGATGCCCAACCATAGCTCCAACCGAAATATTCACCTGATATGACCAAGCCTACTGCTATTCCCCATAGATGAAATGCGTTTAATTTACGCTTTAATGTTGATTTCTCTTTACCCATAATTTGTTTTATTTTGTGTGTTGTGTTATCGCTCTTATTCCTTTCGAATGCAAAGGTATGTCATTTCGATATTAAAACAATCATAAATAAAGCAAAAATCTACATTTTTTATCATTATGGTTACATTATGATTATTATAATCTATTTATGCTTTCAAAATGATAATATTTTCATAGTAAAAGTTGCAAAATAATAGTTGAGGATATATTGTCGTACCGTTTTAAGCCACTTGGCTATGGCTGTCATCACCAGCGCGCAATTGATGACTAAGATTCCAAACTCCATCTGGAGCACAATCCTGAAGATTGTGATTACGATCGCAACAGCCGTGCTCGGTGTGATAACAGGCAGTTCATTCTCTTCGTAGGAAGAGAACTAACTGTGAAAAAATAAGACCTGTCTTATAGAATACTGCGGGGGCGCACCAGATATGGCACGCCCCCGTTTTTCATTCTATTCTATTATAGTGTTACACCATTCTTGAATATTGAGATCTCCCGGTAATCGTTGATCTCATTGCGGGTCAGTTCACCACTTGCCACAGAGATGATCTTCTCAATGAATCGATTAAGCACGTTTTGCATCGGTTCACCTTGAACGAGTGATCCTGCATTGAAGTCAATCCAATTCGGTTTGTTTTCAAATAAAGGTGTATTCGTACTGATCTTCATGGTCGGTACGAATGTGCCGAATGGGGTTCCACGACCTGTGGTGAAGAGTACAATCTGACAACCTGTGGATGCCAGAGCTGTGGATGCAACGAGGTCATTACCCGGGGCAGAAAGAAGATTCAAACCATCTGCTTCTATACGGTCTCCATAAAGGATGACACCATTTACAGGAGCACGTCCGCATTTCTGTGTACATCCGAGAGCCTTGTCCTCGAGTGTTGATATTCCTCCTTCTTTATTCCCGGGTGAAGGGTTTTCACCGACAGGTTCACCGTGTGACAGATAGTAGTTCTTGAAGTCGTTGATCATATCTACTGTCTTGTTAAAGAGGTCTTCGGTTTTGCAACGGTTCATTAGGATGGTTTCTGCACCAAACATCTCGGGTACTTCTGTAAGAACTGTGCTGCCGCCTTGGGCTGTCAGGAAGTCTGAGAACTCACCCACCAGCGGATTCGCGGTGATTCCGCTAAATCCGTCACTGCCCCCACATTTAAGACCTATTCTAAGTTTTGATAACGGCTGGTCTGTGCGTTTGTCATTCTTCGCGATATCATAAATTCCGGAGAGAAGGCGCATACCTTCTTCTAACTCGTCACCTTTGCATTGCTGTACTACGAGACATTTGATGCGGCTTTCGTCGTAATCTCCAAGTAATTCAAGGAACTTATCCGGCTGATTGTTTTCACATCCCAGTCCGACGATCAATACTCCTCCTGCATTTGGGTGCAAAACTATATCACGGAGGATTTTGCGGGTATTCTCATGGTCTCCGCTTAGTTGGGAACAACCATAGTTATGATGCCAGGCATACACCGTGTCAATACCATTATTGCCAACTTGCCTGCGCATCTTCTCTGCTAACTTTTCTGCGATACCGTTAACACATCCTACGGTTGGGACTATCCAAAGCTCATTACGAGTACCTACCTCTCCATTTTCACGGAGGAAACCTTTAAAGGTACGACTCACATGAGGAATATTCTTTGTTTCGTCATCAACCTGATTATATTGATATGAAATGACACCTTTAAGGTTTGTCTGTAGGTTGTTTTCGTTGATCCATGTCCCGGCACACATATTTTCTTTTGCATGTCCGATGGGATAACCGTATTTAATGATATTTGTCCCTTCTTTCACATCTTCTATCAATAATTTATGTCCTACGGGCGTGTCTTGAGCGATTATTATTTCTTTCTCATCGACCATGATAGCTTCACCTTTTTTGAAAGGTTGAAGGCAGACTACGACAGTGTCGGCGGGATTAATTTTTATAAATTTTGATTCCATAATCTGATTACAGTTGTATTATTAGTGTGTTTTATTTAGGTGTTATTTCTATAACTGTGTACGTCGGTAGAAATCGACATTTTCTTTTGTAAGAATCTCTATTGGAACATAATTGACAGGGTTAACTTCTTTGCGTAAAACAATAGCGTCGAAGAGTGCCTTCACACATGAATATCCCTGCATATATGCGTGCTGGGCAATTAGAAACGATATGGAACCTTGACGAAGGCACTCTGCATTGCCTTCTACCATGTCATATCCCATTATTTGAATATTTCTTCTATTACTACGAAGCAAAAAGTCTCCTACGATATATGCTTTCGAATTAAAAGTGATACAGTGATGGACTGCAGGGTGGGATGTAAAGAACTTCTCCAGAATACTGTCATAAGTCTCTTCTTCACCAAGAGGTAAGTTGAAATCGATGATTTCTACATTTGGAAAATGATCATGCATGTAATGGCGGAATCCCACTTCACGATTCTCCTGCTGTTTACTGGCCACATTATCATCTTTCATCTGTTTCATAAACATAATCTGTTTCTCCTGTGCCGCAACAAGCATCAGCATTCTCCCGGCAAAGTAGCCGCTACAAAACGAATCCTGTCCGTAAAATGAAAGAGGCTTAAGGTCGGGCATGTAAGAGTCTAGTAATATAAAAGGTATATCTCGTGTGTGAAGTTCATCTGTAAACTTTCTCGTTACATCCAGTGTGGCCGGTACAACAATGACTCCATCAGGTTTACCCTTAAGACAGTCCTGAGATGCTTTGACAAATGATTCAGGCAGAAAACGGTGATAATACATGGTCTTGATGCTTACATGAAAGTCCCGGCGATTTTCACATGCTACAGCAGTGCCTTCTTCAATTTCGCTCCAGTATGCTTCAGAATCGTGCCTTGGAATCAGGCAATAGAAGGTGTAAGTTTTATTACTGGCCAAGGCACTAGCATACATGTTGGGCTGATAATTCATTTCTTTGAGAATCTTCTCTACTTTCTCTCTCGCAGCAGGTGAAACATTAGGCCGGTTGTGAAGAACTCTGTCTACAGTACCCACAGAAACACCCGATTGTTGTGCAATGTCTTTAATCCTTATTTTGTCAGTCATAACAGAAAAAATATAACTTTATATATTGAGGGTGTAAAAATAATAAATAAAATTGAATTGTGCGAACACACAGCTGTTATTTTTGCTAAAAAGGTTTGTTTTTATGACTTTTATTTCGTTTTTTAATAATTTATTCATATTTTTGTGCACGATAACAGTGAAATAAATAATTCATAATAGATACATTATATAAAATAGTAAAATGGGAAAAGTTGTAACATTGGGAGAGATTATGCTCCGACTGTCTTCTCCAGGACAGAAAAGATTTGTTCAAAGTGATTTCTTTGACGTAGTATATGGTGGCGGTGAGGCCAACGTTGCTGTAAGTTGTGCCAATTATGGACATGAAGCTGTGTTTGTAACTAAATTACCTAAACATGAAATAGGTCAAAGTGCTGTCAATTCCCTCCGTCGTTATGGTGTTAACACTAATTATATTGCACGCGGTGGAAACCGTGTTGGTATTTACTATCTCGAGACTGGTGCGAGCATGCGTCCTTCAAAGGTTATTTATGACCGGGCAGGAAGTTCTATTGCTGAGGCAGATCTCGAAGATTTCGATTTTGATAAGATTATGGAAGGGGCTGACTGGTTCCACTGGAGTGGTATCACCCCCGCAATCAGTGATAAAGCGGCAGAACTTACTAAGCTTGCTTGTCAGGCTGCTAAGCGTCATGGCGTAACTGTCTCTGTCGATCTTAACTTTCGCAAAAAGCTTTGGACTTCAGAAAAAGCCCAGAGCATCATGAGGCCTTTGATGGAATATTGTGATGTTTGTATTGGTAATGAGGAAGATGCACAGTTGTGCTTAGGATTCAAACCGGATGCTGATGTCGAAAGTGGTAACACGGACGCAGAAGGCTATAAGGGAATATTCGAAGGGATGATGAAAGCTTTTGGCTTTAAGTATGTTATAAGTACATTACGCGAAAGCTTGTCGGCAACACACAACGGGTGGAAGGCCATGATCTATAATGGAAAAGAGTTTTATGTCTCTAAGCATTATGATATTATGCCAATTGTCGATCGTGTTGGTGGAGGTGATAGTTTCTCCGGTGGTGTCATTCACGGTTTACTGACTTGGCCGACAGATCAGGCTAGTGCATTGGAGTTTGCTGTTGCTGCTTCTGCTTTGAAGCACACAATCCCCGGCGACTTCAACATGGTGAGCAAAGAGGAGGTTGAAGCTCTTGCCGGCGGTAGTGCAAACGGACGTGTTCAGAGATAAATTGAATTAAGAATTGTAGTCCATATTTATATTTGGATTTTTAGATAAAAAAATTATGGCAAAATTTAATAAGATGCAGGTGCTCTCAGCTATGAAGAGCACAGGTATGGTTCCTGTCTTTTATAATAAAGATGTAGAAATCGTAAAGAATGTAATCAAAGCTTGTTACGAAGGTGGTGTCAGGGCTTTTGAGTTTACAAACCGTGGTGACTTCGCTCATGAAGTATTCGGTGAGGTTAGTAAGTTTGTCAACAAGGAATGCCCGGAGATGATTCTTGGTGTCGGTTCGATCGTTGAGCCCGCCACTGCTGCTATCTATATGCAGTTAGGGGCTAATTTCGTTGTCGGCCCATTGTTTAATCCGGAGGTTGCTAAAATATGTAACCGCCGTCTGGTTCCTTACACACCGGGATGTGGAAGTGTAAGTGAAATTGGTTTCGCGCAAGAATTAGGTTGTGACCTTACCAAGGTTTTTCCTGCAGGTAATGTAGGAGGCCCATCTTTCGTGAAAAATATGATGGCTCCTCTGCCATGGTCAAACATCATGGTTACCGGTGGCGTTTCTCCTGACGAGGAGAATCTGACAAACTGGATCAAAGCAGGAGTCTTCTGTGTGGGTATGGGCAGCAAATTATTCCCTCAAGAGGTCATTGCTGCCGGCAACTGGCAGGCTATAACAGACAAATGCAAAGAAGCATTAGGATATATTGTTAAGGCACGCGGCTAAAAAAATAATAGAGAAAGGCTTCCTCGGATTATTATCCGTGGGAAGCCTTTTGTTCTTTTCGGCATGTGACCAGAATGTTAAAACTGAAGTCAACAGGCTGAATGATGTTGCTTATGCATATCATTATCGCAATTTAGACTCTATTCGTATCAATGCAGAAAGAGCTTTGTCATTAGCCGGTGGTTATAGCAATGGTGAAGCAGAGGCTCTCAACAATCTGGCATTCGTCAATATCGTAAAGATGGATTTCTCTAAAGCACGCACCCAATTAACTAAAGCAATTGAGGCTTCAGATAATCAGGTGGAACAGCTTATTGCAGATATTCAGTTGATGAGACTATGTCAGCGAGTAAGTGAGAACAAAAGTTTTTATGATTATAGAGAACACGCTCAGAGCCGGCTGAGGCGTATCAATGAGGATAGAGACATGCTCTCGGAAAGAGAGAGAAAACGACTTGTATATGCAGAATCTGAATTAAGTATTGTGACATCTACCTATTATTATTATGTAGGGTTGGAACGTCAGTCAATAAATGCTATCAAGGAAATAGATCCCAACGGTGAGATACAGAAGGATACGGCTCAGATGCTTAATTATCTGTATATGATGGGTAGTGGGGGATTGGTTGAGGGGAAAGATCAATATGACATTAATCAGCAGGAATTTGATTATCTGATGAAATGTCTTTTTATCTCTAATGAGAATCATTATGAATATTGGGTTGCAAACTCTTGCGAAGCTTTAGCAGAACATCTTGTAGATCCGCGTTACCGAAGTGTCCTTATCAAGGATAACTATCCATATATGATGTATCTTAATCCTGCAGGAATACCCGATTCTCTTTTATGTATTGAATTGGCGAATAAGGCCTTAGACAGATTTGTCAGATATGGTGACGTTTATCAGATAGGAGGTGCGTATCGTACTTTAGCTTCATGTTACATGTCGTTGGGGAATTATGGTGATGCTATCATCTGTTTCGAACGTGCTTTGAATTCAAGTAAAGAATTAGGTAAGGCTCCGGAACTGATCGCTAGTATAAGAGAACAGATGAGCGTGGCTTATTCGGCTATAGGTAACAAACAGCAAAGTGACTATAACAGGAATATCTATCTCGACCTACAGGAAATGACAAGGCAGGACAGATATCTGGAGAGCAGAGCAGAGGCCCTTGACAAGGAATCATCTTCTTTGGATATTATGATAGCTGCTATTATTCTGATGATAGCTATTCTCATCATCCTTCTTTATTTTTTCAATCATCTGAGAAATAAAAAATCAGAGTTCGAAAAGATAGAGATCTTATTGAAACCTTTACAGGAATGGAAAGATGATAATATCCTTAAATTAAATGAGTTAAAAGATAAATTTGATAATATCAATGAAGAGCAATTACAAAACCGTTTGCATGTAATTGTTAATAAACAGAAGAATCTGGAACAGAGGGCTAAGATTTCACTCGTAACAGGTATTATCCCCTTTATCGACCGTATTATTAATGAGGTCAATCGCCTGAAAAACGGGAGTGAAAGTGAAAAAACAAGGAAAGAAAGATATCATTACATTACAGAGTTAACGGATAAGATTAATGAATATAATGAGGTTCTTACTCAATGGATACAGTTGCGTCAAGGTGAAGTCAGTCTCCATATAGAGAGTTTTCCTATCCAATCTCTTTTTGATATTATTCTTAAAAGTAAGACAAGCTTCAAGTTAAAAGGGGTGACTCTCGATGTAGAGCATAGCGATGCTGTAGTGAAGGCCGATATGGTTTTGACACTCTTTATGATAAATACTTTGGCTGACAATGCTAGAAAGTTTACCTCTGCCGGAGGAATTGTTAGCCTGTCAGCAAAGAATGAGGCTGACTATGTTGAGATAAGTGTTGCTGACACCGGACATGGAATGTCTGAAGATGAATTAGAAAACATATTCAATCATAAGATATATAATGGTCATGGGTTCGGATTAGTCAACTGCAAAGGCATTATAGAGAAATATCGTAAGATGAGTACTATATTTGTCAATTGTATGATATCTGCAGAGAGTAAAGAGGGTGAAGGGAGCAGATTTTACTTCCGTCTTCCGAAAGGAATAAGACGTACTTTGGCTATTCTGCTGTTATTATTTCCCGTTTATGCTGTAGGTGCAGAATCTGTTTTACAGAAGGCCGGAAGGTATGCAGACTCTACCTATTATTCTAATATACATGCCAAATATGATCAAGCTCTAATCTTTGCGGATTCTGCTCGTCGTTACTTGAATGAATTTTATTTGCTTGAACGGCCGAGAGGAAAGCATCAGATGGTTCAGTGCGGCAGTTTGTCCGGGACACCTGCCGATATTTTGTGGCTTCATGATAGTCTGAAAACTAATTATGATATTATACTTGATATCCGAAATGAAAGTGCAATTGCGGCATTGGCTTTGAAAAAATGGGATTTATACAATTATAATAATAAGGTATATACGCAGTTGTTTAAGGAGTTGTCTGCCGACAATACTCTTTCCACCTATTGCCATAACATGCAGAAATCCCAAGCCAATAAGAATGTCGCAATCATTTTGCTAATCATATTATTGCTGATGATCCTACCAGCATATTACCTTTTGTATTATCGTCATAGGCTTTATTACAGATTTTGTGTGGAGAGAGTAAATAAAATAAACGATATACTGTTGGAAAATATAGAACCTGATGAGAAACTGAAAAAGATAAATATGCTTGCTAATGAAGTTTATCCATCCAGTTTACAACACATCGTGGAACAGATACAGACAGCCCTCCATGATACTATAGATGTTACTAAGACGCAGAATGATAATATTGAGTTAGCCGATGATGAACGCCGCCGCACTGAATATGAGAATAATATTCTCCATGTAAGTAACTCAGTACTTGATAACTGTTTATCAACACTCAAACATGAGACTATGTATTATCCAAACAGGATCAGACAACTGATTGAAAGTGATCAAAAAGATATCAATGCCATCAGTGAGGTCGTAGACTATTATCGCGATATTTACGGAATGTTGAGCAGTCAGGCCTTAAGACAAGTTGAAAACGTAAAATTCAAACTTACAGAAGTACCTGTGAATAAGATTATAGAAGCAGACACAACACAAAGTTTGATTGGTGATAAGGATCTGTTGAAATATTTGTTTGAGTTACTTACAAAGCAATCAAAAGACAAAAAGTTGGATATTAAGATCGAGTCGTCAGATGATACTTATGTTTCTTTCATCGTAAACTTACCTCATCTTCATCTGTCTAAAGAAAAATGTGATGACCTGTTCACCCCCAATGTTGATAAGATTGCCTTTCTGTTATGTAAGCAGATCGTGCGCGACCATTCAGAGTTTACCAATCATCGTGGATGCCGCATCATAGCAGAGCCTGCTGTTGAAGGAATCAATGTTTTTGTAATGCTACCTAAAAAGAAATGAGATATGCAACAATTTAAAGTTATTATTGTAGAAGATGTAAAGTTGGAACTTAAGGGCACGGAAGGTATCTTTAAGACCGATATGCCTGAGGCTGAGATAATTGGGACTGCGGCAAGTGAAGCAGAATATTGGCGCCTTCTTAAGATCCAGATGCCTGATTTGGTGTTGCTGGACCTGGGTTTGGGAGGCTCAACAACTGTTGGTGTGGAGATCTGCCGACAGACAAAAGAGGCATATAAAAATGTTAAAGTTCTTATCTTCACAGGCGAGATTCTTAACGAAAAGCTCTGGGTTGATGTGCTCGACGCAGGAGCTGACGGTATCATCTTGAAAAGCGGTGAGTTGCTTACGCGTATTGATGTGAATAGCGTCATGGAAGGAAAGAGAATGGTCTTCAACCAACCGATATTGGAAAAGATCGTAGAACGTTTTAAGGAGTCTGTAAATAATCAAATGAAACGTCAGGACGCTCTTATCAACTATGAGATTGATGAGTATGATGAACGTTTCTTACGTCATTTGGCATTAGGATATACCAAAGAGATGATAACGACTCTTAGAGGAATGCCATTTGGAGTGAAAAGCTTGGAGAAAAGACAAAATGAACTTATTCAGAAACTATTTCCGGAAGGTAATGAGGGGCAGGGCATTAATGCTACAAGATTAGTAGTAAGAGCTTTGGAACTTAGAATCCTAGATATCAACAATCTGCATTCTGATGAGGAATAGAAGAAAGAATGATAAAATTCTGGCATATATTGCTCTGACTTTGTGTATTGCTCAGGTGGTAGTAATGATAGTCTCATGGATTATCAGTGCTACAGGAGCTGATGCTACCACACGAAGTCTATTAGGAGCTGAAGGTATCAGATGGCTCTTCGGGCATTTCGTGGATAATATGCTGACTCCTTTGTTGATATGGATGCTTATTCTTTCGATTGCTATAGGAAGTTTCATCCATAGTGGTCTGGCTGAAGCTACTAAAAATATCTTTTGTCGGATGCGTCTTCCTTTTCGTGAAAGAATAGCATTTCGTCTCGCTTTGGTGGAACTATCGGCTTTTATTATATTGGTGTTGCTACTGACAGTTATCCCTCATGCTATTCTGTTAAGTTCCACGGGTCATCTGATTCCTTCGTCGTTCAGCAAGAGTTTTATCCCGATGGTTGCATTCCTGTTATGTTTTATCTCAGTTTCTTATGGCGTGATGTCCGGCCGTCTTAATAGCATGAGTAAGGTGTTGCACAATCTCACAATTGGGATAGTTAATTCCTTACCATTATGGTTGTATTATATTATTCTCACTGAGTTATATAGTTCTTTACGATTCTCTTTTTTCTCGTAATTATAAAAACAATGTGAGGTCGCATCTTTTTCGATACAGCCTCACATTTTTATGATATTCACGTTAGATTCTATTTATTCATCCTCAGTGGGTTCTTCACTTTTATCATCTTCATCTTCGTCCTCATCCTTATTCTTGTCAATGCTGAATGTAGTACGGTAATTCTCTTCGGTGATGTCTTCTTCATCGTTGATGTTGTCATCATCACCGTCGAGCTTCTCGCCGTCAATACCGTCAAACTTTATACGAGGTTTCTCAACTATTGGTTTTTCCTTAGCAAAGATTGCTTCAATCCAACTGCCTTTTGAAATTTCCAGTACTTCAAATCCATCAGCAACCTTCTTTTCGTACATGCCACCTGCCTTATGAAGACGATCTTTTGGCAGGGTGGTGGTGCTTATATCGAATCCGCTTTCTATGATGTCTTGAATGCTCTGAGCTATAGACTCCCATCCTCCACCAAAGTTCCTGTCAAGTACTTCAACCAGTTTAGCTGCTGAAATATGATGGATATTTTCGTATGTCAGGTCCGTCACACGCATGATTGGTCGTTTCTTTATTGCCCAATACAGTTTTGTGTTTTCTTCCAGCTTTATGGAGCCAACTTTATAACCAAGTTTTTCTTGTTTCTTTTTTACATTAGACACGTCACTATCCAGAACTTCTATCGTGAAAGCACTGCGGATAATGTCGGCATAGTGATTAATGTTGTCTTTCATGTCAGCATCTTTTTCTCCGTTTTCTAAAAGACGAAAGACATCATTTTCCTGTAGGTCCCAAATATTACTCTTACTTAAATTTTTAAGAGTCAATGATTTATTGCCTTGTTGTTTCATATACTTATTCTAATTATTTATATTTTTAAATATTATTTGGTCTGTATCATCAAGTACAGGGAATTTAGTTCTGAGATGTCTTAATGCCTCCATGTTAAGTTCTGCAGAGATTGTATCATTCTCTTCTTTCATACTCTCACATAAGGTATGGCCGTATGCATCAATGATAGCGCTCCCTCCTGCATAATTGTTATGCGGGTCGTTCCCCACGCGATTGCAGCCGATAGCGTAGCATTGATTTTCTATGGCTCTGGCCTTTAATAAAGTTTCCCATGCATTTTGACGTGACTGCGGCCAGTTGGCTGTCATCAGCAATACATCGTAGTCATTAAAATTCCGTTGCCATATCGGGAATCTCAAATCGTAACATGTATTCAATAAAAATCTAATATTTTTATATTCAGCGATTACACGTCTGTTGCCAGCTTCGTAATATTTATCCTCATGACCATATCTGAAAAGATGATGTTTGTCGTATTGTTCATAACTTCCGTCAGGACGAATAAAATAAAAACGGTTTTTGTATTTTTCTCCGTCTTTGACTGCAACACTGCCAGCAATAACACAATTATTGTCGTTGGCTGCATTGATCATCCATTTTAGTGTTATGTTGTCTTCTGGAGTTACCCCTTCGGCAATACCTTCAGGTTCTGTTGCAAAGCCTGTGCTCCACATCTCTGGCAGGAGATATAAATCACTGCCTCGGCTCTCTTTAATCATTCTGTTGGTAACAGACAGATTCGCCTCTATGTCAGCCCAGTATATGTCCTTTTGAAGTATTGTTACTCTCATATTTTACAGAAAACGTCTTGTTTTATTTGTGCAAAAATAGGAACTTTTATCCGTTCCAACAACTTTTTTGCATAGAATTTTTCTATTTTATTCTATATTGTTATTTTGGGGAATAAAAATGAATATAAATGAATGAATTCATTTTGTTCTTAATTCTATTTATGCTATCTTTGCAGTATGGAACCATTAGCTGAAAGAATGCGACCGCTTACGCTTGACGATTATATAGGTCAACAACATTTAGTGGGTGAAGGAGCTGTTCTGCGTAAGATGATAGACGCAGGACGAATATCTTCGTTTATATTATGGGGACCTCCTGGAGTAGGTAAAACGACATTAGCACAGATCGTTGCACATAAATTGAAAACACCATTTTACACGCTCAGTGCTGTCAGTAGCGGCGTGAAAGATGTAAGAGATGTTATCGAAAGTGCATCAAAAAACCGTTTTTTTAATGCTGTAAGTCCTATTCTGTTTATTGATGAGATACATCGATTCAGTAAATCACAGCAGGATTCTCTTTTAGGTGCTGTGGAAAAAGGTGTTGTCACACTGATTGGCGCCACGACTGAAAATCCTTCGTTTGAGGTTATTAGACCATTGCTGTCACGCTGTCAGTTATATGTACTAAAATCTCTTGAGAAGGAAGATCTTCTTAAATTGCTCGACAGAGCTATTCATGAAGATGAAGAGATGAAAAAACATAGTATTGAATTAAAGGAGACAGGGGCTTTGTTAAGATATAGTGGAGGTGATGCGCGTAAACTTCTGAATATCCTTGAACTTGTGGTTGAATCAGAGTCGACATCATCTGTCGTAATCACTGATAATATAGTCGTAAGCAGACTTCAACAGAATCCCCTTGCTTATGATAAAGACGGAGAAATGCATTATGACATTATCTCTGCGTTTATCAAGAGTATACGGGGTAGTGATCCTGACGCAGCCCTTTACTGGATGGCGAGGATGATTGAGGGTGGTGAAGACCCGCAGTTTATAGCCCGCCGACTTGTTATCAGTGCTTCAGAAGATATAGGTCTCGCGAATCCCAATGCTCTTCTTTTGGCTAATGCAGCCTTCGACGCTGTCATGAAGATAGGATGGCCTGAAGGTAGAATAGCTCTTGCCGAAGCCACGGTTTATTTGGCGACAAGTCCTAAGAGCAATTCCGCTTATATGGCCATTGGTGCAGCTCTTGAAGAAGTGAAGAAGAGTGGGAACCTGCCGGTACCTCTTCATCTGCGTAATGCTCCAACTAAACTGATGGCAGACTTGGGTTATCATGATGGCTATAAATATGCCCATGATTATCCGGGCAATTTTGTTGAGCAGCAATATCTGCCTGATAATATGAAAGATGTAAGATTCTGGCATGGACAACATTCTTCAACGGAGGAGAAGTCGTTCCAAAGAATGATCGCATGCTGGAAAGATAGATATAAAGATTAAGATGAGTATGGAAATAGTAGTATTAGATGGTTACGGTATGAACCCGGGTGATCTTTCCTGGGAACCATTAAAAAAATTAGGGAATGTTACGGTATTTGACCGTACAGTTAGCGAGGAGGTTGTTGAACATGCTAAAAATGCTGATGTCATTTTAACTAACAAAGTGGTTATTTCTGATGATGTCATTTGTGCACTGCCTCGGTTAAAGTACATAGGCGTTCTTGCAACGGGCTATAATGTGGTGGATATAGAATCTGCTTCTGTTCATGGAATCAAGGTTACTAATATTCCTTCTTATAGCATTCAGTCTGTTGTTCAGATGACATTTGCACACATACTTAATATCACCAACCGTATAGGTCATTATTCCGAAGAAAATGCCAAAGGCAGGTGGTCGTCAAATCCGGATTTTTGTTATTGGGATACAAACCTTATGGAAATTTCCGGTAAGACTATTGGTATCGTAGGGCTTGGTCATATAGGCTTGGAAGTGGCTAAGGTTTCGGCTGCTTTCGGCATGGATGTCTTTGCTTATACGTCAAAGAGTTCATCAAAACTACCTTCTTTTATACTGAAAGATACACTTGACGGACTTTTTTCTCATTGTGATATCATTACTCTTCATTGTCCGCTTAATGAGAAAACGCACGAGATGATCAATTCTAAATCATTAGCGAAGATGAAAGATGGGGCAATACTTGTCAATACAGGCAGAGGCCCTCTGATTAATGAACCGGATGTTGCCAATGCTCTTAATAGTGGAAAGCTGGCAGGTTATGGCACTGATGTCCTTTGTACCGAACCGGCAGATAAGCATAATCCATTGTTAAAGTGCAGGAATGCTTTTATCACTCCGCATATAGCTTGGGCAACCTTTGAAGCTCGCACCCGTCTGATGGACATTGCAGTTTCTAATGTTAAAGCATTTATTGATGGTAAACCTATCAATATAGTAAAGTAACTTTGTTTGCTCTCGATATCATAGTGTGCAGGTTTTCGATGATAAGCGAAGATGTATGGGTTATCGAGGCACCAGTGATGAAATGCCTTCAGCAGGATTGATAGCTGTAGTGTCTCCCATCGTAAAATAATAGGTACCCGAACCTGCCACGATTGTTGCCAGACTGTCTGTATAAGTAATACTTTCTATACCGTCTCCCTTAGTTATGGGCACACCATCTTCCATGATTTTGTGTCCATCAGTTACAGGAATAGTGATGGTAGCAGTGCTGTTTTCCGGAATGGTAAATGTGTATTGATATCCGTTTGATGTTTTAACATAAGAGGACAGTATTGTTCCATAAATACTCTTTGACATCACCTTCATATTGTTCATGTCTGCAGGAATCCATGGATGTATATCAAACTGATCAAAAGCGATACCACAATTGTTGATACCTCCCATCTCACTATAGAACCATTCTTCGATATGGTCCATCATACAGTGGTTCTGACTCATGCTGAGATCCCAGTATTCAGGAGTTGTGGTGCATCCGGATTTAACAAAATATCCATAACTGGGGTAATCCGTCTGATTTGCCATTTTGTAAACGATATCGTTGTATCCATATTTTGCAAGTGCCATAAGTACAGGTTTCAATCCAATCTCACCGGTTTTGATTCGATAGTTGTCAGTAGCTATCTTCTTTGCAAGCCTTAGAGCCACAGCTTTCTCGTTTACGGAGTCAACTAGTCCGTAATATAGTGGCATGCCATATTCCGATTGATTTCCATATTCATATACACCTGCATTATATTGTCCATAAAATTTATGATTGAAAGCTGTTTTTACCTTATCAGCCAGTTCTGAGTAGGTCGTACCGTCTGTTGAATATCCCAGGTCAGTAGCCATTTCCGACATAGCTCTGAGTAAATAATAATAGGTAGTGGTGATTGTAAACTCACCGAGAACCTGATTGGTGAGTCCGCAGGTGTTTTGCCCCCAGTCTGACAGCACACTGTAACTGCTTCCCGGCATGATATATCCAGAGGTTTTTGATGTATAGTAATCAATGAGTTTCTTCATTTGTGGATAATATTGTTTCATCAGTGAACGGTCGCCATACATTTTATAATTCCGATACGGAACAAGTATTGCAGATCCTCCCCAGTTGGGATCGTCATCGTATACGCACATATAATGAGGACAAGTACTTGGTACATGACCATCGTTATATTGGCTGTCGAAACAATCCATCACAATCTTGTTCCACATCGTTGTCATGTCAAAATTGAAACTCAGAGAGTTGAACATCTCATTGTCGTCATCCAGCCACCCGAGTTTTTCTCTTTGTGGACAGTCAGTAACAGTATTATAGATATTACTCTGTATAGCGTCACGGCAAATGGTGTGAATGCTGTTCAATAGCGAGTTGCTGGTTTCAATATCACCATTGGCTTCCATATTATTACGTATGCGGTACGCAGTGAAATCGGCAGCATCAGGTGCGGAAGTCAGTCCGTTGATTTCGAGATAACGGAATCCATGATACATGAATTCCGGTCCCCAAGTCTCACCATCGGCATTGCCACAGAAGGTGTATGCGTCGTATGTATCACTGGTAGAACTGTAATAATACTGCCGGTTACAAGATCCATCGCTGTTCAGTGTTTCCCCCTCACGGAGTGTAATCGTCTGTCCTGAAATTCCTTTTAATGTGAATTTATACTGTCCAGCAAAGTTGCGTCCGAAGTCCACCACATAGTTACCATTGGAAATCTTTGTAACCTTAACCCCTTTCCATGTTTCTACGACTCGAAGAGGTTCGTACATACGTGACTTAAGAGTACCTACAGTAGTATGATTGTTTGTAATATCTGGAGTTGAAAGCGAACCTGTGAAGGTTGGTGTTATTTCACTGACATTTTTCCATGTTGACACATCAATATAAAAATTGTCTGCACCTGTTATATTTTTTCGGGCATCATAATCTTCGCCGCCCCACCAGTTACTTCCGACAGTAGCTGACTGTGTGCTACGCCAATTATGGTCGGTCATAATACTGTCGGTGGTGCCGTCTGTGTAGTCGATAAACAGTTCGGCTTTAAGACAACTATTTCCGCTGTTATGAATTTCAGGCTTGTTATATCTTCCTGTGAGAGATGTTATATTGAACAGACCTCCAGCCACCTGTGCTGTTAAGGAGTTCTTGCCCTGAGCAATAAGATCAGTCACATCATAAGTGGAGTAAAGGATTGTCTTTTCGTAATCCGTTTCTCCTGGCTCAAGTTTATTTTCAGTCACTGGTTTTCCATTGATTTTCATATTGAAGACACCAAGTGCAGTAGCATAAATACGTGCACGTTTCACTGTTTTCCCATTGGCAATACTGAAATTCCTTCCATAGTACGGCACGTTATTAGAACTATTGGAATAAGCAGGGGCAGCCATGTCTGTCGCAGTGTATTGTACGTTGTAGTTGTTGCCGTTAGTCGAGGTCTGTATTGTGAACGATGCCGGAAAATTGGTAGCCTGTGTGTCTGAAGACGCACAGTCATCCTGTCGGGGATAAATCACAATACGATCGATTTTCATAACCTTCTTAAGGTCAATGATGATATAAATATGTTGATTCGGGTTGCTAAATGTAGGTGTAGAGTATCCCAGACAAGAGGCATCATTGATTTTTCCGTCGGTAAGAAAATCCAGATTCCATATCGTACTATAGTTCCAGTTGCTGTTGGCAGAAACGGTGGCTGTACGTGCTTCATTTTTGGAGCCACTGTATATTTCCATTTCAGTCATTTGCATATAATAATAATTTTTATCCGTAGATGCCGGTAAACCTAATTTCGTGGCATCCAACTTAACATAACGGCAGTTAATGTGAGATGGAAAATTAATCTCGAATTTCGAATTTGGAGATTTTCCTGCATAAATCCATTTTGCCTTCCATTCTGACGGGTTCATAAAGGCTGTTTCAAAAGAAGATGTTTCACCATTCGAAGCATTACCGTCTTTATCATATATGGTGACAGTCCATTTATATGAGGTGCGTGATGTGAGTGCAATGCCTTCATATTGGATGTTATTCTGCAAGGGTGATGTTACCTTACCTGTGTTCCAAACTTCTGTTCCGTTGCCATCCGTCACCACTATGCAGTAGGCTCCCTGAAAGAAACCGCGTTTGTCACTTGTTGTCTGCCAACTAAATGTAGGTTTGACATCTATTCCAAGTGGTTCGGTTAGTCCGGACACTTTCATCTTAGCAACACTGAATTTTGCATTCATGACAATTGCCGTCATGAATAATAATAAGGTAATAAAGGTTCTTTTCATGTATAATAAGTAATAAATAGAGTGCAAAGATAGCAATGTTATCCTTATGGACAGTCTTTTTATCAATTTAATATTGCTTCAATCTCAGTTCATCGTTCATTCTTATCTGATTTATGCCTGTTATGAACTGAAATTAAACTAGAACAATGTATCTACGATGAGAGTGGAAAACAAAATGTGGCCTCTAATGAAGTCGAAGAACCAGACAGTCTCCACCTTCATACGTAGCATTCGAAGGAAAGGGGCATGTCCGATCATGGAAAAGAACCCTGATGTAAGGATATCTGAACTTGCCTACAGTGTTGGATATAATAATCCCAAGTATTTTGCGACCTGCTTTCGCAATGAATTTGGCATGATGCCAACCGAGTACATCAAAAAGTTTAAATGACATCTCAGTAAAAATTTTCTCTAATATACTTGTTTCCCATTTGTTATTCGTATTTTTGTAGTCTAAGTATAAAATAAAAAGTGATATGAGAACGATAATTATTTATGGTACACAGTATGGTACCTCAAAGAAATATGCAGATAAATTGGCAGAGATTACCGGAATAGAAGAAGTTAACTTTTCTAGCGTTAAAGATATATCAACATACGAAAGAATCTTTTATATTGGTAGTTTATACGCAGGAGGAGTTAAGGGTTTGAAGCAAACAATTAAGGATGTGTCTGCAACTGCTGAAATCATTATCATCACTGTAGGACTGGCGGATCCATCGGATCCCGAAAATATAAGTAATATCAGAGAGTCTGTCCGTAAACAGGTTCCTGAAGATATTTACAAACGGATGAATTTCTTTCATCTCAGGGGGGCCATCGACTATAAACGGTTGAACTTCAAGCATAGGCTTATGATGTCAATGCTTTATAAACAAGTAAAGAAGAAACCGGAGAATCTGTTGACTAGTGAAGACAGGATGATGATAGCCACTTACAACAAGATAGTAGATTTCGTTGATTATAATTCACTAGACCCAATTGTGAATCTTATCCATCAAACGGATTTGGAATGATCATTCCTTTCCCTTCTTACTGCTTTTCCTTATTTGCAGTTGGGTAGGTATAATGATCTGCTTTACTTTCGTATCGCCTTTGATTTGGGATAATAGCAGTTCGCAAGCCGACTGTCCCATCTGATACGTTTGATGGCATACGGCAGACAATTTCGGCTCCACATAATTGGCATGCTCCTCATCCGTATATCCGATGATAGCAATATCGTCAGGAATCCTGAGTTTGTGGCTCTTGATAACATCAATTGCAGCAAAGGCAAGGGTATCGTTCATCGCAAGTATCGCATCAGGAGGATTAGTCAGCGATAACAGCTGTTCAGCTGCAATCTTACCTTCCTGATAATCTATTTTTCTGCATACCACCAACTCTTTTTCTATAGGTATATTGTTGGCACGCAACGCTTCCAGATAGCCATGCTTCCTTCTTCTTACGATATCAAGGTGATTAGGGCCACCGATGAAGGCAATACGGTGACTGCCGTTATCAATAAAATGCTGTGTAGCCATTTGCGCAGATTGAGCCCCGTCGGCTATGACCGTCGAAAACTGATCCGGCAGACAGGTGCGGTCGAACAGCACTACCGGCATATTGATGTCTTTAAGGGCAAGGAAATGTGAATAATCAGTAGTGTCCTGCGACAGACATGCGATGATACCCTCAACTCTCATATTCACAAGGTTCTCTATGTTGCGCTTTTCATGTTCGCTGTTTTCGCTGCTTGTGGTGATAATAATAAAATATCCATTCGCTACAGCAGTCTCTTCTATACCTTTAACGATAGATGAAAAGAAGTGAGTAACAATATCAGGCACAATGACCCCAATCGTACGTGGAGCATTCCTGCGCAGACTCATCGCAAAAGGATTGGGACTGTAATTCATCTTCTTAGCCAGCTTTTTCACTTTCTCACACAGTTCATCGCTTATCTCAGGACTGTTTTTCAACGCCCTGGATACCGTAGGCACGGATACACCTAACTCTTGGGCGATATCCTTCATCGAGATGTATCTTTTACTTTCCATCTTCAGCAATTCGTTTCAGAGCACAAATGTACAAATAAAAAAAAATATATATGTATGAGTAACGAGTTTTAACGTAATCCGTTACGTTGGTTTTTTGTTTGATATCTGATTGCATATATTTTGTTTATGTTTATCTTTGCAGTGTATTAACAAATAGTGAATAATTATGAAATATCATGAAATCGGTAAAACCGGTATGAAAGTATCTTCTCTTGGTTTTGGCGCTTCTTCTTTGGGTGGCGTATTCCATGACCTTAAAGAAAAACAGGGCATCGAAGCTGTTTTTACAGCCGTTGAGTCGGGTATTAACTTTATCGATGTATCTCCTTATTATGGATATTACAAGGCTGAAACAGTGCTCGGTAAAGCTCTTAAAGATATTAAGAGGGATAAATATTATCTTTCTACAAAGGTTGGAAGATATGGCGAGAACGGCGTAAATACTTGGGATTATTCTGCAAAGAAGGTCACAGCCAGTGTGTATGAAAGCATGGAACGCCTGAATGTGGATTATCTGGATATTATCAATGTGCATGATATTGAATTTGCAGACCTTCATCAGGTGGTAGACGAGACTCTGCCAGCCCTTGTAAAATTGAAAGAAGAGGGCGTGGTAAAACACGTCGGCATAACAGACCTGCAACTCGAAAACCTGAAGTGGGTTATTGACCATGTTGCCGAAGGGACTGTAGAGTCGGTACTCAATTTTTGCCACTACTGTCTGTGTGATGATAAACTTGCCGATTTCCTTGATTATTTCGAGCAGAAAGGGGTTGGTGTCATTAATGCTTCACCTCTGTCTATGGGATTGCTCACTGAAAGAGGTGTACCAGATTGGCATCCTGCACCAAAACTTTTGATTGAGGCTTGTGCCAGAGCTGCCGAATATTGCAAGACAAAGAATTTTCCTATTGAAAAACTCGCCATGCAGTTCTCTGTTAGTAATGACAGAATTGCTACAACACTATTCAGCACAACTAGCTCAGATAATGTCAAGAAAAACATTGACTCGATAAATGAACCGATAGACTGGGACTTGGTCAAAGAGGTGATAGACATCATAGGCGACCAGCAACGTGTCAGTTGGTCTAATACATAAGAGAAATGTATTATCATATTATAGACGCACATTCACATCTGTGGCTTAACCAAGATACCGTCGTGAATGGGAAACAGATAAAGACTGCCCACAACGGAAGGTCTATGTTTATGGGTGAGATGCGCCAGATGCTGCCACCTTTTATGATAGACGGGAAAAACAGTGCCGAGGTCTTTCTCTCTAACATGGATTATGCTCAGGTTGAAGCTGCTGTGGTGACTCAGGAATTCATTGACGGATGTCAGAATGATTATCTTGCTGATGTAGCGTTGCGCTTCGGTTATAGATTCCTTGTATGTGGCCTATGTGATTATCATAGAGACGGTTATATGCAAGAAGCTAAACAATTAATTGCAAGAGGTTTTAAGGCTATAACCATCCCGGGCCATAGACTGCAGACCCCCGACGGACGTGTCATGCTCAACTGCGAAGAAATGATGAAGATGTTCCATTATATGGAAGACAACGGCATCATCCTCTCTTTGGTATTAGAAGAGGGGACTACTCAGATTCCTGAAATAAAAGAGGTGATAGAAGAGTGCCCCTGCCTGAAGATAGCTTTAGGTCACTTCGGTATGGTCACGTGCGACGGATGGAAAGATCAGATCATGCTGGCTAGGAATGAAAATGTCATGGTAGAGTCGGGTGGTATAACATGGCTCTTCAATGACGAATTCTATCCTTTCAGGGGAGCCGTAAAAGCAATACGTGAGGCCGCTGACCTGGTAGGAATGGACAAGCTGATGTGGGGATCCGACTATCCACGTACAATCACAGCTATCACCTATCGTATGTCGTACGACTTTATTACAAAATCTTCTGATTTTACCGAACAGGAGAAATGCCTCTTCCTTGGCGAGAACGCACGTGATTTCTATAGATTCGGTGCTTTCCCTGAAATACCTTATATTAAAAACATGTCTGAATAAATAATATTATGAAAAAACAATCTTATAAAATACCTTTGGCGTTGATCTTTTGCCTCTTTTTCTTATGGGCAATCAGCAGTAATCTGTTGCCTACGATGATAAGGCAGTTGATGAAAACCTGCGAACTGAATCCTTTTCAAGCTTCATTTACCGAGAGTGCATATTGGTTGGCGTACTTCATATTCCCAATACCGATAGCCATGTTCCTGAAACGGTACAGTTACAAGGCCGGCATCATCTTCGGCCTGCTGCTTGCTGCTTGTGGAGGCCTGTTGTTCTTTCCCGCAGCGATGCTGAAAGAATATTGGGCATACCTGTGCATCTTCTTCGTGATAGCTACAGGAATGTGCTTCCTTGAAACAGCCGCAAACCCTTATGTCACAATATTAGGAACCCCCGAAACAGCAGAACGCAGACTCAATCTGGCCCAGTCGTTCAATGGACTGGGAGCTTTCATCGCAGCGATGTTTCTGAGCAAGTTGGTGCTTTCGGGAGATAATTATACAAGAGGAACACTTCCGTCCGCATATCCGGGTGGTTGGACAGCATACATCCAGTCAGAGACGGATGCAATGAAACTTCCTTACCTGATGCTCGCGATATTATTGATCATAGTTGCAGTTGTATTTGTTTTCTACCGACTTCCCAGAATCGGTGATGAAAGTAAGACTCCCGCTGAATTGAAAGGTGAAAAACTGATTGATTTCAGCGTGTTAAGACATTCACATCTGCGCTGGGGTGTCATCGCACAGTTCTTCTATAATGGTGGGCAAACAGCCGTAAACAGCCTCTTTTTGGTCTACTGTTGTTCGTATGCAGGGATAGACGAGAAGACAGCCACGACATTCTTCGGCCTGTATATGCTATCGTTTCTAATGGGCCGTTGGATAGGTACCGCACTGATGGTCAAGTTCCGTCCGCAGAATATGCTGCTTATATACGCTATCATCAATATCATATTGTGTGGCGTTATCGTCACAACAGGAGGACTGGTAGGATTATATTGCATGCTGGCAGTATCCTTCTTCATGTCTATCATGTATCCTACCCAATTTTCGTTGGCTCTTAAAGGACTGGGTGATCAGACCAAGAGCGGTTCTGCCTTTCTGGTAATGGCCATCGTGGGTAATGCCTGCCTGCCACAGTTTACAGCCTATATCATGCATTGCAACGAGCATATCTATTACATCGCTTATGTTGTGCCGATGGTATGTTTCGCCTTCTGTGCATATTATGGATGGAGAGGATACAAAATCAAATCGTAAGATTAGAATATTGAGAAATTAAAGATTTAAATAGATAAATGATGAAAGCAGTTCAGATAGTAAACACTCAGGAAATGAGAGTTGTGGATATCGACAAACCCGTATTAGGTGTCGGTGAGGTAATGGTCAAAATAGAATATGTAGGTTTCTGTGGTTCAGACCTGAATACCTTCTTAGGCAGGAATCCGATGGTGAAACTACCCATTATCCCCGGTCATGAGGTAGGTGCCGTCATAGCAGAAATAGGTGAAGGCGTGCCCGAAGGTTTCACAAAAGGAATGAACGTGACACTCAATCCCTATACCAATTGTGGTAAATGCGCATCATGCAGAAATGGTCGTGTGAATGCCTGCGAACATAATGAAACCCTCGGTGTACAGCGTAATGGGGTGATGTGCGAATATGCCGTATTGCCATGGCAGAAAATAATACCGGCCGGAGGACTCTCAAGTCGCACATGTGCACTTATCGAACCGATGAGTGTCGGATTTCATGCCGTTTCGCGTGCACAGGTCATTGACAACGAATATGTGATGGTTGTCGGTTGTGGCATGGTCGGCCTCGGTGCTGTTATTCGTGCCTCTCAGAGAGGAGCGTCAGTGATAGCCGTAGATATTGATGATGAGAAACTCGCTTTGGCCAAAAGGATAGGAGCCGCATATACCGTTAATTCGAAGACAGAAAATGTTCACGAACGCATACAGAGTATTACAGACGGATTCGGCGTAGATGCAGTTGTCGAAGCTGTAGGAAGTCCCGCTACATACGTGATGGCTATAGATGAAGTAAGTTTTACAGGGCGAGTAACATATATTGGTTATAGCAAGACAGAAGTCAGTTTCCAGACCAAGTTGTTTGTTCAGAAGGAACTTGACATCCGTGGTTCCAGAAATGCTCTCCCGGCTGATTTCCGTGCAGTGATCAAGTACCTCACTGGTGGCAACTGCCCGGTAGACGAACTGATATCCAACGAGACAGGTCCTGACGGAGCTTTTGATGCCATGAAAGAATGGGTTTCAAATCCTGGAAAGGTTTTCCGTATTCTCGTTAAATTCTGATAGAACCGATATTTAAATATTGCCTTCAATCTGCAGATTGACCATTGATTTATGTCTGCAAAGGTTGAAGGCAATTTTTAAACATCGCCTCCCTTTTGATATTCACGTTTAGTCATCTCTACGGTTTTTCCACCAAATCCCATGTTTGTATCAGGCAATTCTTTAATGGTTATCATGAAAAATTTCTGTGGAATACCTGTAATTTCAGAAGCTGTTACTGTTAAGCGACTGATTAAATTTCTCTTTTGTTCTGTGGTCAACTGACCGCATTCCATTGTAATATATGGCATAATATTTTAATTGTTGATTATTCAATATTGAAATCATCCGAGTGAAAGTCGCTATAAAACCGTCCTTTTGTGGCGGTAAATTTCAGCACGCAGTAATCCGGGTCGGTCACTCCTTTTGGATAGTACATCTCGTCACCCTCACACCAGATATGCTCCTTCGCCTCCGCGGTTTCCAACACCTCCATCGTGCCCGTCAGACTGGCACCCTGAAAGAATCTCGGGTTAACGAGGTAGATGCTCGCCTTCGGATTGAGTTTAAAACACTTCACCTTGTTCGACGATGTATTTGTTGTGAAATAAAATGTACGTATTCCCTCGTGTTCGCGGGGTTTCAACATCGCTTTTGTCACAGGGCAACCGTCTTCGTCGATATAGCAAATAAAAGCGTTGGCTGATTTATCAGCCATGTTTCCGATAGTTTGTTCAAATTTTCCCATTCTTTTGATTTTTAGAGTAAGACTGCAAAGATATATAAAAAATAAATATCAATGAATATGATGATTAATAAAAGTTTAATTCTGATGCAGAATGAACAGTATCAATCTTTCATACCCGTTGACGGAATAAAGTCAGCTTATAGTTTTTGACTTTCTTACTATAGTATTGTGTCATCTCTGTTTTTACCTCTATGGGTTTCTAAAAAAAGGACAATCCTACATGAATTCATTATAAGTATAGCGGAAAGTGTGTAAGATGGGGTCTATATTTCAAAAAACGAGATGGGACGGGAATATCATAGTTTGATCAAAAGATAAGAATGGAATAGTATGCGATATGTTTGAAAAAGCAGATATTAATTGATGAATATCAACTTTATCATTAAATAATTTAGGAAATATTTTGAATATTCAACTTAAGAGTATATTTTTGCATCAGAAATTAGTTAGTATAATGATGACAATAAAAGAAGCTGAACGTTTCCTTCTGAATCATCATTATCCGTTTAAACAAGATAGAATATGAAAAGTCCATTTACAGGCGGCAACGCAACTTTTAGGCTCGAGCCATCAGAGCTCACTTATCGTAAAGAAGTGTTCAAGTATGTGCACTTGTTCTACGAGTGTGACGAAACCAAAGAACGCTTCACTACCACAGAACTTGATGAGATAAACATCGCTCAGGTGTATAATCAGTATCGTGCCAAATACGGAATTCCATTTCCTGACGAAGTAGTACAAATATGCAAGTAATAAGACTTGCCGGATATAAAAATGTCACAGATATTGGGCATTGATGATAATCAATACAGCCTTTAGCATTACGACGATATTGAGCAAGATATTGTCCACATTACCGATGACATTGAAGGAACTAAGTTGGAGTCTTCCGTACTCTTCGATAAGTCTGTATTCACAGATGAAGAATTAGTTGTCCTTGATACTGTTTACACTCATTTCCGTACCATGAGTGCTTGTCAGATTTCAGAACTGAGTCATCAGGAAGATGTCTGGCAGAAATATAACGATAGTAAGCAAACAATGGATTTCAATATGGCGTTCTCCTGAAAGCGATGTAAATGTTCTTTGAGACCGTGAGACCAAGAGACCTCAAACCCATTAAAAAAAACAAAGGGCCAGATTCATCACGAACCCAGCCCCTAATGGTATTACTTTGTCTTAAATAAAAAACGTAGAAATAATAGACAAAAAGACAAGTTATACCGATACCATATATATTAAATGTAGATGTCTAACGGAAATTCCATTTTGAATTATCAGAGTTGAAATCATAGGCAGCCAGGGTAGGGTTGCTGTCACCGGCAGAATAGAGCACATAGTGGGTGTTCAGCCCCGGCTTACCCGGAATCATCTTTGGCATAATCCTGTAAGTGCCGTCTGTCAGTTGTTCAATGCGCCACAACTGTTCCGGAGCACCGGTAAACTGTGGCACGGTTCCAACTTCTTTCTCTGCTGTTGCAGCCAGGGCACGGTCGGTTCCCTTGATGATGATCTTATAATACGGGCCACCTAAATAACCTCCTGCATCGGGCACGGCAGTGATGGTCCATAACTGATGGGGACGGAACATGTAATCACCGATTCTGACACGGATATCACCCTTCGGCCATGTGTTGATGACCTCAGACAACTGCTGTTCGGTCAGGGGAACGACTGGTTCGTTGGGATCGATTCTAAAGAATGACTGCTGTTTCGTTGTCATACGTACAAAGTCGACAGACAGCTCCAACGCATAACCACGGCGTTCTGACTCTATCGCATAAGTGCCTTCCTTGAAATGTTCACCTGCCATAGGCCATCCATTCTTCCATAGCAACGGACGAATGCCCAACACGCTGCGGCCGCTCCGGTTGAAATCAGCCTCATAGTGACATGACATGATTTCTACACCTTCGTCAATGACTCTGCGGCCAAAATGACCCGGCCCTACCATGCGGTCACCTGCATTGATCACCATTCTGCCACCACCTTCAAACATTGTGCGGCCTACATTATCCATATACGGCCCTGTAACAGTCCGCGACCTGCCTACTACAATATTATAGGTAGAGTTCACACCGTCACAACACGTCCCGTGAGTTCCGAGCAGGTAATACCACCCGTCGCGGTACATCAAGTCTGTGGCTTCACAGTCTATAGCGATATCGATAGGTTTATTTCCCTCAACATGCTGTCCCGTCTTGGGATCCAGTTCCACCAAGCGTATGTTGCCAAAGTAGGTGCCATACGACAACCACAAACGGCCTGTCGTCGGGTCAAGCAAGAGTCCCGGGTCGATGGCGTCGTTATCCTCAAGTCCATCAGAGGCTGCCACTTCAACAGGTTCCGAAAACTTAAATTCCGATGATTTTGGGTCGAGAGATTTACTCCACATCGTAAAGATATGAGCATTATGTCCGCCGCCAAGTCCGCCACCGGAGTTGCCATACGCTATGAGATACCGGTCACCTATCTTGATGGCATCAGGCGCAGCACCGCCACCGGGACGCACAGCACCACCTTTCCAGTTCCAGCCGTCTTCAGAAATCAATCCGCCACCACCGGTTCCGAATGTATAATATTTCCCATCACACTCCATGATCGTGGAGGGGTCGTGGATATAAGGCTGACCTACCTGAGCCTTTGCCGACAGAGATAACATCAGCATCGCTGAAACTGCGATCAATATATTGCGATAATTAGTCATTGCTTTCATGTTAAAATTATTTGTAGTTAATGGTGTAATTCTTTACAGGTGCACCCTGTTCATCAATAAAACGGACACAGAAGTCGCTCATACCCGGACCATTGATAACGGCACCGCGCAGGATATTGCGGCCCTTATGCAAGGTGATACGTGGCGACATGCCGTCATCTTTCACCATTCTGCGGTCACCCGATAGCAGCAACACTTCCTTGCCGTTAACCCACCACATCGAAGCCGAATTCGACCCGGCAGCCAATCTCACGTTAGGAATGTCTTCATCGCAGTCAATAATCGTCACTGCCCAGAACAGCACACCATACACCTGTTTGTCAAATCCCGATGCGAAACGAAACAATTTTACATGAAAGAGCTTGCTGTCAAGTGCGTGCCAAGCCAGTTTCTGATTGTCCGCCTTCACCGTACTGCCGTCTTTAGGCAGCATCGTCATCTGATTTTTATAGTATTCCTTTCCGAACGCATCGCGCAGATAACTGTCTGTAAACCCTGCGTTACCTCTGTTCGGTTTATTGATTGGTTCCAACAAGAGCCATCTGCGGATAAAACCGTCATTATCAGGCGTAGCCTTTTGATTACTTACCGGTGTAAAATACTGATCAAGGGCAGGTGCCTTACCATCAGCCTGCGGCAGGATGACACGATAGTTGCCACTGAGCTGCATAAATTGGAACAAGCGCAGCACCCCGTCATAGTAAGCGTCGAAATATCCATCCGGCGAAGGTTCATGCCGTGCGTTCCATAGTGCGTTCACAAATTCTTTGCTGATACTGTGGCTGCACATCAGCGATGCCGATGCAGTTGTGGCAACTAGTCCGATGGAGTGGCGCAGAGCCTTGGGGTAGTCGCCGGCTTCCAATATCTCTTCCTGGGAAGGCAGTGTGCCGTCTGTATGATATTGATCAACAAACTTATCCAGTCCCTGTGAATAAAAGAAGTTCTGTATCTTCTCGCCATATTTCTGCTGCCATTCGCGGTCTGTGCACGACCATTGGTAATCCAGTGCTATATTCATAGGTACGCGCCAAGAGTCATATTTGAAGTTACTCATTCCCGAATGTCCGAAATTCATCGACGTGCCGTCATAATTGCTCATGTCCGGGTTCAGACCGGTCTTGTCGTCCACCACCTTGTGCAGGTATTCTCTGGATGCCGTTGCCGCCTGTCGCCAGAAATCTGTTCTTCCGTCATAAGCCCACCGGCTCCATACCTCATAGAATGCAGGCACATGATAAGACGGGTCTGTAAATCTCGATCCGAATTTATCCGGGGTAAACGTAATCAGGTAATTATCTTTGTTGATCAATGGCATCACACCATCTTCGCCGTCCTTGGAGAACGAGCAGGTGAGTATCCTTTGAGCTTCTTTTCTGTAATTGATGCCCGTGTCATTGCCCCATCTGTTGGATGCGAATATGAGCGATGTGATGTAATACAGTTCACCGTCAGAGGCCGAACCATCAGAGTTTCGTGCTCCGTCAGTCTTGCAGCTCCAGGCAAAATAGCCCTCTCTAGGCCCATCCTGATGTTGCATATATTTCTTGGACCAGCGCCAGATGCGGTCAAAGATGTCTTTCCTGTTAAATTGCACAGCGATCATCATTCCGTACGACATACCCTCCGTGCGCACATCATGATTCTTAATGTCAGAGATGTAGCCTAAGCTGTCGCCCACCTCAAAATACACCTTGTGCGGGCCATCAAATACATCATTGAATACTTCCTTCAGTTTTGCATCCACTTGCTTCTGGCTATATCCCATCTCGACAAAAAGATTCCGATAGCGGTTCGTCTCCAACGCCCCTTTTGTCCACGGGGTATACATTTGTGATGTGTCCGGTTGCCTGGCTTCGGCACTCAATGCCGGACATGCAATGATCACCGACAATAAAAAAAATTTGATACTCTTCATTGTTATCTTAGTATAGGTTATTTCAATGTGCAAAATTAACAAATAAACACCAAACGTATCTTAACTTTTGTTACAAGAACATTTCAGTATGTCTCAAAAGTCGATATAAAGAGGAACTTTCGTTTGTTGACTATCACAATTGTCATGATTTTGCTGTGTTAGCACAGTGCTTACGACTTTGAGACCGTGAGACCAAGAGACCCTTCGCCAGTTTGCAGAAAGTAAGAATCTGCTGAAGATTATTGTACAGTTTCCGATAAAGTCGTACCTTTGTAACCCGTAATACAAACACAGATAAAAGATTGCAACAAGATGAAATACAAGATGATCGTGCTCGACCTCGACGGCACACTGACAAACGAGAAGAAGAAGATCACCCCTAAAACCAAGACCGCTCTGATGAAGGCGCAGCAGCTGGGCGTGAGGATAGTTCTAGCGTCTGGCCGTCCCACATACGGCATCACTGCTCTGGCCGACGAGTTGGAACTGGACAAATATGGCGGGTATATACAGGCGTTCAACGGCGGCAAGGTTATCAATTGCGTCACTCGTGAGGTAGTCTCCGAACAGATTCTCGACCCGACCTTTGTGCCTATACTCTACAAGGCTGCCACCGACGCGGGGATGGTCATCCTCACCTATCAGGGCGAGAGCATTGCCGCTACGAAGAAAGAAAACAAATATGTGCTGCACGAGGCTTTCATCAATAAGATGCCGGTTATCCAATACGATGATTTCCTTTCACAGATTGTCTATCCTATCAACAAATGCCTGATCGTCGGCGACCCTGTTCCGCTCCATCAACTGGAACTGCAACTGGCATCCCTGTTGGAAGGCCGCATGAATGTCTACCGCTCGGCAGGTTTCTTTCTGGAGTGTGTACCCCTCGGCATTGACAAAGCACGTTCGCTCGAACGCCTCATCGCCAAGCTCGACGTCAGTCGTGAAGAAATCATTGCCTGTGGCGACGGCTATAACGACCAGAGCATGATCAGCTTTGTTGGACTAGGCGTGGCCATGGCCAATGCCCCACGTGAGGTGCAGGATACTGCCGACTATATCACTTACTCTAATGAGGAGGATGGCGTGGCGCACGTGGTCGAAAAGTTTATCCTCTGAAGAGAGTAGTGATCTGGTATATCAAGAATATATAAATAAGGTAAATCCCAAGACTCTTCCCTGTGTGTGGAATGAGGCTTGGGATTGAAAATTTAGGGAGGGGAGAGTCCTTTTAGAATGGTCCGTACCCTATGCATGATGTTACACCGATGGTGGTGGCGATGGCCGTAAGTACGATGATGATGAGTCTGAGCACTTGGGTGCTGGTGTGCCTGAGCGTAGAATTTTCCCGAGGCAGAAGTGTTTGGCACGGTGATGCGTTTCATTCTGTATAGTATTGGCATTTTTACTGCTTTGTGTTACGTCTAGTGAGAAGTTTTGTAATCCATTCATCGTACATGGTTCTGATACTGAGTCATCATCCTGATTGTCCGAGAATGGCATTGTCGGTGAGGGGTGCGCGGCTGTCAGAGTGGATGGGAGGAGGTGTCGGGCAGTGTCGGTCGCGTTGTGTCTCATTGACGATGCAAAGGTAAGGCAATTATTTGCATCCTGCAATAGTTTACCCCTACGACGTTTCAATTTTACCCCTACAAAGTTTATCCACCCTTTTTCGGTCTCTTGGTCTCACGTTCTCAACCAAATAGTAGATAAAATCCCTTATCTATTATAAGAATATTTTATTTTATATATTGCATTATTTTTTATGTTTGTAGCTTGTATAATGAGACTTGAGACCATGATACCAAGAATAAATATGCTTAAATTTGACAACTATATTCAAAAACAATTAGCTAGGGTAGAGGACATTCATAATGAGAATTCAAAAAATATTGCAATATTTAAAAGAATAATTTAACAAGATTTAAACGGGAGAACATTTATGGTCGAACGGTTAGACTCAAAGGGTAAATTCTGAAATTCCAGATGAAATTTTATTCATATTTTTCTTGTTCCTTAATTCCGCAGACAGTTTACTTGCATAGTTCAAATCAATGTTGAGAAGTTATTTTAGCCTGTTTTAAGCGACAAAACGATTTTTTGACACCACCTCATCCTTAAATCGTTCATTATCAAGTACAGAATCCCCCACCCAAATGAATGGGAACAATATAAAACCCTCAAAATTTCAATACTACTCTAAAAATATGTCTGAGTAGTATTTCTTCATAGTATAAATGTTCAATATGTACTGCCGGCCTGTCTTTATCCACTTTGCAGGAACACATACAAAGTGGAGCATAAAACGTTTCAGCCGACTTGTCTTATTCAGTGGTTTGATTTTTTCACACAATACTTCCAATAAGTAAAGATAGAAGTTCTTCAGCATAGCCGTGACAATCATAAACACAGTATTCTCAGCAAGAAAAGAGAAAGGAAGGTGTGCCCATCCGAAATCATTATTTTGGATATCGAAGTTCTTTTCACTTTCACCACGCTTGTTATAGAATACGATTATATCTGTTTCTGAAGACTTCCAGTCGTTGGTGATAATACAACGATAGACGTAGACTGTTCCAAATATATCTTCTACAATAGTGCCGTCGCTATCCTTCTTTGGCGTGCGTTGAACGACAAGTCTGTAGCTCTTTCCTTCAATGAAATCAGAAGCAACCATAGACATGAGCTCGCACCTTTCATTTCCAATCTCTGCGTTTGCCCAGGACTCATGATTGCGGAAATCTTCATATCTGTCGCTGCAGTTGCTCGCACGAATATAGAACAGCTCACAGTATTCCTCAACGGTTTGAATGATTTCTTTAGAGTACGATCCGCAGTCTGCACGGAATCTGTTGATGGTAACTCCGAGTATTTCAACCAAACGTGACATGATTCTTCGGAGTGTGTCTGCCTGATGGAACTTTACGTTGGTATTGCCATCGCGGTTCTCGCCTCCAACAAAGATTCCACCTACTGTTGCCCATCCGGGGAAATAGCCATAATCCCCCTTGTATGAGTATTTGGAATCATACTTGTGGGCAGGAATGAACTGATGGTCAAAATCAAGGTCGATGCTATTCCCAACTTTTATCAATCCCAGTTTCTTAATCATTTCAAGAAGAAGGCTGTTAAGCTTTTCTGCTGTATTGAATTTGTATGTAGCTCCAGATTGCTCGCATTTGCAAATTTCATTCTTTATAGCCAATTCTTTCAATCCACGCCCCACAGTGTCAGCGCTAGGGATATCGGTATTTGGGCGTTTGGAAAACTGAGGCAACAGAGTATTGATGTCTTCAAGGCAATTGCTACCGCACAAATAGCTGTAAAACACAGTCGAAATGATGTCGCTATACGGGTAAGCCTTACCATTCAATCCTCTTGTGCCGAGGCTTGAATCTATTAGTTTTTCCAGTCCAAGACGAGAAAAAATGTCCATTACATGAAATATTCCACCAAAAGAGGTGATGTTTTCAGATTTTATTGCTACTTTTGCCATGTCAGAACAATTTTATATATTAGGGTTTCGTAGCACTAAGGTAGGTGATTTTTCTGACATAGCCAAGTGTTTGTAGACTTTTGTTTATCAGGCACTTGTGCTTTTTATTAATAATAATGCTGCGGAATTAAGGTTGTTTATATCTCTTATTTTATATATCTTTGCACTTCACTTAAAAAACAACCAATATGAAAATTAATGAAAAAGGCAAGTTCTATTATTCTGAAATAATGGTGAAGGATAATTGCGAAGAGTATTTCGATGAAGAAATGGGCGAGAGTTTTAGAGTAGAGATAACAGAACTTTTCGGTACAGGAGAAGAATGTATAAAAAATTTTGGGGCAGTAAGAATACCTGTGGATGATCCTAACGATAGTTACTTCAAATCTTTTGAATATCTCTTTCTTCTCAAGTATAACAATAACGGAACCACTCTGTTAATATCAAAGTCAAGGTGCCTGTTGAAGGCAGCTCTAGGGTTGCAATAACAGGGTGGAACACGATAAGTTTCCTGTTTTAAGCACATTACCCGCTGGCGTAGTATAACACTGCCAGCGGGGATTTATCTATTATCAAGAAAAACTAAATGAAAATCCTCGCCTCCAGATGACAGATCTCAAACTTATGACATTGAAGATAATAGAGTTAATAATCAGTCTATATGAATAAGTTTCTCACATTATCAGAATAAATGCTTGTAAGGAGCATAACATCAAAAAACCAAAATAAAACAAGGTTGTTTAGTTCATCCAAACAGCCTTTTTTATAAAACACACACATTTTTTGCAAGATGAAGGTTTGCTTATAAGCAGACTTCCAGAATAAATTACTTTCCACGTGCGACATCATAATCAAACATAGCTTTGTCTGATTCCTGATAATGCTGTTCTTTTATTGTTTTTTTTTACAATTTCTTTCACACCTTCTGCATCTGGGACTTCACCTATCTCCTTCCATTCTAATCCTGTGGATGTTCCTTTTATCTGCGGTATCTCAACAGAAAGCCAAAGGCCGTATCTCATCAAATTTACGCCAAGAGGAGATAGTATATATTTATCCCCATCTTGATGATATATAGCTGATCTTAATACATCAGTCGAATACAGCAATTCAGAATCGCCATTCTCATCGTAATATTCCGTCTGATATAAAGTGAGTTGCTTGAGGTCGACATAAGGAATCCTCTGAAGAACAGACACCAAACGAAAGAATTCCTCTATTGTGATTTTTCCTTCACCCTTCGCTCTAACAAGATTAGCAAGAATTTTTTGTTTGTGGATGTTGTCCAATCTGTCAATTATTGATAACATCACATTTCCACTTGTGTCTTGAGCAGTTGTCTCAAGTTCTTTTAAAAATTTGATTCTTTCGTTTTCTCCAAAATCGCCCAATTCATAAATGAAAGTAACAAATTTCCGAAGGAACTCTGATGCTTGATAGTTAGCTACCGCATCGGTTATTGTCTTTATTTCACCAGCTAAAGCGCCTCCTATACTAGGTATAAGATTTACAATAGCACATAGTTGATCAATCCAGTCGACATGCTCATGCCATGGTTTCTTAGCGGTCAAATCAGGAATAAGTAGTGTTCGCTGAACTATGTCTGATAAAACCCATTTGTTTTCGTCCATATACTAAATTTTTAGTTTAAATCATAATTTATCTAAACTATACTTACTCAAAGTACATTTTAGATTGAAATTGTCCATTGTCCATCATTATCCTTGCCTTCACGTTTCAAGATGCCCATCTCTTTCATTGCTGAAAGATCACGTTCTATAGTGCGCTGGCTCACCGACAAAGTCTCAGACATTTGCTTGCCAGTTATTGACGGAGATCCTTTGATAATATTGAGTATATTCTTTTGGCGTTCAGAGAGTTTTATCTCCGACAAGTCTCCGACATTATCTCCGACATTGGATGCAATATCAGAGGCATAGATGATGGTCTGGAATTGGGTTGGCGTTGACTTGAACACAGGTTTCAGTTCATCCTTATATCCATCCAGAGCTTTTGTCTCATTGCAAATACGTGAAAGTCCACTACCTCGTTTTTCCATATAATTGAGTTGCCCCATCACATTTGCAAGAATTGGGTTGCGTCTTTCCGAAGAGACGTCAGCGATGTCAAGGTCTTGGATCAATAAGCCATTGTACATGCCACCAGGAGAAGTAACTGAGAAACGATTGTTGTAGATGTCAAGATGTACCTCACCACCCATCACCGTGTAATCTCTATGGATAAAATGGTTTACAAGGGCCTCAAGTACAGCACGTTCTGCATATTCAGGCTCATTCTTGCGGCTATCTGGTAGTTTCTTCCAACTGTTCTTTGTGTTTGACTTTACAAAGTTCATTGCCTCTCGTAGTAACATGAGTACATTGCCCGTGAACTCAGCATCATTAATAGCATCGCTCTTTTCCATGCCATCCCATCTAGTACAGTAAAGACGTGACTGCCAGAGAGGGCAATCATCTGCAAATAAAGCACCAGCATTGGTCAAGTTTCCCTCATTGGATATAAGTCCGAACGAGAGTAGAAATTTCTTGTTCCACTCTTGGCCGGTACGCTGCTTGAAAGAATTTGCCAGTATGGAGAATGAATATTCATCAACCTTATAATCTGTATGTAACGAGTCATACGTTTTGTTTGAACCTTTGAGAACCAATCTTACCATTTGTTCAGCTGTTGCAGGCAGACTCTCGTCACCTACACGAACGAATGCCATTCTCTGCCCATCACCGACATAGTAATAAGGAGTATAATTGCCGCTATTTACTTTAAGCTGTAATACTTCAAGGCCGTTGATTCTATGCGGTACCATCACAACTTCTGGTAGAGGATCCATAAAATCACGGATCTTGCTGCTAATAGCCTCCGTAATATGCTGAATACCATTAAGGCCTTTAACAGTGCCATCATTATCAATACCGAAGAATAAAGAACCTCCCAAACCGTTGGCGAAAGCACTTACGCTCTTCAGCCAACTTTTCGGTTTCTTTTCTTCAAGCGTCACTTTGAAGTCGTATGCAGTACATTCGCTTATCAAATTCTCGATGTCCATCTTTCTGCAATTATTATTGAAACGCCAATGAGGATTAGATCTTCCAGTTTATGCAAAGTTAATAAATTAACTTCATTTGCAGAAGAATCGAGCGGTATAGTTAAATTATTATGCATTTTAGCGCAATTAGTTCTGAGAATCATAGAAATAATGTTTTTGAACACACTTTATGTCATGTTGATAGAGGCACTTATGGCATAGTAAAATGTGGCAAATTTATAAATACGCAGCAAATGTCAGAAAAAAATATGAAAGGAACAAGGATTCTATCAAGTTTTTTTTATTTATGGATAGACTGTATCGTTTTAGATGAATGTTAGTGAGGGTGTCAGCGAAAGAAAGTCCAAAGGCCGGTCTCTCGGTCTCAGGTCTCGACGTATCAGAATATAGCTAATGCTGATCCAACAAAGAACAAGTTAAACTATTTCGTCGCAATCTTAATACTTGAGCCTCCGAACTTTGCAATCACAATATCGTCAGTTGAATTCACCGCATACGTAGCTGTACCATCAACTGCTGTGGCTGTCCCCATTCGGCTGCCATTAAGAGAATAGAACATCACCTTTTCCTGAGTATTCAGCCCGGAGATTGTGATGATTCTGTTATTGCAGGTGGTAATAATGCCACGGGTGGAGGTGCTGTTAATTTGATCACTCTCTCCTGATCCTCCTATAGCATAAATATTTGAAAAGTTCCTCCATCCGTCAGCAGATTTGTATTTATCTATTGATTCTTGGGGAACATAAAGTTTACAAAGTAAAGGATTGAATCCATCAAAACAGTATGCCATGCATTCCGGAGGAATAGTTGCATGGCAACTGATGGATGTAAGTTCTGAACAATTTTTAAAACAGTAATATCTCAAAGACGTTACAGATGATGGAATATCAATAGATGTAAGCGTTGAACAATTGTAAAAACAGTAATCCCCCAAAGACGTCTCAGACGACGGAATATTAACGTACGTGAGCATTGAGCAATTGTAAAAACAATACCATCCCAAAGACGTCACAGATGATGGAATATTAATTGATGTGAGCTTTGAACAATCAGAAAAACAACCCGTCCCCAAAGATGTAACAGATTCTGGGATGTTTATTGATGTAAGCCCTGAGCAAAAGGAAAAACAATAAATTCCCAATGACGTCACAGATGACGGGATGTTAATTGATGTGAGTCCGGAGCAATTGGAAAAACAATAATTTCCCAATGACGTCACAGATGACGGGATGTTAATTGATGTGAGTCCAGAGCAATCGTAAAAACATCCTTCCAAAGATGTTACAGATGTTGGAATGATAATGGATGTCAGTCCGGAACAACCGGAAAAACAGTAATCACCCAAAGAAGTTAATGATGATGGGATATTAATTGAGGTGAGCCCCGAGCATCGCAAAAAACAATAGTTTCCCAAGGACGTTACAGATGATGGAATATTAATTGAGGTGAGGCCATAGCAATCTCCAAACATTTCCTCCCCCCAAGACGTTATAGATGATGGAATATTAATCGTTGTAAGCCCTGAGCAACCGGAAAAACATCCATAACCCAAGGAAGTGACAGAGGACGGAATGTTGATTGAGGTGAGCCGAGAGCAATCGACAAAACAATGATCCCCAATAGACGTTACAGATGATGGGATGGTAATTGACGTGAGGCCAGAGCAACCCTCAAGACATCCAGTCTTCCAAGACGTTACAGATGATGGGATGGTGATTGACGTAAGTCCTGAGCAATCTAAAAAACAATAGATCCCCAAAGACGTCACAGATGATGGGATGGTAATTGACGTGAGGCCAGAGCATTCGGCAAAACAAGAATTCCCCAAAGACGTTACTGATGATGGAATATCAAGTGACGTGAGTTTATAGCAACAGTAAAGACATCCATCTCCCAAAGATGTTACAGATGCTGGTATGAAGATTGACTTGAGGTCATGGCAATTTTCAAAACAATTTTCCCCAAAAGATGTAACCGCATATTCCTTACCACCGGAAGTTATTTTCTCGGGCACAACAATATCCCCGGAATACCCTGGGCTATTAGCAACAAGAGAAGCCTCATTTTTCAGTGTGTCAATTGAATACTTCAGACCGTTAATTGTCTCTAAAACTGTTGCTTGGGCTAGAGTGCTTATCAGCAGAAATGTCAGTGTAAGAGTGAAAATCAGTTTTAATCTTTTCATTTTTATATTAGGTAACTTATAAATACACAGCAAATGTCAGAAAAAAATCTGAAATAAACAAGGATTCTATCAAGTTTTTTAAATTTATGTTTATCAGAAAGTAAAAATGATGATTATTTTTGATTAGTCAATGCGTCTATTATTTTTTCCTTTTCACCACTCCCGGTTGTGGAAAGTCGTAAAAGTGGAATTCGGTAGAGTTGAAGGATATGATCTTTTTTTAAGTCACGTTGATGCTGCTCGGTATTTTCGCTGTGGAAAGTATAACCATCTGTTTCAATAACCAATACAGGTATTTTGTTAACGTGATTGATTATCAGGAAATCCAGATGAGTATTGTAGTTTGCTGCATACCTCAATTCATCCTCTTCCAATAGGGATGTCTCTTTGATAACGTTGCGCAATGGGATATGGCATAATACTCCAAAATGACTAAATCTTTTGTCGCTTCTCAGGATCCTTTGAATCAAAGCAAATGTCAGATTTTCCGAGTCATATTCTGATATCTTGGAGTACTTCTCAATAAAAGCCTGTCTCTGTATCGTATATTGGCTATAGAGATAGTCAAAAATAGAACGGACTTTACTACTGGTGACAGTAAAGTTATTATATTCGATATAAGAGATCAACTCACTGATATTTCCTTTCTGATTCTGTTCATTTCCAGTCACAACAATACAGAATTTCTTTTTTGCTCTTGATATAGCTACATTCAAAAGATTTGGATCATCGCTGAATGCTGTTATCTGGTCATCAACGGCACTCATAATCATGTGATCTTTTTCACGGCCTTGGAATTTATGAACAGTTGAGCATTCTATTTCAGGTAATTGCTTGTTAAGTTGGTTAACCTGATTATTGTATGGTGCAATAATGCCCAGATCAGTGCTGTTATGCAGTGTCGGTAACACTTCTTCCTTGATGACATCAATTTCACGTTTATTATAGTGGTCACGTGAATGATTTCCCACGGCAGTTCTAAAAGCACATATCGTGTCTGGTTCCCCTTTGTCTTCAGTCATGATCAACAGATTACCTCCATAAAATTTCTGATTGCAGAAGTTGATAATCTTTGGGTGACATCTATAGTGCTCACGAAGTAATGTTTCTTTGATATCGGGAATTATCTCACAGACAGACTCCAGAAAGCTCTTGTTTGCGGGATCATATCCTTTCGGAATATTATACTGTCTGCCAATGTCGGCAATTCTAATTTTGTCCTCGTTGGTTACAATGTTAGGTAATTGCAACGTGTCTCCAACAATGACCGCATTCTTTGCAATACTCATAGCCAGTGCCCCTGTCTCAACAGATACTTGTGATGCTTCGTCCATAATCAAATAGTCAAATATGGCTTTATCAGACAGGCATATCCGTGATGAAAAGGTAGTGCTTAACACGACGGGATATTGATTCAAAACCCCTTCGTAGTCTGTCCGTAAATCTCCGATAGATGTATATATTTTCCGTTTTGATTGGCCATACTTTTTATTCAAGAAATTTTTAAGAATATCCATCGACAAAGATTCCAGTCTGTGTGACAGCTGTTGGGCATTCTCTTTCTTTAAGTTAAGATTTAAGGATTTGATTTTTTCATTCAGTTCACTAATACGCTTCTTATAATATAAGGACTGAAGTTGAGTGATTGCAGACTGAGGATTCTTACTATTATAATCCAGGGGTAAACGAAACAGATACTTGTTGATTAAAAATGTCCATCTCCATTTGATTAATTCAATTAATTTATTCAGTTTTTTCTTTCGTGAGATAGTGTCATTTTCTAAGTGAGTCTGAAACTGTATCCATAATTGCATTATTCTCGATGATGTAAGACGACTATTGTTTTTATCTGTTTCATTCGATGTGATATTCTGTTCTAGCATGAAGTGTTTCCATTCCAAATCTACAGATTGAAGTTCCTGCTTATATAATGCCAGTTCTTCCTGTAAAACAAAGATTTCGTCTAATCGTGATATAACGGATTGGATTTCTTTTTCCTTGTTTGTTATCTCATTTAGATGACAGCCCCATGTCGATATATTGTCGGGGTATGGAGGTTGATTTTTCAAGAACGCCTCTTTATTCTCCTTCTTGCCAAGTGGAGCCACGATAAACTCCATATTGTATTTCGCCAATTTATCGAGTACGTTTTTTGTCGCTGAATTATTATTAGAGACCACCAATACCGTTTTTCCTCTTAAAATGATATTAGCGATGATGTTCAGTATAGTCTGTGTCTTGCCTGTACCCGGAGGTCCTTTAATCACACTTATTTGATTACTGAAAGTATTCTCTACAGCTTTTTTCTGGCTTTCATTTAGTCCAAAAGGATAAATCAATGACTCTGCATTGCTGTGCTTAATTCCGGTCTTAGGATTGAGGTAAGGGGCTATGGCTGTTTGATCATCAATAAATTTTATGTTATCATACAAATTGAACAACAGACCGTAATCGTCATCATCTTTACCTAGTATGTTCGTTGATGTTATCTGTTTTAGATATTCAAAAGTATCTTTCGATTTTTTTTCTGCTATGCAAGAATGTCTTATCTCAACTTCGCCATCTGTCAAACTATGAGAATATCCATTATTATATTTAACACTCCAATACACATGTTCGTGATAATTGAATCTTACAATGTTACATAAGTCCTTGCTTTGTAAACCTCTGATAATTATTCTGTCATTTTGAATATTAACGTTTTCTGGTTCTTTCAGTGGAATAACCCTGTCTGTGCCGTATGTATACGTTTTCTGGGCCTTGTGGAATTTGATATTGTATCTGCCAGGGTGGCAATAGTTTATCTTTTCTATTTCTGATGTCCTATTGATTCCGTCAATCAATACGATGTTCTGAAAAATATCTAACATTTCTTCATCTTAATATTGTTTACGACGCAAATATATCAAAAATGATCAATAGTAAAGAAATATTTCGATAGGAAATTCACTCTGTTCTTTTTTCACTAAACTAAATGGTGGTCTCCCGGTCTCAGGTCTCAAAGATACAAATCATGGATGTTTCGAAAATAGATGATACTACTATTTCCTTGTAATCTTCATGCACTCGCTGTTCATGTGAGAGTTATCTCATGATCCTTCTATGGCATAAATGTTTGAAAAACTCTTCCACTCGTCAGCTGATTTGTATTTGTTTATTGATCCTTTTGGAACATAAAGTTTACAATGTGATTGATCAATGTCGGAAAAAGTGTATCGACATCTTGGGGGAGTAATTGCATGACAACTGATTGATGTTAGTCTAGAGCAATAAGCAAAACAATTCTCCCCCAAGGATGTTACAGACGATGGAATATCAATTGATGTAAGATTTGAACAACCGTTAAAAAAATCATCCCCTAGAGACTTTACAGATGGCGGGATCTTAATTGAGGTGAGTCCTGAGCAACCGGTAAAACAATTCTCCCCCAAAGAATTTACAGATGGAGGGATATCAATTGATGTGAGCTTTGAACAACCGTAAAAACAGTATTTCTCCAAGGACGTTACAGAAGATGGAATGGTAATTGAAGTGAGACCTGAGCAAAGTTCAAAACAATACTCCCCAAAAGATGTTACAGATGATGGAATATTAATAGAAGTAAGCCCTGAACAACCGTAAAAACAGCCATGTTTTAAAGATGTTACAGATGACGGAATAATAACTGAAGTGAGCCTTGAACAACCGTAAAAACAATTCCATCCCAAAGATTTTACAGATGATGGGATGGTAATGGATGTAAGTCCTGAGCAATAGCCAAAACATCCATCCCCCAAAGATGTTACAGATGATGGGATTGTAATTGATGTGAGTCCTGAGCAACCAGCAAAACAATTCCATCCCAAAGATTTTACAGATGATGGAATAGTAATAGACGTAATTTTTTTGCAAAGCAAAAAACAATTATCCCCCAAGGATGTTACAGACGATGGAATATCAATTGATATAAGCCCTGAACAATTGACAAAACAAGAATCCCCCAAGGACGTAACAGGGTAGTCCTGCCCATCATAGGATATTTTTTCTGATACAACAATATCTCCAGAATACTTTGGATTATTAACAACAAGAGTAGATACATTATTCTTGGTATCAATTGAATATTTCATACCGTTAATTGTTTCGAAGACTGTTGCTCGGGCTAGAACGCTTATTAGTAGCAATACTACAGCGCTTACCAGTAACAAGGTCATTGTAAGAGTAAAAATCCTTTTTTGTCTTTTCATTATTTATTAGATGATTTATAAATACGCTGCAAATGTCAGAAATAAATCTGAAATGGGCAAGATTTTTATCAAGTTTTTTGTAAGGTTATGGATATACTGTGTTGTTTTTAGAAGATGACAGTGAAAGAAAATCCTAAATTCTGAACAATATTCGTAAATTATCTTTGATATCTTTATATAAAATATCTTGTAAATATATTGATAGTAAATAATTATGCTTATCTTTGTGTCAATTTTTAAAACTTAATTATGAAAAAGATAATCCTAATAGTTATAACCTTATTCTGCATTATCACATGCTTGAAAGCAAACGGGAAAGAGGTTAAAGCATTGTTGTTCACAAAAAATGTCACTTTGTATAAATCCGCATCCAAGCAAGTAAGAAAGGTTGGCTTCATTTATGGTTCACGAATCTGTTTGCCGAACGATGACGCAGCATGTTTCATCGACTCTGCCAGAGAGAAGGGAAATAGGTATTATTTTCCTCTAACCGACTGTGCCGAGGGATTGGAAAAGAAGGGTTTATGGGCAGAATATTTTGAGCCGGCACAAGATGACGTACCTGCACAATATATCGACATGAAGGAACTTGAGCAAGCCACGAAAGATGTGACCATCTATCTAAAGGCTCCAGACAGCTGGCAAGTTGGCAAAACGTATGTTTTTGAAGCAGAAAACAAGAAGGACCCCACAGCTATGCGTCGTGTCTCCATCACGCCTATACGCATCACCACGGATGCTACGCTGACGACCTGGGAAGATTTGACGATCTGGGAAGATTCTTCAACCGTTGAAAAGGAAATCAAGGCTCTTATACGGGGGAAAGTTGTGTTTAAAGTTGTAAGTAATTATGCCAATAAATATTTTTATACCACGTACATCTATGAAGATCCGGAGATTGAACTAACGATATCATCAGATTACGGTGAAAGTTCGTCATACGAAGAACTTGAAATTGACAATAATGGAAAGATATTTTTAAAGAATATAAATAAAAACAAGAAGAAACCCATCACCAAGCTTGAGGCTGTTAGGGATATACCAAGTTTGGTTTTCATTGGCTGGCTTTCCGCCGATAGGATGGTCATCGACTCTGAAGTCTATATAAGAAAAATCAACAAAAGAATCAATACTGCCCGATAGACACTACCAGTTTATCTATTTCGTCGCAATCTTAATACTTGAACCTCCAAACTTTGCAATCACAATATCTCCTGTACCATTCCCCGCATACGTAGCCGTACCATCCACAGCTGTGACTGATCCCAGTTGCTTACCACTAAGAGAATAGAACCTCACGTTTTCCTGAGAATTCAGCCCGGAGATTGTGATGACTCCGTTGTTACAGGTGGCTACAATGCCTGTGGTGGACGCACTGTTAATGTGAGTATTCTCTCCTGATCCTTCTATGGCATAAATATTTGAAAAAATATTCCATCCATAAGCTGTTTTGTATTTGTCTATTGATTCTTGGGGAACATAAAGTTTACACAGTGAAGAATTGAATCCGGCAAAACAGTATGTCATGCATTCCGGAGGAATTGTTGCATTGCAACTGATGGAGGTGAGATTGAAACAATAAGTAAAACAATACTCTCCCAAAGACTTTATAGATGCAGGGATATTAATTGACGTTAGACCAGAGCAAGATTCAAAACATTCATTCCCCAATGATGTAACAGATGATGGGATGGTAATTGATGTGAGTCCTGAACATTCAGCCAAACAATCCTCTCCCAAAGACGTTACCGCTGATGGAATATCAATTGATGTGAGTCCTGAGCAATTGTAAAAACAATAATCCCCAAAGGACGTAACAGATGATGGAATGGTAATTGACGTAAGCCCTGAGCAATTGTAAAAACATCCATACCCCAAAGAAGTTACAGATGATGGAATGGTAATGGATGTGAGTCTTGGGCAATCGGAAAAACAAGAATTCCCCAAACTTGTGACAGATGATGGAATACAAATTGATGCGAGTTTTGAGCAAGATTCAAAACATCCATCTCCCAAAAACGTTACAGATGATGGAATGGTAATGGATATGAGTCTTGGGCAATAGGAAAAACAGAAATTTCCCAAATATTTTACAGATGATGAAATGATAATGGATGTAAGCCCAGAGCAGCTGGAAAAACACCTATCCCCCAAAGAGGTTACCGATGATGGGATTGTCAATGAGGTGAGTCCTGAGCAATGATCAAAACAATAATTCCCTAAAGACGTTACAGATGATGGAATATCAATTGACGTCAGACTGGAGCAATCGGCAAAACAATAATCCCCCAAGGACGTAACTGATGATGGGATAGTAATTGATGTGAGTTTTGAGCAACCATAAAAACAAACATCCTCCAAAGATTTTACAGATGATGGGATGTTAATGGATGTAAGCCCAGAGCAGCCGTAAAAACAAGAAATGCTCAAAGACGTTACTGTTGATGGAATATCAATTGACGTAAGTCCTAAGCAACCTGAAAAACAATAATTTCCCAAAGACGTTACAGAGGACGGAATATTAATTGACGTAATTCCTGGGCAACATGAAAAACAAAAAATCCCCAAAGACGTTACAGATGACGGGATATCAATGGACGTGAGCCCTGTACAACCATTAAAACAGGCACCCCCTAGAGACGTTACAGATGGTGGGATGATAATGGATGTAAGTTTTGAACATTGGGAAAAACACCACGCTCCTAAAGACGTTACAGATGATGGAATTGTAATAGACGTGAGCTCAGAGCAATTGTAAAAACATGAATTTCCCAAAGACGTTACAGTAGATGGAATGCTAACTGATATGAGCCTTATGCAACTATTAAAACAAGAAATTCCTAAAGATGTAACAGATGATGGAATATCAACTGACGTGAGTCCAGTGCAAGAAAAACAAGCATTTCCCAAAGATCTAACAGATGGTGGAATAGTAATTGACGTAAGCCCAGAGCAAGAAAAACAAGCATATCCCAAAGATGTTACGGATGATGGGATAGTAATTGACGTGAGCCCTGAGCAAGTGTAAAAACATCTATCCCCCAAGGACGTAACCGGATAGTCCTTACCACCAAAAGTTATTTTCTCAGGCACAACAATATTCCCGGAATACTTTGTGCTATCAGCAACAAGAGAAGCCTCGTTTTTCAGTGTGTCAATTGAATACTTCAGACCGTTGATTTTATTGAAAACTGTAGCTTGGACTAGAGTGCTTATCAGCAGCAAGATCATTGTAAGGGTAAAAATCTGTGTAAATCTTTTCATGGTCATATTGAATAACTTATAAATACACAGCAAATGTCAGAAAAAAATCTGAAACAAACAAGGATTTTATCAAGTTTTTTTAAGTTTATGGATAGAGTGTCTTGTTGAGAAGATGTCAGGGATATCTCTGCTGATATACTGAACAATATCGAGACAATTATTTTTACTATCTTTATTTTATAAGAAAATACCTTCCGAATGACTCGAGAGTAAATAATTATACTTATCTTTGCATCGTTTTTACAAACTTAATAATGAAATAATAATGATGAAAAAGATAACTTTAATAACCATAGCCATCTTCAGCATTTTAACATGTTCCAAAGCAAATGGAAAAGAAATAAAAGGATTACTGATTACAAAAAATGTCACTTTGTATAAATCCGCATCCAAGCAAGCAACTAAGGTAGGTATCCTTTACGGTTCAAGAATTTGTTTGCCGAATGAAGAAGTAGCAGGCTTCATCGACAATACCAGCAATCATGGAAAAAGATATTACTTTTCACTAATTGACGGTACGGAGCGCATTGAAAAAAATGGCTTATGGGCAAAATATTATCAGCCGGCGCAAGATGATGTACCTGCACAATATATTGACATGAAGGAATTTGAGCAAGCCACGAAAGATGTGACTATCTATTTACAGGCTCCAGCCAGCTGGGAAGTTGGCAAAACGTATGGGTTGGAAGCAGAAAACAAAAAGAACACTAGCGTCCTGCTTAATATTTCCATCACACCAATTCGTATCACCACCAATGCCACGCTGAAAGTCTACCTAGACACTTCTACCACTGAAAAGGAAGCCATAATTCCGATGCAGGGAAAAGTTGTGTATAAGATTATATATAGTTATGAAAAAGATCATCCAGGAACTACATATATGTATGAAGACCATGAAATAGTGCTTGGAACATCATCAGATAACGATGAAAATTTGGAATATGAAGAACTTGAACTTGATACCAACGGAAAGACATTCTCAAAGAATTCAAAGACTAACAAGAAGAAAGCCATCACCGCGCTTGAAGCTGCTAGTGATACACCAAGTTTTGGTTCTTTTGGCTGGATCTTCAGCGATAAAGTGGTCATCGACTCTGATGTCTATACAAGAAAGAAATAATTATTCTACAAAGAAATCATGCTGTCCGGTAAGCAATACCAGTTAAACTATTTCGTAACAATTTTAATACTAGAACCTCCGAACTTTGCAATCTCTCCTGATCCTTGACAGAAATGATGTAATCAGGAATTTTATCATTTATGAAGTGGCATATTCTTGCTTGTTAAATGATAAAAAGGGAGTAAATGAGTTCAAAATTGCTCTTGTTTGCATAACAATCTTTAATTTTCCTACAAAACGCATGATGGAATGATAGATTATATCTATATTTACAGTCGGAAATATTTGCAATGATTCCGACTAAAAATGAATTGAGATAGTGATGCAAGATTCTGTAATCAATAAGATTAGGAGCAAAATAGCCCACAGTAAGTTCGGAGAGGTGTTCTTTGTATCATCTTTCCCAAAATACGATGTGGAATACGTCACCAAATTAATGTCGGTATTCGAGAAAGAAGGTATCATTACTAGAATATCCAAGGGTGTGTATGTCAAAGCACGTAAGACTCGATTTGGCATTTTATATCCATCTGCTTTTGAGTTGGTAACAGAAATAGCCAAGAGAGACAAGGCTGTGATTATTCCTACAGGAGTAACAGCTGCAAATCGATTGGGATTCTCTACTCAGGTTCCAATGAACACAAGTTTTCTAACTACAGGTTCCAGCAGAAAGCTTGCTTTGGGAACTCGTACTGTCACCTTGAAGCATGGTGCACCCCGAAACTTTGCATTCAAGGGCGTATTGATGCAAGAGTTGGTTCAGGCATTACACTGCATTGGCGAGAAGAATTTGATACTAGAGAATGAAAAGCAACTAGCCAAGCTGTTGGCAGAAACACCCGAAACAGATACTATCGAACACGATTTGCTATTAGCTCCGGTTTGGATGAGAGATATTTTCAAACGAAACATAAAAGAATAAGACCATGAGCAAATGGTATTCACCGCATACGCAACCGTACCATCCACAGCTACGGCTGTTCCCAGCTGCTTACCACTAAGAGAATAGAACGTAACGTTTTCCTGAGCATTCATACCGGAGATTGTGATGACTCCGTTGTTACAGGTGGCTATAATGCCGCCAGTGGACGTGCTGTTAATCTGATCACTCTGTCCTGATTCTTCTATGGCATAAATGTTTGGAAAACTCTTCCATCCGTCAGAAAATTTGTATTTGTCTATTGATTCTTGTGGTACATAAAGTTTACAAAGTGAAGGGTCGTATTCATCAAAAGTTTCTTGAACACATTTTGGAGGAGTAATTGTATAGCAGCTGATTGACATCAGTTTTGAACAATCAGAAAAACATCTGTCCCCCAATGATGTTACGGTTGATGGGATGGAAATTGTTGTAAGTTCCCAGCAATTTTCAAAACAAGAATTTTCCACAGACGTTACAGATGATGGAATCTCAATTGACGTGAGCCCTGAGCAACCCTTAAAACACCCATCCCCCAAAGACGTTACAGATGACGGAATGGTAATTGACGTGAGCCTTGAACAGTTGGCGAAACAATAATCCCCCAAAGACGTTACTGATGATAGGATATAAATTGACGTAAGCTTTGAACAAGAGGAAAAACAAGAATTCCCCAAAGACGTTACAGATGATGGGATATCAATTGATGTGAGTCCATAGCAATCGAAAAAACATCTATCCCCAAATGAGGTAACCGAATATTCCTTACTTTCAAAAGTTATTTTCTCGGGCACAACAATATCCCCGGAATACCTTGGACTATTTGCAACAAGAGAAGCCTCATTCTTTAGTGTGTCAATTGAATACTTCAGACCGTTAATGGTCTCAAAAACAGTGGCTTGGGCTAGAGTATTAATCAGTAGCAAGGTCATTGTAAGGATAAAAATCCGTTTAAGTCTTTTCATTTTTAATTAGCTAACTTATAAATACACTGCAAATGTCAGAAAAAAATCTGAAATGAACAAGGCTTTTATCAATTTTTTTTAAGTTTTATTGATATGCGGTCTCGTTTAGAAGATGTCTTTTGTCACTTCAGATGTTATCATATCTTGTAATGATAAAAATATATAATTAGGTATTTTTTAGGATAAAAGGAATGATCTTATTGATGTTCTTCGATATTTAAAAATATCTAAACGTATCATTTTTAATGGCATTAAATCAAATATCATATATTTTTTGTTAGATTTAAAATCTACTTTTGCAGCGAAAATATGAACTTCTAAACTAAAGATATCATGGTAAAGAAAACTTTCTTACTAATTTTATTTATCTGCTGCTTGGTCGATGGGAAAGCACAGACTTATACGTGGAAAGGCGGCCATAGTACCTTGTTCAGCGATTCACTGAACTGGACCCCAAACACATGGAAACCAATGTCTCCGACGGGAAGTGAAACGATTCTTATTCAACCCGGAACTACTTACAATCCGGTGTTTTATATCGGAAGTTCCACACTTCACTACGGGTATTTTAATACATGTTCCCAGTCACAATTTACCAATAAGGGAGTCATCTATGTCTGGAACAATGATTCTATCAATGGTGATGTGCTGCTCGATGCTTATTCGGAGTTTAATATTCGTAATAACGCTTATATAGGAAATAAAAGCACAGGAAATGTAAATCTGAAAGGAACGTTAACCACGAAGTACGATTTGTACGTGGGGAAAGGAGCTAATGGCAATGGCAAGTTGACGATCAATAGCGGGACATTAAATGTAGGGCGCAGCTTGTATATCGGTGATTCCGGAGCTGCGGGAGTCATTGTGATTAACGGGGTGGGAGCGATTAACATTCCGGGAAATCTTGTGACGTCAATGCAGTCACTCATCACTGCCGGAAAGCTCATAACAACAGATACCGGAGTCGAACTGGAAGCTGTATACAGTAATTCGACGACAACTGTACAACTCAAACGTGACGTGAGCGGACTATATACGGAATATTCTAATTATGTTGTTCTCAACAATGGTATCGTGTCTGCAAAGATTGAGAAATCATCCGGAAAGATACTCTCTCTTATTTATAAAGGACATGAAATGATATCACAATGCGGAACACATGTCACAGCGTATTATGATTGGACTGACGGCAGCAATTTTGAAGCGTTAAGCCATTGTGATTTCTCGGTCACCCAGCAGAATGATTCTCTTGTCGATTTATCCTTTAAACGCATGTATTCCCCTGAGGTAGGGGATCAAATAGGTGGGGATATGGATGTTCATTATGTGATAAAGTCAGGACTTTCCGGATTGTATACTTATTCAGAACTGGAGCACAAGCCCTCTTATCCTGCTGTCGGATTAGGTTCATGGAGACTTGTTTATTCTTTAGGTCATGATGATCAAAACTATGTATGTGAGAAACTGTATGTAGACAGTGTTCGCCATTGGCAAATGCCGAGTTTCTCAGATACTTATCAATCCACAGGAATTCCTGAAATCGTGAAGATGACATCCGGTGTCCGTTCCGGACTTTATGACGGAAAATATGAATATAGCACAGAACTCTCCAATCTCGGTACCTGGGGATTTGCCAGCGATGTGAATCATGTGGGCACATGGATGGTCTTCGGCAGTCATGAGTTCTTTAACGGAGGGCCAACCTACCATGATCTGAACTGTGCAGCAAGCATTATCCACGTGTGTCTGAATGGGTTGCACTACAACTTGAACGGCTTCACCGTGAATCAGGGAGAAGACTGGAAAAAGATTTACGGACCATTCCTTATTTACTTTAATAATAAAGATACAGGAGACGAGTCTTGGTTTGATGCTCAGCAGAGAGCTCAGCAAGAGACCAAGTTGTGGCCTTACGAATGGTTGAAGAATAATACCGAATATCCCTTGGCCGATGCCCGGGGTGCAGTAAAAGGAAATTTCAAGGTGAGTGATCCTTTCAAGCCTGAAGTGACAGGCAAGAAAGCATGGGTTGGTGTCACTCAGATCAGTAACAGTTATAACCAGTGGCAACAGGAAGGGCGTAATTATCAATATTGGGTGCGTACAGACTCTTTAGGTAATTTCACCATCCCTAATGTGCGTCCGGGAACCTACACCCTCTTTGCATTTACAGACGGTGAAGTGGGAGAGTACAGCAAGGCCGGTGTGGTAGTATCAGTCAAGGACACCTTGAATCTTGGAAATCTGGAATGGACTATCGCCCGTGACAAAGGTCGTCTGGCCTGGGAGATAGGTTATCCCAACCGTTCAGCTTCTGAGTTTGCACATGGACATACAGATTACATGGCAGGTTATGTATATAATAGTTTCTATCAAGAATTTGCCAATCCGATAGAATATGACGTGAGCAAGAAGAACTGGGATACAGCACTTCCTTATGCCCATTGTTCATTAGCAGATGCCTCCGGAAATCTATCGGCTTGGAGATGGCATTTGAATTTCACTCTTCCGTCAGACATCTCCACCATCGGCAATGCCACTTTGACAATCGCTTACGCCGGAAGTGACCATGCGCAACAATGGATTTATGTCAACAATGACAATTCGCTCTTCGTACATTATTATCCGGATAACGCAGGAGGCAATGCCATGTTAAGACAGTCCAATCATGCCACCTACAGTGTGAGCACGATCAGTATACCGATGTCAAGACTCGTTAAAGGTAGTAATACGATCACATTACTCATGCCGTCCACAAGCTATATCGGAAATCATATCATGTATGATTATATCAGTCTCGAAACACCTTACAATACTACCGGGATAGCAGATGTGAACAACAGTACCATATTGGGCGTATCATCCAGTCCGTCAGGTGATTCTTTCACAATCAATTGTTCCGGAAAGGTCAATTATGAAATCGTCTCATTATCAGGTGCTGTCATGGAAAGAGGCATTGCTGATGGCAAATCTACTATTGGTGAAAACCTTCCTTCCGGCATGTTCTTAATCAAAGCATCTCAGGGAGGAGAGAAAAAGTGCTTTAAAATTCTCAAAAATAAGACACGATAGATTCTCGTTTTAAAATATTACCGTTGGTATAGCATAAGAACTGCCAACGGGTATTTTGTTGCTTAAGATTGAGTAAGCGGTCTCTTGGTCTCAGGTCTCAAAGTATCAGAGTCTGGAGGCTATCTTTCTAATAAGCGATGCAATGTTTTTTTGAGGCTTTATTTCTATTTTGTGACTGATTCCATTCTTTTTTACTGATAAAATGATTAACTTTGGGGCAAAGTTAAAAAATATACTATGGCAAAGAAACAAAATTTGAGCTATCAAAATATTGAGACTTCATTAGAAGTATTTAAAGAGCGTAAAATAAATGCACCAGAAATAGGATATGAGTTACTTAAAGCCTTCGGTTATCCTTTTGCTAATGACGAAGCACGACTGGAATGTCTTTTCCGAATGTATGAAAAAATGACCACAAAGAAATAAATAGATATGGACGAACAAAATATTATATTCTATAACACCGCCGATGGTAAGGTAAAGGTAGCATTGATGGCTAAAGACGGTCAGGTGTGGATGAACCAAAATCAGATGGCTGGACTTTTTGCCACCTCAATTCCGAACATCAATATCCATATCAATAACATATTGAATGATAAAGAGTTAGTTTATGAATCAGTTATTAAGGATTACTTAATAACTGCCACAGACGGTAAAAAATATAACGTAAAATTCTATTCTCTCGATATGGTATTGGCTGTCGGGTTTAGAGTAAGAAGTAAGCGAGGTACTCAATTTAGGATTTGGGCAAACCAACACCTGAAAGAATATATGATTAAAGGATTTACCATGGATGATGAACGACTGAAAAATCCAGATGGCAGACCAGACTACTTTGATGAATTGCTGGAAAGAATCAGAGAAATACGCGCTTCTGAAAAGAGATTCTATCAAAAAGTGAAAGACTTACTGAAACTAAGCAATGATTATGATGCAACAGACAAAGCTACACAGATGTTTTTTGCTGAAACTCAAAATAAACTTTTATATGCTGTTACTCACCAAACTGCTGCCGAGATAATAGTTTCGAGAGCTGATTCATCTGCCCCCAACATGTCATTGACATCATGGAAAGGTAAAATAGTGAGAAAGGGAGATGTGGTTATCGCCAAAAACTATTTGAACTCAGATGAGATAGATTCACTGAACAGACTGACCGTTCTGTTTTTGGATTCAGCAGAAATGAGGGTGAAAGAGCGTAAAGACCTTACTTTAGATTTCTGGCGAGAAAATGTAAACGGCTTATTGTCATTTCAAGGTAAGGATATACTTCAATCAAAAGGCAGTATTTCTAACGCAGAAATGGAAATGATTGCAACAACTAGATTTGACGAGTTCGACAAAAGACGGAAAATCGAGGATGCAAAGAAAGCTGATCAAGATGATTTGGATGAACTGAACGATTTACTAGACGATATAAAAGACCATGCAGAATAATAACAATTTCGTAGATATCAAATATGCTCAGACTGGGCGGTCTGCCAATGTAGATGCTTTAGGTATGCGCGAAATGCAAGCTAAGGCATATCATGTATGATTATATAAGTCTGGAAACACCTTACAATACTACCGGAATAGCAGATGTGAACAACAGTACCATATTGGGCATTTCCTCCAGTCCGTCAGGTGATTCTTTCACAATAGATTGTTCCGGAAAGGTCAATTATGAAATTGTCTCATTGTCGGGTGCTGTCATGGAAAGAGGTATTGCTGATGGCAAATCTACCATAGGCGAAAACCTTCCTTCCGGCATGTTCTTAATCAAAGCATCTCAGGGAGGAGAGAACAAGTGCTTTAAGATCCTGAAAAATAAGACACGATAGATTCTCGTTTTAAAATATTACCCGTTGGTATAGCATAAGAACTGCCAACGGGTATTTTGTTTAAGATTGAATAAGCGGTCTCAGGTCTCAGGTCTCAACGTATCAGAGCATGGCGGCTATCTTTCTAATTTTAGCCAATCTGCTTATTATCTTGTTGTTCTTTCTAGCCACTTGCATGTTATATTCCGTCTGCATACGTACTAGCATATCTGCATTGATATCCAAAGCAGCTTCTATGAGGAGGGCAAACTCAATTGATAAAAGACGCTTACCATTGAGGATCTCATTAAGCGCAGTATATGAAAGACCATATTTTTCTGCAAAATCTTTCTGTCGTATTTTTCTATATTCCAACTCATCTTTAATCAATTCCCCAGGATAAAAAGGACGAAAAGATTCTGTGTTGTTTGCTGTTATTTTCTCCATAATTGTCTCATTTATAATGATTGCTGATTTCAAACAAAGAACAAATCTCAATTTTTGATTCATCTTTATCATTGGGAATTTCGCGAAATTCCAATCTGTATTGGTCGTTAATTCTCAAAGACGACAAACCTTCCTTGTCACCTTTGAGTCGCTCATAGTGTAATGAATGTAATGGATACAAGTCTTCTATACATGATGCAAACACCAAGGCTTTAGTACATTTAAGATATCCATTAACCACTTGCGGCTGAAAACGATGCTTCTTGTCTGAAGTCTTTCCCGTATGATATAATTCTATCAGATATTCTTTTTCAAATTCTATTGTCATATTTTATATATTGACGTTGCAAAGATAATGATTATTTCGACAAATTCGCAAATTATGCGAATTATTTTTCTTGTTTGTTTCTCTTATTTTTATAACTTTGCATTTCGGTCCGGGAGAAGTAAGGTATATGACAACATGAAGGTGGCTGTATTTTATATCTTTGCCTGTGATAATTCATGGGTCTCTTTTTTAATTATCAAAGGGTCCACTTTTAGATTATTATATACACTCACAACGAAAATATAATTAAACTGCTGGTTTTCTTCATGCCCTTACTTTTTAAATATTTCAAAATAAAAAATCTGGTTTTATTATTAGTCTTCTGATTTTTTGTCTAACTTTGCAGAAAATAATTTTAATGTGAGTTAAAACATATTCTAATTTATGCAGTCATTATATATAAAACAATTTAAGAACATAAAAGAACTGTCAATCGATGAACTTGGCAATGTAAATCTGATTGTTGGTAAGAATAATGTTGGAAAGTCTACAATATTGGAGGCTATTGCGATTTATTTAAGTAATGGCAGTGAGAATACCCTTAAATCATTATTGAAAAATCGTGGTGAAACGATTTATACAATGCCATATTCAAATGAAGACGATGCTGATTACGAAAGCATTGTCAAAGGACATTATATTTCCCTTTTTGGAGGAAGAGAAGAAAATTATGCCTCAGATTATTCAATAATTATAGGCGATAATTTGGATGAAAAAGACAGGGTTATCATAAAACAGGTTTACATAGGCGAAAGACAGGAAGAGAAAGATAGTGGCTTACATGGTACTGTTAGAGAAGTAATTCCGGCAGATTTAGTCAATCAAAGACAGTCTGATTTCTCAACAATAAGAGAAGGGTTGATGGTACAATCTATAGAAAGGAGATCTCTTATTACGTATAGTAGAAGAGTTACATCATTTATGTTTAAATACAAATGTAATTTTCAATATGTGCATACTTCGGATTTCAATAATGATGATAATGCAGCTCTTTTTGATAAGATTGCGTTATCCCCTGAAGAAGATTATATCATACAAGCATTAAATATTATAGACCCGGCTATAAATAAAATTAATTTCATTAATAATGAAAACCGGAGATCTGAAAGGATTCCGGTTGTATCAACAAAAGAGAGCGATAAGCGCTATAGGCTTAGCTCTATGGGGGATGGCATTAATAGAATTCTTACTATCATATTAGCTTTGTTGAATTGTAAGGATGGTGTATTGCTGCTTGATGAATTTGAAACAGGATTACATTATTCCGTTCAAGAGAAGTTATGGGACATTATATTTATGTTGTCTGAAAAATTAAGTATTCAGGTATTCGTTACGACACATAGTGATGATTGCATTAACAGCTTTGTTAAATCGAACCAAAAAGCTACAACTAAAGGTCAGATAATCAGACTTGAAAAGCGGCAAGATAATATATGCGCAAAGGTATTCGACGATAGCGATGATTTAAGGTTCGTGACTGATAACTCGATAGAAATACGTTGAAATGAAATCGGAAGAAAAATACAAATTCAAATTACTTGTAGAAGGTAATAATGATCAGCATGTGGTTTGGGCATTATGTGAAAGTAATGGTTTAGATAATAATTTTGATATTATTGATTGTCAAAGCGTTGAAAATGTGTTTAAGCAATTGAATTTTCGCCTGCAGCTTTCTGACAATAATTCCCGTATCGGTATTGTTGTAGATGCGGATGTTAATATGAATGCGAGATGGGATAAGTTTATCGGTGTTTTAAGGTCTACTGAGAAATATGATGTCGATCATTTTGTTTTAACAGAAAATGGATTGGTTGCAGAATCAAAGGATGATTCATATCCCAAGGTTGGAATATGGATTATGCCCAATAATAATCTTAATGGTATGTTAGAGGATTTTGTTGCTACTTTAGCCCCTCCGGATGATGTGCTGATGGCAAAGGCAGATGAAACTTTAACGTCATTAGAGATAGAAGATATACAAAAATATAAGGATGTTCATCGTGCAAAAGCTAAGATACATACTTTTTTAGCATGGCAGAATGAGCCTGGAAAACCAATGGGTCAGGCTATAACAGCGAAGATTCTTGATGCAAATTCTGGTACTGCAAATAACTTTGTAAGTTGGCTTAAAAAATTGTTTAACTAGAATTTACCATTTTTATGATATTTGCATCATGGAACAAATAAAGACGTTTGAACAAATGACTGCGCATCTTATGATGTATACGTCACGCAAACGAGTTGCAGTCGTCTGTGGTTACGACGCCCACTCTTTTTCTGCTATAAAACGAGCTATCAATGAAGGCTTTGCGGAATTCGTTCTTGTGGGCGAGGTCTCAAAATATAACAATTATCTCGAATTGGACAGTGCCGGGCAATATATCACAGTCGTCGATGCCCGGGATTGTGAGGAGGCGGCGTGGAAGGCTGTTTCATTGATCAGAGAAGGGAAGGCAGATATACTGATGAAGGGCATCATCAACACCGATGTTTTGTTACATGCCATTCTCAACAAGGACGAGGGCCTATTGCCCCGTGGTCATGTTCTCACCCATCTGGCCGTGATGCAGATACCCAGTTACGCGAAATTGCTTTTTTTCTCGGATTCGGCAGTTATTCCCAATCCTACCAAGGAACAACGAGTGGCCATGATCGATTATTCCATTCATGTCTGTCATCAATTTGGAATCGCTAACCCCCGTATCGCGATGATTCATTGTACGGAGAAGATCAGTCCCAAGTTCCCCGTTTCTGTCGATTATGCACAAATAGTAGAGCGTTACAAGGCAGGTGGCTTTCCAAACTCTGTGATAGACGGTCCCTTAGATGTAAGTGTCGCGTGTAATAAGTCGAGTATGGAAATCAAAGGTATCAGTTCACCCATTAACGGAGATGCCGATGTGCTTATTTTCCCGGATATAGAATCAGGCAACGCCTTCTATAAAGCAGTGACATTGTTTGCATACGCAGAGATTGCCGGTTTGCTCATGGGAACACAATGCCCCGTTGTTTTAACATCGAGAAGTGATAGTGCTGAGACAAAATTCTACAGTCTTTGCATGGCCTGTATTTTGTAGAATAAATAAACATGAATAATTAATTAGATGAAGATATTAGCGATAAACCCCGGTTCAACATCCACTAAAATTGGCGTATTTCATGATGAAGGACTGGTGATGCACAATACGATCAGGCACACACCTGAGGATTTGTCTCATTTCCAGGATGTGATAGAGCAGTTTGATTACCGTCGTCAGTTGGTCCTTGATACCCTTTCCGAAGAGCATATCCCTTTCGATTTTGACGTTATTGTAGGACGCGGAGGATTGTTGAAACCGATAGAAGGAGGAGTCTATGAAATCAACGAGCAGCTGCTGTCTGAAACCAGAAATGCCAGGTATCGTCATGCCAGCAATCTCGGTTCCTTGATTGCTGCCGATTTAGCCTCCCGTCTGCCGCATTGCCACGCCTTGATTGCAGATCCCGGAGTGGTGGATGAGTTAGAAGACATTGCCCGTATTAACGGTTCACCTCTTATGCCGAGATTTACGATATGGCATGCGCTGAATCAGCGTGCCATTGCGCGGCGTTTTGCGAAAGAACACAATCAGCGTTATGAAGATTTGAATCTCATTGTCTGTCACCTTGGAGGAGGCATCTCGCTAGCAGCCCACAAAAAAGGACGTGCTATCGATGCCAGTAACGCAATGACCGGTGAAGGTCCGTTTACCCCCGAGCGATCAGGCACACTGCCGGCATTGCCGCTGATAGATCTGTGTTTCAGTGGGAAATACACCCAAGAGCAAATAATCAAATATGTCACCTCGCAAAGTGGTATCATGGCGCATCTGGGAACCAATGATGTGCCTACCGTCTTAAACCGTATCGAACAAGGTGACAAGAAGGCAAAGCTTGTGCTTGATGCCATGATCTACCAGATAGCCAGAAGTGTCGGTGGTTTGGCAACAGTACTCTACGGCAAGGTGGATGCCATCCTCTTTACAGGTGGTGTAGCCAATAGCACGTATATTACCGACGGACTGAAGGAAAGGGTCTCTTTCATCGCTCCTGTATATATCTATCCCGGTGAAGACGAGCTCACGGCTTTGGCAATGAATGCGCTCAGTGCCATGAGAGGGGAGTTGGAAATAAAGGTGTATAGGTAATCTACCAGTAAATACGCCGTCTGAAATAAACTTTTAAAAAAAGACCGTCACAACGTCACTATTTTATGTAACTTGTTGAATATTAGGTTAATACGAACTTATTCGGAAAATTAAACCGTCACAAAACACCGTGCAAACGTCACCAAACCGTCATCTAATAACGACTCTATTGTTTCAGGAGATGGTAGATTGCTCAATGAAAGGGTAGATGTGAGTTACATTTTCGGACTGATTCGTTAAACAAATCGGCTTGATTTACTCAACAAATCAGCTTGATTTTGTTTTATAATCGGTTTGATTTGTAAATATAAAGTATTGTTTTTTAATTTTAACTTGATAGCTAAATTCTAGAAATAGGCTTTTAACTCTTTCATAAAATGCAAAAAATAGGCTTCAGACGATATAAAACAACACATAATCGCACATATAATCGCACATGCTTGAAACCCTTTGTTTATAAGCGTTTCGGCTAAAAATGTGCGATGTGCGATTATAAATCATAAAATTCTATGTGGAGATTTTTATAAAAAATGCCATGTAAATTTATTTCCGAAAATAGTTTCTTATTTTATCGTAAGCCTCAGTGAATAGCTCCTTGTTTCTTCCTTTCAGTGGATAATCTTTGGCCGCAACGATGGGTATAACCTTAACGGGGTGATTTGTGGCATCATAGATATTGCCGCAGATGGATTCGAAAGCCTTACCATTCACCGGTTGATAGAAAGGGTCTGACATATTCTCCAAACCTTTACGGCGGGGTTGAGCCTCTTCAATGAATTTCTTGTCGTCGCCATAGAATCCCAATTTCTGTAGCCAATAATTGGTTTGCAAAGACATGGCCAGTACATATTCGATTGTTGGATATTGTTCTAACAGCCATTCGATGTGCGACACCCCCCTAAGGGCATGCTCTTCGGTGATAAGAACTCTTTTTCCCTTCGGAGCAGGTGTTAACTGGTCATTACACAAATTAGTAATATATATTTCTTGGGACTTGACACGATTGAGAGTGAGGAAAGCAATATGGTTGAATAAATTGCGTGCTTCCACATTACGACTACGTTCTCCGTCATCTTCTGGAAAACTGCGAAAATAATAGTCGGCAAACATGGCTACTTCGGTCACCTTGTCGGACCATTGTAAATTTGAATCTTCACCTATCACTAATATCTTTGCCGGTTCAGACGGTTTTAAGTCTTTTGATCTCATCATTTTGTTGTTAAATTACAATTGGTTTTTATTCTGATGCAAAGATACGATTAATTTGTCATTTATGAGCATTCAAGGGGACTTTATAAAATAGAATCAAGTATTCCCTTCATGTTACTAAAATATTTCTGTTATTCATATTTAGATATGACTAGAAGTCTCTATGTCCTTAAAGTTTCTTTTTAATGATGCGGTGACAATCTTCTTGTGAAAGGGTTTGACAAAGAAAAAATAGATTCGTCCCAGTGTGTTGTGATAGATTACGACGGTCGTTACGGTAACTATTTTCTTCGACAGGTCAGCATGGTGGGGGCTTAATAATAGGGAAACTCTGAAAGAGAGGTGTGAGTCATCCTCACCTAGGATAAATTCATTAGGAGTTTTGTCGAAGATCTTGAATATTCCCATTCGATTGCCAATTTCCCATTGAGCGTTTGGAATATGTGTCGTACCGTTTTTGTCATTGGGCGTTTTGAGGTTGAACAATCCTGCAATTTTATTTCTCAGGGCTAGGAGTTGTCCTACCCATTTAGGCCCTGGGCTGATAAATCGCTTCCCTATGTCAAGAAGACTGATCTCGTTTTTCGGATCCCTTAGTAGAAATTCGTAACTGTCACTATAATCATATTTTGTATGATCAGGGAATAGTAGTGATTGTGTTGGAATGTTTGTCTTTTTGATCTGCATGTGGAGAGCTTTTTGGGTCGTGTGTATGGGCATCTGCTGCCAAAGGTAAGCAATTTATTTCAGATATACAAACCCTGAGCAGGTGATTAAATGGCTAAAGATGTCGGTGATTTGGCAACAGTGTTCAGTGGAAAGGTGGATGTTATTCTTTTATTGGTAGTGTTGCCAATAACACAAATATTTACTGACCGTCTGAAGGAAATGATCTCTTTCATCCAACCTGCATTTATTCCTGTGAAGACGAGTTCACGGCTTTGGCAATGAATTCTATTGGCGAAATTAAATCAGTGCATATTTACCCCGTTCTATTCGGTCTATCAGAGGCTGTTCAGAATTGATGATATTTACAAAAATTAATAAGTTATAGAGAAAATGCCATCAGAAATTTATATAAATATAAAAAATATATTATCTTTGCTGCATGTTCGTCAAAATTCAGTGTTCCCTAGGGAATTATATTATAAGTTAGCGATTCTCTGGAATAAGGAATAAAGAGACAACATTATCACAGGGTTAAGAAAATATATTGTCAATTTAATACGGGGTTGAGACAAAATGGATAAATAAACTCAGATTACAACATATAAAAACACCTTATAATCAGTGCAATATTGTTATATTTATTGTGCAACTTAATTTTAGATAAAATAAAATGATTACAATAGCTATTCCCTTATATAATGCAGAAAAATATATTAGTAGATGTTTAGAATCTGTATTAGATCAGACATATAAAGATCTAGAAATACTTGTCATCAATGATTGTAGCACCGACAATGGTTTAATTGTTGCAGAATCTTTGTTTTTAAAGAATAAATCATCTATTAAATTAAGAATTCTCAATCAATGTACAAACCAAGGCGTGGGTATGGCTAGAAATAGAGCAATAGATGAAGCTGAAGGGAATTTTATTTATTTCTTAGATAGTGATGATTTTATTACGCCTAACTGTATGGAAGTGCTGCATAATACAATACAACAAACCCATTCAAATTTTGTCATAGGTTCATATTGTAATTATTCTGATGGTGATTATGAAAATAGGAAGTGTACAGTTCAGGAATATGCACAACTTCATTCGAATCAGGACTTTCTTAAATACAAATATAGTTTCACAAAAAATTCATTATTTACAATTTATATCTGGAATGTACTATTTGATATTCATTTTATAAGGACTCATCAAATTAGATTTAAACCATTAAGAAAAGGAGAAGATCAAATTTTCTTTCTCGAATTAATGCCATATATAAAATCCTGTGTAATATTGCCTAATGTAACTTATCACTATATTCAGAGAAATGATTCTCTAAGTAACTATGGTTATAGAAATTCTATATCTACGCAGGAGATTAATGATAATGTTTCTGTTTTAAAGTGTAAACTAAATATTATAAAAAAATGGAAAAACAATTATTTCTATCCAGAGATAATGTCACAGCAAATTAAAGATTCATTTTGGATGTTATTATCTATAATGAAAAAGAAAAATATAATAAAACCCTTTTTCCCGATTGAAAGCTTTAATTTTCTGAGTTGTAATCCCTTGTCTCTTAGTCAAGTGATAAAATTAAGAAGAATGAGATTTTTTCATTTATCCTTTTATTTGTTTGGCATTTTTCCTCTTTTTTTTAAGAAACTACTACTGAGCTCGTATCTAAATTTACAAAAAATAAATATTCACATAAAATTATAAATGAGATCATATCAATAAATAAGAATATGAAGTAAGGCATAATTAAATTATTTTACGATTATTTAGTTTATCTTCTTCCACCTAGTATAATAGGAAAATACTTTTTGCAAAATTGTATTATAAAATAATTAATGAAAGTTATACAAAACACAATAATGATTGATTCAGGTATGTTATATATAATATCTTTGATATGCATAATTCTTTCTAAAACAAAATTAGTCAAGCCGATAAACATCCAATGTATACCCAATATAATAATGGTTCCATAAGATATTGTATATATTAACCTATTACCTTTGTTTATACATATACTTAATGCAACAATAACTAAACTACCAATAATTCCGAGTAAGTAAAAATTGATTCGTTGAATAATATATGGCATTCCCGAAGATAATATCAATATCATTAAACTCAGGGCAATAGAAATTATTGCTATTGTAAAGTTTGTAATTATATTTGATTCGTTTGCTTTTGCCAAATATTTATTTTTTCTTAGTGTATATCCTAATATGAAAAATGGGAAAAAATTAAAGAAAGAATCTATTGTAAAATTAATATTAACTTTATCATCTTTCCATATGAAGTAGGCTAAGCAAATAGATATTAAACAATATAATGTTACTATTGTATTTTTTATTTTTGCTTTGTTAACAAGATCTATTAATAATTTCATTATTATTAAAGCATAGATAAACCATGTTATCCCGTCAATAGGTATCCCCCAAACACATTGAACAAAAGGTTTGATAACAGCATTGTAAAATCCATTTAAATTATCCCCATCTGCAAGTCCGCGAATGAAATAATAAGGATAGAAAATAAACTGAAATAACATATATGGTATAATTAGCGTCCTCCAATACTTCCTTATTGAATCATTCATGTTATTAGGAATTTTATGCAAATACCCTGATAACATGAAAAATAGAGGCATTTGCATGCTACAAAAGAACTGCTTTAATAATGTATTGTATTGAGGAACATGACAAAATACAACAATCATAATGCCAATAGTTTTCGCCCAATCGATCCAGTGTATTCTTTTATTTTCCATCATTATTAATATCGTTAAATAAGCTTATCCATTCGTTCATAATCGTATCAATTTTATAACGCTCTACAGCAACATGAGCTTTAAGACCCATCTCATGACGTTCTTTCTCATGATTTATCATCCAGTCAATTTTATTTGCAAGATCCTTAATGTCTCCATTTTTTGCAATTAAACCGTTAACTTCATTTGTAATAATCTCATCTGGTCCACAAGGACAATCGAAAGCTATACATGGTCTTCCACAAGCCATATTTTCTGCAAGAACTAATGCAAAACCTTCTACCCTAGAACTAAGAACAAGAAATTCTGATTCTATATATTTCTCGTATATATCAAGAGTTGAATCATTAATAAATATCGATTTTTCTAACCCTTCATCACATATCATTTTATTTAATTCATCTCGTAAGCAGCCATTTCCATATATTCGTATACTCCATTCTTGATGTTTTAATGCGATTTCCTTCCATGCTTTTATAAGTATGTCATATCCTTTCTCAAAGAATAGTCGACCAACACAAATAATTTTCTTGCTATTTGTAAAATTATTGAAAGAAGGATAATTAGATATTGGATTTGCAATTATTGTTCTGTTTTTAATATCATTCCATGCTTTGTAATCAGCTTTTGTTAATAAGACCAATTTGTCACATTTCTTTAATTCATGACAATAGTGTATGTCATAAATTCTTCTTAATATATTTAGAATAGAATTAGTATTGAACTTGTAGTCATATTTTAATATAGATTGTTTGGCGAGATGAGATTCTACTATAATTTTCGATTTAATATTAAGATTTACAATAACGGAGGCCATAAAATTAGTATTGCACACAAGAATATCTGGTTTTGTCGTTTTTATTACACCTTTTAATCGATTTTTGAAATCGCATTCAAATTTGAGAATATTCCGAAATCTTATAGGATATTTATCTTTGTATAGAGAATAAGATTTTATTCCACCTAAATCAATATGTATTACTGATCTCGATAATGGATATGAAAAGTTGTTGTCAGTTTGATCTGAAGTAATGAAATAAATATTATAGCCTCGTTCTGTCAGATAATTCATCTTTGAAGCTAAAACTCTTTCTATGCCTCCAACGATTTTCATTGAATGATATATATATGCAATAGTCATCTCTTTAATATAGTTTTCTAGTTAAATATTTTAATCCATTGATTCATTATAAAGTTTAATTCAAACTTTGTTACTATATTTCTAGCATTATATCCCATTCTAATACGTTTATCTTCATTTTCAATCAATTCACATATTTTCAATGCAAAATCTGAGATATTTCCATTTTTTACGAGATAACCATTAAATCCATTCTTTATTATATCTTTTGGACCACAAGGACAATCAAATGCAACCTCTGGTAGTCCGCAAGACATGGCTTCTGCTAATACAAGGGCAAATCCTTCATATCTCGAACTTAGTAAAAAAACAGAACTTTCTTCATATTTTGAGTATATATCTTTTACAATATTATGACAAAATACCGTTTTAACACCTTCTTTTATTGCAAGTTTTATATATGCCTCTTTATCTCCACCACCATATATGTTAAGATGCCAATCTGGATGTTTCTGTTCAACAATCTTCCAGGCTTTTATAAGTAAGTCAAATCCTTTCTGTTCTGTATATCTACCGATAGCTATTGCTATTTTATTTTTGCATGTGGAATATGTTTCTGGTATGAATTTTATGGGATTATTTATTACTTCTATATTATTCAAACCCTTCCAATATCCCTTATCTTCTTCACTTAATACAACAAATCTATCTAGACGTTTAATTTGCTTAATAAACTTTCCGATCCACCAATTTGAAATTGCTTTATTAATAAAATCAGGGAGATATCTTTTATTTACTTTACGGTAGATTAATCTGTTAAAATGTATTTCACCCACTTTCTTACTTCCATCTTTTATGTCGTTTATGAAATTAATCTCTCGTCTACAAGCCGATACTGTAATATTAGGTTTTATTTCATACAAATACCTGGAGAACATTTTTTTGTATAAAGATATCTTTTTATGATATGACCATAATCTTTTTAATATTGGCATCGTATCAAGTTCATCAAAATTGATGTCGAAATTTACATGTTCCACTTTTTCTGATATTTTATAAATCCATGGCGTGCCTTTCTTTTCTGTAAGAATCATATAAATTTTAAAATCAGTATTATCCGCCAGATAGTTTATCTTTTGGCTTAATACTTGACTCATACCGTTTGTTATAGTCAATCCACCGACAACGTATACTATTTTTTTACTCATTTCTCTTTTCTCTTTTCTTCTATAATTTCATCAAATACTTCAATCCACTTTTGGGCAAGATTATCTATTTGATATATTGCAGCATCTTTTTTACATTGATCGCTTAATTCTTTTCTTAAATTAACATCTTCTATAAGTCTACATATACCTTCAGCGAATTCATTGATATTACCATTATCAATTAAAAGACCATTTATTTCATTCCGTATGATGTCCTTAGGCCCGCAAGGGCAAGTAAATGACACCGTTGGTACTCCACAAGTCATTGCCTCAATAATAACCATACCAAACCCTTCAAACCGAGAACTAAATGCAAGTATAGAACTTTCTGCAAATTTAGTATTAATATCAGAAACCGCAGCATTTATTTTACAAGAATATTCAATGTTTAAGTCCTTTGCTAGTTTTATATAAGGTTCTCTCTTGCCTCCTCCGTATAATGATAAAGTCCAATCCGGATGACGTTTGTTGACTATTTGCCATGCTTGTAAAAGTAAATCAAATCCTTTCTGATAAACATATCGTCCTACAGCAATGACATTTTTATTGCTTACGTTACTTAATTCTCCCTTACTTGATGTTAGAGGATCAGGTATACATATTGTATTATTTAACTCAATCCAATTGTCCAGATCTTCTTTTGTAAGAACAACAAACTTATCTAGCTTCTTTATCTTTTTTATGAGTTGTTTCATCCATATTTCAGAAAAACATTTTTTTATGAAATTAATATCGCTTGATTCAAAGTTTCTATAATTGGCTTTGTTAACATGCAATTCACCAATTTTCTTACTACCATCATTTATTTTTGTGATAAAATTTATTTCACGTCTTAATAGCGATACTGTAATGTCTGGCTTAATCTCGTATAGGACTCGAGTCAAAGTTTGTTTATATTTATGTTGTTTTTTTATATATATGGGGATTTTACTTGTAAATGAGAATTTCCAAAGCTCTTCAAATTTTATATCTAAATTAATAAGATTAATCTTATCTGATAACTTGTAGAATGGAGTCTTTCCTTTCCCATCAGTTAGAATTATATATATATCATAATCGAGAACATCTGCAAAATAGTTTGCTTTTGTCGTAAGCACTCTTTCAATACCACCTGCCATATATAAAGATGGTGTACAATATGCAATTTTATACTTTTTGTTCATGATAAATTTCCTTTAATACCGTGCTCATTTGATTGGTCCAAGATAAAATAGTAATTGTATTTCTAATCTCCTTTGGGCTTAATTTCAATCCCCCGTAAAATGAAATTACAGACTTAATATCGATGTAACTTTCATCTGCAGGGACTTTTAAAACATAAGGCATATTGTCAAAATCGTCATCTAATTCTGAATAAACAAATGGAATCCCTCGTGCAGCATATTCTCTATTTTTAAGCGTTTTTATATTCTCTATACCACATCTGTGTCTAGCTAAACTCCCAATAGCGAAATCACATTCTTCAAATATGTCGTCTAGTTCTTTCCCAAATTTTGGGCCGTGGAATATTACATGCTTACCAATGTTATATTTTTCAATTAAGTTTTTTAGACCAGGAGCATATTCAGTTCCATTCATGTCTGAATTAGCTATGCCACCTATGATATGAAAGTAAATTTCTTTATTCCCTCCATTTTTGTAGTATTCACCTATGCCATGTATAAATCTATCAAAACCGTGCCAATAATGAACTTCGGCAACTGTTATAAAATTAATTTGTTCACTCGTGTCATTAATATTTTGTTTCAGTGCGATACTCTCAAACTCTATACCGTTTGATATCCTAATAGTACGTTGTCCAAAAATTATATTATCATTAGTAAATGTTACTATGGCATCTGTCTCTTTTGCCAGTTTTTTGCGGTACATTTTATCTACAAATAATTCTATCTTATCTTTTAACAACATTCCTGCATATTCATGGTCATAAGGATAAGTCGGTATTTCAATAACGGTTTTTATACCGTGCTTCTTAAATTGATGAAACATGTTTATCGTAAATGGATTTGCATTGTGAAAGGAACGTGAGTACACAAAATCTATCTTGTTGTCTGTTACGTATTTAATTATACTTTTGTATTCACATCTCTTTCTCATGGATGACAATATGCTTTTCCCAAAATCTTGTATTATATTGTTATCTATCGACCGTATTCTTCTATTATCTATTGTTATGTCATACGTGCATACATGGACTTCATGACTAAGTTTTTTCAATCCATTAATCTGATAGCGTATTTTTTTACTAATTCCACTATATTCAGAAAATCCATGGTATATAAGAAAAAGTATTTTCATAGTTTTATGTTTTTTAGAAGTGTTCTGCTCTTATTAACTGTAAATATTCGTAAATTTTAAATAAAAACCAATATTGACAGTGGAAATATTCTTATCTTAATGTAAATAAAAGACTATTTTAATGCCTTATATCTCCATAATAAATGTTTATTATAGAAACTTATTATATCATTGTATATATGAATTAATATTGATTTATATAGTTTTCCTTCATGTGTGAAATTTATAATACTATTGTATTTTTTTTTGTAATCGTAGTCTCCTCCCCCTAAATATACTATTGTTTTTCCTTTACTTATTAATCTTTCTAAAACCATATCATAAACAATTCTTCCTGGAGAATATTTTGCGAATTTAGTATCGAATGTGAAATTTTCCAGATTTACTATAGGGCACTGTTCACATGATAGCATAATGGCCCCAATCTCTTCACCGAAGAAAACAACATAAGCGTTTGTAACATGATATTTATTTATATATTCTTCCCAAGGCATTGAATAATCAACATTATGAGTTACTTTTTTTAAATGAAAGTATTGATTAATTATATTTTGGGGAATACTTCCATCATATTCAATTAGGTCAAGTCTTCCAAAATCACGAGCAACTTTATTCTTTCTTTTTATGTTATATCTTCCGTTTGAGGGCTCTCTGCTTAACAGTTCATTATAAGTTTTAGGTAGACAAACATGGTAGTGTTTTGTTAATTTAAAATTGTCTTCTGTAATTGTAAAAAAGAATGATATAACGGATACATATTCATAATGTTTGAAAATAAATGTCGATATTTCTTTTAATTCTGATCTTGATATTTCCATCATCCAAGATCCTAATAGTGCTTCTTTTTTCTCTATTTTTACTTCGATATAGAATTCTTTATTGGAGTTCTTTATATGAAGAATTACAAACAAATTTGCAAATAAATCCATTCTATTATATATGAAATTAGGATTTATGTTGTTATAATCAAATGATGATGAATTTATTATTTCTATCATAAGTTTTTAGATTTATATAAATTATTTTATTTTTTCAGCATATAACGTGGCATACACATAAAATCAGCATTATTTAAATTTATCAGTCCACCATGAGATATATAAACAGATTTAAAATCTAATGTTCTTAAATAATCAAATTCACGTTGTCCCACTTCGTTAGCTGATCCATACGGATAAGCAAAATGTTCTATATTTTTATGGATGACCGTTTCTATCTTATTTATTCCTCCATATATTTCATCATGAATATCATTTATTGATAATCTGTTAAATACGGGATGAGTCATCGTGTGCCCACCAATTATACACAAAGGTTCCTTGCTCAGTTCTTCTACTTGGTTCCATGACATAGATAATGATTGAATAGGATATAACCAGTCAATCTCATAGTTAGAAAACATTTGTTCTAAGTTTTCGACTAATTTTTTTTGAGATAATTTTAATATTTTTTCACGTAAGTATCTAAAAGTATCCCATTCTTCTTGATATGTTTTACAACTATATTTGGAGCCATCGCTTAGTTGAATTGAATCTTCTTGAAGAATTAAATTTTCAATAGAATACCACCATAGTATGGCTTTCTTGTCAATAAAATCAGTGGTAGTAAATATACAAAAAGGCACATTGTTCTTCTTAAATATTGGGTAGGCATTCGTGTAATTATCAAGATACCCGTCATCTAGGGTAAATGAGACGAACGGTCTGGATAATTCTCTTTTTTGATTGATTATATCATAGATGTCATTTAAGGAAAGAAAATCAAAACCAGCTTTTTTATATTTACGAATTATCTTTTGAAGAAAAGATGGAGAGATTTTCAAATCTTCATTTGATATTAATCTTCCTTTCTCGTATTCTGAGACTCTATGAAGCATAAATACTACTCCAATATTACCTTTCTTAATTTCTTTTTTTCGTAAATACGGATTAAGCATCGGGAAGTTTCTTTGCAAAATAATATCCTTTATATTATCATAAATGTGATATGTCTTCGATTGTAATTTTTTTATAATCATATTTCCTTCTTTTTAAAGTTTATTGTGTAATTTACGATATAATAAGTAGAGACTAATAGGTAAGAATTTTACAAGCAGAACTCCGAATTTACCAAAACCACATTGATCATGATATTTGTTAAGTATATTTGAATTGTTTCTTATGTACTTGAATACTTTTTTTATCCTTTGATCGTCATAATATTCACTGAAAAGTGAAACTTTACCTATAAGTTCGTTGTAATAAAATATACAGTGATATGTACTGTAGTCGATTAAATTGGGGAAAGACTTTTTTATAATAGAATCAACCATGTTTAGACGAAGTATACGGTTATCTATATACTGACTTATGTTTACTCTGAAATAATCTTTAGAAAGTGAACTTTCCCTATGGGTATATATATATAAGGGTTCGTCCACAATGGTAATGATTTTACTGTGCATGAAGGCTCTTATGTTATATATGAAATCCTCTTCTGTTTTCAATCCTTCCATATTGAGTATGTTAAAGTCATCCAACATCTCTTTTTTATATATTTTCGTCCAGCATTGTGAATATATTTTGTCTTTGATAAGTAAATGTTTTAATCCTTCTTCTTTGTTTAATATATATTCTTTGTTGCTGCATTCTGTATGAGAAACATTCCCTAATTCATTAATTTGAGTATAATTACAACATACAATATCTGCATTATTGTTGTTCCCTGAGCGAAGCATTTTGGCAAACATGTTTTTGCATACTTTATCATCACTATCAATGAATGCCACATATTTGCCTGAGGCTTTCTTGAATCCAACATTCTTAGCTGTTGACGGTCCTGAATTCTTCGTATGTATTGTTGTTATGTATGAATATTGATCAGAATAACTATCACAGATACTTGGAGAATTATCCGTAGAGCCATCATCAACAAGGATAATCTCTTTGGTTATTTCTTCTTGGTCAATCACACTTTGCACACACCTTTTAAGATATTTTGCAGTGTTATACACTGGAATAATTATGCTTATATCCATTTTTTATTATATTTTATCAAACAGATCAATCCATTTCTTCATCACATTGTCTATGTTGTATCGATTAACATTTACTTGTGCTTTCATACCCATTTGACTTCTTAAGGCCAAATTATTCATAAGTATTTCCATTTTTTCAGCAAACATATTAATGTTATTTTTTTCTACAAGATATCCGTCTTCTCCATCTTTAATAATCTCAGATGGACCGTAAGGACAATCAAATGAAATGCATGGAAGTCCACAACTCATTGCCTCAGTGAGAACAAGCCCAAATCCTTCATATCTTGAGCTCATAACATAAATAGAACTTTTTGTATATTCAGACACGATATCCTTTGTGGCTGGCATGCAAAAAACAGATTCTTGAAGTTTATAATGTTTAATTATTGATATGTATTCAGACGCATCCCCATTTCCATAGATGTATAGTTTCCATTCTGGAAGTTTTTTTATAACAATACTCCATGCTCTTAAAAGCATGTCGTATCCTTTCTCGTATGAATATCTACCGACGGAAATAATTTGTTTAGAATTGTAGTTAGATACTATATGAGGTAATATTGTTATCATATTGGGGATAACTTCAACTCTATTCGCGTATTTCTTCCAGAATTTTGTATCTGCTTGAGTTAATGTTACAATGCAGGAGGTATATTTTAATTGTTTCAGGATGTGATTGTCCCAACGTTTAATCACGTGGTATATCAATTTGTTATATTGAAACTTATTTGACATCAATATTGTAGATGCTTTTGTATGAGACTCAATAACAATTTTCTTGTTGTAAAAGAGTGAGGACTTTACAATAATATCTAACACGCTAAATGTGTATACTGTGCATATTATAAGATCCGGATTAATTTCTTTTACTAGGGAATAAAAATTCGTCCTAAATAAATTTCTTGTCTTAATAAAAGCAGGTATCCATTTCGTAAATGTATATTGTTCTCTTTTAGCGATTGGGGTATTGATAGGTATATAAATTACATTGTCTGACAATTTAAACGGAAGTTCTTTGTTCTGTTGTTCATAGGTCGTAAAAAAAACTTTATGGTTAGATTTCTCTGCCAAATAATTCATTTTAGCTGATAGAATTCTTTCCATACCAGCATAATTATGCATTTTGTCCTGGACATATAATAATTTCATGATTTCTTAAATAATGAACGTATTCTTAATATAAATACAATTAGATTATATATGAAGTTCTGTAAGCTGTTGTATTTTTTTAGTTGGGGTAAAAGTTTGACAATGGGTAATTCCTCTTCTGTGTACATTTTCTCATAGTCTCTGAGGATCCGTTCTGGATATAATTCGTGAAGTAACTTCTGCCATTCATCTTCAACAAGTTCTTTATTCGTACCACTAATGCCATTGAAATCGTAATCAGCAACTATTATATCTATGACTTTTACAGAACAATTATCGAATATTATAGATTGCATATTAAATTTAGAATCTGATTGGATATGTAACTTTTCGTCATATAACCGTTGCTTAAACAAATCTCTTTTATAAAAAGTAGATTGATGATTAAATGTTTCTTTCAATAATGTCAGTAAAGTAACATCCTTATTGCATATCTTATGGATTACAGAGTTCTCTCTATCAAGAAAGCTTCCTGTTACAATGTCTTTACCATTTATTTCGTAATCAACCTCTTGTAAGGTGTTTGGGGAGTGTAAGCAATCTCCTGAATTCATAAAGTTCAGATATTGTCCATGGGCTTTTATGATACCCTTATTCATGGCATTATAAACGCCAGTATCCTTTTCTGATATCCAGTAATCTATTTTATTTTTATAATTATTGATAATATCAAGACTTCCATCATTAGATCCTCCGTCGATAATGATATATTCATAATCTTCAAAGTTTTGGTTTATAACACTTTTAATAGTCTTTTCCAAGCCTGTTTTGTTATTATAATTTATTGTAATTATAGAATACTTCATTATACTATTTCTTATTATCTTGTATTATTTGAGGCTATATGTTATTGAAACAATCATTTTATGTTAGTATATATTATCCATTTAATGATATGATTTTTGTTATATCCAGAATTATATATAATGTTTACTATTACATAATTTGCAATATGATTTTATAAAATTATGGAAAATAAAAAAAAGAGAGTCTTTTAAATGATATTTTTTAGATTTTGATTCTTTTTTTAATTTTGTATATAAATATAATGAATAATTTAGATATGTCATCATCTGATTAAAAGTTTGAGCATTAAACTCATATTTTTCACCAGTGGAACCAGAATATCCACTAATTTGCGGTTCTATTACAAATGGAATATAATCGAATTTAGATTGGATCTTAATTGTTTCTGCTAGGATATGTTCAAAAAAAACTTTATTAGAATCGTTAATCCTATTCTTATTCCTTAAAAATAAATTATAAAAACCAATAGGAGCAATTATTATTCTACTGTCAGCAAATGATAACTCGGAATTTATTGTAGATTGAATTGATTGGTTGAGAAATAAAATTCTGCGAATGTTTATCAATGAATTTAAATTTTTTATGACAAGTCTACCTGTAATTTTTATAAGACAACAGTTACTGCAGATTAATTTTGAATGGTTTATGGCATATTCAATGATTTCAGCTTCTCCATAACCTTTTCCTTTCTCTAAATTTTTATTACCTTGGAATGTATGTATTTCTAAATAGTGTGGTCTTATTTCTTTTTTAAAGAAAATGCTGATATCCGTGTTTGAATTCTCCACGAAAACAACAGGAATGGACGTGTTGTTCAAATAGAAACGCAATGCATAGATATATTGTTTCATCCGTTCTGTTGGCATCGTTAATTTTGTAAATGGCATGCCGTTCGGATTAATACATGCCGTCAGAAGTATCACCATTTTACTCATAGACATATTCTTAGATATTTATTATTTGCCAATAGTACATATAAATGGAATCCTTTGTAATATGTCCAAATATAGACACTCTGCATGTTTATCTTTGTTAACATTTCAATTGTGTAGATTGATCTGAAAAATAGAGATTTCGTATATCTATTAAAATAATTTTCTTTGCTAATTCCTTTTATGCAAGAATTTACAAATCTGATATTTTCTGTTTTTTCTTTGTCGTTGATGTCAATAGAGACTGGAAGAGAGTTTCTCCATTTCTTATATAATAATACACAATTAAAATAGAATGCATCATTTGTGGAACCTTGTGATTTATGATATAATTCCATATCCTGTATAACTTGTATTTGATATTTTAATTTTAAAATTTGTAGAGATATATCCATATCATAGCAGTGAAAACCTTTAAATGTTTTTGTGTCAAAAGAAATTGTAGGGTATAAGTTCTTTCTAATGCAAAACCATAAACCATCTATGGTAACAACTTGTTCCTCTTTTTTCGCACCAAAATCTTCTCTAATATCCTCGTTATTTCTCTTTTCTATAATGTGACCTCTTCTGGACTTACTTAACCACCAGCCACATGGAATTTCTGAGATATATTTGCTTCCAATAATACCACTAAGTCCAACATCTTTATTTTTAAAACAATTTACAACAAGTTGTCCCCAATTTTGAGTTCTGTATTCAATATCTTCATGCATAAAACAAACAATAGGATACTTAGACTTCTTAAAGCCAATATTATATGCAGAAAATATTGAATATGAGTTTTCTGAATTATCAATTAAAATAATTTCATAATCAATACGGCCTATTGTCCTTTTAATATTTGAAGCCAAATATTCGTCTAGTTGACTATTCCTAGAACATATTACAATACTAATCATAGCATAAAATAATCTTCATTTTTTAATCATCAGAATCTTCCAAACCAATAAATCCATTTGTATCCATAACTAATGAAACTCCATATGATTCTTGGTATCCTTCAACTTCAAGTACGCAACAATTAGGTGCTTGCAACTGAAATTCAACAGTTGGATGATGTAGCACTAAGTCAACATCTAATAAACCTCTAGTTAAAATCTTAGGTAATTTAATCTTTCTTGTTATTTTAAACACCCCTTTAGATATTTTCATAATTTGTCCATAATAATGTCCAATGGCGTATGTTGCTAAAGGCATTCCATCTTTCGTTTTAAAAACAAGCATTATATCAGTTGTATAATCTTCATCTACTATGCCTTCTATTTCTACGGTTAAGTTTTCTTGGTGACTTAGTATTGTGCTATAGGACTTTTCCGTTCCGTTGATTTTTATGCTTTTAATGTGTAGAGTACTATTACATTGTTTTATAGCATTTATGATTTTCTTGGAATATTTTTTTGAATCATTTTCCAAATAGAAATTAATACTATCTTTGATACCTCCAGAATATGCAATAGTTCCATTTTTTATAACAATACCTCTTGTACATAAACTTTTTACTGCCGCCATATTATGACTAACAAATAAAACTGTTCTGCCTTCTCCTTTTGCTACATCTTGCATTTTTCCAATGGCTTTCTTTTGAAATTCTGCATCTCCAACAGCAAGTACTTCGTCTACGACAAGTATTTCCGGTTCCAAATGGGCAGCTATCGCAAAGCCAAGACGTACAACCATTCCTGACGAATATCTTTTGACAGGAGTGTCTACATATTTTTCAACGCCAGCAAAATCAATTATTTCATCAAATTTATCTTTAATCTCTGCTTTTGTCATTCCCATTATAGAGCCATTCATGAAGATGTTCTCACGACCTGTCATTTCTGGATGAAATCCAGTTCCAACTTCAAGCAAAGAGGCTATTCTTCCTTTCACCTTGATAGAACCAACGGTAGGTGAAGTGACACGAGAAAGTATCTTCAATAAAGTAGATTTACCTGCGCCGTTTTTTCCTATTATGCCCACAACATCACCCTGTTCCACATTGAAAGAAATATCTTTCAGCGCCCAAACGAAGTCACTGTTACCCTTTTTCGTTCTGTCATTGGTCTCTCCGATTTTCAGAAACGGATCTTCTTTTCCACGTATCTGAGCCCACCACCTGTTCAGGTCTTGGCTAAGAGTTCCTGTACCAATGGAACCTAAAATATATTGTTTGCCAATGTTTTCGAATTCTATAACTGTATTATTCATATTTAGTCTTTATTAAATAACATCCATGAAATTTTTTTGAACTCTGTTAAATACTATTATACCTGATAATAGGATTATTACAGTGAAAACGAAACTGTACGTTAAGTATAACCAATTGAATATGCCGACACCAGTAAATCCATATTTAAAAGTTTCTAATATGGAGGTTAAAGGATTAGCCACAATAATCCACATATATTTGGCATAGTTAGCTTTCATAACGGATAATGGATAGATGATGGGGGTAGCGTACATCCATAATTGGACTCCAAATGATATGAGAAATCGTAAATCTCTATATTTTGTAGTCATAGAGGAAATTATTAGACCTAGACCTAGTCCTAAACAACCTAACATTATTATCAACAAAGGAAATAAAAGAATCGTTGCATTAATATTGAAACTATTTAATGAGAAATAGTAGTATAGATAAACGGCTAAAAATAAAACAAATTGGATGGCCAACTTAATGAGATTAGAAACGACAATAGATATTGGAACAACCAATCTTGGAAAATATACTTTACCAAATATCTGTTGATTGGCATTGAATGTATCAGCACATTTTGTAAGGCAGTCTTGAAAATAATTCCAACATACCAATCCCGATAAGTAAAATACGGCTTGCGGGACTCCATCTGTTGATATACCCGCAATGCCTCCAAATACAAAAATAAACATAATGGTGGTGAATACAGGTTGGATAATAAACCACAGAGGCCCTAAAATTGTTTGCTTGTAAAAAGTAACGATGTCTCTTTTTACATACATAACTAACAAATCTTTGTATTTCCAAACTTCTTTTAAGTCAAGACTAAAAGGATTGCTTTTATTTTCAATTATAAAATCCCATTGTTTTTCCATGATAGTTAATCTTTATTATTTTTTTGTGTGCAAAACAAAACTTTTTGTTACAAAGATAATGATAATCTTTAATATAGGCAATTACTTTTTGAGAAACTTTTAATAACTACCTAAATCTAGAACCTTTTTATATGTTTTTATTGTTGAATTTTAACAGAATGTCTTTTCCCAATATTGTCTTATAGCATTTATATTATTGTAAGACATTGAGAATAAATAAGCTTTTTCACTGTATTCATTTATATTTGAGTTTTCTGATATTGTTAACATGGATTTACTTAGTTCAATAATATTCTTGCTTTTAAAAAAAGTGCAGAAATCCATATTTTCTAAAAATTCTCTGCATATAGGTATGTCTGATGTAATTATAGGAAGTCCATGAGCGAGTGCCTCCATGATTACCAGTGGAAATCCTTCCCAGCGTGAGCTTAGCACGAATACACTTGCTGAGGAATAGTATTTCTGAATATCCTTAGTGAATGGGTAGATAATTATTCTGTCAGATAGCTCATTGTCATCAATAAGTTTTTGGAAGCTTTCTTTTTCGGGACCATCACCCACAATATTTAATCTCCATTCTTTATTTTGCCTGGCAAAAAGGGCAAAGGCTTTAATCAGTATGTCAAATCCTTTATGAAGAGGTGACATGCGACCAACGGCTAAGAACGTTTTTGAATTGATATCACAGCGCCGACCTGGTTCTAAGGTTAACGGATTGTAGATCACAGTTGTTTCCAGGCCTAAATTCTTTTGGAACAGGTCTGCGTCTGTATGTGTCAATACTATAGTATGATCGAGTTTCTTCATCTGATACATGAAGTGCATCTTAAGATCCTCTAAGTATGGATGTTCATTTTCGAAGAATGCCTGATAAGAATTGTGCATCCAGCCAATTACTTTTTTTGCATGAAGGCTCTTGCGTATGGTTGCCAACTTGATAGATAGGAAGGCATGTACTCCGATTATCACATCGAAATGATATGAATTGAGGGTATATTTAAGTTGTTTCCGTTGTAAGCGTGGAAATGAACTGTGAGCATAAAGATCGGATGTGATTTTGTTCTTTGGCAAGTATTTCTTGTATAGCCAGCTATAAGGTTTATGGGTGTAATATGATAGCTTTGTGACAGGACGGAACTTAAAGTAAATAATTCTAACCTTGCTCTCACGAAGGTTATAGATATCTTCATGGCTGCAATCGTCATCCATAGTTATAATATATACATCATGACTCTTGCTGAGTTCCTTAGCTATGACGGCAAGTACTCGCTGGACACCTCCATAGCTATATATACTATCACAAAAGAAACAGATCTTCATGGTCTTTTATTTATGTTCAGTATGAATGAATTCTTTCGATTTGGGATTGATATGGAAGATGTTGATAAACATTCTCCAGAAGAGGGCGGGGATATGGATTATTCTGCCCAAGACTGCTTGTTGACGGAGTTGCGGCGGAATGGAAATCAGGAGAGAAAGGCTGAGGACAATGAACATTATCCACCATTTGATACTACATGATGGTGCTACGATTGTGAGAAGGACTGCAATCACAGGTGGTAGGACGATGAGGAAGATACGTGGTATAAGCATCTGCTGGATCGTCTTGTCTACATAGTCGAGGTTGCCTTTAAGCAGGGCCTTCGGAGCATAAGGTAGCATCTTCAGGAGGCTTTGAATCTGAGCTGTCATCCAGCGGAGACGTTGCTTCTGAAAATTCTGTGAGTCGCCTACTTTTTCATCGAATACAGGTATGCGCTCCAAATAATGGATGTGTACCCGGTCTTTGAGAAGCATGGCTTCGAGTTCCCGGTCTTCACCTGCAGTGGAGAGCTTATTTACATTTTCTTTAAACCATTTGTAGTCTAAACACATACCCGAGCCGATTAGGGCAGACGAAAGGCCTAACACATTGTGAGCTTTGCGAAACAGGGTGTTGTTGATTTCTTCGCTGACACCATCTAATACGGCAACATTCGTATCTGAATTTTTTGCACAGCGATGACACTGAAAGGCTCTGTTTCTGTCGGCACAGGCGCGATTTAACATGTGGAGAAAATTGTGTTTTACAACGTCATCTGCATCAAGAATAACAATATAATCATACTCCTCTTTAACGGTCTCTATCGTGAGTTTCATTGCTTTGGCTTTTGAACTGTTTTCATAAGTAGCAATGATAAGACGGATGGACAGTTCGCTTAATGCCTGATCGGTTTCAGGTTTGTTGTGGTCGGAGACAACGACGACATCGAACAGGTCTGCAGGATAACTCTGATCCAGAAATGTGATGATGGATTTTGTGATGACCTTATCTTCATTATAAGCAGGAAAAAGAATCAGAAATTTATGATATTTGATATTTTTTCTCCTCTTTTTATTTCTCTTACAGCCGAACAGAGAAGCGATTGCAAAGATAAAGACATATAATGTGGACATCGCCATAACGATGAACAGAAGTAGATCGAGAATATGAAGGATGGTGTATGTCATTTTCGATTAGATTGATGGTTATGGTGTACAAAATTTCGATTTGATAAAAGATTACGTATGGTATTTAAAATAGATCCAATCATGATGAACGGAGCCGAAATGAAGGCACGGTCAAAACGCTTATCGATAAGATAGTCGGGGGTGGCCAGTGCGAATATGAACATGACGACAGCAAAGAGTATCCACCACTTGACTACGAGCGTCATATAGATAAACGGTAAAACGGCACTCATGAAGGTTATCAGTGCCATCAGGATGGTTCGGGGGAGTATCATCCATTGCAATATCTTGTCGGCATAGTCGTAGTGTTTGGTCACAATGGCCGGAATGAACTGAAAGAAATTTGCACGCAGACTCTTGTACTGGGTTGAAATCCAACGGCCTCGCTGCTTATTGAAATCTTTGGCTCCACGGGTTTTCTCATCATAAACATAGATGTCACTGAAGAAATCGACAAAAATATGCTGCTGCATGAGCATAATTTCAAGTTCTTTATCTTCACCGGCAGTCTTAAGATTGACTACATTTTTCTTAAACCAGTTGAAGTCGTAGGCTATACCGGAGCCTGTGATGGCTGATGAGATGCCGAGCATCACGTGACCTTTGCGAAAAATGGAATTATTAATTTCTTCGAAAATGGAATCGAGGATAGCTGAACTGGTGTCACGGTTTTTTGAGATTCGGTGGGCCTGAACGGCTTGGGTACCTGCCAGTTCATAAGCCCTATTCATCTTGTCAAGAAAGTGTTCATCTACCAGATTGTCGGCATCTAGTACGATGACGATGTCGTAAATCTTAAATTCCGGAAGATTTATCATGGCAAAATTGAGGGACTTTCCCTTGGTGCTATGTTCAAAATCGGGGGTAAGAAGAGTGATCGGATATTGAGCTAGCTTGAAATTGGTCATTTCATCCTGATGGTCGGAGATGACAACGACATCAAAAAGACGCTGAGGGTATGTCTGTGCAAGGATTGTCTTGACCGATTTTTCGATAACAGCATCTTCCTTGTATGCCGGAATCAGAATGATGAATCGATTCTGACGGTTGGTGTTAGGCAATTCCTTGTGATGATTAAAAAGTGAAGCTACTGCATAAATCAGCATATATAGTGTCGTTCCTGCAGCTGTTAGGAATAACAATCCATCAATGATATAGAGTATGATCCAAAATCCTATCATCATCATTATTACATTTTAAGGAATGAAGTAATTCCACGGAGAATTGAATGACACAAGTCGAAACGCCCATGCAGTGCTGATTTGAGATAATCACGCAAGGCAACGATGAACATTAAGTATAGATATGAGAGGTATTTGTAGGCACCATGATTATTCCTCTTGACAAAGAGAAGACGGTTGCGGGTAATATAATAGGTACGTAATGGGCTGTTCTGTCCTGTAGACTGACTCTCCTTATGAAATATAGTGCAGGCCGGCTCATACCAAATCTGATACCCTGCACGAGTGATCATCATAGACCAATCCAGTTCTTCATAATAGAGAAAGAAACATTCCGGGAGAAGTCCGACATTGTCTATGACTTCACGCTTGAGCATCATGGCTGCGCCATGGGCATAAGGAGTAGGGTGGGCGGTGTCGTAACTACCATCGTCAGGCTGATTGCAGCCTATGGCATGATTGCGTACGGTGACCTTTGACAAAGGGGTATAGCCTGCAAACTGGATGTGGCGACTTCCGTAGGTGAAACGTATCTTGGGGCATACCATACCTATTTTGGGAGATGACTCTAAACGTGAGATGAGAGCCTCGATATCGAAATCACTGAAGATCGTATCATTATTGACAAGAAAAAGATATTTGCCTGTGGCTGCCTTGATACCGAGATTATTACCTCCGGCAAAGCCTAGATTTTTATCACTGCGGATGACCTTAAGGAAAGGATACTTGGACTGAAGTATCGTTGCTTCATCTTTTCTGGACCCATTATCCACAACAATCATTTCAATTGAATGTTTTTCAAAAGGAATGGAGTCTATCAATTCGCAGGTATCATTGATACCATTGTAATTGACTGTGATGATGGATACGTCATAGATCATAAAATGGATTTTTCTTCTTTTCCGCTTTTCTTTTTTTCTCTTCTGCTATTCGTAGGTTGTCTTCTTCCTCGAATTTAATATATTCAGGTTCTATTCTGGGGAGTAGATAGACCAGTGCCATTCCTCCATAAAATAAAAAGGTATTTGGATATTGGGTTAGAATTTGGTTGCCATATCCGCCTAAATTGATGCCAACAAACCCACAGCATATTGCAGCCCCAATACCTCTTAATACTGAACTGTTAATATTTAATAAAACGATGCGGCATCCTCCTAATAATATTAAAACATTCATTAATGCAAATATCGTTACTCCAATTATTCCCGTATGGACCCAAATATATACGTACGTAGAATCCGGTGGTGTATTAGATAATATTTTGTATTTATTATTTGCAGGTATTTTCTGAGTATCCATCCCTAGTCCCATACCCCATGGGGCATCTTTAAGGTATTTTGCCATAGATTCTTTATTAATGTCTCTGACATTTGCTGATGCATCATTTTTATCGAATGCAGAACGCATACGGCGTATCATGCTATTTCCATTACCAATAGTGGTGAAAGCCAAAAGAAATAGAAATAAAACACCTGTTATTGATACAGGAACCGAAATTTTTGCTGATTTAGATAAGAAAATATAAAGAAAACCTCCTAATAAGAAACAAAAGACTGCAGTTCTTGTTCCTGATGTAAACATACCATATATGCACAACGAACCTGTTATCAGAAAGAAAATTTTATCTCTTTTTAAATGAGAAGTTATACCTAAGATAATAAATGTTATAGCCGAGGATGCCGTGTTGCAACCAAAGTTTGCTGCATCAGAGAAAAACGAGAAATATCTGATAATACCATTTACGATATGAGTTCTGGCAGCATAGCCATATAACCAACTTTTTTCTGCTTCAGTAAAACCTATGGTCCTCTGTTTCCATGCCCATATTGCTGCAAATATCGATAAAAAAGCCCATACATATAAAAACTTGATGATCTTATCGTAGTCACTTATCAGAAATGAAAAGATACAATAAATATATATCATTTGAAATACTAATAATCTTGCTTCAATCAACCATGCCGTAATATGAAATCCCAAGTCGCATGTGTCGTTGAACATCTCAATACATGCAAAAAAAAGCCACATCAATAATGCAAATAGCATTATATTGTTGATGTTATGAATCTTAATATTTTTATTATCAATAAGAATAGCAAACAAAAGAGTCAGTTCTAATAATTCTGAGGGTAAAGAAATCGGGCAGGGAAGGTTAATATACAAAAGTGAGCCCATGATAAAATAATTGACTAAAAATAAAATCCAAAACATGATCATTTTATGATGGAAGCCAAAAAAGATGATGACAGGTATTAGCGGGATACAACAAATTAAAGCAAAACCGGTTATGCCTGCACTATATAAATTGTAGATTGCAAGTAAGAAAAGGAGAAAGAGTAACAATACTCTTCCTCCATTCTCATGTATATATTCAATTAGACCTTTTGCAAACATTATTTAGCGTGACTATATTCTGTCGCCGTGATACCAAGCTGAGAGATGCGATATACGAAGTTCTTAAAACGAGTATATGGAGGTAGCTGCCCGATAAATTCTTCGACAGCCTCCCGACCGGCTTCAGTAAGATACATGAATAAGGATTCTTTATTGTTAATCTGAGAAAGAACTTCTTTAAGAGCTTTCTGGTCAACATCCTTCCAAGTCCGATTGGCTCTGGTAACGAGGATGTTGACATTTCCCAGATTGAGTAAAGACGATGCTATCGAGTGATCATTCAAATTTGGATACTCAACAATTGCTATCTCGTTGGGCATAATATCAGGACAAATATCCTTGATGCTCTCTGCCATAATGTATTTGCTGTCTTCAGCAAGAAAGTCTTCATCATAAGTCAATCGGCGTACTTGCAGACCTATAGATAACCAGTAATTTTCAAGTTCAGTGGCAAGATAACTCTTACCATTGGCTGCATCTGTCGAGATCAGGTTGATAACGTTTTGCTGACCCGTTTTAAAATATGGGAGAAGCCGTTTACTCAAATTTCGTAATGCCATATCATTAATAGTCTTGTTGAATCTGCGGTAGCGAAGATTACTTTCTTTGGGGAAACAACCAAGAACCGGTATTTTGGTAATTCGTTCTGAGCGCATACGGTCACGTAAGGTTCTATCAAGCAGTTCTATCAGGAAGAAATACATGGAGATGAACATGAATGTGAGGAGGTATGTGGACAATAGAATCATCAGGCGGTTTGTCGGCATGGCATTCAGCGGGAACATGGGTGGATTAAGAACACGCAATGTTGCTGTGGTCATCTGCAAGTTGCGCTGACGGAGACGGGCTGCATTTAAGGCGTTAAGCATGGCCATATAGTTACTCTCAACAAAACCGATATGACGATCTTTACGTCCTAAAATTGCACCAATTGGGGAGAAGTAAAGAAATTTTTGTTCAAGCTTTTGACGCATAATGTCAGAAGCGGTCATTTCTGCTTTGGTCTTTTGAAGAAGCAATACTTGCTCAAGCCATCTGTCAAGCATCGGAGCTGCTTTGATACCCGGTCCGGCTGTACTATAGGTAGATGCTATCACATCGTTAGCAATGTCGTGTATGTTATTCGTTGTTGATTGAAGTTGCTTTTGAGCTTTTGCCAGTTCCTCTTGAGCAGATGAATTGTTTTCACTTTCGCTACTCATTAATTGTAAATTTGATATTCGTGACTGGAGGCGTGAAATATCGTTAATTTCATTTGTGAAGTTTTGGTTTGCCCGTACTGCTTTTGCCCGGTCACCCAGTTGCTTTTCAAGATAGTCCATCAATGCTCTTGTGGTCGTGTAATTGAGCAAATTCTGATTATCAGCAGTTTGTTGGGAAGCATCCATCCCTGCCACTTGTTTTGTTTGTTCCCCATAGTTGTAGATACGTTTATCTACATTATAAGCAATTAGATCGTCTTCTGCACCGCACAGAATACGATAGAGACGTGCCACTTCGCGTTCAAAGAATTTGATGACATTGTTTGTTTCTCCGTATCGCAATTCCTGATATTGACGTGCAAAAACATCATTTAGAATGTCGATTGTATTGTATGCTACACCCGGATCATTGGATGAATATCCAATGTTGATCATATCGCTACCATTCAGTTGGGTTACTTTAAGATTCGCTGTAATATTGTTCATTCCGAAGTATGGATGACCACTGAGTAGTCCAAAGAGATAGTTACCTTGAGCGGGACGTTCATAAGCTTTGAGGTTGGCGTAAGTGACATTCTCACTGTTATGATTGATCAGGGCTTTCACATCAGCGGGAACATCAGCATTGAGTGCACGGAAATGTTCGGCACTGATATAATTGTTGTCTTTATTCGTATTCCCATACATCATACAGCGTGCAAACAATCGGAGGGATACTTCTTGGATGGTGTTATCCGTTGTGATAATCAGCATCAGGTTGTTAAGGTTTATTTGTGGATCGCCACCTGCGGAACCTGTTCCTCCTTCAATATTGTAGCCCGTAATCATACCTGTATAAATGGTGGTACTTACATCATATTCGTGATCCATATGACGGGTCAAGAACCATGCTACAATAAGAGCAATTAATGGTAATATCACTAAATACCAACGAATGCGGTATAAAAACCTGACTAAATATCTAAATGTATCCATACCTTCTATTTTTTATCTTCAACTTTATCAATTGTAATATCGGTCGTACTATTTGTAATGATAGGAGTGTGTGTAAGTATCTCTAATTGAATGATGTTCGTCGTAATTTGCGTTTGTAATTCTTGATATAAACTTACAGCTCCTTGTTCATTTTGTTTCGTTTCTGCAAATTCTTTGATACCCATATCTCCCCGATGAAATTCATCTAGGGTCAATACTCCTGCCCCTTGGCTTGCAGCGGCACTTTCACTGGCAGATTTTAATGTAACAAGATCATTAGTTATTTTTACATAAAGTGTGGCAATCTGTAATTTAAGTTTGTCAAAAGCGTCGTCTTTTTGTAAACCAGCTTTTTCCGCAGCTAAACGTTTTCTTTTTATGGAAGCTTTTAAGTCTAAGATATCCTCTAATGGGAGATTTAAACTTGCTCCAACGCTCCAATAGCTTTGTGTGCTTCCCTGATATTGATAGATAACAGGATTAAGCGTCGTACTGCTGTTGCCATAACTGTCCATTATACCGTAGCTATAGCTGGCATGCGCATTCAAATATGAAAAGATATGTAACTTCTGTTTCGCTATTTCTGCTCTTGCCAATTCTTCATCTTTTGCCAAGGATGCTATGCTTGGTGTTGCTTTCGCATTTTCAAACAATACTGCCAACGGTGGCAGATGGAAGTTGGAAAAGTTGATGGTTTTGTCGTTGCTGGAATCAAAAAATCCAGCTGTTACACCGCTATTGTTTAACTGTGCATAACTGCTGTCTATACTTGCTCCCGCTATGAATATAATTGTCAATAGACGTTTCATGGTCAATAAATATATTTGTAGTTTCTGTTTCTTATACGTTTTCTTTCTGGATGAAAGCGGTCAAGGTTTTGAAGATAATCTTCACATCCAACGAGAAATTATATGTCTGGCCATATTTGATGTCGAGTTGCTTGCGCTCCTCGGCTGATAGTTTGCCGGCCTCGCCACGCTTCTCGACCTGCCAAAGGCCTGTGAGTCCGGCCGGAGCCATGAAGCGGTCGATGCACTCATCACTCGTGAGCTTTTCAGCTTCGTAGAGAGGAAGAGGACGATTGCCTACTACTGACATGTCGCCTCTGAGGATGTTGATCAATTGGGGAAGCTCATCAATGCTGAACTTGCGGATAATACGACCGACCTTAGTGATGCGTGGATCGTTCTCGATCTTGACAAACGCATTTTTGATGTCTTCATTCTTTTTCTTATTGAAATCGCTCTCTGCCACCACAAAATCGTCGCCGACAAGCATCGTCTCGTCATCACTGATCATCATCATGGACTCCAAACCACTATCCTGAGCTTCCTTTTCGGCTTCATCGCCGAGAGGGGCTGTATAAGTGGTCTTGCTACTGTCTGTATTTGGATGAGAGGCATACTGATTGTGGATATTATATTCCTTAAGACGTTTGTCTGAATCTATATACATGCTGCGGAACTTGAGGAAGTCGAATATCTTATAGTTGGTACCTACTCGCTTGGATTTATACCAGATGGGGCCTTTGCTCTCCATTTTGATTGCAAGGGCGGTCATGATAAAGATGGGGGACAAGGCAAGTATAGCCAGACTGGAGAACAGAATGTCGAAATAACGCTTCCAGATGGGTATCTTAAAATGAAGTATCTTACGGATAGGGGCCTGACGACCGAAAAAAAGATCTTCACGATCGGAAATAAAAGTCACCTTATTATTAATGTCAAAAATCGTGGAGGCGTTGGTCAGGGTATCGTCAATACCGCACTTCTGATACATGATGCGGTCTTCTTTTCTCATCGTGCCTGTTATCAGAATAATGTATATATTGGGACACTTCCGACGGATATATTTGATGGCTGTAACGTCTACATTACGGGCACTATGCTCGTAAAACAGAATGAAATGCTCATCTTTGAGGTTGGTTGTGCATATTGATGCCGCGTCCTTGTAGGTGGAAGTATATTTCACCATCTGCCCCGGAATATACTTCAGCAGACTCTGTGTTTGTTCGCTGTTTCCTAAATATACTATACCAATCATCTTATATTTATTATAGTTGAATTCTGAACCTTATGGAATAATCTTCTTCACACGGATCTTTAATTCCATCGGGTTGAATGGTTTTACAATATAATCTTCTGCACCAATCTCCAAAAGGCGTATGCGCTCACTCGTACTGTCCTCACTACTGAGCATGATGACCGGGATATGGAGGAAAAGCTCGTTCTGCTTAATCCATTCGAGAAAATCATCGCCTCGCATTTCCGGCATTCGGATATCGGATATAATAAGGTCGGGAGTATTGCCCGCCTGTAACCATTTTACGCCTTCAAGACCGTCAGGCAGCCATACGACGTCATACTCACTCATTAAATATATAGACAGGACTTTAGCAATGGTTTCTTTGTCGTCTAAGATTAAAATTTTTTTCTTCATTTCATTATCGATTTCTAAAGCATATAGAATAAACATATCGTAAAAAACGATGCAAATTTACTGCTTTTATTTGACATGTTGTTGATTTTTCTCTAAAAAGAATAGATTTAAATAGTTGAATGATTACTTTCTTGTTTGTACACTCTCTCGAAATAACGAATAATTGTCTTTTCGCAAAGATATGTATTTTTTCTCAAAGTAATTAAAATATTGAAAAAAATATATTATTTTTGGATAAAATTCTTTATTTGAGGCCCTTAATACTACTTTTTTATTAACTTTGCATCTGTTGTGAAAAGAATCTTTGCATTACCTTATAACTTTGAAAATATAAATTAGGGATTTTGTGAGGCAATTCGTATTATTGAATAAGGATATAATTAATAAAATGATGAATAATATGTTTCTGTTAGGATTTGATGTCGGCAGCTCCTCTGTCAAGGCATCCTTGGTTAACGCTGTGACGGGTAAGTGTGTGGCTTCGGCTTTCTTTCCCGATCAGGAAGCACCTATCATGGCTGTCAAGGCCGGATGGGCAGAACAAGAGCCGCAGATGTGGTGGTACAACCTCAAACTGGCTTTGAACAAAGTGATGAACGAATCAGGGGCTAAGGCTGAAGATGTGAAGGCTATTGGTATCTCTTACCAGATGCACGGACTTGTGTGTGTGGATAAGGATAGACAGGTGCTGAGACCTTCTATTATATGGTGTGACTCTCGTGCCGTACCATACGGTGAAAAGGCTTTTAATGAGATTGGGGCTGAGAAGTGCCTGTCGCATCTGCTGAACTCTCCCGGTAATTTTACTGCTGCTAAACTGGCATGGGTAAAGGAAAATGAACCGGAACTGTTCGAGAAAATTTATAAGTTCATGCTTCCGGGTGACTATATTGCCATGATGATGAGCGGCGAGATTAATACGACTGTGAGCGGACTGAGCGAGGGTATGTTCTGGGACTTCAAAAACAACTGTGTGGCTGACTTCCTGATGGACTATTACGGTTTCGACAAATCACTCGTGCCTGATATCGTGCCGACTTTCAGCACTCAGTCGAAAGTGTCGGCTACTGCTGCTGCCGAACTGGGACTTAAGGAGGGTACACCTATTACATATAGGGGCGGTGATCAGCCTAACAACGCTCTGTCGCTGAATGTGTTTAATCCGGGCGAGATTGCTTCGACGGCTGGTACGTCGGGTGTGGTATACGGTGTGCTTGGCAATGTGAACTATGATAAACTGAGCCGTGTGAATACGTTTGCTCACGTGAACCATACTGCTGAGCAGAACCGATTGGGCGTGCTACTGTGTATCAACGGTACGGGAATACTGAATGCATGGGTTAAACGAAATATTGCAGTTGATGGTGTCAACTATCAGCAGATGAACGATTTGGCTGCAGGAATACCTATCGGAAGCGATGGCGTGGTAATTCTACCTTTCGGCAACGGTGCTGAACGTATGCTGCAGAATGAAGAGGTGGGTTGCTCTATACACGGAATCAACTTCAACAAACATCATAAGAGCCATATTATACGCGCTGCACAGGAGGGTATCGTGTTCAGCTTCTGTTATGGAATGGAGATCATGCAGAAGATGGGTATGGATATCCATAAGATTCATGCCGGTCAAGCTAATATGTTCTTGAGTAATGTGTTCCGCAACACCCTGGCCGGTGTTTCGGGCGCTACCATCGAACTGTATGATACTGACGGAAGCGTGGGCGCTGCCAAGGGTGCCGGTATCGGTGCCGGTATCTATAAGGATCACGACGAGGCTTTCGCTACTCTGGAGAAACTACAGGTGATTGAGCCTGATGAAGTTCACCGTAAGGAGTATCTGCATGCTTATGCTGAATGGAAGGAACAACTGATGAAATAATCAGATAAAGATTTTAATAAAACAATAACCTTTTTTAAAAAACAAAAAAAACTATGGCAAAAGAGTATTTCCCATCAGTGGGAAAAATTAAATTCGAAGGCAAGGATAGCAAAAATCCTATGGCTTTCCACTATTATGATGCAAACAAAGTAATCATGGGCAAGAAAATGGAGGACTGGTTGAAGTTCGCCATGGCTTGGTGGCACACTCTGGGCAACCCCGGTGGTGATCAGTTCGGTGGTGGTACGAAGGACTTCTCTTGGGATGCTGACGCTGACGCTGTGACTCGCGCTAAAGATAAGATGGACGCCGGTTTTGAAATCATGGATAAGCTGAGTATCAAATACTTCTGTTTCCACGATGTAGACCTTATTGACCCAGCTGATGAAATCGACGAATATGAGGCTCGCATGAAGGCTATCACTGACTATGCTCTGGAGAAAATGAAGGGCACAGACATTAAGTTGCTTTGGGGTACTGCTAATGTGTTCAGTCACAAACGTTATATGAACGGTGCTGCTACTAACCCTGACTTCGACGTTGTGGCTCGTGCTGCCGTGCAGATTAAAAACGCTATTGACGCTACTATTAAATTGGGTGGTACCAACTACGTGTTCTGGGGTGGACGTGAAGGCTATATGAGCTTGCTGAACACCATGATGCAGCGTGAAAAGGATCATCTGGCTAAGATGCTGACTGCTGCACGCGACTATGCCCGCGCTAAGGGATTCAAGGGCACGTTCCTGATTGAACCAAAACCTATGGAGCCTTCTAAACATCAGTATGATGTGGACACTGAGACTGTTATCGGCTTTCTGAAAGCTAACGGCTTGGACAAGGACTTCAAGGTTAATATCGAGGTTAACCACGCTACTCTGGCCGGCCATACTTTCGAGCACGAACTTGCTGTTGCTGTCGACAACGGTATGTTGGGCAGCATCGATGCTAACCGCGGTGACAATCAGAACGGATGGGATACTGACCAGTTCCCAATCGACAACTTCGAACTGATTCAGGCTATGATGCAGATTATCCGCAACGGCGGTCTTGGTAACGGTGGTTCTAACTTCGATGCTAAACTACGTCGTAACTCTACTGATCCTGAGGATACCTTTATCGCTCACATCAGCGGTATGGATGCGATGGCACGTGCTTTGGAGAATGCAGCTGACCTGTTGGAGAACAGTCCTATCAATAATATGGTAGCAGTACGCTATGCTTCGTTCGATGCTGGTGAAGGTAAGAAGTTTGAAGAGGGCAAGGTGGGTCTTGAGGATCTCGTTGCTTATGCAAAGAAAAACGGTGAACCTAAACAGACTAGTGGTAAGCAGGAACTGTATGAGGCTATCGTAAATATGTATTGCAAATAATCTGAGGATTATATAAAATATTACGGGTGTGTTTCTGAATTGAAACACACCCGTATTTTTTGTGCACTGTCGTTGCTTATTTCACGATGAACTTCTTGCCGTCTGCGATGTAGAGCCCACGGGGAAGCCGGATGGTGTTTGGACCTTCGGTAAGTTCTACTGTCTTCGCAGTCTGGCCATTGACTGAATAGATGGTCAGAAGGGTTTTGGCGGCAGAATAAATGGTCACCCCACCGGATGATGTACAGATACTGAGACGTGTGCCATCAGTGCCATAGATACGGCGGATGCCATTGGTGATGCCACCGTCGCTGACAACAATCTGCGAAACAGGATTGGAGACATTGGTCGTGATATAAGCTTCGTAGGCTGATACGGTTTCTCCGCTGGTGGCAAGAAACTTATAATCGGTGGTGCTGTACTTGAGAAATTTGCCTTCGGGAGTAATGGGATTACTTGATGTGTTGCCGACAAGGACATAGGGTTTCTCTGCTGTCGGGGTCTCCATCGTCGAGTCGGCGTCGGTACCGAACCATAATGCGGCTGTGAGACCGTTGAAATTGTCGACGAACTGTACGAGGTAACATCCTGATTTCAGTTCGGTGCTGTCGACATAATTAAAACGCGGATAGTTATATTTGAGTACCACGTAATCGATACCGTAGGTTATCTTCTCGCTGGAGTAAGTACGACGGTCGGTCGTTCCGGTTACTCGGATATAATTAAGCGTACCAGGGAACCACAATGGATAGAGTTGGCTGCTATTGAGGGATGATATACTCTTGGTTCCGGCTTTGACGCTAACCGGTAAACTTAATACTGTAATGGCAATAAGTATATATAATAATGATTTTTTCATTGTTCTTTTTATTTGTGATTAATAATATGATGCCAATCCGTCTTCACGTAAGGCATTGCACATCATGGCATTGACTTTAAGCATGTAGACTCCTGAAAAGACAACTCCCTTGGTGTTGCTCGTTCCCGGGTTCTCAACTTCATTGCGATAGTTGATGCCGCCCGGCCAGAAGTGTATCTGACCGCTATAAGCTCCATGTATGTTCTGTGTCATATCTTTAAGCAATACCCGTATGCTCTGGGTGGCGATGGGTTTGGACCATGGATCTCCGAAACTACTCCAGTTCCATGCCGTTCCTACACCCATGGCGTGACTCATTTCGTGCTGAGCTGTACCTACCCACTGATAAGTTGCTACTGCACCGAAACGCATCCAGCCGGAGAGTGTACAGTCTGCTGTCGGAACACCGGAATTGTAATTGACGGTAACTCGATGATAGAGGTTAGAATAGTTGTTATAATAGTATAATGCGGAATCCATGGCTTGAGTGATTCTTGCATCGACGGTCGCATCACCAGATCTGTCACCCCATGTCCACCGTACATCTCCACCAAATGTGGTTTTGAAGATCCGGTCATTGGCATAGATGGTGTCTTTCTGATTGTTGACGGTATAGATACAGTATGCACGCACATGATACATGGTGTTGGCGGTGAGATTGTCGAAGAATGCTCCAAACTGACCTTTGTAGTTGGTATCGCTGGCTGTATCTATTGCTGCGATATACTGATCACTCATCGTAGGATAGCCTTTACGGTTGATGCAGATTCCGAAACCGTTGATGGTGACATTACCCTGATTTATGAAGCGGCCTAGGAGAATTGCTGCGATGCGGACACGGTTGGTTACCGGCATCGTTTCAATCTGTGGTTTGATAGATGAGATCATAAAACTGTCGATATCGCTGTAGATAGTGTCGGCAGTGTTGGTAATTGCATAGCCTCGAACATAGTAATAAGTATCTACATACGTCGTGTTAAGCGTATTGGAGATCGTGTCTTTACCTGTGAAGTCGAGAAGTCTGAATACGCTTTTGCCTCCGATTGCCGGTGTTTTATTTTTAATGGACCATACAAAACCGCGTTTATTGATGGTGAGTCCTTCAGACTTGACAAAGGCACGTAGTGTCACTGTTGGACTGACAATACTGTCGACAGTGACATGGATGATACTGTTGTCGTACTTGATTGTTCTGGTGGATGTCCCGCCATCGGTGGAAAGCTCATCACTCTGAGAACAACCGGCAATTGCAAATAATGCAATTGTAACAAATGCAAAGTAAATTTTTCTCATTTTGGTGTTAGTTAGTAATTATTTCGTGTGCAAAGATAATATATTTAAATTATTTCAACTACCTTTGCGGGGTAAAAATATAAATTTATACAAAAAATACTTTAATTAAAATAAACAGAATATTATGAATTTCTTTAAAGCATTATTCGGGAGCAGTGAAGAGAATTCCGAAGAGAAGAAAGTGCAGGACAAGGAAAAAAACTTCGACGTGTTCAAATATGATGGAGTAAAAGCCCTGAAAATGGGTGAATTTGTTTATGCAATAAAATGTTTTAACTCGGCACTTGAAATAAAAGAGGATCTTGAGATACGTGACTATCTGTCGCAGGCACTTATTCATAATAATGAACTGCTACCTGCTTATGAGCAGCTGCGAATCATCTCGGAGACCATGCCTGATAATCAGGCTGTGCTGCTGATGATGGCTAAAGTTACTTATATGCTGGAGGACTATAATGCCATGGCGGATGCTTGTGAGAAGGCAATGCTTATAGATGATAAAAATCCGGAGATGTCCTATCTGTATGCTCAGGCTTGCATAGGACAGGATGATCATGTGAATGCAGTGGCAATGCTGACGAAGGCTATTTCTTTGAAGGTTGACTACAATGAGGCTTATCTGTTGCGCGGACGCACCTTGCTGAAGATGGGTGATGTGAAAAGTGCCGACGAGGATGCAAGTTATTTGATGGAGCATGATGGTGAGAATGAGGATGCTCTGATGCTTAAAGCTCAAGTGGAAAAAGCTAAAGGCGAGATGGATGAAGCTATAAATTATTATAATAAGGTGGTGGATGTTAATCCATTTGCCATAGAGGCCTACCGTGAACGTGGTAACGTGAAACTGGAGAAAGGGGATAAAGACGGTGCTACTGAGGATATGCAGAAGGTGCTGGAGCTGGATCCTAAACAGGTGGCGGACGTGAACGGTGAGTATAGTGCTGAGGGTGTGGAGCAGAAAATAAAGAGTGCGTATAGGAATATAGACCCGTTAGGAGTATATAATTAACGTATTTTGCCGGGATAAGTATCCAATTTGAAACTTTTTTAGCAAAAAAATGATATTTCTTTCGTTTATTTCGGATAAATACTTTAGTTTTGCAGTCGAAATTTAAAAATAAAAAGTTATGATTAGTTCATTAAACGCATCTTCTTATTACTTTTATTACTTTTACTTTGCACAGCATGGTGTAAGGCGGGAAGTTGCGTGTTAATATCAACTTATGACAAGATAAACAATCATATAAATTGCATCAGAGTCCCGCTTCACAATAATGAGGCGGGATTTTTTGTTTAATACGAAGATAAAAATGAGAAGAATTGCGATACAAGGTATCATCGGGTCGTTCCACGATATTGCGGCTCACCAGTATTTCGAGGGTGAACAGATTGAACTGATTTGCTGTTCTACATTTGAACAGGTGTTTGAGAATATCAAACGCGACCCTACGGTCATAGGTATGCTGGCTATAGAAAATACGATTGCCGGCAGTCTGTTGCATAACTACGAGCTGCTGCGTGACAGCGGTACTACTGTGGTGGGCGAACATAAACTGCATATCAGTCATAGTATCGTATGCTTGCCCGAGGATAGCTGGGAGACGCTGATAGAAGTGAACTCGCATCCTGTGGCTCTGATGCAATGTCGCAATTTCCTCAGTAATCATCCTGACATGAAAATAGTGGAGGCGGAGGATACCGCGGGTGCTGCTGCATTCATAAGCAAGAATCATCTTATCGGACATGCCGCAATTTGCTCTAAGTTTGCAGCTTCACTATACGGAATGAAGGTACTTGAAGAGGCTATCGAGGACAATAAACATAACTTCACTCGTTTCCTGGTGGTGTGTAACCCTCAGAAAGCTGATTTCCTCAGACCTATCGAGAAGGCAAACAAATCGAGTATGGTATTTTCTTTGCCTCATGAAGAGGGGAGTCTGTCACAGGTGCTCAGTATCTTATCTTTCTATAAGATCAACCTTACGAAGATTCAGTCGCTGCCGATCATTGGTAAGGAGTGGGAGTATCTGTTTTATGTGGATGTCACCTTTGACAATCTTACACGTTACAGACAGAGTGTAGACGCAATAATACCGTTAACAAGGGAATTAAAAATATTAGGAGAATATACAGATGGAAAGCAACCGAAGATTTAACATCATGCCTGCCGACAGACTGGCGGGCGTGAGTGAATATTATTTCAGTCGTAAACTCAAGGAAATAGCCCGCCTGAATGCTGAGGGACAGAATATCATCAGTCTGGCTATAGGCAGTCCCGATATGCCTCCATCGAAAGAGACCGTTGAGACGCTCTGCGAACAGGCTAGGCGTGACGATGTACACGGGTATCAGCCTACGGTGGGTATACCCGAACTGCGTAAGGCAATGGCTGACTGGTATAAAAGATGGTATGGTGTGGAACTGGATCCGGCTTGCGAAATTCAACCGCTTATCGGTTCGAAGGAGGGTATCCTTCACGTGACGCTGGCTTTCGTTAACCCTGGAGAGGAGGTCCTGGTGCCGAACCCCGGATATCCCACTTATACATCGCTGAGCAAAATTCTGGGTGCTAAGATTGTTAATTATAACTTACGGCAGGACAACGGTTGGCAGCCTGACTTTGATGAACTGGAAAAGATGGACACTAGCCGAGTGAAACTGATGTGGACTAACTACCCGAACATGCCAACAGGAGGAAACGCACAAATGGCGACTTACGAGAAATTGGTCGATTTCGCATTACGTAAGAATATCATTATTGTGAACGATAATCCTTATTCTTTTATTCTCAACGACCATCCAATCAGTCTGCTGCAGGTACCGGGGGCTAAGGAGTGCTGCATCGAATTCAACTCTATGAGTAAGAGTCACAATATGCCCGGATGGCGTGTTGGAATGCTGGTGACTAATGCGCAGTTTGTCAACTGGATACTAAAGGTGAAGAGTAATATTGACTCCGGCACATTTCGTCCTATGCAACTGGCTGCTGCTCAGGCTTATCAGAATGACAGTGAATGGCATCGTGAAGCCAATATCAATACTTATCGCCGACGTCGAAATATTGCTGAGGAGATTATGAAGACTCTCGGATGCGAATGTGATTCTAATCAGGTGGGTATGTTCCTATGGGGAAGAATTCCTGAGAAATATGCTGATGTGGAGGAGTTGACGGAGATGGTGTTGCACGAGGCTCGTGTATTTATCACTCCCGGATTTATATTCGGAAGCAACGGTAAACGGTATATCCGAATCAGCTTATGCGCCAAGGATGATAAAATAAAAGAGGCTCTGGAGAGAATTAAAAAGGTGTTCTAAAAAGAAAAAAATAAATAAGATGGAACTAGAATTGAAACCGCTAAATCTTCCGGGTGTAGAAGATAAACGTCCGTTGATAATCGCCGGACCGTGTTCGGCTGAGACTGAGGAACAGGTGATGTCAACGGCTAAACTACTGGCAGACAAGGGTTATAAAATTTTCCGTTCAGGAATATGGAAACCTCGTACAAAACCAGGTGGATTTGAAGGTAACGGTGAGATGGCTCTGCCATGGATGAAACGTGTGAAGGACGAACTGGGTATGCTTATCACTACTGAGGTAGCTACGCCGGAACATGTGGAGCTGGCTCTGAAATATGGGATGGACTTACTATGGATAGGTGCCCGTACTTCGGCAAATCCATTTGCGATGCAGGCTCTGGCAGATTCTCTGCAGGGCGTGGATGTGCCGGTATTGGTCAAGAACCCTGTAAACCCAGACTTGGAATTATGGATTGGTGGAATGGAACGTTTAAATCAGGCTGGTATCAAACGTTTGGCTGCCATACATCGCGGTTTCTCGAGCTATGACAAGAAAATATACCGTAATATGCCGATGTGGCAGATTCCTATCGAAATGCGTAGACGTATTCCAGCTTTGCCTATCATCTGTGATCCTAGTCATATCGGTGGTCGCCGTGAACTTGTGGCTCCACTATGTCAGCAGGCTATGGACTTAGGATTCGACGGATTGATCATCGAAACCCATTGTAATCCTGATGTTGCCTGGAGTGATGCAAGTCAACAGATTACCCCTGACGTGCTCGACTATATCCTCAACTTGCTCGTGATACGTGAGTCGACAGTTACTACTGAGGGTATTGTGGAACTACGTAAACAGATTGATGAATGTGATAATAATCTGATAGAACTACTCGCTAAACGTATGCGCGTATGTCGTGAAATCGGTCAATATAAAAAAGAACATAATATGACGATTCTGCAAACTGCACGGTACAGTGAGATCATTCAGAAAAGAGGTGTTCAGGGTAGTCTTTGCGGTATGAACGAAGACTTTATCAAATTTATATTTGAAGCTGTACATCAGGAGAGTGTGCGTCAGCAGATGGAAATATTGAATAAGTAAACGAGATGAAAATATTAATTTTGGGTGCAGGTAAGATGGGGAGTTTCTTCCTAGACCTGCTTAGTTTTGAACATGAGACTGCCGTATATGAGAAGGATCCGAAACGTATGCGGTTTACTTATAACACTCAACGCTTTACCTCGATGGAGGAAGTGGAGACTTTTAAGCCTGAACTGGTTATAAATGCCGTCACTGTCAAAAATACGATTCCTGCTTTCGACGAGATTTTACCGCATCTGAGTAAGGATTGCATTATAAGCGATATTGCGTCGGTAAAGACCGGGCTGCAGGATTATTACGAAAAAAGCGATTTCCGATATGTTTCGACTCACCCGATGTTCGGTCCGACATTTGCTAATCTGCAACAGCTGAGCGAGGAGAATGCCATCATCATCACTGAGGGTGATTATATGGGACGTATCTTCTTCAAAGACTTATATAGTAAGCTCGGTCTGAATATATATGAGTACTCGTTTAAGGAACATGACGAAACTGTGGCTTACTCGCTAAGCATTCCGTTTGTGAGTACATTCGTATTTGCTGCTGTGATGAAGCATCAGGATGCTCCCGGTACTACTTTCAAACGGCATATTAAAATTGCTCACGGTGTGCTCAATGAGGATAATTATCTGTTGCAGGAAATTCTCTTTAACCCGAATACACATGAGCAGGTGGAGAATATTCGCAAAGAACTGAAATTGCTTTCTGAGATTATTGATAATAAGGATACAAAAGGTATGAAAGATTTCCTTACTAAAATAAGAAAGAACATCCAGTAAAATATAAATATTACAAAATGAAAGCATTTTTAAAAAAATGCTTTCATTTTGTAATAACAACACCCTTATTTATAATCAAAATGTTACTTTGCGAAATAAAATCAATCTTTTTGTCTCATTTTCTTTTAATTTTGTGACATTATGTCTAAATTTGCAATCACAAACTCTACAGATTGACACACAAACACAAAATTAAGGGGGAAGAAGATGGAAAGATGGATTGAAGGCAAAGACAAGTTAATGCGTGAATTGAACGTTTCGTTATGCGTTTTGAATTTATAAGGATGGCTTATATCGAGAGTTGTTGCTCTCTTTTGATTTCATTTCGCGTGTGCGGATAAGTCGAATCGGAACATGCTTTAAATAGGGACTTATCCAACGGGCCAATGCTTTCAATCATTTCCTCTTCGATATGATATTAAAGATGGAATTGTTCCTAACGATGGATTCTACAAATGACTGTTCTTTATATAATTATGAATTAGTTTTATCTGATATTACATTTAATACTATTGATATTTTGATTATCTAGAGAGATAGAAATAATCAAGGTGTCAATTCTTTATGTTTTTTATTGTTTCGATAATAAGCAGTAAATTTTATTTAAAGAAGTAGCCATACCATCGGAAATCATGAAAATAAAATCCTTTTTATTTTGCTATTTCACCCATTTGCAGTAAATTTGCAAGCCAATGGCAAAATGGTGTGTTTTGTGTTGTTAAATGAAACAAGTAAATTATATATAATCAGATATGTTTGAGAACCTTAGCGATAGATTAGAGCGCTCGTTCAAGATACTGAAGGGCGAAGGAAAAATCACAGAAATCAATGTTGCTGAGACGTTGAAGGACGTGCGTAAGGCACTACTCGATGCCGATGTCAACTATAAAGTAGCAAAGACGTTCACGGATACTGTCAAGCAGAAAGCTTTCGGACAGAACGTGCTTACGGCCGTTAAACCCAGTCAGTTGATGGTAAAGATCGTCCATGACGAGTTGACAACCCTCATGGGTGGTACCGCTGTGGAACTCGATCTTAAAGGTAGACCTGCAATTATCCTGATGTCGGGTTTACAGGGTTCGGGTAAAACTACTTTTAGTGGAAAACTCGCACTGCTCCAAAAGACAAAGAAAAATAAGAAGCCGATGCTCGTGGCTTGCGACGTTTATCGTCCTGCTGCAATCGAACAGTTGAAGGTGGTGGGTGAACAGGTCGGAGTGCCGGTTTATTCAGAACCGGAGAATAAAAATGTTGTTGAGATCGCTCAGAATGCAATCAAAGAGGCAAAAGCGAAAGGTAATGACCTCGTCATCATTGATACTGCAGGCCGTTTGGCCGTAGATGAGCAGATGATGAACGAGATATCAAACCTTAAAGAAAAAATAAATCCTGACGAGACTTTATTTGTCGTCGATTCGATGACGGGTCAGGATGCCGTAAATACTGCTAAAGAATTTAATGACCGACTTAATTTCGACGGTGTCGTATTGACAAAACTCGACGGCGATACACGTGGTGGTGCTGCATTGAGCATTCGTACAGTGGTGGATAAGCCTATCAAATTTGTCGGTACAGGTGAGAAGATGGAGGCACTTGACGTGTTCCATCCTGAACGTATGGCCGATCGTATCCTCGGTATGGGTGATATTGTTTCTCTTGTTGAAAAAGCTCAGGAGCAATATGATGAGGAGGAAGCAAAACGACTACAGAAGAAAATTCAGAAGAATCAGTTTGATTTCAACGACTTTATGGCTCAGATTCAGCAAATTAAGAAGATGGGTAACGTCAAAGATTTAGCTGCAATGATACCAGGGGTCAGTAAGGCTATTAAGGATGTGGATATCGATGATAATGCCTTTAAAGGTATTGAAGCTATCATTAATAGTATGACTCTCAAAGAGCGTGTTCATCCGGAAATTCTCAATAGCAGCCGACGTATACGTCTGGCTAAAGGCTCCGGTACTAATATTCAGGAGGTCAACCGACTGATTAAACAGTTCGATCAAACTCGCAAGATGATGAAGATGGTTACCGGAAGTAAGATGGGACGAATGATGGGAGCCATGAAAGGTGCTAAGGATATGATGAAAGGCGACATGCCAAAAATGCCAGAGATGCCCCAAGAATAAATATAATCACTTATTTGCCTTGTTAGGCCGATAAGGCCTGTACACGGCCTAAGCCTAATATAAAGAATAAAATTATGCAACTGATTGACGGAAAGGCAACAGCAGCCAAAATTAAAGAAGAGATTGCAGCCGATGTGGCTGAGATAGTAGCTAAGGGTGGTAAACGCCCTCACTTGGCTGCTGTTTTAGTGGGTCACGACGGCGGTAGCGAGACTTATGTTAAAAATAAGGTTATCGCGTGTGAGGTATGCGGATTCAAATCTTCTCTCATCAGATTCGAAGAAGATGTTACAGAGGAAGAACTCCTAGCTAAGGTTAGAGAACTGAATGAGGATGATGACGTAGACGGATTTATCGTCCAACTGCCTCTGCCAAAGCATATTGATGAACAGAAGGTGATCGAGACTATCGATTACCGTAAGGATGTGGATGGTTTCCACCCAATCAATGTGGGGCGTTTGGCTATCGGATTGCCTTGTTTCATTTCGGCTACTCCTAACGGAATCATGCAGTTGTTAAAGCGTTATAATATTGAGACTGGCGGAAAGAAGTGTGTAGTTCTCGGTCGCAGTAACATCGTTGGCAAGCCTATGGCTCAACTGATGATGCAGAAGCAATATGGGGATGCCACTGTTACCGTATGTCACAGTCATTCTAAGGACTTGAAGAAGGAATGCCGAGAGGCAGACATCATTATAGCTGCCATCGGTCGTCCAGATTTTGTCACTGCCGATATGGTGAAAGATGGGGTCGTTATCATTGATGTTGGTACAACACGCGTACCGGATGCTACCCGCAAGAGCGGTTTCCGTTTGAATGGTGATGTCAAGTTTGATGAGGTGGCTCCTAAGTGTTCTTTTATCACCCCTGTACCAGGTGGTGTAGGCCCAATGACTATCTGCTCGCTGATGAAAAACACATTGGCAGCAGGCAAAAAAGAATATTATAAGTAAGATGACAGCAGAGGAATATTATCAGCTTGGAAATGAATACCGCCAACAGGGTAACTGGCAGGAGGCTATCAATAATTATATGGAAGCTATTGAGTTAGACCCTAACAGTCCGGCTGTTGAGGCAAAACGAATGCTGGAGGATATTTTAAACTATTATAATAAGGATATGTATAACCCCTGATTCATGCAGGGAACAACAAAATAAATAGAGTATGAGCAAAATGAAAGGTGCGATAATCGTCGATACAGACCGGTGCAAAGGCTGTGTTCTGTGTGTCAGCGCTTGTCCTCAGCAAGTCATCGAACTGGCTGCTAAAAAGGTGAACCTACATGGATATCCTTATGTAGTGCCAGTGAAGACCGACGACTGTACAGGTTGTGCATCATGCGCGATAGTATGTCCCGATGGATGTATTACCGTGTATCGTAAAAAAATGGAGGAGTAAACACAATGGCAGAACAGGAAGTAATGTTGATGAAAGGCAACGAGGCTATTGCCCGTGCAGCTATTCGTGTGGGTGTTGATGGTTTCTTCGGATATCCAATAACTCCGCAGAGTGAAATTATAGAGACTCTCTCACTTGAGAAACCTTGGGAAACTACCGGTATGGTGGTTTTGCAGGCTGAGAGCGAGGTGGCCTCAATTAATATGGTTTACGGTGCCGCTGGTGCCGGAAAACGTGCATTTACCTCTTCATCAAGTCCCGGTGTGGCTTTGATGCAGGAGGGAATAACTTATATGGCAGGTTGTGAGATGCCTGGTTTAATCGTAAATGTTCAGCGTGGTGGTCCTGGTCTGGGTACAATCCAGCCTAGCCAAAGTGACTATTTTCAGGCAACACGCGGTGGTGGTAACGGCGACTATAATGTTATCGTTCTCGCTCCTGCGTCTGTTCAAGAAATGGCCGATTTTGTCGACCTCGCTTTCGACCTCGCATTCAAATACCGTAACCCGGCAATGATTCTCAGCGACGGTGTCATCGGTCAGATGATGGAGAAGGTGGTTCTACCTCCGTTCCGTCCTCGCCGTACTGAAGAGGAGATTCGTAAGGAATGTCCGTGGGCTACCATCGGTCGTACAAAGGATCGTCAGCCGAATATTATGACTTCTCTTGAACTTACATCTTCTGTCATGGAGGCTCGCAACATTCATTTTCAGGAGAAGTATGCTGAGATAAGAGAGAAAGAGGTTCGTTATGAAACTCTTGACTGCGACGATGCCGATTATATCATTGTCAGCTTCGGTAGTGCTGCCCGTATCGCACAGAAGTCTATCGAGATTGCTCGCGAAGAGGGAATCAAGGTCGGTCTGTTCCGTCCTATCACACTATGGCCTTTCCCAAGTAAGGCTATTGCTGAGATGGCAAAGGGGAAAAAGGGTGTGCTAGTGGCAGAAATCAATGCCGGTCAGATGGTTGAAGATGTCAAACTCGCTATCAATGGTGCTAATTCTGTGGAGTATTTCGGCCGTCTGGGCGGTATCGTTCCGGAACCTGATGAGATAGTTGAGGCTCTGAAAAAACAGTTTATTAAGTAAAATGAATCATGGACAAGAATGAAATAATACAGCCGGGAAATCTGGTATATAAGAAACCGACGCTGATGAACAATGTTCCGATGCACTATTGCCCGGGATGCAGTCACGGTGTGGTTCACAAGCTCGTCGCCGAAGTTATCGAGGAGATGGGAATGGAAGAGAAATCTGTAGGCATCTGTCCTGTAGGCTGTGCCGTGTTTGCATACCGCTATCTTGATATTGACTGGCAGGAAGCTGCTCATGGCCGTGCACCTGCAGTGGCAACCGCCATCAAGCGTCTATGGCCTGACCGTCTTGTGTTTACTTATCAGGGTGATGGCGATTTGGCTTGTATCGGTACTGCCGAGACTATTCACGCACTCAATCGTGGTGAGAACATCACTATCATCTTTATCAATAATGCCATTTACGGTATGACAGGTGGACAGATGGCTCCTACGACACTCATGGGGCAGAAGACATCCACATGTCCTTATGGTCGTGAGCCTGAACTTCACGGATATCCTTTGAAGATAACCGAAATAGCAGCGACACTTGAAGGAACATGTTACGTAACGCGTCAGAGCGTTGAAACAGTTTCTGCCATCCGTAAAGCAAAGAAAGCTATCCGTAAGGCATTTGAGAATTCTATGAACGGTCTTGGTAGCAATCTTGTTGAGATCGTATCTTCTTGTAGTTCCGGTTGGAAACTTACTCCTCTGAAAGCTAATGAGTGGATGGAAGAGAATATGTTTAAATTCTACCCGAAAGGGGACTTAAAAGATACAACGAAATGAAACAGGAAATAATAATTTCAGGTTTCGGCGGACAGGGTGTGCTCTCAATGGGCAAAATCCTTGCTTACTCGGGACTAATGGAGAATAAAGAAGTTACGTGGATGCCTGCCTACGGACCTGAGCAGCGTGGTGGTACTGCCAATGTTACTGTCATCATCAGTGATGATAGAATCAGTTCACCAATCCTTAGCCGTTTTGACACTGCCATCGTGTTAAACCAGCCTTCGCTGGAGAAATTTGAAAGTAAAATCAAACCGGGTGGAACTCTGATCTACGACGGATATGGCATCATCAATCCTCCTACACGTAAGGATATCAATATCTATCGTATTAATGCAATGGACAAGGCTGCAGAGATGAAGAATGTGAAAGCATTTAACATGATTGTTCTTGGCGGACTTCTCAAAATCTGTCCAATTATATCATCCGACAGTGTTGTAAAGGCACTTTATAAAACTCTTCCTGAACGCCATCATGCTCTCATCCCAATGAATGAGCAGGCTATCAAAGAAGGTATGGGTATCATAGAGAAGATGTAAAAATTAATAATACTTTATAAAAAGGGCATCCATTACGTTGAAAATGAATGCCCTTTTTCCTTTTTCATAATATACGGCCGTATGATCGGAAATGACGACATAAACCAAGTTTGTTGCTTATAATCCATCTAAATATCAATTACCTCAATTCCTCCGCAGTCAGTGAGATTACTGAAGGCATTCTCTTCGGGGAAGAGATGTGCATAGACACCGGCACAGATGAGGACACCTCCATGGGCAAAGATGGCTACACGCTGGTAATTTTTCGTTTTTAGTTCGTCGAAAAATGATTTTACCCGGGCATAAAGCATCTGATAACTCTCGCCACCAGTGCATGCAAGGTGCATGTAATCCTTATACCACATCTGGAGAGCATCATCTTTAATCTCATCATATTTCTGCATCTCCCACTTACCCATATACATCTCTTTAAGACGATCATCATGCTCGGCTTCAGGATAACCGCAGAAACATGCCAGCATATATGCACGTGTCAACGGACTGGAATAGACTTTATCAAATATCATTCCTTCGAGATTATGTTTTGTGACGGTAGCTTCTTCCTCGAACGTGTCAGCAACGGGTACATCGGTTTGTCCGTAACAGGTGCCACGAGGTACTCCGACGTGAGTATGTCTAATAAGGTATACTTGCATGACTCATAAATAAGATGGTGAGATAGTAAGATAGTTCGCAGAGTAGAAACATCGCTCCACAACAATCACCTGTGTACCCCTGAATTTTTCTTCGCATGAGCGTGGAGAGATAAAACATAACGAGGCAAGGAATAAGGATAATTATCTCAGGGCGTAATATGCTGTGATAGAAGTAGAAAAGAGGTATCATTGGTAGCAATCCTTGAATAGTAAGGCTAATGCCTGAAGAGATGGAGAACTGGCGATATACTACCTTTGACTTGGCTTGTTCCTCGGTGCGTGCATAAGGCATTTGCATAATGATCTGTGCTGAAATCATCTTGCAGAAAGCATCACCGGCAAAGATGCTCAGGGCAGCAAGCATAGGAGGAATATTGAACAGAACGATGAAAAGCATCAGCTCGTAAAACACGAGTCCCAATACGCCATAAGTGCCTATGCGCGAATCTTTCATGATATCCAGGATGCGCTGGCGATTGTTTCCACCACCTCCAAATCCATCGAAGAAGTCAGCTAGTCCGTCTTCGTGGAATGCACTGGTGACGAGCACTCGACTTGTCATGGCCAGAATGACAGCCACCGGATAGGGGAATATCCACGAACCGAAATAGAGTACGGCAGCCATTATACCTCCTGTGAGCCAACCGACAAGGGGCCAATGTTCAACAACAGTGGAATAGTACCACCGTGGAACATTGGTTATACGATAAAACGGCAATCGTGTGAAGTAGATAAATGCCGCCAGAATCTTATTAGAAGTATTTCGTAATGTTTGCATTTTGGAAGTTGTTCATTTCATTAATCATACGTACTGAGCTGTCAACAATAGGGAAAGCACAAATAGCTCCGGTGCCTTCACCCAGTCGCAGATCCAGGTTGAGCAGGGGTTTGGCACCCATTAAATCAAGCATTTTTCTGTGCCCCGTCTCGTCACCGCAATGGGCGAAAATTGCATAATCGAGTATCTCAGGATATATGCGACTAGCTGCAAGCATGCAGGCTGTCATTATAAATCCGTCGACTAATATTATTAGGTGTAATTCTGCCGCTTTGAGCATAGCTCCGATGGCACCAACCATCTCGAACCCGCCGAAATAGCGGATGACAGTTCTGGCATCAGTATCAGGATTCTGACTGTAGAAATTATCCACCGCTTGTTTAAGCACATCATATTTATGGTTGATACCTTCGTCATTAAGTCCTGCCCCTGCACCGATACACTCTTTAAGAGGAATATTGCCAAAGATACTCATCCAGATGCTTGAAGGGGATGTGTTGCCGATACCCATCTCACCGAGGCTGACGATGTCGCATCCTTCATTGTAGCAGTCGTAGGTAAGTGATGCACCAATCTTTATCGCCTGATCGTATTCGGATTTCGACATAGCTGCCTCATGGAGAAAATTCCGTGTACCCGGTGCAACCTTATGATTTATAATATCGGGATATGCGGAGAGGTCGTAATCTACTCCCATATCCACAATCTTGAGTTTAAAGCCATGTTGGCGACAGAACATATTTACCCCGCCTCCGCCACGGGTAAAATTGATCATTTGCTGCCATGTTATTTCACGTGGAGAAACGCTGACATGCTCGCGTTCTATGCCATGGTCGGCGCCAAAGAGCAGATGGTATGGGTTATGGAGGGTAGGAGATGTCCGCTGCTGAATCAGGCATATCTGCATGGCAAGCGACTCCAACCGTCCTAACGAACCTTTCGGTTTGTTCAGATTGTCAATCTTCTGCTGTATAGCTTCATGCATTGACTCATTCACTTTTGTAATCTTAAACTTTTTCATAACTCTAACCTTTTATTTTAACAGGTATGCCACTCACCATCAAGATTACCTCATCAGCTTTTGAGGCCGCATACTGGTTCATCCATCCTTCAAGGTCGGTAAACATTCGTTGTATCTTACTTTCACTTACTCCGCCACTGCCAATCTCATTTGTCACAAATATGAATATGGCATCCTGATTAGTAAACTTGTCAAATTCTTTTTCGATGGTATCAAGGGCTTCATCAACCACAGGTTGTTGCTCATCGGATGAAGTACGGTCGAAGAAAAAATTTGTACACCATAGTGTAATACAGTCGATAACGACCACATGTCCGTTAATATCATGAATGCTGAGCCATTTCTCTTCTTCGATGTTTGTCCACTGATTGCCACGTCTCTGTTTGTGAATGTCCACACGGTGACGGAATTCATCATCCCATATATGTGCTGTTGCCATATAAACAGGATGATGAGACAGACTCAAGGCAAGCTTTTCTGCATACATACTTTTACCAGAACGTTGACCTCCTGTAATCAGAATAACACGTTTCATGTAGGCAAAGTTAATAAAAAAGTGTATCTTTGCATCGCAAAAAATAAAAAAATAAAATGAAAATAATATATGATAACACTTTTCTGCACACTTCGTTGGTGATTGTGCTGATTTTTGTGATGTTTTTTTTCACATCTTGCAACTCATGCAGCGAAAAGAAAACGTCATTCGGCAGAGAGTCCCAAGAACCTTCGCAGAAAGAATTGAATGACGAAGGTGTAAAAAATGTGGATTCGATAAATCAAGCAACTATCAAACCTCTGCAGAAAGGTGAGAAATATGTTAATATTAACATGCACAGTAAACAGGGTAGGAAGGTTACTCTGGCCCGCTTTTGCCACGGACACAAATATACGGTGGTGATATTTTGGACCAGTTGGTGTGACTGTGTAGATGAATTCCATAAGATGAAAGACGATTATCGTCTTTATAAGGACCGCGGTGTAGAATTTCTTGGTGTGTCACTTGATGAGAAAGAGGATTTATGGCAGAATGCAGTTCATCAGTATAATCTGCCCTGGAAGCAGTTTTCTGATCCTGAGGGACTGACAGGATCTGTGGCACGTCTTTATGATGTGCATAAAGTGCCATATACGATAGTGCTCGATACTGACGGTAATATATCAGCAAAAGGGATAACGGCGCAAACTCTGGACGAAGAGATGGATAAATTGCTACCTTGATAGCGGGTCCTATTCCGTTAAACTAAGTTTAGGTTTTTATTTCAATCCAAGATTAAGGTTTAGCAATCGCAGGTTTTAGTATATTTTTACGTTTTGAATAAAAAAACAGAGAAAAAATATTGTAATACCAAAAAAAATGTTTAACTTTGAAAGTAATAAGAGCGTTGATAGAAATTAGGGAACTAATTTTTTAATTAATTAAAACAATAGATAAGATGAAAAAAATGATTATCTTCTTTGCTGCAGCTATTGCAGCGACAACTGTATCAGCTCAGACTGTTACAGAAAGTAAAACAACTGACAATTGGTACATTGGTGTAAATGGTGGTCTGGGTTCAGAAACTACGCACACTGCTATCTTTAAAAACTTGAATCCTACAGCAGGAATTCGTATAGGTCGTTACTTTACACCGGTCTTCGGCCTTGCATTGGATTCAAAATTGTATTTTGACAATGCTACAGAAAGAAATACAGGTACAATCGTACGTAGTATGGACGCATTGTTGATGGGTACAATTAACTTCAGCAACTGGTTGGGTGGATACAAAGGCGCACCACGTTCATTTGAGGTTATTGGTCTAGCCGGTCTTGGTATAGGGCATATATTCTCTAACAACCTTGAGTACGAAGCAAACATGTTAAATTCCAATGGTCTCGTTACCAGAATGGGACTTGACTTCGCTTACAACTTTAGTGAAAACAAAGCTTGGCAGGCATACTTAGAGCCATCTATCACTTACGGATTGGACGCTGCAGGTAATGGTACTTATGGTTATGGTAATCGTAATATCAACTACAACATTAACAAATCTAACATTGCTCTCTCTGCAGGTCTTATCTACAAGTTCGGTAATAGTAATGGTTCACATAACTTCACAATCGTTATTCCTCGTGACCAGGCCGAAATCGATGTTTTGAACTCTAAGATTAACGAACTCCGCGGTAACGTAGATGCTAAGGATCAGGTAATTGCAAGCAAAGACAATACCATCAACGGCCTTCAGAACCAGCTTGCATCTAAGAGTAGTAGTAATGTTGTTGATAGTACTTCTTGCCTCGGACAGCCTTCTGTAATCTTCAGACAGGGTAAGTCTGTTATTGATCCTGCTCAATATGCTAATGTTGCAACTATTGCTAAGTATATGGATACTAACAAGGATGCTAAGATCCTCATTCAGGGTTATGCTTCTCCAGAGGGTTCTGCAGAACTAAATCAGACACTATCTGAAAAACGTGCTGCCGTCGTCAAGGATGCTTTGGTTAATAAATATCACATCGATGCTAACCGTATCTCTACAAAGGGTATGGGTGAAACAAACCAACTCTTCAAAGATAACAATTTGAACCGCGCTGCTATCTTCTCTGAATAATATTATTCATCATTATAATTAAAAAAGGCAGCATCCTTGATAGGATGCTGTCTTTTTTCTATTTTAAAAGTATTCGTTTCATTATTTATACCAAATAGTCCCTTTGCTTTTATCAGCAACCCATGTAGAGAAGTTAGGATAAGCCTTATCTACAGATTGTTGTTCATAAGGCCATTTCCATGCGTCTGGAATTACCAATACTTGCGGAGCTTTTCCTTTATTATATCCAGCTTCAACACTTTCGCTGCCATCAACTATAATCTTAAATAAAGATGTATAATCGCTATTAGAGAAACTATAACCAGAAGGTAATGCTTTTGTTACAGTATTAATAATCTTTGTGTAGTCGATATTGTTGTTGTAAGTGTTAGTCATACTTCCTGTTGTTGAAAACAACTTTTCTCCATTAAAGTAAATGTCAGATACTAATGTACCTCCAGCAGCAACCAAATCTATTTTCATTGTTCCTGCAGATTGATCAGGATAAACATATAAGACAACATCGTTGAAATCAAAATCACCTATACTTCCAAGGTCTTCAAATGCTATAGTATATGCTGCGGCAGGTATCGTTGATGACTCATTATCGATCTTCCACTCAGGGCAGCAAGTGCTTTCTAACGGAATTCCAAGAATGGCTTTGTTATATGTTACGCCCTTAGTTCCTGTACCATATAATATAGTAGGATAATTACCATTATTTGATGCAACATCAGACAATGCTTTTTCTGTTGTATAATATATATTTCCTGAGATCTGAAGTGTGTTTTTATGTTCTGCGACAGTTGTTGTTTCACCGAGTTTAACTAAACAGTAATCTAATGTCGTGCCTTTGAAACCCTGAAAAGTGCCATCAGCATTTGCATTAAAGGTGGAACCATTCTTAACGTAGAATGCAGCTTTGCTACCTAAGTTGACGAAATTATTGTTCTGCTGGAAAGTATTGCATTGAACATATCCTCCATTGAGGACATTGAATTCACCTTCATGGATATAAAGCAGATCGTTTACGATAAGTTGACAGTTTGAATAGAAAGTTTTGTTATAAGCTCCTACTTCCATAGAACCAGTGGTGTAGTGACCGTTATTGATCCACCAGCATCCTGCCTGCGTGCAACTTGTTTTTCCACTCACAGCGATTGCACCTGAATTGTACATATTGCATGTTGAATTCATAGTTATACTCTTAGCAGTTATAGAACCTCCAGTATTATATAAGAAAGAAGTACAACCAGAACCTGAATCAAAAGAAATATTCTGTTCAGCTGCATTTATTGTTCCTTCATTATACACGTAGGCATAATTTCCAAATGAGAAATTCTGAGTGAGGTTTAGTGTTCCTTTATTATAAATGCGTGCAATAGTATTATTTGCTGCCGCTAGACTACCGTAATTGTAGTTCATTGTTGCTCCAGGACAAATATAATATGTGCAAGCGTTAATATTATTTGCACAATTAAAAGCTAATGATGCTCCTGGTAGAACATATATGGTCGCACTATTTATAGAATAAGAATTGTCAACGTTCAAAGTGATATTTTTTCCTGAAACATATATATTTCTAGAATTACTCCAAAAATGAAAAGAATATGTTTTATTTGATGTAGGTAGTTCAATGTTGGTTAAATTCTGATCATCATTAGTTGAGCTAGAATTTAAATTATCACCATTTATAATATCGGATGGTACAGAGGTGGGGTAAGTTACGGTTTCAAAGGTAAAGGGATCTCCACTAACAACAGCACTGCTTCTCGTTTTTGCACTTGCAACTATTGCATTTTCAAAAGTAGTATTAAATATATTATCAGATAAATCTGCGGCAATGTAATATTGACCATCAGAACCCGCTCTGCTCACAAATACGCGGCTTAATGCTGTAGGGGCATCGAAAGTTGCTGTTAATGTTTGGCCACCTTTTGCTGTTGTCTTATAAAGACTTTTAGAATTTGGATCAGTTGCTGGATTTGTTGAACAAATGTCAATGATATAGTTTTCGCTTGAACTTCCAGCCAATGTTATTTTAGCTGTTCTTGATGAAGTTAAATTCCAATCTTGATTGGAATCAATTGTTCCAAATATACTTTCAAAGCTTGTTTGATATTGCTCCGATTTGTAATTAGAATCAAAGGCATCGTTTTTTGCGCAACTTGTAACTAGTACACTCGTCGCAAACACCAATGACGAAATTTTAAAGATACTTTTCATTTTATAAAAATTTTGAGTTATATTATCAAATAATTAAATAAGTATTTAGAATACTGGCAAATATGTTGTTTGCCCCAAGAGAATTTTTACCACGTGATTTGATAAGTAAGATTCAACTAAATAAGAACCTTATATGATTCTTTATATTTGTGTGCAAAGATATATAAAAAAAACTAATTTAAATAATTAAAAGGAAATTAATTCTTAATTTTTAACATTATTATAATTTTGTAATTTGTACTAATTTAGATTTCGTACAAAATGAATAGCATTTTAATTCAGTGGGGCACTTTATTAGGATAATCAATAATTACATCGTAATTTTTTATAAACAGCTATCTCGTAGAATTTATGAGTTATTGCACAGATTTAGTCTAAAAGTGCAATATTGCTTACATTCTGTTACTTTTACTTCATTTTTACTTATAATTTTTCTCAAAAACGGAAAATATTCAGAGAAATTATTGGTGTTCACGGAAAAAGGAGTACCTTTGCATTCAATTTCAATAAAGGATTAAGAATTTTAAATTTAAGGAAATGGAACATCAGCTACGTAGTGCTGTTTGCACTGAAGGCAGAAGAATGGCCGGCGCCCGTGCATTATGGGTGGCCAACGGGATGAAACGTGAACAATTTGGTAAACCAATTATAGCAATTGTCAATTCGTTTACTCAGTTCGTACCTGGTCATACTCACCTCCATGAGATAGGACAAATCGTAAAGTCAGAAATAGAAAGCTTGGGTTGTTATGCTGCAGAATTTAATACTATCGCCATTGACGACGGTATTGCTATGGGGCATGACGGTATGCTATATTCGCTTCCGTCACGTGATATCATCGCAGACTCAGTAGAATATATGTGTAATGCACATAAGGTAGATGCAATGATATGTATCTCCAACTGTGATAAAATTACTCCGGGAATGCTGATGGCTTCGATGCGTCTGAATATTCCTACAGTGTTCGTAAGTGGAGGACCAATGGAGGCAGGCAAGTGGAAAGGCGAGAACATCGACCTTATCACTGCTATGATCAAAGCTGCTGACAGCAGCGTCGATGATGAAGAATTGGAGGAGATTGAAAACCGTGCATGTCCTGGTTGTGGTTGCTGCTCAGGTATGTTTACGGCCAATTCTATGAACTCGTTGACTGAGGCTATCGGTCTATCCTTGCCCGGTAACGGAACAATACTTGCAACTCATACAAACCGTATACAGCTCTTTAAAGATGCTGCACATCAGATAGTAAAAAATGCACTTAAATATTATGAGGAAGGCGATGAGAGTGTATTGCCCCGCAGTATAGCTACACGTGATGCTTTCCTTAATGCTATGACTCTTGATATAGCAATGGGAGGAAGTACAAATACCGTACTCCATTTGTTGGCTGTGGCTCAAGAGGCTGGTGCTGTATTCAACATGTCGGATATAGATATGTTGAGCCGTAAGGTGCCATGTCTTTGTAAACTGGCTCCTAATACTCAGAAATATAGTGTTCAGGAGTGTGGACGTGCTGGAGGTATCCTCGGCATTTTAGGTGAACTTTCTAAGGGCGGGCTTCTGAATACAAATGTAAAACGTGTGGATGGCGTCACGCTACGAGAGGATTTGGCAAAATATGACATTACAGGTTCTGAGATTGATACTGAGGCAAAACGTATATATAGCAGTGCTCCTGCAAACGTATTTAGCAATGTGATGGGCAGTCAGAGTACTATTTATAGCACTCTTGATACCAATCGTACTGAGGGTTGTATCCGTGATCTCGAACATGCTTATACAAAGGATGGCGGACTCGCTGTACTGTTTGGTAATATAGCTCAAGACGGTTGTGTGGTTAAGACTGCAGGGGTGGACGAGAGTATATGGAAATTCAGGGGGTCAGCTAAAGTGTTCGACTCTCAGGAGGCTGCTTGCGACGGAATTCTTGGTGGCAAGGTGGTAAGTGGCGATGTGGTCGTTATCACACACGAAGGCCCTAAGGGTGGTCCCGGTATGCAGGAAATGCTTTATCCTACCTCATATATAAAGAGTCGTCATTTGGGTAAGGAGTGTGCTCTTATCACTGACGGCCGTTTTAGCGGAGGTACATCGGGACTGAGTATCGGTCATGTTTCTCCTGAGGCTGCTGCAGGTGGTAATATTGGTAAGATTAAGGATGGAGATATCATCGAAATTGATATTGCAAACCGTTCGATAAATGTGAAGCTGACAGATGAAGAATTAGCTAAACGCCCACAACAACCTGTGACACGTAACAGATTGGTTCCGAAATCATTAAGGGCTTATGCTAAAACTGTCAGTTCTGCTGATAAGGGCGGGGTTAGAATTATCGATTAATATAAGGCAGTAAGGTAAATATTGGCTTGATTTTTTTAGGGTGGGAGTCTAATAAGAAAGATTATATGAGCAAAGAAGTTGTTACTGGTGCGGAAGCGCTGATGCGCGCCTTAAAGGATGAGGGTGTAAAGACCATCTTCGGTTATCCTGGCGGTGCCATCATGCCTGTGTATGACAGGCTCTACGATTATACGAGAGAAGAAAACCCTGTATTCAATCATATATTGGTACGTCACGAGCAGGGAGCATCTCATGCTGCTGAAGGATTTGCCCGTGTAAGCGGTGAGGTGGGGGTATGCTTGGTCACAAGCGGGCCGGGTGCTACAAATACTCTAACCGGTGTGGCTGATGCAATGATGGACAGTACGCCTATCGTCGTCATCGCCGGTCAGGTGGGAGTTGGACTGCTTGGAACGGATGCTTTTCAGGAAGTGGATCTTGTGGGTGTCACCCAACCTATATGCAAATGGAGTTACCAGATTCGCCGTGCCGAAGATGTGGCATGGGCTATCAGTCGTGCTTTCTATATAGCTAAGAGCGGTCGTCCGGGTCCTGTCGTACTCGACTTCCCTAAGAATGCTCAGATTATGACAACGGTGTATGAACCAAGGCATATCGATTATATCCGCAGTTATGTGCCTTATCCTAAGATAAACGAAGATAATGTGAAGGAGGCTGCGAGACTTATAAATAATGCCCAAAAGCCTTTTGCATTAATTGGTCAGGGGGTGGAACTCGGGGAAGCTCAGAAAGAGGCTGTTGAATTCTTGGAAAAAGCAGATATTCCTTTTGGTGCGACATTGCTGGGACTATCTGCAATTGCCTCAAGTCATCCTCTAAATAAGGGCATGCTCGGTATGCATGGTAATCTGGCTGCCAACGTAAATACCAATGAATGCGATGTGCTTATTGCCGTTGGTATGCGTTTTGATGATCGTATTATAGGCAAACTTGAGACTTATGCCCGTCAGGCAAAGATCATACATCTCGATATTGACAAGGTTGAGATAGATAAGAATATCAAGACTGATGTGGCTGTTATCGGAGATTGTAAGGAGTCACTTCCTGAAATTACAAAATTACTGAAGAGAACGGAGCATAGAGAGTGGAGAGATTCTTTCGAGGAGTACCATAAGACTGAAGTGGACAAGGTCATTGAACCGGAGATTCATCCTTCATCAGGTCCCTTGCTCATGGGTGAAGTGATAAATGCTGTAAGTGAGGCAACAAATAACGACGGTATATTGGTAACCGATGTCGGTCTTAACCAGATGATGGGTTGCCGTTATTTCAAATATAGTAGTAACCGCAGTGTGGTTACGAGCGGTGGACTTGGCACGATGGGATTCGGAATGCCTGCTGCAATCGGCGCTACATTCGGTCGTCCCGACCGTACAGTATGTCTTTTTGTTGGTGACGGTGGTTTCCAAATGAATATTCAGGAACTCGGTACTATCATGGAGCAGAAAGCTCCTGTAAAGATTATCATGTTAAACAATAACTTCCTCGGTAATGTTCGACAGTGGCAAGATATGTTTTTCAACGGGCGTCGCTCGTTTACACCAATGATGAACCCTGATTATCTCGGGATAAGCAAGGCTTATGGCATTCCTGCCGAAGTCGTTGTCGACCGTAAAGATCTTAAAGCCGCAATAGAACGTATGCTTGCAACAGACGGCCCGTATTTGCTTGAGGCTGCTATTAAGGAGGATGAGAATGTGATGCCGATGACTCCTCCTGGATACGATGTAGACAAGATGTTGCTCGAATTCTAATTAAATCAATGATGAAAATGGAAACAGCAAATAATAAATTATATACATTATTAGTATATTCAGAAAATATTGCCGGAATTCTGAATCAGATTACAGCTGTATTTACTCGCCGTCAGGTGAATATTGAGAGCCTGAACGTATCCGCTTCAAGTATCGAAGGTGTGCATAAATACACGATTACGGCATTGAGTAATGAAGACCAGATATCAAAAATAACCCAGCAGATAGAGCGTAAAATAGATGTAATCAAGGCTAGTTACTATAGTGATGATCAGATATTTATTCGGGAGATAGGACTTTATAAACTATCTACACCGATAACAATAGAAAATCCGGAAATATCTAAGATTATCCGTCAGCACAATGCTGCTATTGTCGAGGTTAACCCCACATATAGTATTGTTATCAAGAGTGGTATGACCGAGGAGATTATGAGCTTGTATTACGGATTGAATGATTTGGGTTGTGTGTTGCAGTACACACGTTCTGGTCGTATTGCTATAACGAAGAGTCATGAGGAGCATGTTAGTGCTTTCCTCGAAGCGCGTGAAAAGGAGAATAATGGTGATGGAGAGTAATTCGAGCAAATATGAATTCATGGCCGAGCCGTTTCATTGTGATTTCAATCACCATCTTTTTTTAGGCCATCTCGGTAATCATTTACTCAATGCTTCTGACTTTCATTCAAGTGAGCATGGCTTCGGAGTTGTTTATCTTAATACGATAAACTCCACATGGGTACTTTCACGTTTGGCAATAGAGATGAGTGAGATGCCTGGTGAGTATGAGATGTTTACTGTCGAGACATGGATGGAAAATATCTATCGTTTTTTTACCAATCGTAATTTTGTTATTGAAGGACTTGACGGTAAAGTGTATGGATATGGTAGAAGCGTGTGGGCTGTGATTAATAAGAATACACGTCAACCAATTGATTTGTTGTCTGTTATGGATGGGACAATAAACAAATACATCATGCCTGAAAGGCAGGTTCCTATAGACAAACCATCAAGGGTTAAGATGAGTGATGCTGCCAAAGTCGCAGGCTCTGTGGTGGCTAAGTATTGCGATCTTGATCTTAATGGTCATGTGAACAGTGTGAAGTATATTGAACATGTCCTTGACTTGTTTTCGATGGCAACTTACAAAAAAAACAGGATTCAACGTTTCGAAATAGCTTATGTGGCAGAAAGTCATTATGGTGATACACTCACGTTCTATCGTGAAGAGATGGCAGAAAATGAGTTTAATATTGCAATAAAGAAAAGTGAACCGGGAAGTGATGAACAAGTAGAGGTTTGCAGAAGTAAGGTAAAGTTCGTTAATGATTGATACTTTTATAGTGTTTTTCGTATTAATTTACTACCTTTGTGATTAATTTTGAGAGGATTTAAAACTAAAATATATAATTGCAGTCATAAGAGACTGCGCAAAACGATTTAAAAAATGGCAAAATTGAATTTTGGCGGTGTTATCGAGAATGTAGAGACCCGCGAAGAATTTCCATTGGAAAAAGCACGTGAGGTTCTGAAAAATGAAACCATCGCAGTGTTAGGTTATGGTGTACAGGGTCCTGGGCAAGCATGCAACCTGCGTGATAATGGTTTCAACGTTATCGTTGGTCAGCGTGCAGGCAAAACTTATGACAAGGCTGTTGCTGACGGTTGGAAGCCAGGTGAGACATTATTCTCAATTGAAGAGGCTGCCCAGAAGGGTTCTATCGTATGTATGTTGCTTTCAGATGCAGCACAGATACAGGCTTGGCCTAAGATCAAACCGTATATGACAGCAGGTAAGGCTCTTTATTTTTCACATGGTTTCGCTATTACATATAAAGAGCGTAGTAGTGTTATTCCTCCATCAGATATCGACGTTATAATGGTTGCTCCTAAGGGTTCTGGAACCTCTCTTCGTACTATGTTTTGTGAGGGTCGTGGCCTGAATTGCTCTTATGCAGTATTTCAGGATGCTACTGGTCGTGCAATGGATCGTACTTTGGCATTTGGCATCGGTATTGGTGCCGGTTATATGTTTGAGACAACTTTCAAACGTGAGGTATTCTCTGACCTTACGGGTGAGCGCGGTTCACTAATGGGTGCTATTCAGGGTCTTCTCCTTGCTCAGTATGAGACTCTGCGTGAGAATGGTCATACACCTTCTGAGGCATTTAATGAGACTGTTGAGGAGTTGACACAGAGTCTTATGCCTTTATTTGCTAAAAACGGTATGGACTGGATGTACGCGAACTGCTCTACAACGGCTCAACGCGGTGCTTTGGACTGGATGGGTCCGTTCCATGATGCTATCAAACCTGTTATGGAGAAGCTTTATAATAGCGTTAAGACAGGTAATGAGGCTCAGATTTCTATTGATAGTAACTCAAAACCAGACTATCGTGAGAAGTTGAATGCAGAGTTGAAAGCTCTTCACGAAAGCGAAATGTGGCGTACTGCTGAGACAGTTCGTAAACTGCGTCCTGAAAATAGTTGATCATTAAGTAGTTTTATTCGTGTTAGCTAAAAAAGTCTCATACGAAATACGGAGGGTGTGTCAAAACAGGCACATCCTCTTTTTATCTTATCCCAAAAGGCCTTTTCCATTTGTCTATCATATTTTAAAGGTATTTGCTGTTCTTGCCAATAGTTGCGTTGCGATGTAATGTCTGACAGCAGAAAATGATATTAGAATTTTCTAATCTTATCTGAATGTCTTCTAATTGATTCTATCTTCCTCACCACCGAAATAACTGTACTTTTGCATCCGAAATTTTATTTAGGAGAAATATGAATAGGCAAATGCTTGTGTTTGCTGTCGGCATTATGCTAATGGCAACGAGTTGTAAATCGACAAAAGAGAAGAATATTGCGACGGTTTATACTGTTACAAGTCCGGAAATAACCAGTACCTTTATCGCAAAGGACTATGTAGCCAATATTCAGTCGGAGAAGAATATAGAGATAAGGGCTCAAAAAGGTGGAATTCTTCAGGATATCTATGTTGACGAGGGGCAAACGGTGCATGCCGGACAACCCTTGTTCCGTATTGCTACTGTTGGTGCTCAGGAAGAGTTGGAAAAGTCGAAGGCGGAAACAGAACAAGCCCGCATAGACTTGCAAAACACATCTACGCTGGCATCGAACAATATTGTATCAAAGAATGCGCGAAAGATGGCAAGTGCCAAGTTGAGCGCAGCGATGGCCGACTATCGACTGGCCCGTCTTCACAACCAACTATCTCTTGTACGTGCCCCGTTTTCCGGCATCCTCGGCAGAATACCCAATAAAAAAGGAAGTATGATTCAGGAGGGCGACTTGCTCTCCAGTCTTTCCGACAACAGTAACGTATACGTCTATTTCAATGTTTCTGAACCAGAATACCTTGATTTCCGGTTGCATGCTTCCGAACGGAGCAAACTTCCACTGACGCTTATTCTAGCAAACGGAGCTTGTTTTGCTTCTCAGGGACATTTCCAAAATGTAGAGGGTGAGTTTGACAATAGTACAGGAAATATAGCATTCCGTGCAAAATTCTTCAATACGAACCATCTTTTGCGAAACGGTGAGACAGGTACTGTGAGAATGAACATTCCGGTTAGGAATGCGATGATCATCCCTCAGCAAGCCACTTATGAGGTACAAGATCAGAAATATGTGTTTGTGGTTGATGCCCGTAGTTATGTTCATGCCCGTCCCATCAAGGTTGTTTTTGAAAAGCAGGATATCTTTGTCATCTCGGAGGGTCTGTCTCAGAACGATAGGTTCCTGACAGATGGTGTTGACAAAGTTAACGACGGTGACCGAATATCTTGTCGTTATAAGAGTCCGGCAGCAGTTATTCAGTCTGTTAAACTTAAAGCCAACTGATTATGTTCAAGATGTTTATTCGTCGGCCGGTTCTTTCAATCGTCGTTTCTCTTCTTATCGTATTTATTGGTACATTATCACTTTTCAATCTGCCTATCACTCAGTATCCATCTATCTCTCCTCCTAAAGTGAATGTGGTGGCCAACTATCCGGGTGCCAATAATGAATTGTTGATTAAATCGGTCGTCATTCCGTTGGAACAAGCACTTAACGGTGTGCCAGGCATGAAATATATAGAATCGGATGCAGGAAACGACGGCGAGGGTGAAATTAATGTCGTGTTCAAACTGGGTACAGACCCCAACGTGGATGCCATTAACGTGCAGAACCGAGTATCTGCCGCTACTAACAAGCTGCCGGCTGCTGTTGTGCGCGAGGGCGTGAAGATTTCCCGTGAGGAACCGAACATCCTGATGTATATCAATCTCTACAGCGATAATTCGAAAGCCGATCAGAAATTTCTGTTCAACTACGCCGATATTAATATATCGCCTGAGTTACAACGTGTGGATGGTGTTGGTGATCTGGATATTCTCGGCACACGTAACTATGCCATGCGTATATGGCTCAAGCCAGATAAACTAACGGCATATAATCTGTCTGCTGATGATGTCAATCAAGCTTTAGAAAATCAAAATTTTGAGGCTTCCCCTGGTAAATTGGGTGAGAGTTCCGGCAAACGTCCAGAGAGTTTCGAATATGTACTGAAGTATCCAGGTCGTTATACCACACCTGAAGAATACGGAAATATCATCCTGAAGTCAAACTCAAATGGTCAATTTGTCCGTTTGAAAGATGTAGCCGACATTGACTTCGGCAGTGAGATGTACGATATCTATTCTACATTGAATGGTCATCCGTCTGCTGCCATCACGCTGAAACAGGCTTATGGCTCCAATGCCCGTGATGTAATTCAGAACGTGAAGAAAACCATGACCCGGCTTCAGAAGGACATGCCAAAAGGAATGCACTTCGAAGTAAGTTATGATATTAGCCGTTTTCTTGACGCATCCATAGAGAAGGTTCTACATACGCTCATTGAAGCCTTCTTTCTGGTAGCTATCGTGGTATTTGTCTTTTTGGGCGATTGGCGCTCGTCCATCATCCCCTGTTTGGCAGTTCCGGTATCACTCATCGGCAGTTTAGCTGTGATGTCGGCTTTTGGCATTACACTCAACATGATATCGCTCTTTGCCCTAGTCATGGCAATTGGTATCGTGGTGGATAATGCCATTGTGGTCATCGAGGCTGTGAATGTGAAAATGTCCGATGAACATTTGCCGCCGCTGGAGGCTACGCAGGCAGCTATGAAAGAGATTAGCGGTGCCATTGTTGCCATCACGCTTGTCATGGCGGCGGTGTTCATTCCAGTTGCTTTCATGGGTGGACCAGAGGGTATATTCTATCGCCAGTTCTCTATCACAATGGCATCGAGTATCGTGCTTTCTGGATTCGTGGCGCTGACGCTGACTCCGGCACTTTGTGCATTGATTCTTACTAAGGAGCAGGAGAAACATTTCAAAAAGTCCTGGCTTCACAAGATGCTCGATAAGTTTAATTCGGGTTTCAATAAAAGTATCGGTGGCTATCACAAGACATTGGAGCGTACAGTTTCCAACAAACTCATCACGTTGTCTTTACTTCTCGGTTTATGTGCTATTGCTTTCTTCGTGAACAACACTCTTCCATCTGGTTTCATTCCTGAGGAAGACCAAGGTATGATTTATGCTGTCATCGAGACACCGCCAGGATCAACCATTGAGCGTACTGACAAGGTAGCTCATGAATTGCTCAATATTGCAAAGAACGAGGACGGAGTGGAGAGTGTTTCTTCTCTTGCCGGTTATGAAATTCTATCTGAAGGTACAAGCGCCAACTCGGGTTCCTGTCTGATCAACTTGAAACCGTGGAAGGATCGCAAACATTCTGCTAAAGAGATTATCGAGGAGCTGCAGAAAAAGTGCCAGAAGATAACCGATGCCGACATCGAATTTTTCCAACCGCCTTCGATACCTGGTTATGGTGCTGCCTCCGGATTCGAGCTCCGCTTACTTGACAAGACTGGCAATAACGACTATCACCAGATGGAAAAGGTGAGTAAGGATCTTGTCAGGGAACTGAATAAACGACCTGAAATTGGCTCTTCCTTTACTTTCTATTCTGCAAGTTATCCGCAATATATGTTGCGTGTTAACAACGACATCGCCGAACAGAAAGGTGTCACCATTGGTTCGGCAATGGATAACCTCTCGACCATGATAGGTTCCGATTACGAAACAGGATTCATCCGCTTTGGCAAACCGTATAAGGTTATTGTACAGGCAAGCCCACAATATCGTGCGTTCCCGGAAAATCTGATGGGACTCACCGTTAAGAATGACAAAGGAGAAATGGTTCCTTATGCAGACTTCATGCAACTGCAGAAGGTTTATGGTATGAGCGAGATAACGCGCCATAACCTTTACAACTCTGCCGAAGTGACCGGCTCACCAGCTCCGGGATACAGTAGCGGTCAGGCTATTAAAGCCATCGAACAGGTGGCGGAGAAAAACTTGCCGCATGGATTCGACTACGACTGGGCGGGTATTTCTAAAGATGAAGTAGACCAGGGTAACCAGGCAATGCTGATATTTATTGTCTGTCTGGTATTCGTTTATCTCATCCTCTCTGCTCAATATGAGAATTTTCTCCTCCCGTTGCCTATTATCACCTATCTGCCGGCGGGCATCTGCGGTGCTTTTATCTTTTTGAAACTCTTAGGATTGGAGAATAATATTTATGCACAGGTGGCGATGGTGATGTTAATAGGATTGTTGGGTAAGAATGCCGTATTGATGGTGGAATATTCCGTACAACGCAGAAATATAGGTATGAACATCCGCCAGGCGGCAATAGAGGGTGCTCTAGCACGATTCCGCCCCATCTTAATGACATCGTTTGCCTTTATTGCCGGACTCCTTCCTTTGGTTGTAGCAAACGGAGCCGGTGCCATTGGCAATCGTACCATTGGTAGTGCAGCCGTTGGAGGTATGTTGTTTGGTACCTTCTTTGGACTAATTCTCATTCCGGGATTGTATTACATTTTCGGAACAATGGCAGAGAAGGTGAAAATGGTGAAATATCAGCGCGACAAACCATTGACTGAAAAAAAAGATATCAAGTATAAAAAATGAAAAATAAATATATTCAGTATATTATAGGAGTGTCGGCACTTATCATGACGGGCTGCAAGACACCACAGGCCACTAATATGACCGACCGCGTGAAGATGCAGATACCGTCACATTTTCAGCAGGACAGCGTAGACGACGGACATGTTACGATCACCCCATGGAAGCAGTACTTTACCGATCCTTCCCTTATCTCTCTCATTGACACCGCACTGACCAACAATCAGGATCTCCGGATGACACTTCAACAGATTGTCATGGCAAAGAGTAGCGTGCTTTATCAGGAAGGACAATTAATGCCAACGATTTCTTTAGGAGGCAGCGTGGGCGTTTCAAAGGTAGGCCGTTATACCAGCGGGGGTGCTGGAAATGCCACCACGGAGATAGAACCGGGGAAGGATATGCCTGATCCGTTAATGGATTATCAGTTAGGAGCCAGTGTCGACTGGGAAGTGGACTTGTGGCACAAACTGAGTTCAAGCAAGCGAGCTGCGGTAGAGCACTATCTGGCTACCATTGAGGGACGTAATGCTGTTTTGTCTTCACTCATTTCACAAGTAGCAAGTAACTATTATCATTTGCTCGCTCTCGACAATAAATTAGACCTGATTCATCAGTATATCGACTTGCAAAAGAAAGCTGTGGAGATAGCCAAGATTCAGAAAAGTGCTGATGCCGATACTGAACTGGCAGTGGAGAAGTTTGAGGCGGAACTTGCCAAGGCTCGTTCTGAAGAATATACTCTGCGGCAGGAGATGACCGAAAGCGAGAATAGTCTCAATCTGTTGTTGGGCAGGTATCCCACTACAATAGAACGCGATAAATCAAGCTTCCTTTCCGCAAACTTTCAAAAGGTCATGACAGGTATTCCCTCGGAACTGCTCAATAACCGACCCGATATCCGTCAAGCGGAACATGAGTTGACTGCGGCAAAATGGAATGTAGATGCTGCACGAAAGGAATTTCTTCCGTCGCTCAATATCTCAGCATCGCTCGGACTGGATGCTTTCAATCCAACTTATCTCACCAGACTGCCCAAATCGTTGGCATACAGTGTGCTCGGCGGTCTTACGGGGCCGTTGATCAACCGCAAAGCCATCCAAGCCAACTTCCAGACGGCAGATGCTCAACAAGTAGAGGCGCTGTATGAATACGACAAGACCTTGCTTACTGCCTATTCTGAAGTATGCACTTTGATGTCGAAAATTAAGAATTTAGACCAATATTATCAGCTGAAGGAAGAAGAATCTAATAAACTCGATCAGTCTATAAACATAGCCCGCCAATTGTATCTCAATGGGCGCTGTACTTATCTTGATGTCCTGATGGATCAGCGTGATGCCTTAGATGCTAAGATGGAGCTTTTGGAAGCTAAAGAGCAGCAACTCTCCAGCATGGTTGACGTGTATCGCAGCCTAGGAGGTGGTCAGAACACTTCGGCTTCAGCAAAGAATGTAGATAAAAAGTAGCAGCCTCGTCTGTATGTTAGAGGCAGGGTCGATGAGGCTAAACTATGGTTTTTTATTTTTTGTCTATGTTGTCACGTTTCTGAATATAACTAATTGTCAATTTGTTATTTGTGTGAATTTATAAGAGAACTACTTCATCACATTTTATCATGGTTTTGTCACACTGTTTTCTTGAAGATGAGATGATATTCCTTGATATGTAATGATGAAAAGGTGGAGTGTGTTTTTCTGTATTTGAACCGTGTGATTTTTACTTGTCCGTATCTAGTTAAAGTCATTCACATCTTTTTTTACTTGGTTAAGCATAAATTTTCATTTGGTTGAGCATAACTCTTGCTTCAAAAAACAGCTGAAAAAGAACATGTTATCTATACTCAAGAGCTTTAAAAGCATAGTAAAATCGTGTGTTTTGATAGTTGTGTGACGAGAGTGAGATATAATGTGACACTTCTAAATCTTCCTTTGTAAGCGTATTTTATTTATTCTCAATCATTTACATATCGATATGTGACGATATGGGCATTTATTTCAAAATATTAGTGTCCGCTAATATTTTTATTTAACGTGAGTAATCCGTCTTCTACAATGATTATCTCCTCGGATATAAGGTATTCTATCTCGGAATTAATGACCGATTCTATAAAATTGATAGATTTCAATTCAGTTATCGCATGATAGCCACCATCATTTAATATTGTCATGATTGCAGTTCTTACGTATTCTACTTCATTCTTTTCCTCTTTGCTTTTCTTCTTGGCAATGCAGACATCACATTGCCCGCAATTGTGATCGTTCTTCTCACCGAAATATCTTAGAAGCATCCGACTGCGGCATATAGTGTCGCTTGATGCATATTCGATTATTGATTTGATACGTTTCTCGTATTGCGCCTTTCTATCTTCGTAGACGGGTTTGGGTATGATTATGTTGTTCATATCCTCGCGTCTTTGTGTGTAAGTAATCAGAGGAGTCTTGCTACGAGGGATAAAGTGGAGTATGCGCTGTTGGTTCAGACCTTTTAATATCAGATAAACCTGTTGAACGGTATATCCAGTCTGTAGAGCTATAAGGCTCTCATCTATATACACATAGTCGGCAAATAGCCCACCGTAATCTCTAAGTAGAGATTCCACAACCTTATTCTCTGCCTCGCTTAACTCGTCCAGACGATAGAGATCATTTTTTGTCACCAAAAACATGATACGTGTGGCATTGTCGTTCTCCTCGTTGTATTCGATGTAACTTGAGCGACTAAGTATTTTCAGTGCCGAGTTTACTTGGATCGGGAAGTGTTTGTATGAGTGACAGAATGCATCGATATTAAATTCATGCGTACACCCGTTTCCTGAGCCCATTGCTACCTGATAATAATATGCCAGATGTTCATATACAATCTTGATATAATCTTTTTCCGGAAATGTGTCAGCAACTCTTTTAAGTAATTTCCGCTTATCATTATCGTTGTATAAAAGTACAGCGTAAGCCTTAAGACCATCACGGCCGGCACGTCCAGCCTCCTGAAAATAAGCTTCGGGAGAGTCTGGGAGGTCGACATGAATTACTAGTTTCACGTCGGGCTTGTCGATACCCATCCCGAAAGCGTTGGTAGCCACCATAACGCGTACGGCATTGTTACTCCATAACTTCTGATGTTTGTCTTTATCTGCATTTTCCAACCCTGCATGGTAATGTAAAGCCTTAATACCTTCCTTGTTAATATATTCTGCGATTTCCTTTGTTTTCTTTCGACTGCGGGTGTAGATGATTGCACTACCTCCTACATTTTTCAGAATATGTATGAGTTCACTGTTCTTGTCTTCTGTGCGTCGAACGACATACGCAAGGTTTTTACGTTCAAAACTCATTTTGAACGCATTCTCTTCATGGAAACCAAGTTTATCTTGAATATCTTTAACCACCTGTGGTGTGGCTGTAGCGGTAAGGGCAAGGACAGGTATTCCAGGCAGGACCTTTCTAATATCAATTATCGTCAGATAGGAAGGTCGGAAGTCGTATCCCCACTGGCTGATACAGTGAGCCTCGTCAACAGTGATAAAACTCACTTTAATATGTCGAAGTTTCAAAAGAAATATCTCTGTGGATAATCGTTCGGGCGAAACATACAGAAGTTTCACTCCTCCGAAGATGCAATTTTCGAGAGTAACGATAATCTCATTGCGGGTGAGACCGGAGTAGATGGCGGCAGCCTTTATTCCTCGTTTTTTAAGATTTGCCACCTGATCCTTCATCAGGGCGATAAGCGGAGTGATGACGATACAGACACCCTCTTGCGCTAATGCGGGTACTTGGAATGTTATTGACTTTCCGCCGCCTGTAGGCATAAGGCCTAGTGTGTCACGACCATTACCTATGCTCTCGATAATGTCGCGTTGGATACCACGAAAATCGGTGTAACCCCAATATTCCTTCAGTATCTCAGAATATCTGTCAACGGTTGACCCCATTGCTGTATTATTCCTTTTTTGATGGGCGGATATCTTCTATCTGCAGTTGTGTATCACCATGTTTATATAAGTTTTCCTCGATCGTGTAGACGATATCGAAACTACGTTTTGTCTTGATAAATCTCACGGAAGCGCTCTGCCCGAAGGCAATACCGTTCATCACATTGCTTGATTTGCTGTCCACAAGTTCCAGTTTGATATGCTCCTGCTCACGTCCCACCACCTTACTTGTACCGTAGTCATACACATTGTATGTGCTGAAGAGTGGTTTGGGGTTTTCTGGTCCGTAAGGAGCGAAGCGTTTTAATTCACTGCGTAGTTTCGATGTGATATCTCTAAAGTCCACATGTTCGTCTATATTGAGTGCAGCCTCAGTCTGTTCTGGCTGGATATGGGCATTAACAAACTTCTGAAATCTACTTTTGAATTCAGGAATATTTTCGACTTTCAGTGAGAAACCTGCTGCATAAGTATGACCACCAAAGTTTTCGAGAAGGTCTCTGCAACTTTCGATAGCTTTGTAAATATCAAATCCGGTTACGCTACGTGCAGAACCTGTCGCAATGTTATCTGTCTGAGTAAGTACGATAGTGGGTCGGAAATAGATTTCGGTAAGTCGTGACGCCACGATGCCGATAACTCCTTTTTTCCAATTGGCATCATATAAGACGATGGATGACATGTGCTCTTGACTATCCAATAGTTCCACAATCTGATTAGCTTCTTCCGTTATCTGCTTGTCAATGTCTTTACGTTGCTCGTTGTATTCATTGATATTGTTAGCCTCTTTCAGAGCCTCTTCCATATTCTTCTCCACGAGTAGGTCAACCGCTTCTTTACCGTTCTGCATACGTCCCGAAGCATTGATACGTGGACCTATTTTGAATACGATATCGCTCATGGATAACTCGCGGTTGTTTAATCCGCATATATCAATAATAGCCTTGAGTCCTATACTCGGGTTCTGGTTGAGTATCTTTAGTCCGTGAAATGCCAGAATACGGTTCTCACCCGTGACGGGTACGATGTCTGATGCAATGCTTACTGCACATAAATCGAGTAATGGAATAAGACGTGCGAAGGGGATACTGTTGTTTTTAGCGAAGGCCTGCATGAACTTAAATCCCACGCCGCAGCCAGACAGGTGAGGGTAGGGATAGTTGGAGCCTGGACGTTTAGGGTTCAGAATGGCGGCTGCCGGTGGTAATACTTCGTCCGGTACATGATGGTCGCAAATAATAAAGTCTATACCCAAAAATTTGGCATAGGCTATCTCCTCAATTGCTTTGATACCGCAGTCGAGTACAACAATAACTTTAACTCCTGTCTCATTCGCAAAATCTATTCCTTTCTTGCTTATTCCGTATCCCTCTTCATAGCGATCGGGTATGTAATAATCTATGTTTGAATAGTATTGCAGCAGAAATTTATAAACCAAAGCCACTGCGGTACATCCGTCAACGTCATAATCTCCATAAATCATGATACGTTCTTTATGTCCCATGGCCTCGTTAAGCCTGTTTACAGCTTTATCCATGTCGTTCATCAAGAAAGGATCATATAACTCATTAAGCTGTGGACGGAAGAAACGTTTTGCTTCGCTTTCTGTCGTAATGCCCCTTTTGATGAGCAGGTCGGCGAGTATAGGATTAGTGCCTAGCAGCTCGCCAAACTCTTCAGCTGCTTTTATCTGTTCGGATGTAGGAGGTTCGTAATTCCATTTGAAATGCATTTATATCGTTTTTATTTTCTTCTTTCAATCTTTGCGTGTAAAGGTAGTAATAAAAAATAAAAAAACGGCTATTTCTACATGTAAAAAAATAGAAACAGCCGTTTTTGATTAAAAAGTCATTTGTCAAATGCCCAGTTTCTTGCGAATATCTTTGGGTATCGCATTTTTATTTACCATATAATCCATGGTTTTATACTGTACAAAAGGTTTGGTAACATACCATATACCCTTGTATTTTCCATAATTACCCCATGAGTTTTTCACCATGTAATATTCTTTACCGTTCTGGTCTTTTGCTATGCCATAGATTTGCATACCGTGATCATCGGTAGTTTCCCAATTGTCGAAAGCTTTCTGACGCATATCTTGTGTCACTGTCAACTCAGGAGCTGTAACACCCAATGAGTCAATCTTGCTAGTTTTCTCAACTTTGTCGAGTTTAAACCAGTGGTTTGCGTCAGTACCGGCCATCTCACGAGTTTTCTTCTCATCGAGCATGATACCGAGACCAGAACGTGTAAAACCTGTTTCAGTCACATCAGTACCCCATGCAATAGTGTAACCCTCATTGATAGCATTGTCAATGATTTTCATCATGTCGTCCATTGGCAAGTTGTAGCTTTCAGCCCAGCGCCAGTTGTCCTGTACTTCTACAATAAATGGTTTATAAAATGGGTGGTGAGTATAGCTGGTGATACTTACATAGTCATCCCAATTGAGTCCTAGACTAGCTGAAAATGTTTTCGGTGTGTACTGCTTTCCCTCATAAATAAAGTTCTCAGGGCATTTGCCAAGATAGTTGTCATAGATAGCCTGCAGGCCCTGTTGCCATATTGGGGATAATTTTTTGTAATCACCTTTTGCAATTGCATTGACATAGGCAGTAGTTACCTTTGACATCTCACCGAAGTCGGTCAATGTGTCACCATAGAGAGTGCCGGGTTGAGGCATAGCTGTCTCGGGACATAAACCATAAGTCATGGCACAGAAAATAGGATCGTAAGAACTTCCTCCTTCAGAATATGAGATGTCTCCATGCATTCTCACTGAAGCTTTGGCACGGTCCATGTATGTCTTATTGACAACGAACATTTCGCATAGATCATATCCCTTGCCGGTTTTCTTTAGAATTTCACTCTCAAGGTATGCTAGAGTGGAAAAGCACCAGCATGTGCCACTCTTGTTCTGGTCTTTAATACTTGTAATTTTGTTTGCTTTAATTGTAGTGAATACGGGGGTGTTCGGGTTTACCGAGTCCTTCTTTCCTTTTTGGGCATACGCTCCTGCTGAAATAATTACTAGCAGAGCATAAGTCAGTAACTTCTTCATTTCTAAATTTATTTTTATTGTTAGTTATTCTTCATAAAATCTTCTACGTCATGCGGATGGTATGGAATACGTTCTTTACCGAGAAATCTGCATCCGTCTTTAGTGATAAGGATATCATCCTCTATGCGTATTCCACCGAAATCCTTATATGTTTCGAGCATGTTGAAATTGATAAACTCGGCATTGTGTCCGCTGGCTTTCCAATCGTCAATAAGAGCAGGGATGAAGTAAATTCCCGGTTCGTCGGTCATAATGTAGTTTTCTTCCAGTCGTCTTCCCATTCTAAGGCAATTTGTTCCAAACTGGTCGGATGGCTGGAATTCTTCGTTGAAACCCACATAACGTTGGTCTAGCGACTCCATGTCGTGTACATCCATTCCCATCATGTGACCTAGTCCGTGAGGCAAGAACATGGCGTGAGCACCTGCTGCCACAGCTTCATCGGTATCACCTTTCATGAGTCCCAGTTCCTTAAGCTTGTCTGTCATCAGTTTGCATACGTTTGTATGTACTTCTTTCCAAGGTACTCCGGGCTTTGCTACTTTCAGTGTGTAATCATGACAAGCCTCGACAATCTGATAAATTTCCAGTTGTCTCTGAGTGAATTTTCCTCCCACAGGCATTGTGCGAGTATTGTCTGAACAATAATTCATGTTTGTTTCTGCTCCTGCATCGCAAAGCATCAGACGCCCTTCCTCAAGTTTGTTTGGACTAGGGTTCCCGTGCATTATCTCACCGTGTTGAGACAGGATCGTGGCAAAACTCACCATACTGCCGTATGAGTTAGCAATTCCGTCGACTATTCCAGCTATATATTGTTCGGTAACACCTGGTTTACACAGTTTCATAGCTGTGGTATGCATTTTATATCCGATGGCGCATGCATGTTCAATCTCTTCGATTTCCTGTTGTTCCTTAGCCGACCGCATCTTTACTACGGCCATAATAAGGTCTATGCTTGCTTTCTCTTTCTGCTGAGAGGGATGAATGCCTAGCAAATCCATAATCTGAATCTTGATATCAAAGCGGTACGGTGGCAGATAATGTATCTTTTGACCTTTGTTTAGCGCGCTATCTGTTATTTCTTTTAGTTGCTTCATTGGAGCAGAACTTGTAACACCAACTTGGGCAGCTAAATCGCTTACGCTATCAACAGAACCATACCATACGATATCCTCAATATCGATATCATCGCCGAGTAGATACTCCTTATTATTGTCAATATCGATAACACCAACCAATCCTTCACGGATCTGTCCGAAGTAATAAAGGAATGAAGAATCCTGTCTGAACGTGTAGCTGTTTGATGGATAGTTAACTGGAGAATTATTGTTTCCAAAAAATATAATCAATCCGTTCTTTACCAGATTTTTCAAGGTTCCGCGACGGTGTACGTAGGTTTCTTTACTAAACATAATCACATATTTTGTTATTTTCTTCGCAAAGATATAATATTTCCATGAAAAAATGCTATATTTGCATAAAAAATAAATGTATATTATGAAACTTGATGGTCATACTGGGTTAGTTTTGGAAGGTGGCGGTATGCGTGGTGTGTTTACATCGGGTGTTCTCGACAGTTTTATGAAGCACAATTTATATTTTAAATATGTGGTTGCAGTTTCGGCTGGAGCGTGCAACGGATTGTCATACATGAGCCATCAATATGGAAGAGCAAAGTTTTCTAATATAGATATGCTTGATAAGTATCAGTATATAGGTTTCAGATATCTTGTAACGCAACGGAGCATCTTTGATCAGGATCTTCTGTATGATAAATTCCCGAATGATGTTCTGCCTTACGATTATGATTCATATTTCAACAATCCTGATGTGATAGAAATGGTGACGACGAATTGCCATACGGGTCGTGCCTGTTACCTCACTGAGAAACAGGACAAGAAACGCCTGCTTGATGCCGTGAAGGCGAGTAGTAGTCTTCCTTATGTCAGTCCTATCGTGACGGTTGATGGAGTACCAATGCTCGATGGTGGTATTGTCGACAGTATCCCGGTGCTTCACTCGATGGAGAAAGGCTATCATAAGAATGTCGTCGTGTTAACAAGAAACCGTGGTTATCGAAAGAGTGAAAAAGATATCAAGATACCATCATTTATCTATAAAAACTATCCACGTCTGAGGGTTGGATTAAGTCATCGCTGCGAGTGTTATAATCGGCAGCTGGAGCTTGTAGAGCGTTTAGAGGATACTGGTCAGGTAATGTGTATTCGTCCAGAGAGTCCTTTGGAGGTGGGACGTATAGAGAAGGATGTCAACAAACTCGAAGCCCTCTATAAACATGGACTCTCGCAAGGCGAGGCATTTTTTAAACAAATAGAGATTTGATCGTTCAATCAAATCTCCATTATGTATATAACATTTTATTCTTTGAAACTATTCAGTTTCTTTCTATAATAAGCTTCCACATCCTTCCAGTGGTAGTATGGAGTTATATCCGATTTAATCGGCATCCTTGCCTCATTCTCATTAAGTAATACTTTAACCAGAATGTCTTTATCGTTGAAATTCTTTCGATAGAAAATAAATTGTATATTACAACCCATCGGGAAAATTTTATAGTTTATCCAGCCTTTGTCATCCAGTTGTTCAAAATCTTGAATCTCTTCACCGCTGTTGTTGAGTTCGAGTAGGCAGGCCAAAGGCATCACAACCACCTCATGGCCGAAGCGTAGAGTAGCCCCAGGATGTTCCTTCACAATCGCACTATCTGTATAGTCGAGTATATTATTCAGAAGATTGCGCTGTGAAAAAGGCTGAGTACTACCGTTGAGGGGACATGGACCGTAGTTGATGTACCACCATACGTTCTCTCTCTGCCAGTTGTCGTAAATCTCTTCGCTGTTAAAAATATCATACAGTGTAATACTGTGGCGAAGTTCTGAACTTTGCAGGTTCGAAGCCAACGAAAACAGTTTGTAATACAAGTCATCTTTGTTGATCTTATTGTTGATGTATGCAGTATCGTTAAACAGTTCATTCATCACTCTGTCGGGATGGATATGTGCTTCACAAAACTTATGATAAGCGATTTTTGTGACAGAATCCATTCTCTGCTTCGCCAGTTTATGATCGTCAAGATTCAAGTAGTACATATCATACTTGCTCGCATCATGTCTTATTTTGAGTTTTGGATTCATTGATACCAGCTCCTGTAATTCGTTTTCCATCGATAGGATGCAACGTATGACGATGGTGCTGCGGGCATCAATTTCTGCAGAGTCTGCAAATACTTCTGGAAATCTCTCATACATTCTCTTCGCGATGTCGTGATGCTGCTGGGCACCTAGAAGGGTAAGTTCACCAAGGCGGTCATTCGATTCATCACTCATCATTTTCAGTCGACGTAGCACATCCTTACCTAGATCAGTCAACTTACCTTCTTTGTGGGCTTTGTTCATAACCTTTACTGGTTCTTCATAGTCATCTTTACTGATGAGATAACGACTTCCATGACGACCATAGTGGCTTATATAAAAAGGTTTCTCGCCTTTAGGGGCCGGAGTAAGTTTCGATGTGGGTGTCGGATAAGCCATATAATTGCTTGCCGAAAGATAAATATTCTTGGATATTTCAGTTTTTGATAGTTGAGCAGACGCACACAATGTAATGCCCAGTACAAATGTAAAAATAACGGTTCTTTTCATGCTTAATGTTGATTTTTTCGCAAAGTTACACAAATATTCGATAATTTTGTGTAAGTTTGCATAAAAAATAATCAGATGGCTATTAAATACACGAACGGAGAAGAGCGTACAAATAGTATATCCCACGGTGCTGGCATTGTCATTGGACTGGTTTTGGGTACACTTATGCTTAAGATCTGTTATGATTCGGACGAATTCTGGGGAACCTTGTCTGTATGCCTGTATCTCGCAGGAATGTTGGGGTCGTATATTGCCTCGACACTTTATCACGCGTGGCGCAGAAAAAGCCCAGTCAAAGAGAAGTTGCGCAAGTGGGACCATGCCGCAATCTACTGGCATATAGCGGGTTCTTTTTCACCAATCACGCTCGTGGCTCTGCGTAATTCTGGCTTCTGGGGTTGGGGATTATTTATTTTCGTATGGCTTTGTGCCATTGTAGGCACAATTCATAGTTTTTGCAGACTTTCCGAGCACAGTAACCTTGAGACCATCTGCTTCTGTCTGATGGGACTTTCGTTGTTGGTAGTATTCAAACCACTTTATGATGTTCTGATAGCCTATTCACCTTCATCCCTGATATGGCTTGTGGCTGAGGGTGTATGTTATCTCACAGGAGCAGCTTTCTATTCGATGAATAAGCGCAGATACATGCACTCGGTCTTTCATTTTTTCGTACTAGGAGGTTCTGTATGTCACATCGTGGCAATATGGGGAATCCTCTTTAATAATATGTGATATTATGGCAAAACAATCACAGTGGTATGACGAATACTGGTTGCTGATCATGCAATTCTATTACTATGGTTGTTGAGACACCTGAAATAATAAATCTGGGGAAAGTGATAAAAATTAAGCCTGAGACACTTGTCGATGTAATGGATGTTTTTCAGCATTGTGACCCATATCTTCACCGCAATGATATCATTATCACTCCTCTGCTCCAGCCTTGTCAGAATATATGGAAGCGTTACGGTAATGAAGCGTTAGATAAGTTGGGTAAGTTTGCCGAAGAGTTAATGGAATACTTCAAATAAGCATTCAAGTAAAACTTTTGAAATGAAGATCTATGTTCTAGTCTCTCAGAATATCAGGGCGTAGACATTCTGTACGTTCATAGCTTTGTTGTAGTTCCCAGTCTTTTATTTTGGCATCGTTACCGCTGAGCAGGATGTCTGGCACCTTCCAACCTTTATAGTCGGCTGGGCGCGTATATATCGGTGCAGATAGCAGATTGTCCTGAAAACAGTCGGATAACGCACTCTGTTCATCGCTTATTGCTCCAGGTATTATTCTTACGATAGCATCGGTTATAATTGCTGCTGCCAATTCTCCGCCGGTAAGTACATAATCACCTATACTAATTTCTTTAGTGATGAAGTGATCGCGTACGCGTTGATCCACGCCTTTGAAGTGACCGCAGAGAATGATAAGGTTGCCTTTCATCGATAGTTGGTTCGCCATAGACTGGTTGAACTGTTCGCCGTCGGGGGTTGTAAATATAACCTCGTCGTAATCGCGCTCAGCCTTTAATTTCTCTATGCACTCTTCTATAGGCTGAATCTTCATCACCATGCCTGCCATGCCTCCATACGACTCGTCGTCCACATTATGTCGTTTGTCATGCGCATAGTCGTGCAGATTGTGCAGATGAATTTCTGCCAGTCCCTTGTCTTGTGCACGTTTCACTATTGAAACGTTCAGGAATCCCTCTATCATTTCGGGAATGACGGTCAATATGTCAATTCTCATCTTCGTAAACTATTTCGTTTTAGATTGCGAAGGTAATTCTTTTTAATCGAATGGCCAAGAGATGCTACTTGTTTTTTTCTAAAGCCTTATTGATGGCTGCTCTCAAGTCCTGACTGTTGATAGGCTTTGAGAGTACCATGTCGTATCCTGCCTCTATAGCTTCGTTTTCATCGTGTGCAAAAGCAAAAGTAGTGACGGCGATGATAGGTATCTTCTTATTAAACTCTCTTATGGCTCTGGTAGCCTCCAGACCGTTCATCCTAGGCACACGTGGATCCATCAGTATAAGGTCTGGGTTCATAGCTCGGCACATTTCTACAGCCTCCACTCCGTCGTGCGCCCATATTATTTTATATTGTTTGCTGAGAACCGCCATAATCAGCATATAGTTGCTTTCTGTGTCTTCTGCAACAAGTATGAAGGGCTTGTATTCTTTGTTTTTGATATTTTCGTCATTAGAGTGTGACGCGTGGTTTTGGGTCGTGTTATTCGCATTGATATATGGTATGGTAAACCAGAACGTAGAACCTTTACCAGATTCTGATTCCACACCGATCTCACCATTCATCTGTTGCACGATACTCTGGCAGATAGCTAATCCCAGTCCCGTTCCTTTGGCGAAATTGTTGAGTTTGACAAACCTTTCAAAGATTGATGACTGTTGTTCTTTTTTAATACCTATGCCTGTATCTTTGCAGTAGAATCTCAAAATATCACCATTGATGTCATATCCGATGGTTATACTACCTTTTTCTGTGAATTTAATCGCATTATTTATAAAGTTCGACAGTATCTGATGCAGTCGGTTACGGTCGCTGTTTATTACACATGTGTCTGAATTTGAATCAAATATTATTTTCACATCATTATTCACCTTCAGCTGCGATGAGCGCACTATGTCATCGCAGAGCTGGTCAATATCTACGTTATTGAATACGAACTCGAATGTGCCGGCTTCAATCTTCGACAAGTCGAGAATGTCGGAGATGAGTTGCAGAAGAAGTTCATTGTTCTCATTTAGTATGTTGACATATTCATTACGTTCCATCGGGTCTTTTGAGTCAGCCAGCAGATTGGAGAATCCCACAATAGCATTCAGTGGAGTACGTATTTCGTGGCTCATATTGGCTAAGAATGCGCTCTTCAGTCTATCCATTGTCATCGCTTTGTTACGTGCTATTGTAAGTTCTTTCTCCACTTGTTTACTTTGGGAAATATCATAATTGACACCGATTAATTCTATATTATTATTGTCAGGGTCGTATTTCGTGACGATTATGCTCATTTTAATCCATTTCCATTCGTTGGAGTTCTTCTTATTGATTACCCTCACCTCATCGCTGAAGTGTTTGGCTTTTCCGTTTATTGCTTTTTCGTAAAAATCGATGACTTTTTCTCTATCTTCTTCATAGATAGTGGAATAACTACCTACTATTTTTGTCAGCGGTTTGTTTTCTCTTTCATTAAAGTTGGCCATCCACTGTTTGTTGGCATATCCCTCGCACGAAAGGATATTAAACTTGGCATATCCGATTTTTGCGAACTGAGATATTAGCGAGAAGAAGTTTTCGAAATCCTTTATTTGATTTTTCTTTTTCAGAATATCAGTTGTGTCTATATATAAATCAATGATCTGATTTTCAGCCGGAGAATAACAAATTTGATGTACGTGTTTTCCGCTCAGTGGGAAGTATGTATCATATTCTTCTGTCTTATTATTCTCGATTACGCGTTTATAAACATCCATTCTGCGTTTGAATAAGTTTTTATCAGGATATTCAGTACCCAAATGTCCGGGTTGCGTGATAGGCATATTGTGTAATATATTGTTTTTCAGAATGTTGTTATTGTATATCATAACATAGTCCACAGGTTTCCCATGCTTGTCTTTGATGATAGAGACATGGACATATCCCACAGGCATGTATTTGATAAGGTTGTTCATGAATGACTGCTCTTTGATAAACTCCATCTTTGTGTCTGACAAATCCATGCAGATACTTATGACATTACATATAGACAAAAGCCACTGACATTCATCGTTTGACCATTTATGATACGATTTTATCGTGTCTACACACATATAGCCCCACACGCCCTTGCTGTTTATCATCGGAAGGCATATTATTGATTTGACTTTCTGCTTCTTCATCAGCTCATATTCATAGTTTCCCTCTTTAGGTATTTGATTGATGGAGTCGAGTATAATAGGATGTTCGGCGATGATATTCTCAGTCAACCATGGCGTCATTTCGGTGGGTATATTCTTTAACTGGTTCATTTGCGACGTGGCACCTTTGCCAACCACTTCGTGAGCGTTGCTTTGAAAACGGTTGGATTCGGTATATTCTAGAATATATACTCTGTCTCCTCCTATTGTCTTTCGTACGTCTTCCAGTATTGAGGTGATAGTTTTACTGTTGTTCCCTTTCTTGAGAAAGTCAAACAATGTCTGTGATATAGAGAATAACTTAAGGAGTATATTGTTGTCTGTACTCTTATGCTCTTTCAGTTTCGTAGGTGGGTCAATCACCTTCACTGTACCGAAAAACATATCGTTGTCGGTATTGCAATCATAATTATGCAGATGTTGAGTCGTGTACAACCACACCTCTCCGTGGTCTTTTGTATTTATAGGATATTTACTGTCGTAATATTCTATTCTGTTGTTTAATGTGGATACTATCTCTTTCTTTATACGTTCCCTGTAATCATCACGTATGTAACCGTATAGTTCATTGATATGAAAAGTATTAGACTTAAGTCCCATCAAATCCCTTATATAGTCGGAATATACGCATAGGCCACTTCTCATATCGATTTTGTACCAACCAACCTGCATAAATAATGCCATCTGCTTATATGAGTTTAATTCTTTATCCATATATTATATAGTAATAGTGCTGTTCCTTTTGGCAAATATAAATATTTTTTTGAGAAAATCATTATTTAAGCATTTTTTTTTCTACTTTTGCTGAAAAATATATAATTAACAATTGTAAAATGGATATTAAGAACGAGATTGAACAATTACGATATCAACTTCATCAGTATAATTATAACTATTACATAAAAAATGAACCTACTATTTCTGATTATGATTTTGATCAGATGATGCACCGCCTTCAGGTTTTAGAGGTGGCTCATCCAGAATTTTCCGACCCTAATTCCCCATCTCAGCGTGTGGGTAGCGACCTCAATCAAGAGTTCACTCAGGTGGCTCATAAGTATTCTATGCTGTCGCTGGCAAATACGTATAATGAGCAGGAGGTGGCTGACTTCTATAATCATGTGAAGAGCGGACTCGAAGGTGAGGATTTCGAGATATGCTGCGAGATGAAATATGACGGTCTCTCCATCAGTCTTACTTATGTTGACGGCAAACTTGTCCGGGGTGTTACTCGCGGTGACGGTGTCCATGGAGATGATGTTACTAATAATGTAAAGACCATACGCTGTATACCACTCGTTATTATGGGCGATGGTTATCCTCATGAGTTTGAAATACGTGGCGAGATACTTATGCCCTGGAGCAGTTTCGAACGTCTCAATGCCGAGCGCGAAGCTGCCGAAGAACCACTCTTTGCCAATCCGCGCAATGCTGCCAGTGGCACTCTCAAGAGTCAGAATTCATCCGTGGTGGCCAGTCGTCAGCTTGATTCATATCTCTATTATCTTTTAGGCGACAATCTGCCTTGCGACGGACATTATGAGAATCTGATGGAGGCACAGCGGTGGGGGTTTAAAATCAGCCGGGGAATGAAGAAGGTAAAGACTCTGCATGAGATTTACGACTTCATCAGCTATTGGGATACCGAACGTAAGAACCTACCTGTGGCTACCGACGGTATTGTGCTTAAGGTAAACTCTCTGCGTCAGCAGCGTGCTCTCGGATATACGGCCAAGAGTCCGCGATGGGCTATTGCATATAAGTTTAAGGCTGAGCGTGAGTGCACTCGCCTCAACGGGGTAACATTTCAGGTGGGACGTACCGGTGCCATTACTCCTGTGGCGAATATGGATCCAGTGCAACTTGCTGGCACGGTGGTGAAACGTGCATCTATTTATAATGAAGACGCCATACGTCAGCTCGATCTTCATATTGGCGATTATGTGTATGTCGAAAAGGGTGGTGAGATCATACCTAAGATAGTGGGTGTAGACGTCTCTAAGCGCCCTGTCGAAGCACGTCCTGTGGAATTTATCACCCATTGTCCGGAGTGCGGATCCGAACTGGTGCGTTACGAGGGCGAGGCGGCCTATTATTGCCCTAATGACGTGTCGTGTCCGCCTCAGATTAAGGGACGTATAGAACATTTTATTTCACGTAAGGCAATGAATATCGACAGTCTCGGACCAGAGACCGTAGATGATTATTATCAGCGAGGACTAATCCATAACATCGCCGACCTCTATCGCATTCAAGTGCAGGATGTCAACGGCGACGGTAGCCGTGAAAAGTCAGCACGTAAGATTGTCAATAGCATCGCAGATAGTGTGAACGTCCCGTTTGAGCGTGTTGTCTTTGCTCTTGGCATTCGTTTCGTCGGAGAGACATCAGCCAAGCTTCTTGCCCGCCATTTTATAAATATTGACACTTTAGCCAATGCTTCACTTGATGACTTGCTGCAGGTAGATGGGGTAGGTATGGTCATTGCCCAGAGCGTGATGTCGTACTTCCGCAATCTTAAAAATCAAGAGATACTTGCACAACTACGTGACGTGGGACTTCAGATGAGCCTCAGTGATGAAGTTCTCAGCAGTCATACCGATAGACTCTCTGGCAAGAGTGTTGTCATCAGTGGTGTCTTCACTCATCATTCGCGCGATGAGTACAAACAGCTCATCGAACAGAATGGTGGTAAAAATGTGGGTAGTATCAGCGGTAAAACCTCGTTCATACTTGCAGGTGACAATATGGGGCCATCCAAACTGGAAAAGGCTCAGTCACTTGGTGTAGAGATAGTGGATGAAGAAACTTTTCTTAGGATGATAGAATAAGAGCGGAGTGAGTAGCCACTCTTATTCAGTCATTACTCTGTTTGAATGTTTATTTCTGTTTAATTAGTTTAATCCCCCTTTGTCCGTTTTCGAGTGCAAAGAGTGAATCATCGTTGATTATAGCGTATGTGGCATTCTTTCTACCTAATGCGACAAAGGCGACAGTGTCTCCGCTCATGGCATATTTTCCTCCCGAGATATTCACAAAGTCCCCCCGGGTATCGGTCATATAGTTACCACCCTTCATGAATTTTACTGTTATCTTCAGTCCATCCTGACTTCCTGTCCATGTTGTTCCCTCTATATCTGCATTATTTTTACAGCCAGAAAGAATCGCAGCTATTGCTGCCAAAAACAATATTTTTTTCATAATGAACGCGAAGGTAATAATATTTTCTTAGAACGCGAGTAAAAACAAGAAAACAATATACCCAACTTATTTTTTTTGCTGATTATTTTATTTATTATTTGCAAAATAAACATCTATATTTAGGTTATACTCCCGTTACTAAGAACCAAGACTAATAAAAAAAATAGATTTATACAACAACCATTTTTGTAAAAAGCAATATACACAATTCTGGAATTATGGTTTTATATAAAAATGACTGTTATTCTTCTTGCAGTATTTTTACATTTGTCTTACGTATATTCTTGGAATACTGTTCGGTGTAACCTATCTTGGATTTTATTGTAATATTGTTAAATTCAATGTCTTCGATAGGCATCTCCGGCAGACCTGCAATCTTGATGGCCTGCTTAGCTCCATTACAATAGACATTTTCGATGTGGAACTTGCAGAAATGTGGAGTCTTGTCATTGACAGATGGTGTAACGTTATTCTTGCCAGGTTCCTTATTCTCATAGTAGGTGTCGAAGAGGATTGCTTCGTTTTGAATGTCCTTCATATAGATATCCTTGATAAATATATTGTCGACAAGTCCGCCGCGGTCACGTGCGCTTTTAAAACGGAGACCTACATCCGTATACATAAAATTGCAGTTGCTGACATATATATTGTGCATGCCACCGTCGGTATTACTACCGATAACGAAACCGCCATGAGCGTGATATACCGTACAGTCTGTTATAACTACATTCTGTAGAGCTGGCTCTGTGCTCTTGCCACTGGATTTCATGCAGATTCCATCGTCGCCGACATTTAGAAGGCAGTTGGTTATAAGCACATTCTTACATCCGTTAATATCAATTCCGTCACCGTTCTGAGCTGACCACTCGTTTAATACCTTAATATTTCGAAGAGTCAAGTTGGTGCAATTACGGGGCATAATGACAAACTTAGGTGAATTTTGGAATGTTGGTCCTTCAAAAAGTACATTGCTGCATTTCGAAAGTAGCACCATGTATGGACGTAGGTCTCTCTGAGGGTCAACACCCTTGGGCCAAACGATGCCTTCCGGGTCGAGAGTGCCGTTAGCTAGTTTCTGTTTCCATTGACTATCAGTGAATTTATCCTTCTTTGCCGGACGCCATGAGTCACCTGCTCCATCATATATACCTTCACCTGTAAATGCAATATTCTGAAGATTCTCACCATTGATGGGCGAAATCGCAGACTTGCCTTTGTCATCCAACGGATAGTCGGAGTGATTCTTGCTGAATAAGATCAGTGCTCCTTTATCTGCATGCAGATTGATATTGCTCTTCATCGTTATCGGACCTGTAAGCCATAATCCAGGGGGTATAACGACAGTACCACCGCCGTAGGTAGCACATTTTTCGATTGCTTTATGAATGGCATCCGTATTCATCGTAATGCCGTCACTTACAGATCCAAAATCCTTAATGTTTACCGAATGGTTCGGAATTGTGGGTTGCTGCACATCTGGCATATCAAATGGCAGTTTCTCTTGTGCTGTAATTGTAATGGAGAGTGTTATCGCAAATAAAGCGACATGTGTTCTCAAATTAATAAGATGGCTTATTTTCATTAGATTTACAATTATAGTTGTGATATTAAAAAGTACCAGCTGTCAGCTGGTACTACTAATATGTCAATTTATTTCCAAGTGTCAGGAGTTCCGAAGATGATCTCTCGCCCTGAGGCTTCATTGAGGATGGACATCTCATTATAAGTCCATCTACTTTTATCGGTACTGCTACCACCGAGGAAAATCAGTTTGACGCTGTACTTAAACTTCAAGAATGTTCCGTCACCGGAACGCTCTACTAATTCCTGACTGACAGAATATCCTGTAGCATCGCTACTGCAGACTGGGGTTCCTTCAAAGGAAACAGTCTCAGGGAAGTCCATACGATCTTTTGCAAATTTCTGTGCCATCTTGATAACATCAGCCATTGGAGCTCCTTTCATATTTTTCTTTTGTTGAGCCACTGTTTCGGCGTGTGCCTTCTTAACAGCTTCATTCCACGCCACAGAATCTTTGTGAGTCCATTTCTGCTTTTTCATCACCTTCATATTATTCTTCGGCTTGCTTTGGCTTTTGTGTAAATACTTATATGTGACAAACACAATAGCTGCTACTGCGATAACAATCATTATGATATTCATTATCGCGGTACTTTTATTTCTATTATTATTACTTGTATTCATAATGGCCGCGAATTTACAAATAAATTCTTAAACTATCTGATTTCACAGCAAAATAATTCATGTTTCATGATAAATTATGCTAGTAAAACGTGAAGTTCATGAAAAAATATATGACTTTCATTCTTTTTCCATTTTTCAGCATTGTTATGTCATTATAATGATTATATTTGCGAAAAAATGAAAGTAGTAATATTCTGTTTTCGCAGATATTAACTTATTTCGAAGGAGGAATAGCTATGAAAATATTAATTGCAGGAGGTACAGGTTTCTTGGGAAAAGCCTTGACTGCTTATTTGGTAAATTGCGGGGTTGAAATCAATGTGTTATCCCGTGGAAAAGTCAGCCGGGGGAATGTCATATCATACTATAAATGGGATGTTGAAAATGGTTTCATTGATATCGAGGCTTTTGAGGGCGTTGATGCTATTGTTAATATGACAGGAGCTAATATTGGAGATAAACGTTGGACAGCAACGCGTAAGATCGAAATTGTTGAAAGTCGAATAAAACCAATAGAACTACTTTTGACGTATATCAAAAGACTCAATATGTGTATAGGTACCTTTATTTCTTCTTCAGCTGTAGGATTCTATGGAGCAGCAACATCTCAAAAAATATTTAACGAAGATGACTATCCTGGCCATGATTTTCTTTCTTCGGTCTGCAAAAAATGGGAATCTTCAGCTCTCAGGTTCAATGATGTAGCAGAAAGAGTTATCATTCTAAGAAAAGGAGTTGTCATTGGTAAGGATGGTGGGTTATATAAAAAAATGACACCCTTGGCTAGAATGGGGATTAATGTATCGATGGGAAATGGTCTACAGTTTTTACCGTGGATAGATATACGTGATTTGGTTAGGTTATATTATTTCATACTTACGGAAAGCCGTATTAACGGAATATACAATGCTGTTTCCACACAGCATATTACCATGAATGATTTTGCCAATTATCTTCTTTCCTCCCAGAATAAATCTTCTTTTTTGCCAAATGTTCCCGCTTTTTTAGTTGAGTTGTTAGCTGGTGAATTGTCCGATATGTTATTATATGGTTCAAGGGTCAGTAATCAGAAGTTGCTAGATGCCGGTTTTGTCTTTAGTCATTCTAATCTTCATGATGTCGATTAAAGCTATCAACATCTTATAAACCAAACATTAATTAAAAAACGTCGAAACTTAACGAAATCATTCATGTTATGAAAAATCTTAATTATTCAGTTGTAGGTAACTGTCGAACAGCAGCTATTATTTCAGAAATAGGTAATGTCGAATGGTTTTGCCTTCCTGATTTTGATTCTCCGTCAGTTTTTGGAAAGATACTTGATGAAGAGAAAGGAGGCAGCATTGAGATCATAGTTTCTTCAGACTATACCATATCGCAGCAATACAGTCCTCATACCAATGTTTTAGAAACGACGTATGAATCAGCAAAAGAGGGCATTTTTGAAATAGTCGACTTCATGCCAAGATACAGAACAGGAGAGGGCTTCGATTATTACACTCCGGCAGAATTATACAGAATGATAAAGTTGATCTGTGGACGTCCTAAATTCAAGGTCGTTTACAATCCTAGATTGAATTATGCAGATGGTGAGGTTGTCAACAAGTATGGACCTACATTCATCAAAACATGTTTGAATGAAAATATTGAAAATACAATCTATTTATATTCCAGTCTTGATTTTATGTCAATAATGGATAACAAAGAAATTGAACTCACAAAAAATGAATTTATGCTGATTTCCTACAATCAGAAAGTTATCAATATTGATATGGAGAGAGTTTATCTTGAGTATGCACGAACTAAACTCTATTGGTTGAACTGGTCGAATCGTTCTAAAAGGTATGCTTTGTTTAATGAATATATAGAACGGAGTATGTTGGTATTGAAACTGATGTCTTATCAGCCAACGGGTGCTGTTTTGGCAGCCATTACCACCAGCATACCAGAAGTAATTGGAGGGGTGCGTAACTGGGACTATCGTTATTGTTGGCTGAGAGACGCTTCGATGTCTATTGAAACCCTTATCCAAATCGGTCACCGAGGATCCGCAAAACGATTCATGAAGTTTATAACGAATATTCTTCATTCCAAATCCGATAGTTTCCAGATTATGTATGGCATTCATTATGAACGTAATATTGAAGAGAAAGAACTGAAACATCTCAATGGTTTTAGAGGTTCTCGACCTGTGAGAATAGGTAATGCTGCATATTATCAGAAACAAAATGATACCTATGGATATTTGATGAATGTGATTTATCAGTATTACCGGTATTTTAGTGGAACCCTTGATGAAATAGAAGATATATTTGAAGTCGTAAAGCATATAGGCCGCATCGTTCTGAAAGAATGGCGAAATCCTGACAGTGGAATATGGGAGATACGCAATAAGAAGGAACATTTTGTATCTTCCAAAGTAATGTGCTGGGTAGCACTTGATAGAGCAGCTAAGATATCAGAGATGTTGCATAATGATGAATATTCCAAGCGTTATAGCGATGAAGCAAAACTGATAAAACAGGATGTGCTTGAATATGGTTGGAAAGAGGAGATACAAAGTTTCTCACAGACGTATTCAAATTTTGATCTCGACTCTTCTTTATTATTGATGGAGAAATATGGTTTTATTTCGGCTGATGATCCTAAGTATAAGAAGACCGTCAATGCCGTATATTCTAATCTTAGCTATAAAGGATTGATGTTCAGATATAATAACCATGATGACTTTGGAGAGCCGAAATCTGCTTTCACAATATGTAATTTCTGGATGGTGAGAGGCTTGTATGTTACCGGACGTCGTGATGAAGCTCTCGATATGTTTAAAAGATTGCTATCATACTCTAATCATGTAAAACTATTTAGTGAGGATTTAGATTTTGATACCAAGCAGCAGATGGGTAATTTTCCGCAGGCATATTCGCATCTGGCACTTGTTGACACGGCTTTACTCTTTTCAAACGAAATTAAACTGTCAAAATTCATTCGCCCGTGATCTTCTGATAGAAAGTTTGCCCACAATTTATAGTCCGCATAAGTTGTGGAGAAAAGGTAATACGTCTGTTTGTAATGAAATATAATATTTAGCATTATCTGACGTTGTTCCTATCTTTATACTATATCCATTTGATGGAACTTCCATAAACATATCCTCGTCAGTGACGTCATCACCCATTGCCAAGATGAAGTCATATCGCTCCTCACTTAATCTTTTTTTTATTTCATTGCCTTTTGTGTACATAGGATATTTTATTTCTAAAATTTTGTTGCCTCGCATCATTTGCAATCCGTGTCTGTTGCATGGTGCGATAAGAGCATTAATTAATTGTTGTTCGCGAAGTATAGCCAACCAATCGTCAACGTTTCTGAAATGCCATACCAATGCAGTCTTCTTTATTTCTATTCGTGATCCATGTGTCTTGTCTGCAAATTCATTTAGTATATGGATGATTTCATCATCCCATTCCACATTTTGAATCAGCTCTTTCCATTCCCCATTTTCTTTGTATGCTGCACCATGCTCTGCTACCAAATCAATATTCAGATTTCCAAACCATCTCTCCAGTGTATCTTTGTCCCTTCCACTCGTGATTATAATTAGGTTTTTTTTATCAGAAGCTGCCTTTTTCAGGAAATGCAATAAGTCCTCTTCAGGATAAGCTTCTTCAGGATCATTTTTAAAACCGGCAAGTGTTCCATCATAATCGAATACAAGTAAACGGCGTGATGCCTTTTTATATGTGCTGCGCATGGATTTAGTAGTTGAATCATTTATCTCCTTATTGTTCATCTGAATGTTTTTATCACATACGTCTATCAGACTGGTGATAAAATCTGAAGCCCACTTGTTCACAGTCTGTTTTGATAGTGTTGCTTGCATCTTTTTCATCCGTTGTTCCTGTTCTGCCAGCGGCATACAAAGCGCTTTCCAGATAGCATTTTCTATTTGTTTTATATCATTAGGATTTATAGATATTGCATCGCACAGTTCAGCTGCGGCTCCCGCCATCTCACTTAATATTAATACGCCATGTCCATCACCTTTTACGGCTACATACTCTTTTGATACCAGATTCATTCCATCTCTCAATGGTGCTACCAATGCAATATCTGCCATAGAGTACATCGCAATTAGGTTCTCGAAATCAAAACTCTGATAGAAATAATATATAGGAACCCAATTGACGTTTGAATATTTACCGTTGATAGATCCTATTTTTTCATCTATTGTCTTTTTTAAGTGGGCATATTTGTTAACCTTGTCACGTGAAGGAACAATGATCATCATCAAAGACACCTTTTCTCTATATTCAGGATGGTTTTTCAGAAATAAATAAAAACCTTTTATCTGGTGAAGGATACCTTTACTATAATCCAGCCTGTTAACAGATAAAATGAGTTTATTGTCTTTCCCATAATTATTTTTCAATTCCTTTATATGTTCCTGTACCTCGGGTTTTAATGCAGTGTCATGGAATAAATTATAGTTGATACCCATTGGGAAAGCATTCATATATGCTTTATGATGGCCCTGTAAAACACAGTCAAGTTTTATATCCAATTTCAGTACTCGATATATTGCACTGGCAAAGTGTCTCATATAATCAGAAGTGTGAAATCCTATCAGATCTGCCCCAAGCAGTCCTGTCAGTAATTCTGCTCGTTCAGGAAGAACTCTGAATAGTTCATAAGAAGGGAATGGTACATGATGAAAGTACCCAATTTTTATGTCCTTTATTCCATCTCTTAATAGTTTGGGCAATAACATCAGATGATAGTCCTGTACCCATACTATATCATTGGGGAGTATTATCTTGCTTGCTTCTTTATAAAACTTTTCGTTTACTAATTTGTATGTTTTCCAGTCTCTTTCATCATATTCCATGAAAGAATAAAAGTAATGAAACAAAGGCCATAATATACTGTTGGAATAACCTTCATAATATTGATTAATCTGTTTTTCTGATAAGTAGACAGGGTGATAATTATATTCGCTCAGAGCTTTGTTTAGCTTGTTTCTGACTTTGAGTTCTTTGATTTCCATCCCCGGCCAACCAATCCAGTGTCTTTCAACATTCGGCATATCGAGAGACTCAATTCCGGTGGCTAATCCTCCTCCGCTTTTCACCAGTTTGAATTCATCAGATTCATCTTTGATTATTTTTACTGGTAACCTGTTTGATATAATAATAATTCTCATATTCATTATTTTTGATAAGTTTATTACTAGTGTTTTCCCAATCATATATACGACTTAAATATAAAAGTATTCACAATACAGGTTTATCTGCTTGTAACATTAAAACAATTAATATCTTATATTTCGCAGCAAAATAATTAATATTTCTACAAATACAAGAGGAACAATAAGTTCTTCAGGATTTTATTATGTCAGAAAAATTATTTATCCTCGTGCCACGAAACATAAAACAGCAATATCTGACATGGTGACAAAAGTATAAAAAAAATCTGATAATCTAACATCTTTTGGAGATTTTTTTCATATAATAAATATTATAGAAAGTGTAAGCCTCTCAAAATTAGTTAATGACACGCTCGAAAACCGTGGAGTTAAAGACACATATAGTTGAAAATTTAGTATTAATTAGTAATTTCCATTATATAAAAGCAGATTATGTATGTATACTTAATTATCGATATGAAGGTCACAAGCTCCATTAACTTCAGTAGAGGTTTCACCAAGCCATCCACACGTCTGGTTCTCACCAGTGTAAACTCTGATAAAGTCTGCACCTGGAAGACATACATTGTTACCGTCTTTATCAACTGCCCACGATAAATCAAAACTGCATTTGTCTGTGTAAGAATTAGGGTAGTTGTCTGCATACCCCCAGTCGAACATATATAATATCCAAAGACTGCCTTTCCCATTTGTGTCAACCCCGTTTTTGGGCATAAGCGTTCCTGAGAAAGTCAGTTGCTCGTTTGGAATCCATAGTGGGTAGTATTCCTGTGTGTGGAATGTGTTTCTTATTACATATCCCGTTGAATCCCTACTATCTGTCCATTGTATATTCTTCAGATCATTGCGGGTGTATGTAATACTGTAGTCATGCAGGCATGCTTTGTATTCACTCCCTGCCAATTCGTACCACTCGTCGTCGTCAGCGACTCCGTTCATGTTTTTATCCAGTGCTACCTCGACAATACCGGGTTCGGCGTTGCCGCCTTTTTCCGTATATGCTGAAACAGAAGAGAAATAGGAATTTCCAAACACAGCAAAATCTTTTTCACCAGACACATTTGCTATAGTATGGTCGAAGTGGAACGTTACATATCCACCATAACTACCTAGAGAGATAAGCCCTCCCGCATTGTTTCCGATAGCTTCCATACATTTCTTGTTCATTGTCTGCTGAGTATCTCCACTTTCATATTCTGGCATTGTGTTGACATATTGTCCGGGAGCAGGTCGATAATCATCCACGCCACTGATATATGGTGAGTATGCCACCTCTTCATCGTAGACATTTATTTGAGTGGTATCAGAATAATCGTCTACTTTAAACGTGAGTTTGTAGACGCCTTTCTTTGCAGCTACAAAGAGATAATCCTTCTCTGTGCTGAGTATCGTATCACTTCCTGATGATGTCTTCATAGACCACTGATAATGATTGCCGGTGAAAGCCGGATTCAGGGCGAGTTTCTTCATACGGGTGATATTGTAATTACTATCGATGCCCAAACTGACGAGAGGTGTTTCTGTTGTGCACGATGATAGTAATGCTAGTGTTATAAATAGGAATGTTATCTTTTTCATTTTTTCAATAATGTGATATGAGCCGGGATATCACCAGTGATGGTCTTCCATTTCAACTTACCTTGTACCGAATAACAATTTAGAACGCCACTGGATACGTAATTTTTTGCATCTGTGATATAAATATCGTGTGTGTCGGGATGAACCATTATGCTATATGGTATCGTGATGGATGATTCTGTGCCGTCAGTGATGAAGTCTGATGAAACCTCTGTATGCGTCTTTATATTGATGATACCGTATTTTACTTTGTTCGAGGCTGTGGAGCTATTGTATAAGTATGCAAAATAGTATAGAGAGTCACCTATAATGGAGAGGTCGGAGCAAGGCGTAGCTATCGTGTCGGAAACAGACAAATCACCACTCGCGTTTGCTGTGAGAACAAATAGACGTGATGGGATTGTATCCATATCACCGCGGCTCGTTACCCATAACTGTCCGTAATGGTCTCTTTTTATATGGTGTAGATTTTTAGCAACGACAATTTTACGTATCTGCTTCATCGTAGAAAGGTCTACTACGCTCACTGTATTATCATAATCGGGTGCACAGTAACCACCACTATTTGCAACATATAACTTACCGTCTTTTATGGTCATCTCTTCAGGTTGGTAACCAACGGTAACCTTAGATACTATCGACAATGACATTGTGTCAACTTTAAAAACAGCTCCTCGGGGAGATTCCGGGTCAATACCAACAGGCGCAACATAACTGCTGACATAAGCATAACCGCCATCAAACGTCACATAGCGACAGTTGTCTATATTCACCTGACCTATACGTATACCTGTATGGGCATTTATAACCTCGACTTTATTAGAACAGTTTACCACGATATACATCTTTTCTCCATATATCTGAATATCGTTTCCTACGTCACCTAACTCCTTTACAACATTTGGATTTCGTTCGGAGTAGATATTTTTCGAGTAGGTCATATTTGTAAAGTCAAGATAATCGAGAGTACATTTATTACTTCCCATATTCCCCTCATTCAAAAGATATAAACCGCTATAGCTTCCACCGTCGGATGAACTCATTCCTTTTATTTGGTTCTCTTCGGACAATACCACAATTTCGTCTTTACGGCAGGAATATAATAGTGTAGTAATAGTCAGTATGAATATCATACTAGATGTAATCTTTTTCATATCTCAACAGCAAATGAAAGTGCGTAGTTTCGTTTAGGCATTGGATAATTGAGGATTACGTCATAATCCTGACTGAAGAGATTGTTCACCTCAAGGGTAGCTTTACAGCGTATACCGCTTATGGTAAGCTTTTTCATGATACTGAGGTCGCTTGTATACCACGGTTGCATGTAGTTGTAAACGATATTCTCCTGTTGGTTATACCTTTTACCTACATAGATAAAACTATAGTTTAGATTCCAAGAGCGGTAAGTGATGTTCACAATAGCCGAACCACTATGCCATGGGATATATGGAATTTGGTCGCGGTAATATGTGTCACTCGGATCGGTTACGTCGATAGCTTTCTGATAAGTGTATTGGAGCCGTGTGGTGATAAGCAGTTCATTTATCGGCATGACGGTGGCCGCAGCTGTTACATCAATACCTGTGATATGCACACGGCCGAGATTGAGCATTGTCCAGCGGAACTGTTGTCCCTTGGGATAAGCCACAATTTTGTTGTGTACCGTATTGTAATATCCGTCTGATTGCAAGCTTATCTCTCTTATGAGTCCGTTGACAAAATGCTTATCGAATGTGAAGCCGAAGTCATATTGTATTGCTGTTTCCGGGTTGAGTTTCGAGTTTCCCATGTCGGAATAATAAAGGTCGTTGAATGTTGGCATGCGGAAGCTTTTCTTGAAGTATGCTCTTAACGAGAATACATTATTTCCAAAAGGGAAGAGGTTAGCAAAAATGGCAGGAGATAGAACACGCTGTGATGAGGGGTCGGCTTGTTTTTCGAGGTGGTCTTTAACGAATGTGGCCAAAATACTAGCTTGCATCTTAAGATGTTTATAGTCTATGGCAGTAGCAGCCGACACGAGATTGGAGTATCGGGTGGGGAAGACGAAGTTGGTCATGTCACTCTTCATACGATTCCATCTGAAGTCATAAGATACCGATGCGCTCCAGTTGGTCATGATCTCATAAACATTTGATGTCGAGAGATAAAACTCCTGTTGCTTATAGAGATTGTCAACCGATGCCTGGGTGGTGTCATTGTTGACATAATGAGTTCGGTAGAAGGCATATTTTGCCATCCATTGTGTACTGAACCGTCCTCCGAAGTCCTTTTGAAGGTGTCCCTGGAGAAATGAATTTGTATCCCATTGGCGCTCCCCACGCCGCCATACATTATTGACAATTGCACCAGGTATACCCCTTTCTGAATTGTATGTATATCCTTTTAGATACCATGCACCACTATTGATGACACCATGCAGATTAGCTTCCAGACGTGTAGCATTGATATCTCCATTCTGACGGGTCGCTGTCGTGTCATAGGCTACTTCTCCGGTCTGAGTAACGCGTCTATAACGGAACTTATATTTTCCGCTGGCATTGAGCCATTCGGCACTGAATGATGAACTGACTAAAGGCGACAGTCGGGTTTCATAAAGCAGACTCGTGCGGATTACATTGCTCGAAGCAAATTTCACCGCTGCCTTCATATTGTAATATTTACCGACCTCGAAGTGTGGAACTCTAGTGCGGATATATACGGCACCTGCATTTCCAAAATCCGTAGCCGGTTGGAATATTTGACTTTTCTGACCGTTGTAAAGTGTTATCTCCTCGATGTTGTCAAGTGAAAACTGTCCCAGGTCTATCTGACCATTCTGGGCATTGCCAAGTTCGATGCCGTCGTAATAAACGCCTAGATGATTTGTGCCCATACTACGTATATTTACCGTTTTGATACCACCCACGCCTCCATAATCTTTAATCTGAATACCGGAGAAATACCGCATAGCATCTGCAACGGAATGACTGTTAAGTCGTTCCAGTTCATCCCCATTAAGTTTTTGGGTAGGAATGACCTCACGAAATGTTGGTTTTGAAGTCACCACCACCTCACGAATATGGTGAATGGAGTCTAGTTTGCCTTCTGCCAAACAAGACACAGTACACATTATTGCGAAAAACGAAAAGAAAAATCTAAATTTCATCTGTATTTGAATTATTCGCCTAACCCCCGAGGCATCATTAAACAGCGGCAGGTCTTCTGACTTGTTCCCCGACAGATGAACGCCTTCCCGAATGTTATTGAATCCAGTGGCACGTCTGTTCACGTCTTAAGAGAAACTTACAGCAGCGGGACTGTTCGGGATTTTCACCCGATTCCCATTTTAATTCAAATAAATTGAAACCGCTTAGCGGGTGCAAAGATAATATTTTTATTTCTTATTATTCGATTTCAGATCATAAAAATAATATCTTTGCAGGTGTGAAAGGAACCTTTTATTTCTTTTCACGCCATAAACCTTTTTCGATATCCAGTTCCCACTGTTTATAATATTTAAATTCCATCTTACCATCCTTAAACTCTACAGGCAGCATGATGATTTTTGATTGTGGCAGGTCCGGATCCATCCAGCGGTCGCCTACATAGATGTAGACCGTACCTTTTGTTCCTTTAATCTTGAGAATAGCACTAGCTTGGGTGTCGTATGCAATACGGTCGCCTACGTCAGTGAGCGTGCTCCAGTCGCTCTTTAATGATTGTGAATCAGATATTTTCGCTTGGTTTGGCTCCCATCCGGTGCATGCTGAAGATACCATATAATAGGTTTTGTCGATGCGGACTATTGCAGGCGCTTCACGGCGCTGTTGCTCCAAAAGAGAGGTATGGCTAACAGGACGGAGATAATCGTCAGACAATTGAAATAGTCCTAAATCCTGATTCTCATTTGTTGTTGATATGAAATAAGCTGTGCCGTCATCATCTACAAAGACATTACAATCTCGTGATTTCGTATCCATAGGTCTTCCTGACCAATAAAGTTTATAGGGTCCGTTCACCTTGTCGCAAACAAATGCTGCTGCTTCTGAAGCGCTGTAGTCACGAGCTTCCCAGTGACACCAAACAACAAACTTTCCTGTCTTCTTACAGTACATAAGTTTTGGACGTTCTATCATTCTGGAATGTCCGAGTTCAGAACTCGTTATGCCGTTTTGTATGATCTTCCCTTCGAATTTCCAATGGATGAAATCTTTCGATGAATACATGTTGACATCTGGATTCGAAGTATGACTGCGGTCTTCACCGATGAGATACCATGTATCGCCTACACGGAGAAAATTACCACCATGAGCCTGAACAGGATTTCCATTCGTGTCATTCCATAATTTTCCATTCTCGATAGTAAGCCATTTGGCATAAGTGCCATTGCATGACAGGAGAAATACTGCCAAAGATAAAATAATTTTTTTCATTTTTGAAACGTTAGTTAGTGTCCGCAAAGATAATGAAAGTTGTGTAGAAAACAAAATAAAAGTCTATTTACATGGTCTCTTTATCAAAATATATATTAATTTTGTGGCAAAATAAATATTGAAATGGAAATAGTACTTTTAATTGTCGGAATCATTTCCGGCTGCCTGATTGGGTTTTTCGTGGCAAAATCTTCTTCATCAAAACTTGGGGCACAACTTGCTGCCGACCATGAAAAGTATGAATTAAGTATCTCACAGCTAAAGGATAATAACAGCTCTGTCCTGTCCGACAGGGATAAACAGATTGTGGCTTTAGGTAATAAGATAGATATACTAAATGGAGACATACGTCAACTAACATCGGCAAAGGTTCAAGCTGAGACAGAAAAAAAATCACTTGAAAAGAGACTGGAGGAACAGGCGGCAAATCTTGATAAACAGTTTCAACAGATGAAGGAGCAGTTTCGCAATATAGCCACATCTGTCATCAAGGATAACACTTCTGATATCAGCAAACTGAATACCGAGACCATACGGAATATTATCGACCCGTTCAAGGAACAAATGGATAAGTTCAGAGACAAAGTGGATCAGTGTTATGTGGATGAGGCTAAAGAGCGTTTTTCCCTTCAGGAGGAGATAAAACGTCTGGTGGAAGCTAATCAGAAGATAGGCGAGGACGCTACGAATCTGGCTACAGCACTCAAGGGTAACAGTAAGATTCAGGGTGATTGGGGCGAGATGATTCTCGATGATATACTGCTTAAATCCGGTCTAAAGGATGGCATTCATTACCATAAGCAGGAATATACACGTGATGAGGCCGGCAGAGTGATCAGTAATGATGAAGGTAATAAGATGCGTACAGATGTTATTGTTGATTTTCCAGATGGTCGCAAAATGATCATCGATTCCAAGGTGTCGCTCACTGCTTACGCTAATTGTATGAATGCCGAAAGTAAAGATCTGTCTGACAGATACCTTAAAGAACATCTTAAATCTGTGACTGATCATATAGATGAACTTACTCGTGTGGATTACTCAAGATATATTAACGATGCCCCCGATTTCGTCATGATGTTTATTCCCAATGAGCCTGCTTATTATCTTGCGATTAAAGCCAATCCCAATCTTTGGAACTATGCCTACGATCGCAAAGTGGTATTGATGAATCCTACGAATCTTATCACAGCCTTACGTCTTTCACTTGATTTATGGCGTCGTGATGATCAGATTAAAAACCTGGATAAGATTGTACAGACAGCCTCATCGCTTTATGACAAAGTGGTGCTGTTTCAGGAGAGCATGGACAAGATAGGTTCAAATATATCAGCCTTAGATAAGGCTTATGAAGAAGCTGCTGGTAGATTCTCTACAGGTAAAGGCAATATGCTTACAACGACTCAGAAACTGATGAAGTTTGGGATTACCCCTAAAAAGAAACTTTCTGTTGCCTCAGCTGAAGACGAAGATAAGGAGATTGAATAAATAAATGATAAGGATTAACGAAAAACAGTATCATGACATATCTTGAATTAAGCATGTATACAATTCTTTATCTTCAGATGTCTGTACAATATAATCATTGCAGGTATTAGAAACAAATCTGCACTTATCCATGCCACAGGATCACCGTAACATACACCAAGAAAACCAAGAGCAGGCACCAACCATATACTCACTCCGCAACGGGCTATCATTTCTGCTACTCCTGAAAGCATTGACAGATTACTATAACCAAGTCCCTGTATGCTGTAACGTAAGATAGTCAATATTCCAAGAACTGGATAGAAGTAATTTGCTGTTCTCATAAATAAAGCTGCATCAGTGATTATCTCCGTCTCGCTTGGATCTACAAATATCTGCATTAAATAATCGGCGAAAGGTAGGATGATCACTAGTGTGAAGATGAAGTAGATAAGCATTATCTTAATTGCAGAACGAATACCGAGTGATATGCGGTGAACCTCACCGGCCCCGATATTCTGTCCGCAATATGTGGCCATTGCTACACCTATATTCTCGAAAACGCATGTAAACAGATATTTCACTCGCATGGATGCCGTAAAGGCTGCCACATACATGGTGCCAAGTGCATTATTCGCACCTTGTAACATAATGATACCTATTGCCGTAATGGAGAACTGCAAGCCCATAGGAATCCCGTTGTTAAGCAGCGTAAGGCTTTTTTTCTTATCATGCAAGCATTCGTCTCCGTGGGGTACTAATATTGGCATTTTCCTCTTGATGTACTTATAGCACAGAAATCCCGAGAAAGCCTGTGACAGAAGCGTGGCAATGCCTGCCCCTTCAACTCCCAGATGTAGGATGATGATAAGAAGTATATCTAGAGCAACATTTATTAAAGATGAAATGATTAAGAAATAAAAAGGCTGTTTACTATTACCTAATGCTCTTATAAATCCCGACAGACAATTATATGCGATGGTGAAAGGAATAGCAATAAAGTTGAGAAGTAGAAATATGTAAGCATCATTAAATACCTCTTTTGGTGTATTCACCAACCGTAAAATGGGAGTACACAGTGCGCATGTTGTAACGGTCAGTATTATAGCGATTATACCGGCAAGTCTGATGGCATTGCTTACATAAGAGCGCATGGTCGTATAGTCCTTTGCCCCGAAAGCCTGGGCTATCGGGATAGCGAATCCGGAACAGCTACCGTTACAGAATCCTATGATTAGAAACATGATTGACGAACTTGCACCAACAGCCGCCAGTGCATTTACTCCAATGGTACGTCCCACTATTACCGCGTCTATAATAAGATACATCTGTTGTAAGATGTATCCGAAGATCAGTGGAATCGCAAATTTCAGAATACTATGTACCGGTGCTCCCACCGTCATATCATTTACATTACCCATTTTACCTTTAAAATAATGATGCAAAGGTAATGTTTTATATTCAATTGTGAAATAATTGGAAAGATAATCATCTATTGAAAATAATTAATTACTTTTGCAAATAATAACCCACCTGCTGCAACTTAAATAATTGAATATATAATATTATGAAATATCCATGATATAAAAAAACGTCAAGGAGTATGTAAAAAGAAAAGAAATGCTAACTTTGCCACAAACAAAGGAGGCAAATATGTCAGAAGTTACATTTCCCAGATTGGTATCACGGGGCTGTGGTATCGATGTCCACCAGAAGGTGGTAGCAACAATCGACGGTGAGGGTCTTACGAAAGAAACTCGCGAGTTCGAAACCTTCACGAGTTCTTTGACAGAAATGAGACATTGGTTGGAAGTGAACGGAATCACTCATGTAGCGATGGAGAGTACAGGTGTCTTCTGGGTACCCGTATTCACGATTCTGGAGAAGTCAATTCCCAACGTCTGGATTGTCAATGCCCGGCATATTAAGTATGTGCCGGGTCACAAGACAGACAGGAAGGACAGTGGATGGATCTGCAAACTGTTGTTGGCAGGTTTATTGAAGCCTAGTTTCATCCCTCCACTGGAACAGCGCAACTTGCGTGAACTGACAAGGCGCAGGCGTCAGCTTGTTCAAGAGATATCCTCGGAGAAGAACCGAATGATGCGTCTTCTTGAACAATGCAATATCAAACTCAAGAGTGTGATGTCGCACATGGACGGCAAGGTTGCCACACAATTGCTTGACAAGCTGTGCAGTGGAGAGGAAGTGACTATGGAATACATCAACAGCGTCTACCATGGTCGTCTGAATGCCACTCCCGAAGAACTGTACAAGGCATGCCAAGGCAAGATAGACAACGACAATCTGTTTCTCATGTACGTGATAAAGGCACATATCTATGAGATGGAGAAACTGGTGGCGCAACTTAGCGAGCGAATCTCAGCAAAACTTTCGCCTCAAAGAGCTATCTTGGATATGCTAAAGGCAGTGCCGGGTTTAGACTTGCGTACATCAGAAAATCTTGTAGCGGAGATAGGCTTTGATATGAGTAAATTTCCTTCTGCAAAACATCTTGGTTCTTGGGCGGGCTTATGTCCCGGAAACAACGAAAGCGCCGGTAAACGGAAGAGTGGAAGAATCACCCATGGAAATAAACAGGTGAAGGCCGTAATGACAGAAGCGGCGTGGGCTTCGACCCGTACAAAGAATACATTCTACTCGGAACGTTACCATCGCATAGCTGCACGACGAGGCAAAAAGCGCGCCCTTATAGCAGTAGCCTACAGTATGCTTACCACAGTCTATAATATATTGGCCAACAACGTCACTTACAAAGAACTCGGTGCGGAATTCGTAACCTTGCTTATTGAGAAGAAGCGCAAGAAGTATCTTACTACTGAGCTTACAAAGTTAGGATACGAAGTACAAATAGTTAAGAAACAGCCGCCATTGAAGACAGAAGGATGTTCCACTTAGAAAACAAAATAAAGGCCGATTTTTACTGGTGGTCAGACTCCGATTATGAAATTGGTCTCAACAGCTAAGCGGCAAGGACTGTGACATCAGAGCACGTGTATGAAACTTTTAAATCCTTAGCTGTTACATAGAAATGCCAACAACCAATGTCGCACTTCCATATCGGTGAGTGCTCTCTTTTCTCGTCTTGGATTTTGATGATAAAATAAAATAATAAATAAATACCCATAAAATGGCTCATGCTGTTGGAGGGCTAATATAATTTTTACGTATGAAAAATGGTCATGAATAATGTATCTGATAATACACTACTATTGGGCATGGTGCGTAGTGCCTTATTTATGTTCTATCTTATAGCGGGAGTGAGACAGATTATATTTAACAAAGAGCATTGCTCTTATTTGAATGTAATGGGAAGTTTACTCCTCTTATGGAGTTTGGAACTATTCAAGGATGCTATATCTCAATTTTATCCTTGGTTTGTGAACCCCTACGTGCGCAATCTCTATATGCTTTTCGATCTGTTTGCTATACCATTATGCGCCATATATGTGTGGACAATGCTCTACAGTAACTGGTTGACACCAATCCGTCTTGTCAAGAATATCACTCCATTCATCTTATGTTTTGTTGTTTATGCCTTTTTTGACAGTGAGATTGTATATTATTCATCATTCGGAGTGGTCGGTACATATAGTGTCTACACTATTTTCCATCTCAACAAAAGTATTCGTACTTATGACAAGCTTATTTTGACAAATTATTCATATCGGGAAGATCTAAACATAGACTGGTTGAAAATCGTAATTGTTCTCTTTCTGGTGGATTTGCTGTTTTGTCTATATTTGTATTTCCATCCTTCTGTCACGCTTTTTTGTATTTACTATGTCTACTGTTTGTTAATGTGGTGCTATATCATATACAAGAGCGACAAGCAAAAATATTTTCTTGTGACATCAGTAATGGGTATTACGGATGAAGGAATGGAAAATACGTGTGACACCGAATCGGTGGACACGCATCCAAAATGGGAAACCGACTTGGTTTATCTTTTTGAAAATGAAAAGTTATTTTTGCAATCATGCCTGTCGATTAAAGACGTAGCTACACGCATCGGTACCAACCGCAGCTACCTGTCTGCTTATCTCAATAGCGTAAAAAATACAACATTCTATGATTTTGTCAATAACTATAGACTTGAGTATGCACGGAATTTATTACACGACACTAACAAAAAGGTAATGGAAATATGTAATGAATCAGGATTTAATAGTTTTGCTACTTTTGCTCGTGTCTTTAAGAAAAAATACGGTTATTCTCCAAAAGAGTTTCGCTTACATTGCTAAAATCCATCTGTTTTTATGCTTTGAGAGTTTTTTTACGTTTTGGATATTTATTTCAGATTTTTTGAGAATATCTTTTGATGTTTTGAGATTCTTTTTTTGAAGGATTGCACTATATTTGCAGACAAAAGAAAGACCAAAAGATATTAAAAAAAAATTATGCGCCACTAAGGTAAGCAAATTTTCTGACATGTAAAATATTTGATTATAAAGTCGTGGAATTAAGGTTTTAAATAAAAGTTAAACCCTACCTGATAAAAGGGAGTACTATAATTAAATCAAACAATGTATTGAGAACAGAAAAACTGATTATTCAACGATAATAGAAGTGCGAAGTCTGTACAATAAACACTGATAAAAACACCATGAAAAGATTTACACTAATTTTAATGGCAATCATTGCGATGACAATGACAGCTTACGGCCAATGGTCACTTCAAACCAATCCACTTGGTTCGAGCGATGCAGCAATACTTGGAAAAATCCAATTTGTAAGTGCTACCGAAGGATGGATTGCGGCTGGCCATAGTGGAAAATTACTCCATACTACCAATGCTGGTACTACTTGGAATATAGTAAATCCATTTCCATCTGACACAACAGGAAACATGTCAGACCCGGGAGTCAGCATGAGTTGGCCAAACGCTACACATGGCATGGTCTTAAAAACTTATATTTCCGGTACGGGTGATATTACTAATATTGCAAATGGTGCGGTACTCTATAGTACTACTGATGGAGGTAGCTCCTGGACGAAGAAAGATTTTCAAAAAGCAATTTCAACAGTTACTTACAATACTTCCGATCTGCAAGGAACGTGGCAAATACATGAAATTGTTGTCCAAAATCCTACAAGTAGTATCAATAAATATAATGGTTGGATGCATGGCACTTTGACTTTGAATGCGGCAGGCAGTGGCTCGGAAACAAATATTGTTACAACAGACGGATCCCAATCAGACGTTAACGATGTTTCCCTACAAATTTCTTCTTTTGGAGAAATCACAGTTGGTACTTCATCCGATTTACATGGTTTTATGAATGCCGATAAAAACACGATTATTATGACATCCACCGAAAAACAAGGTAGTGGATATGCACTTTATGTCCTTCAAAAAAATGTATCTGCAACCTCTTATTCTCTTTCCGATTTTCAAGGTACCTGGCAGATGCACGGACTTTCTGTAGGTAACAGCACCGGCGCTTATGCAGGCTGGGTATATGCTACATTAACTGGAGATGCCAGTGGAAATTTCATAGGGAGTTTTACGGGAGCAGGTGGCAGTGGAAATATCAATACAACTACCTCTATTTCTTCAGAAGGTTTTATTACCGGTATGAATTCTATTGGGTCGAATGTCCATGGTTTTATGAGTGCCGATAAGAAAACGTTTTATATAACGATGACGGGAAACGAAACCAGTGATTATAATCTTGTTGTTTTTCAAAAACAAGCAACCGGAACTACCTATTCTTTATCCGATTTGCAAGGTTTTTGGCAAAGTCATTCGTTGGTGTCGGATAATACAAACGATATCGACCTATGGACAAGTTGGTCGCATAGTCGGTCAACAATTAATTCAAAAGGTAATGTAAATATCAGCAATTTGATAGTTAACGGAGAAAACAGAGATGATATATCTACCGGTATGTCAATAACATCCAATGGAATTATTACTTTTGATGGTATTTCCAATTCACATGGATTTTTAAGTGCCGATAAAAGTTTTGCCATCATGACTATGCCTGATATGGGTAGCGGCGGCTATACATTGGGCATTCTTCAAAAAGATTTAACGGTTAGTGGCGATCTTGGATTTCAGACACAATTTGTTGACAATAATACTGGTTGGATGTCCAATTACAATGCTGTTTATGAGAAATTCATCATATATAAAACCACCGATGGAGGAACAATCTGGAATACGACCTCCAACACCGTAGGAGGCATCTATTATTTTGTAGATGCTAACAACGGTTGGATGATAGGAAATTCGGTATCTGTCATTGGTGATGGAGGTTTAAACAATATTTATCATACCACCAATGGCGGAACGAGTTGGGTCTTACAGGCAAGCAACATAGGGAGTGCAAATGCTCTACATTTTACGGATTTATTGAACGGATGGGTTGTTGGCAGAGGTGGATTGGCGCTGAAAACAACCGATGGTGGAACTACATGGACAACAATAACCACTACTGGTCAAACATCCAATTCAAACAGTAAAGCCGTTTTCTTTTCAGATGCAAGCCATGGTTGGATAGGAAGTAGTTATGATACTAATAATAATGAAAATCAAACCAGCTCAACAGCTGCTAATAGCTTAATTTTAAGCAAAGCAAAAAGAAGCAGCAAAGTAAAAACAGATGAAGTCGGTACACAATTTATACTTGCGACCAAAGATGGCGGTGCAACATGGGAAACCCAAGATACTCCAGTCACAAATAGTATTTTCAGTATTTCGTTTTGGGATGCAACTAATGGTTGGTTTACCAGTGACTATGGACAAATTGCCCATTACACCAATACTTCTACTAAAACAGTATATAATACAGCAGGTGCGTTGTCTTCAGCTCTGAACACTACCGAAAAAAACACGCTTACTGATTTGACAGTTACAGGAACAATAGATGCCCGTGATTTTAAAACCCTGCGTGACGAGATGCCAATGCTTGCCAACATTGATTTAAGCGCAGCAACCATTTCTGCCTATACAGGTTCAGCGGGTACCTATTCGACAGGTTATAGTTATCCGGCGAATACTCTTTCCAGAAATGCTTTATATAAAAAGGCAACTTTGAAGTCGATAAAACTACCAGCAAACCTCATATCAATAGGACAGTCAGCATTATATAGTTGTACAGCATTGAAAAAAATAAATATTCCGGCCTCCGTTACAACTATTGAAGCCAATGCATTTAACGGTTGTGGAAACATGTCTAAGATATATGCCGAAGCATCTACACCAGTTGATTTGAGTGCTTCTGCTGATGTATTTCTCAATGCAAATATATCTAACTGTATATTATGTGTGCCTGTCGGCTCAAAAGCCGCCTATCAGATGGCTAATCAATGGCAAGATTTTACAAATATCGTAGAGACAGGTAGCTTGCTCACCTATAATGTAACTGTTCCTGATGGAACAAAAAACTGTTATATTGCCGGTGAAATGAATAATTGGACTCAACAGTTAATGACTAAGATTGACGATACACATTATACAATTACGCTACAGAATGGGAATGTTAATCAGAAATATAAGTATTGTTCCGGACCAGCATGGGATTATGTAGAAAAAGCTGCTGATGGTAGCGAAATCTCAAACAGAAGCTATTCTCCATATGATGTTGTTGCAAGCTGGCGGGCCGTTTATAATCCTCCAAAAGTAACTGCTTCCGATTATTATCTCCCTCTCAAAATTGGGAATTACACCGAATTGTATACAACATCAACGCAAACCGACGGTTGGAGTCCACGTACAACAAGGTATTCATTTAACCGAACAGATATGATTAATGGAATCCCATATTATCTTGAAGAAGGTTGGGAGGGTAATTTTTCTAACTGTAACGATTGCACAGACGGTCCATTCCGCTACATGTGGATTAGAAAAGATGCTACTGGAAATCTACTCCTGGGAGCTTTTGCAGTCAGCGATAATAATGGGAACTTAACTGATGACATCAATAAGGCTTATATATTGCCTCAACCTGTACTATGGTTCCCCAATACCTTCCTAAATGTGGGAGGATATACTACCTTTGCTATTGAAGACACTGTCATACAACTTGATTCCGTTATCAGCATAACTGCAATAGCAGGAATTTATACCAACTGCATTCAAGTACGGAATATACAACGTACGAAGAGCGGAATTGTAACCTTCATAGAAGATAGCTATTATGCTTATCAAGTTGGACTCGTGAAGCAAAATAGGCTTTTGCCGTTGAATGATATTCATACAAATTATATCACCAATTATCTGGCTGATACTACTACGGTTATAAAGAACATAAAGAGTGGTGATGATTTATTTGCATTATATCCAAATCCTGCTTCTACGGGTTTTTATATCAATACAGGTTCAACTACTTCGACTCCATTATCTATATACGATATCAACGGAAGAATGATGCTTACAAAGCAAGTATTTGATAAGGAGCTTATCAGTATAAGCAGCTTTAAAAAAGGAATTTATATCGTAAAGATACAAACTGAAAGTGGTAGTTTTGCAAAGAAATTAGTAAAAGAATAATGAAATATTAACACTGAATCTTTAGATAGTCTAAAATTCTATACCAAGAAAAATCCGACAGACACTCGTCTTGTCGGATTTTTATCTTTGTGGTATTCATGCCTTAGATATCCTCCAGTAAGTAATATTGGTAGTCATGAAGGATTGTGGTGAGAAACTGCTCCGCATTATTGTTATGTGGAGTGACAGCCAGTGTACTCATTACTTTCTTTGCCAGTGGTTCTACTCGTTCAGCGCATTTTTCTTCCGGCAAGTTGAGGGTATGTTTGATGATGTCAGCCTGATTGATGTTTAGATTTGCAGCTTCCGGATAGACAGGCTTGTAATTTTTATTTAGATAATCGTATTCATCCAGACTTACACGTACATTTCTGTAACTGTTGTCTTCGATAACCATTGTCCCTGCAGCCATATCACCAAGTCGACGGTTGTTCTTATTTAAAAGAATTACAACCAGTCCTATTCCACTCGTGGCATCAATAATTAGAAATAGCCATCTTAATAAAGTAGAGCCCAGAGAGGGTGGCGTGCCATCTGCCATGACAACCCTTATGTTATGCATCTTCTTTCCCAAGGTACGACCATGGTTGAAAACTTCGAAAAATACTGGATATAGGATTGTCGGCAGAATAATAAATATATAGATGAAATATATTTTTATATTTGAACTGTTGATAGTAAAAATTTCTATGACGTTCGATACTATAATTGAGCAAATGATGTAGATAATGATAAAAAAAATATCCCACGCCGCAGATAAGACTCGAATACCAACACTTGCAGGTGTCTGTCGTATTTGGACATATTGTTCGGTTATAATAGATGTATCTGACATGGTGAATCTTGATTTTTTTCAACAGAAATGAGATTTAATTACTCTATTTCGTTGCAAAGTTAATAAAAATGTTTAAATTTGCACTTGAATTTGTATAATTTCTAATAAAAAGACCCTCATACCATGAAGGAGATTAAGTTTATACGTTATAATTTGGATAAATGGAAAAAGATGGAGACTGTTGTTGAGGATGCTGACTTTGTTAGCCCTGATAAGTTGGCAGATACCTATACAGAGTTGACTGCCGATCTGTCTTTTTCTCAAACCAATTATCCCGACTCCCGTATAACGATTTATCTCAACAACCTTACGTCTGCACTTCATAATCATATATACCGGAATAAAAAGGAGAAATGGAGCCGACTGTATACCTTTTGGACAAGAGAAGTGCCGGATGCCATGTATGAGTCTCGGCGTGCTCTGCTTGTTTCTTTTGTCGTATTCGTTTTAGCTTCAGCCATTGGGTATCTTTCAGGAATGAAAGATCCCGAATATGTAAGGCAGATCATGGGTGATGGGTATGTAGACATGACGATTCATAATATTCAAAATGGTGATCCTGTTGGTGTTTATGGGTCTCAGAGCGAGAACCCGATGTTTTTGCAGATCACACTTAACAATGTGCTGGTGTCATTCAGAATTTTCATATCAGGATTACTTACATTCTTTGGCACTGCATATATGCTTATTTATAACGGAGTTATGATAGGAGCGTTTCAGGCGATGTTACATCAATATGGAGTATGGGGTGAATCGATGCTTGCCTTGTTTCTGCATGGAACACTCGAACTGTCAGCTATCATCGTAACGGGAGCTGCAGGATTATCTATCGGGTCGGGATGGCTCATTCCTGGAAGTTACAGTCGTATGGAGGCATTCAGACGCAGTGCGCGAAGAGGACTAAGGATTGTCATAGGTACAGTTCCTATTTTTATTCTGGCCGGATTTATCGAAGGGTTTCTTACCCGTCATACAGAGCAGCCTGACTCTCTACGTATTACGTGGATAAGTATATCAGCAGTGTTTGTCATTTTTTATTATATTGTATTACCATATATTTATAATCATGGAAAAAAGACCAATAGTTAAACTTTACAAGGTTCGTAGTTTTAGTGAAAAATTCAGTGCGGTCATAGATTTCATTCGTGAAAACTGGAAGGTGATTTTAAAATTCTTCACCTACTTTATGCTCCCATTATCAATTATTGAGGGTCTGTTTGTAAATTCTGTAACATCCTTATCGTATGGTGCCGGTTTGCATGGCTTTGCAAATCTCCCCGCTTCGTCAATTTTTGAATATTCCAGTTATATGATTGTAAGTATGATCACATCATTGTTAGTCGGATCGATGATTTTCTCAATGATCCAACTTTATCAAAAGCGTGAAGAACGGCTTCAAGGTCTCGAGTTTTCTGAATTATGGCAACTTATGATTCACAATATGGGGCGTATCTTTTTGGCATATATTGTGTGCATATTTATTTTTTCAGTAGTTCTGTTAATTGTTGTAGGTCTTGGGTTCTTGAGCTTACTTACGTTAATTCTCACAATACCGTTGTGTTTTGCTCTTTTTGTTCCAATGATATTGTTGCCTGTCTTTGTGGTGTTTGACAATGACGGATTTGATAAAATCATTTCACGCTCTTTCGTTTATGGAATAAAAACATGGGGAGGGACTTTCGGGTTTATTATTGTGATGGGTCTTATTGCAAATATCGCTTCCGGAATTACCAGTACTCCCTGGTATGTGCTGTTTATGTTTCAGAAGATGATCCCCATGCTCAATCATAGTGTTGCTCTTGACACATCGTCAGTGGGAATGAACATAGGAGAGTATATTGCGGGCATTCTGATGACTTATGGTAGCCATCTGGCATCTTGTTTCGTAACGATTTCTTTGGTCTTCCAGTATGGCCATATTAAGGATAAATTTGAGAACATGTCTGTTGATGAAGAAATAGAGAACTTCGATCATACAAAAGAAGACTCCTTTATTTAAATCATTTGCATGATTGTTCTATTCACATCTGCATTAGATACATTGACTTATAACGCGAGTGAGATTGCAAAATGGCAATCTGACTCACGTTATAATTATAACCGTGAATTCCTTCGTGATGGCAGGTCTTTATGGCAGATAATACAGACGTGGATATATGACAGACTGCATGAGCTATTCGGAATGGATGCCGATGTGCATCAAATCTCAGTTTGGCTGATAGTGATTTTTTTTCTTATCATTATCGCTATTGTTAGCTTTCTTATCTATCGTCATCACGGCCTGTTTAAACCGTCTCAGAAAATAGATTCTGATACATACTCAATCGAGGACGAGACAATCTACGGTATAAACTTTGATGCAGATATAAATAAAGCACTTCTAGGTAATAATTTTCGTGAGGTAGTCAGACTTATTTATATGCAGACACTTAAAACCTTGAGTGATGCGAATATTATTTTATGGGAATCATACAAGACCCCACGGCAATATATGATGGAATTTCATCATGAATCATTCAATAAGTTGACCCGTGAATATGTGAAGATCCGATATGGAAACTTTATAGCGTCGATGACATCTGTTGGTGATATGCAACGATGGCAGCGTGAAGTATGCCATCCCATCAAGAAAGGAGATTCTGTATGAAAGGTTCCCACTGGTTCATTGTCTTTGTTGTCATCATTCTTGGGTTCACCCTGTTGGTAGAATTACATACTCCTAAGAAGTTCTCGTGGGTACAAAGCTATAACCATACAGACTACAATCCCTTTGGATGTGCTATTTTTGACAGTATCATGTCAAGGTCAATGCATGGCCAATACAGATATAATGTTGTACGAAAGACATTTCCTCAGATACTTAATGAACATTTCGAAGAACGTCACGGATACATCATGTTAAGTGACCAACTGAATATGAGTAAGGTGGATGTGGACGCAATGCTTAGTTTGGCAAACCGGGGTAACTATATACTATTAGCTGGAGAATCAATAAAAGAGGACAGTGATTATCTGGCGAAGGCTCTCCATCTCAGATATAATCAGATAGACTATTCTTATTATCAGTCTATCTTTAATGCAGATGCGAGTGTTGATAAACGAACATTGATGTGGGATGGTGATACCAGGCGTTATCACTCTCATCAATATCAGGTACAACGTTATCTTACTCGAGCTTATTTCCGTGAGGTTGATTCCGTTTATTGCGAGGTGTTGTTGTCCCAATACTGTGTAGAAACTACCAAAGAAGTGGAAAAAATCCCAGTAGCAGTTCTGTTGCATTACGGAAAGGGAGTGATTATCGTATCTGCCAACCCTCTGCTTTTCACAAATTACAATATGATCTATAATGGTCCTTCATTACCTTTCAGATTAATATCAGTGATGGGGCCTGTGCATATTACGAGACTGGAGACTAGAGACAATTTAAATGCCGGTTCCACAGCATCACCTTTCAGTTACATTACCACACAGCCGCCTCTCAGCATGGCCGTGAGTCTTGCCATGATTACTGTGCTTATATTTTTACTCACGTCAGCTCGCAGAAGACAATGGGCAATACCCGTAGAGAAAAAAGTGAAGAGTCAGACGTTGAGTTTTGTAAGTCATATAGGAATGCTTTATTACTTGTATCACGATAATGCCGACCTGGTAAGGAAACGGATGTTTTATTTCACCGATGAGATTCGTCGAGATTACCACATTGAAATCAGTGACCCCAGCAATGATAATATTGCTGCCAAAAAGATCTCCCAACAGACAGGAGTTGCTGAGGGGACAGTGAAATTGCTACTCCATCAGATACATTCAGAAATCAATGATATTGACGATGAGGATACCAAGGATCTTATTGATACCATGGATGATATAATCAAGAAAGGAAGAGTATAAAATAAATAATTATGGAACAGAATATTGAAGAACGTGTTCTTACCGAAGATGCAGGAACCGAAACACAAAGAATAGATTTGTCAGAGTTTTCTGCTAAGATCGAAAAGGTGAAAACCGAGATTTATAAGGTGATCGTGGGTCAGAACACTGCCGTAGACCTGTTGCTCACATCCATCCTTGCCGATGGTCACGTGCTGATAGAAGGGGTGCCGGGAGTCGCAAAGACGCTCCTAGCCAGACTAATGTCCCGTCTTATCGACGCACAGTTCAGCCGTATACAGTTTACTCCCGACTTGATGCCGAGTGATGTGATAGGTACAACGGTATTTAATATGAAGACTTCGGAATTCGACTTCCATAGAGGTCCGGTGTTTTCAAACATTGTACTTGCCGATGAGATTAATCGTGCACCAGCTAAGACTCAGTCGGCTCTATTCGAGGTGATGGAAGAACGACAGGTCACAGTCGATGGGATGACCTATAAAATGTCTCCTCTATATATAATCATCGCTACTCAGAATCCTATTGAACAGGAAGGTACATACAAACTTCCGGAGGCTCAGCTTGACCGGTTTCTGATGAAGATTACCATTGATTATCCTGATGCGGATCAGGAGGTAGAAATTCTTAAACGGCATAATAACCATTCTTCATTTGTCAATCTTGACTATGTTGAGCCTGTTCTTTCGAGTGAAGATATCATTAAATACAGAGCACTCATCGATTCAATCATCGTGGATGAGTCGCTTCTGCGATATATCTCCGGCATTGTGCAGCAGACCCGTAACAGCCGTGCCATATATCTGGGTGCTTCACCGCGTGCGTCCGTAGCAATACTTCAGGCATCTAAGGGCATTGCTCTGCTTGATGGTCGTGACTATGTCACACCGGATGACATCAAGACGGTTGCGCCTTATGTATTACAGCATCGTCTGTTGTTGACGGCTGAGGCTGAGATGGAAGGTTATACAGCCGAGAAAGTGGCAATTAAATTAATTGATAAGGTCGAAGTTCCAAAATAAATGTATTTCTCACGACGTTTTTATCTTGCGATGACCGTTATCATCTTTGTATTGGTAATCGGTTATTTTGTATCACCACTATATCCTATTGGTATAGGACTCTTTGTTGGTCTGTTTTTCTTTACACTAACGGATATCTTCAGACTTTACCGGCACCGTGGTATTAAGGGCGACAGAAAGTGTACCGACAGATTCTCAAACGGTGATGCCAATGACGTGAGTTTGACTATAGAAAATGGTTATGAATTCTCGCTCAAGTTGGAGGTTATCGACGAAGTTCCCGTTATATTTGCGAGACGTGACCTGCTATTTTCGCTTACACTCAATTCCAATACATCTAAGACCATACGATATCAGCTCACTCCTGTGAAACGTGGCCTTTATCATTTTGGTCGAATTCGGGTTTTTGCACGAACATCATCGATGGGTCTTGTCGTGCGACAGTTCATTTGTGGGAAAAAGGCTGATGTTAAGGTTTATCCTTCTTATCTGATGCTTCGGAAGTATGAATTGTTGGCTATTAACAATAATCTGACGGAGATAGGTATCAAGAGATTGAGGCGAGTGGGGCAGCAGACCGAATTTGAGCAGATACGCGATTACGTGAAAGATGACGACTTCCGTCTCATCAACTGGAAAGCTACATCCCGAATGAATAACCTTATGGTCAATGTCTATGAGGATGAACGTTCACAGCAGATATTCAATGTCATCGATAAAGGTAGGGTGATGCAGCAGAAATTTTGTGATATGACATTACTTGATTATTCCATCAACGCTTCACTAGTACTCTCATATATAGCTATACATAAAGAAGACCGTGCCGGTATGATTACCTTTGCCGAGAAACCGGATACTTATATCAAGGCATCAAGACGTGACGACCAGATGCAGCTACTTCTTGAGAGTCTTTATGGGCAGCAGACCACTTTTGGTGAGACTGATTTCTCGTCACTCTGTGTTTTTTTGTCACAGCATGCTGTACGTCGTAGTCTGATGATTATTTACACTAATTTTACTAGCCTTAATTCAATGAAAAGACAGTTGAATTATCTTATACAGTTAAGTCGTGGCCATAGAGTGTTGGTTGTCTTTTTTGAAGATTCCGAAGTTGAAGAGTATGTCAGTGAGCAACCTCAGAATATGGAAGAATATTACCAGCATGTGATTGCAGAGAAGACCATTTATGAGAAGCGTCTGATTGTATCTACACTTCTTAAGCATGGCATATACTCACTGCTCACAACACCACAGCATCTCTCAGTGGATGTTATCAACAAGTATCTGGAGATGAAAGCACGACAGATGTTCTGACGTTATTGCTTAAGCCATGTGTCAATTAACATACGTGCCAGCGACACCTTACCCGGAATAACGGGTAACTTATCCTTATGAAACCATCCGCCGGAGCTTAATTCAGAGCGTTGCAGATGAATCTCACCACTTTCGTATTCTGCAAAGAACCCGACCATGAGTCCGCAGGGATAAGGCCATGGCTGGCTTTTGAAATACCGGATGTTTTTGATTTTTATTTCGGTCTCCTCCATCACTTCACGATTCACAGCCTGTTCCAGATCTTCGCCCGTTTCTACGAATCCTGCCACCAGTCCGTAGAAGTTTCCCTTAAAATTATTGGCATGCACCAGCAATAGCTCATCGCCGCGGCTTATCAGTACGATAATGGCAGTGGCAAGTTGCGGCCATACTTCTTTACCACAATTCTCGCAACGTTTAGATATGTCGGTATGTAGTTTCATCGGCCCTCCGCATACACCGCAGAATTTTGTATTGGAATCCCAATATAGAATCTCTGCACACTTTCCACCTTTCATATACAACTCTTTAGGCAGTAAGTCAAATGACATACGAAGTCCTTTCATCACATACTCATCGTCTTCTATTACAGGCGAATCTATATTATAAGCTTTTACATCGACATTTCCCAGAGGAGTTATTTTATGAATTGTAGTCCACGGTTTAACCTCTGTCGGGGTTTTCTCTTGAAATGGGATAGTAAACGTTCCGTCTTGCTGTTTCTTTAACAGTAGATCTGATTTACAGAAAACAAACCAGTATTTTTTCATTCTCCAAATATAACTTTACGGTCACGCTCAATTGCAGGCTTTGCCCATTCGTCAGGAATAAATCTCCAGTTGTTGCCGGGTAAAGGATTGAGTATTTTCTTTTCTTCAATATATTTCATCAGATAATAGCGCTGGTCACGTTCCGATGCAAATATAATACGTGATGGAATTGAATCATGAGGGATGCCTGCACCTTTCGTCAGAAGTTCACCACCCCCATTACCACGATAGCTATTCATGACCACTTTATATATCTTATTCTCATCAAACGGTGAGCCGTCTGCTAAGGTTGTTATCTTAATTTTTTCCCCGCTAGTCTTCGTCACATCCACTGTATAATTGATACCCGAAGCACTGTCAAAGTTGAATGCGAGGTTCTTAAATCCGTTACGCTGTTTATCATTTCCTGTTGAACTTAATAGCATGATATGGTCATTAGGATTAGTCATGGTGTTTGACCATAAGTCATAACTCATCTCCAGAAAACCTTTTATTTCCTTCCCACTCATTTTAAGAACATAAATCTGGTTCTCGTATCTATATAGGTTGAACATATCACTTACAAAGACATCCCCTTTATTGATTTTTGTGTCAAATGTCAGTGGTGCGGCAAAAGAAATTTGAGCACCCGATATCTGTAGTTGCAGGTAATGAATGAAATCCATAAATGCAGAATTACCGAAATAAGAGTCCCTGGTGCTTATCGTATTTTCGAAAGTACCGATTTTCCTGTTTACAAAAGTGCTCACACTGTCGTAACGTGCTTTGAAGTAAGCCATGTACTCATCCGACACTTTCTCGTTTGTGACATCCTTCAACTGACCTGTCACATGTTTTGACAGGATCTTGTCACCATCCATCTGTAGGTGAATTTGTGCGTCGCTCACCAGATAAGCTTCGCATGAAGGGTCGAGACACAACACATTGTCACCTTTCACATTTGTAACGCGGTCGAGATGGCGGGTATGGTCATGTCCGTATAGTACCAGGTCGAATCCAGGCACTCTCTCTGCCACCTCAAGAGAAGCATTCTCCTGATATTCTTTCGTTAAGATGCCGTTACTACGGCCGGAATGAAACAAACCTATAATTACCTGAGGATGTTCCTTCTTCTTTACAACCTCTACCCAATGGCGTGCGCATTTCACCATACCGTCAAAATGCATTCCTTTCCAGAGGCTTTCGTTAAGCCAGTTTGGTATTGCAGGGGTAATCATTCCTATGATTGCAATTTTGATACCGTCCCGATTGATAATCGTGTACGGGCTGAAACGAGGTTGCCCGGTTTCATTGTCAATGGCGTTGGCACACATGATCGGATGATCAAGTTCTTGAGCCCATTTGTTATATACGGCAGGTCCCGTCTCAATATCATGATTTCCTATCGTATAAGCATCGTAGCCCATATATCTATAGATATCCGATACAAGATTCCGTTCATCAGTTTTAATGAAATTGCTGTAATAGCATGTAGGTTGACCTTGTAGTATATCACCGTTATCCACTAAGATAAGGTTTTTACCATAGTCTTTCCTTAGCTTTTCCACGTATGTAAAGACACGTGCCAAGGATCCTCCTTTAGGTTCCCTGTTGATGAAATCGTAAGGAAAGAAACATCCATGTACGTCACTGGTTTCGATGACTCTTAAGTCAATGGTTTTTATTTCTGCCATAGTAGCTGTCTTCACCAACAGCAATGCCAAGCAAGCTGCGAGCAATCTTTTCATCATTTGATATATTTTATCGGCAAAATTACGAAAAAAAAGTGTCACAACAAGGGTTCGGCATATATTTTGTTCCTATATTTATAAAAAAAAACTAGTATTATGGCATTTATAGACTATTATAAAATTCTTGGGGTAGATAAGAATATTCCTCAGAAAGATGTTCGTAAAGCTTATATAAAGCGGGCAAAACAGTTCCATCCTGACCTTCATCCAGACGATCCAAAGGCCAAACCGAAGTTTCAGGCATTGAGTGAAGCCTGGGATGTTATTGGAGATCCTGAAAAACGAAAGAAGTATGACCAGTACGGAGAACAGTGGAAGCATGCTGATGCGTTCAATCCTGCAGGAGGAGAATCTGCAGGAGGAGGCACGTATCAACGGGGTGGTAATGGCTCTCCATTCGAAGGCTTCGACTTCGGCAGTTTTGGAAATAGTGGAGGAGGCTTCAGCAGCTTCTTCGAAGAATTGTTTGGTGGCGGACGTCGTAAGGCAAGCCGGACTACAAATGGATTTGGCTCTTCCGGATTTGGACGGCACAGCACAGGTGAGATGAATGCGAATGTCGACATCGACCTTTATACAGCAATGCTTGGAGGAAGTATCATCATTCAGATGCAAAATGGTTCAAAACTGAAACTTAATGTAAAACCGGAGACACAGTCGGGTACAAAAGTACGTCTGCGAAGCAAGGGCTATGATAGGGGTGATGGCACCTTTGGTGACTTGATAATAACTTATAATGTCAAGCTCCCTACCAACTTGACCCCTCGTCAGAAACAACTTTTTGAAGAGTTGAGAAATTCTCAATAGCCAGTAGGCTTTTCAACTCTCCCCAAAAGCTTTTTGATTCTTAGGCCTTGTTGTCACCATTAAGGTGATAAGTCACTTATGATAAGCATCTTACGGATGTTTTCACTTGGACTGTACTGTCACTTTATATCATGGTGTCGTCACACCTGAGTTTTATGTTTTATTTTTTTCATTTATGTTTTTATTTTTTAGCGTCACTTTATCATCCCCACTGGTTGTCACGTAGTTACGGTGGTTTTATCTCTTTCAAACCGTCATCAACAGTCATACAGCCGTCATCTCCGTTCCGGGTAAAGAGGCGTTGCCGGACTTGATCGAGGTGTACTGTCGAGCCGAAAGAGTGTAGGTAGGTTGTAGAAAGCTAGCTTTTTCACTTGCTCAGCTATGTGAATGAGGGTGCTCTGCATTGCTCCGGGAGTCGAAAAGCTAGCTTTTCGATGATGGCTCCATGACGGTATATGACGGTCGTTGCCGTTATTGCGACCTATAATCATGCTGAATATCTGTTATTTATACGCTCCATGATAAAGTGACGGATGTTTTTTTAAAGCTTCTGTGTGGAAATACCGGACTAGGCCAACCCCCAATTCCGTCTCTTATGCAGGTAGTGGACTGGCAGCGCGTAGTAGCTGTACTTGAAGGTGCCCTTTTATTTTCGTGCGCATAGCTCTGACCTTGGCGGAGCATATCTCTGCAAGTCAAAAACAGCAGAAAATGAGTTTAAGAGCAATACTCTAGAGGTTCGTTTTGATACCTTTCAGGCTCTGACTCAATACTTTTCTTGTGACGATAGTGCGTCATTTTGTGATAGTCTAGACGGTCGTAAAACTGAATGAATATATTGTTAGTCAATAGCTTACGTCATCATCTGTGACAATAGAGGCTATTTTTCAAAAAGTTGTTTTAGTCACTTTTGGTGATATGAAAAGCCAGGAAATTCCGAGTATTACCGATAGCTGTTAGCAATACAAAAAATAATGTTTTTGGAATATTATAGGAACTCTTTTCAATATCAATATATCCTTTATAACATGTCTTCTGGGTACCTTTGTACTGGAATTTGTATGCAAGAGAATATCATTAAAAGGAAGATTATTACAATAAAAACTAATACTCATATTAGTAAAAATGTAAGAAAAATCAACTTTTTTATCCTTATTTTTAAATTAATTGAGTTTGTACCATGTTCTGATGCAACAATTTTGTATCTTTGCACTTATAGAGGAGATTCATTTCTATACTTGAAAATAGACAAAAAGACAGAACTAGTAAAATAATCATTATCGAAACAGCATTTAATTAGAATATACAAGAAAGACACTCTCACATCAATATTGGCTTTGGTCGGTTATCAGTAGGTGTCGGGAGTTTTATATATATATATATGGCAGCATGGAATTACCAAAACTAATAAATAACATCAGTGAAAGGGTGGTTGACGATCTGAAAAAAAGGTTGTCCACCCACTCAAACGTGTCCATTGCCGCTGCTTCCTTTTCTATCTATGCCTTCGAGGCTCTAAAAAATGAGCTTGAAAAAATAGAAGAACTACGATTCATTTTTACATCACCAACTTTTGTCAAGGACAAATCCAAGAAAGAAAAGCGAGAATTCTTTATACCCAAACTCAATCGTGAACGCAATCTTTATGGCTCCGATTATGAAATCAAACTACGCAATCAGCTTTCACAAAAAGCCATAGCATGCGAGTGTGCTGAATGGATCCGTAAAAAAGTACGTTTCAAATCCAATTCTTCATCTGAGACCATGGGCGGTTTTTTTCAGATATCCGATACAGAATCTCGTTCTTATGCTCCATTCAATGAGTTCACCACAACAGAATTGGGATTGGATAGAGGAAATAGTATTTATTCCATGGTGCAGAGTTCTCCATCGCCTTATGCCGAAGAATATTTGAAGATATTCAATGCCCAGTGGGATGATGAAGAGAAATTTACTGATGTCACAGATACGGTGCTGGAATATATCGAGACGGTCTATAGAGAAAACTCTCCGGATTATATCTATTTCATCACACTCTACAATATCTTCAATGAATTCTTGGAGGACATATCCGAAGATGTGTTGCCCAATGAAGCAACAGGTTTCAAGCATAGTGTGATTTGGAACAAACTCTATAACTTCCAGAAAGATGCGGCATTGGCCATCATCAACAAACTGGAAAAATATAATGGTTGTATCCTTGCCGACAGTGTGGGCTTGGGAAAGACCTTCACAGCCTTGTCGGTCATCAAGTATTACGAGAACCGCAATAAGTCTGTCTTGGTACTCTGTCCCAAAAAGTTGAATGAGAACTGGATGACCTTCCGAAGTCACTATAAAAACAATCCGATAGCTTCCGACCGTTTGAGATATGATATCTTATTTCATACCGATTTGTCTCGAACAAGTGGGTCAACCAATGGTTTGGATCTACGTCATATCTATTGGGCCAACTATGACCTTGTGGTCATTGACGAAAGCCATAACTTCCGTAATGGTGGGAAGATCACAACTGATGAAGAGGATGAAAATCCACGCGAGAACCGTTATTTTCGTTTGCTCAATCAAGTGATTCGTGCAGGTGTCAAGACTAAGGTCTTGATGCTTTCTGCAACGCCTGTCAACAATGGATTTAAGGATTTGAAAAACCAACTTCAGTTAGCCTATGAAGGTGAAGCCGAGAATATTGATATGCTATTAGACACGAAGACCAGCATTGATGATATTTTCCGTCAGGCACAAACAGCTTACAATTATTGGACTAAATTGGAGCATCTGGAGCGAACAACAGCCAAGTTACTCTCTATGTTGAGCTTTGATTTCTTTGAGGTTTTGGATTCTGTTACCATTGCACGAAGCCGAAAACATATCGAAAGGTATTATGATACAACTGATATCGGCAAATTTCCCACCCGATTGAAGCCAATCTCTCGTCGTCCTTGTCTGACAGATTTAGATTCGGCTATCAATTACAAAGAAATCTACACCCAACTTCAGATGCTGAATTTGGCATTTTATACTCCGTCTGACTTTATCTTAACAAGCCGCATAAGCAAATATGAGGACTTGGGAAAGACCGGCAGTAGTAGGGGGCTCTCCATGCATGGACGTGAGAAAGGTATTCGTCAACTGATGTCTATCAATATGTTGAAACGTTTGGAGAGTTCTGTTAATTCTTTCCGACTGACCATTCAGCGTATTCAGGATCAGATAGAAAACACAATCAATAGTATTGATACTTTTGCCTCCAACCGAAATGGTCATGCTACTCTTGAAGTGGACAATTATGATCTGTCGATGGTAGCCGAGGATGAAGATTTTTATGATTCAGCCTTTGTGGGTGGAAAGAAGACAAAGATAGATTTAGCAGATATGGATTACCTTTCGTGGCAGTCCTATTTGGAACAAGATAAAGAAATTCTGGATGGGCTTCTCTTGATGTTACAGTATATTACTCCACGTCATGATAGTAAACTCCAGCAATTGTTAGAAGATTTGGACTACAAGTTCAGCCATCCTATCAACTCAAATAATAAGAAGGTATTGATATTTACAGCATTCTCTGATACTGCGGAATACCTCTATTCTGAATTGTCCGACCTAATTAATAATGAATATGGCGTAAATGTGGCCATTGTCACCGGTTCCTCGGCAGAAAAATGTACCATTCCCAAGCTAAAAGTGGATTTCAATACCATTCTGACGTTGTTTTCACCTATATCAAAAGAACGAGAGATCATCTTCCCCGATTCAAAAGATGAGATTGATGTGCTTATTGCCACAGACTGTATTTCTGAAGGTCAGAACTTGCAGGACTGTGACTATGTCATCAATTACGATATACATTGGAATCCGGTGCGCATCATTCAACGTTTCGGGCGTATTGACCGTATTGGATCCAAGAACGACGTCATTCAATTGATGAATTATTGGCCTGATGTGGAACTGGATGATTATATTAAACTGAAAGGTAGGGTGGAAGCCCGTATGAAAGTGACAATTATGACTGCTACAGGCGATGGCAATGATGATTTACTTTCTGATGAAGAGAAAAGCGATTTGGAATATCGAAAGGAACAGCTGAAACGCTTGCAGGAGGAAGTGGTAGATATTGAGGATATGGACTCCGGTATCAATATCATGGATATGGGATTGAATGATTTTCGTCTCGATTTGCTTGACTACATGAAGGATAATCCAGACATAGCACATACACCATTTGGTATGAGTGCCGTAGTGGGTAGTTCCAACTTCGTTCAGCCGGGTGTTATCTATGTATTGAAGAACCGCAATAATGGTGTGAACATTAACCATCAGAATCTGCTTCATCCATTCTATATGGTTTATATCAGTCATGATGGCGAAGTCATTTGTGACCATCTGTCACCCAAGAAGATGCTTGACATGATGCGTGTTGCTTGCCGTGGAAAACATGAACCCGATAAGGAACTCTGTAATATCATGAAAAATGAGACCAAGGATGGCAGGGATATGAGCCATAACTCAGATTTATTACAGGATGCTATTCATAGCATCATTGAAGTGAAAGAAGAATCCGATATCATGAGTCTCTTCTCGGAAGGCGAAACTACAGCCCTGCAAGATCAGATTTCGGGCTTGGATGATTTTGAATTGATTTGTTTTTTGGTTATTAAATAGCAAAATGCCTATGTATAATCTGCCTGCATCAACACTCGTTAATCGATTAATTCCCAAGAAGGTCTTTGTGGATCAGTTGGGAGCGAATACTCGCATGAAAGACCACTTTACCAACGACATTGTCAAAGTAGAATGGATATCCAAGATTGCATCCAGTACATTGAATGTGGCTGATGGCAAGGAGGTGCATGAGATAACAGTGTTTCAAGTGCCTCTCAAGGAAGATGAATGCTCCAATGATCTCTTTACTTTCATTGACAGTATGATGCCCCGGCATACGCTATTCATATTATGCAAAGGAGAACAGGTTTGTTTGCATCTGAACTACAAAGAGCACATTGATAGCGTCGGAAGAACGGAGAAGGCCTATCGTATCACGAAAACGTATCGTTCAGCTTGGATAAATAAAAGCTCTTTGAAAATTCAAATAGAGGGATTGAATATGGATGCCATCTACGAGACATTGGTGCGTCAAGTGGCTGGGGAGAGAATTATATCAGCAAGCAATGACCTTAAAAGTGATGTACAGATATCAGCAGAACATGAAGCCCTGCTCCAGCAGCTTGAGACCTTGAAAAAAAAAGAGGCGAGTGAGATTCAACCACAAAAAAAATTCGCGTTGCATCAACAGATTTTAGAATTGAATAAAAGACTATCATGATATGACAAAGAAAGGAGGCAATGAAACGGTTACAAATTGTAACCAGTTGAAAATGTTTGCTCCCGATGGGAAGATGTGACTTAGCATAAGGAAGAATAATTCAAAGTAGAAAAAAATAATATATGGAAAAGCTTAAAATGCAGACGCTAAACGGCGTTCAAAACAATATAGATAAGATAGCAGCTCTTTTCCCGAACTGTATCACCGAGAAGAGGGATGAGACGGGAAACCTTGTCTATGCAATAGATTTTGATAAGCTTCATCAAGAGCTGTCAACAGAAATTGTGGAAGGGCGTGAGGAACGCTATCAGTTTACCTGGCCCGATAAGAAGAAAGCAATTTTGCTTGCTAATTCTCCCATCAACGCTACTCTACGTCCATGCAAGGAAGAGAGTGTGGATTTTGATCATACGCAGAATCTTTATATTGAAGGGGATAACCTTGATGTTCTCAAATGTTTAAAGGAAACTTATTTGGGCAAGGTGAAGATGATTTATATTGATCCTCCTTATAATACAGGAAACGACTTTGTGTATGAAGATGACTTTGCTGAATCAACATCTGAATATTTAGCCAATAGTGGTCAATATGATGAACAGGGGAACCGTCTTGTTACCAATTCTGAAAGCAATGGGCGCTTCCATACGGATTGGTTGAATATGATATATCCAAGATTAAAGGTTGCAAGAGATTTATTGACTGAAGATGGAGTACTCTTTGTAAGTATTAATGATTATGAACTTAATAATTTAGATAAAATATGTGAAGAATTGTTTGGAAGAGAAAATAAACTTGCATGTTTCTGCTGGCGTACAGACGGCAATTTTGATAATCAGGCAAGAATAAAAACGTGTCATGAATACATTCTCTTATATGCGAAAAATGAAAAAAATATAGAATTACCAAACACTATTGATTCCAACATCTCAAAATCAAGTAAATTATTTAAAGCAGAAATTCGTAATACAATTATTAAGAATGGTATTAAGAACCCCGTTAGTGATGTGATAATACCTATTGGGTTTCCTTCCGAGATGGAATCTGGCATAATAAATAATAATAATGTTACTTGGCCTAAATATAATGAACCTATATTCGTAGAAAATAATAAGACCAAGAACAGCGCTGTAGCAACAACTGGTTGGGCGTCAAAAGGTCAACTATTGGATTTCATTAAAAACAAATTCATGCCTGTTATTGATAGCAAAGGGCAACAAACTTCGTTTGTACTTACAAAAACAGGTGCAATTGAGTGTATAAAGAAACGTGAAAAAGTAAGTCACGTAATATCTGTTCTGAATAATTTAGGTGGTACCCAAAAAGCGACAAGTGATATGGGGGAATTGGGTGACTATTTCGATTACCCCAAACCTGTATCCTTAATCAACTATATAACAAGAATGTATGTAAATAGCTATGATTTAGTACTTGATTTCTTCTCTGGTTCAGCCACCACAGCTCATGCAGTAATGCAGCTTAATGCCGAAGATCACGGCAATCGTAAATTCATTATGGTGCAACTCCCTGAAAGAACGGATGAAAAGAGCCAAGCCAATAAAGCTGGATACAAAAATATCTGCGAAATAGGCAAAGAACGTATTCGACGAGCCGGAAAGAAAATTCAAGAAGAGCTTGCTGCTAAACAGAAAGAGGAAGACTTGTTTAGTGATCAAGATCAGGACAAAGAGTTTAAACTTGACATCGGTTTCCGTGTTCTCAAACTGGATAGCAGTAATATGGAAGATGTTTACTATGCTCCATCAGAGTACAGTCAGAACGATTTGTTTGCGATGACAGATAATGTCAAAGCAGATCGCACTCCAGAGGATCTTCTTTTCCAAGTAATGCTTGAACTAGGGGCTACCCTCAATAGTAAGATAGAGCAATCGACGATTGAAGGGAAAACCATCTTCAATGTTGCCGAAGGTTATTTGGTTGCCTGCTTCGATACCGATATAAATGATGCTGTAGTAACAGCCATTGCAAAGATGACACCTCAATATGCTGTATTCCGTGATAGCTCAATGTCTGATGACAGCACAGCCACCAACTTTGAACAGATATTCAAAACATATTCGCAAAGTACAATTACTAAGGTGTTTTGAAAAAATAACCAGCATGGATAAAATACTAAAGACGCTCATTGGTGAAAATACCACTTGCGACTTCAAGGAATTTTTGGAGCGGAGGCAATTCAAAAGTTGGTTAAAGAGTGTAAGTGCTTTTGCCAATGGAATTGGTGGCTCTCTATTCTTTGGCGTGAACGATGATGGAGAAGTCGTTGGACTTGAGGATGCGAAGTCTGATACCGAATTTATCAGCGACAAAATTAAGAATATGATTGACCCTGTTCCTGATTTTGAGTTGAAGACAATCTCAACAGAGACAGGAAAAACAATATTGGAGCTTCATGTGCTATCTGGAAATATGACACCTTACTATTTTGTTAACAGCGGTGGCAGAATAGCTTTTGTGCGAATGGGAGATGAAAGCGTGGTAGCGACATCCGGTCAATTAAGTAGCTTGGTTCTCAAGGGACGGAATGTAACTTATGATTCACTGGTTACTGAATACTCGTTGAAAGATATGACGTTTGAAACACTAGCAAAAACGTATGAGAAACAAACGGGAAATTCTTTCGAGAAGAAATTGTTACGATCATTCTCTTTGGTTACCGAAAAAGGATTCCTGACGAATGCAGGTGTTCTCTTCTCTGATCAATGTCCATATCGTCATTCAAGTCTGTATTGTACCCGGTGGACGGGATTTCATAAAGACGATGCCAAAGATTCTCGTGAATATCAAGGCAACCTTCTGACCTTATTGAATGCAGGTGAGCAATTTATTGATTTGCATAATTTGAAAGGTTGGGTGAAATTACCCAATAGCCGGTTGAATACACCCGATTATTCAAGTCGTGCCATTTTCGAAGCATTGGTTAATGCCTTTATTCATCGTGACTATACAGAACTGGGCAGTGAAGTTCATATCGACATCTATGATGACCGATTGGTGATTTATTCTCCGGGTGGTATGTTTGATGGAACTTTCATTCAAGAGCGTGATTTAGATGATGTTTCTTCAAAACGCCGTAATCCCATTCTTGCCGATGTCTTTGCTCAGTTGAATTATATGGAGAAACGAGGCAGCGGCTTACGAAAGATTTGTAATGAGACAGCAAAGTTACCGGGCTTTACCGAAGCCAAAGAGCCGCGCTTCCGCTCTCAGGCAACCTCTTTCTATACTGAACTGCCGAACAATAACTATCGTTATAAAGAGAATGAGCCTGTAAATGAGCCTGTAAATGAGCCTGTAAATGAGCCTGTAAATGATAGTGTAATTAATAGTGAAAATGATAGTGTAAAGTTGACTTTATTACAAAAAGATCTACTAAACAACATGAAACAAAATGCGCAGATAACACGTCTTGAGTTGTCTGAGAGGTTGAATGTAAGTCTGATTACAGTGAAAAGAACCATTGCCCAAATGAAAGAGTTGGGATTACTGGAAAGAGTTGGTTCTGATAAAAGTGGACATTGGACCGTCCGTGATATGAAAGGAGGAAAATTGTGAAACTGAAATTTAAGATACAACAATATCAGACGGATGCCGTACAAAACGTCGTCCGTGTCTTTGCTGGCCAACCCAATAAAGGTCTTGCAGAATACGTAGTAGACAAGGGTAAAATCTATGTGAAGGATAACGGTAAGTTGGTGGAAACGCCCAAAGTTGACTTTGAAGATTTTAACGGATATAGGAATGGCGACATTACTTTAACCAAGGATGAACTTTTGGATAATATTCATCATGTTCAGGCAGACAGCAACATCTGTTTGTCAAGCGACGTGGTGGATAAACTCGGCCATTGCCAGCTTGACATAGAAATGGAAACGGGTACAGGAAAGACGTATGTCTATATCAAGAGTATGTTTGAGCTGAACAAGCTCTATGGCTGGACAAAGTTTATCGTGGTGGTACCCAGCATCGCTATTCGTGAAGGTGTGAAAAAGAGCTTTGATATTACTGTGGATCACTTTATGGAACTCTATGGAAAGAAAGCCCGTTATTTCATCTACAACAGTGATAATCTGAATCAGATTGATACCTTCTCTCAAAGTAGTGATATATCTGTGATGATTATCAATACGCAGGCTTTTAATACTTCTATGAAAGAGGGTGCCAAGAACTCAGCTGCTCGAATCATCTATTCGGTACGAGATGAGTTCAACAGTCGTCGCCCTATTGATGTAATTTCAGCCAACCATCCAATCATCATTCTCGACGAGCCGCAGAAGATGGGTGGTGCTGCCACGCAAACGGCATTGGCTCGTTTCAAACCACTCTTTACGCTGAACTATTCAGCTACTCACAAAGAGACTCATAATCCAATCTATGTGTTGGATGCACTGGATGCTTACAATCAAAAATTGGTTAAGAAGATTGAAGTAGTTGGCTTTGAGTTGAAGAACTTGAAAGGAACCGATAGCTATCTATATTTGGAAGATATCATCCTGTCAAAGACAGAAGCACCGAAAGCACGTCTTGAACTGGAAGTAAAACATATCAACGGAATCAAGCGGGAGATGAAAAACCTCAGTGAGGATGATGACTTGTTCTATATTTCAGGAGAACTGGAGCAATACCGTGGTTACCGTATTTCAGACATTCATGTGGATACACAGAATGGATCGCATAGTACAGTATCATTCAGCAATGGAAAAATCATGTACATCAAGGATGTGTTCGGCGATATTTCGGCAGACCACAAGGCCCGTATTCAGATAAGAGAGACCATCAAAGCGCATTTCCGCAAAGAGGCTTCGCTCTTCAAGCGTGGCATCAAAACACTTTCTTTGTTCTTCATCGATGAAGTGGCTAATTATCGTCAGTATGACGAAGATGGCAACCAGCAGTTGGGACGTTATGGAGAAATATTCGAACAAGAGTATATGGCGGAGTTGAACGAGAACCAAAACTTGTTCGACCCTGATTATGTGACTTACGTAAGTAGTATCTCAGCGCATGAAACGCATGCAGGCTATTTTAGTATCGACAAGAAAGGTCGTAGCATTAATAGCGATGTAAAACGGGGATTAGATGGTCAGTCAGATGATATTTCAGCTTATGACCTGATCTTGAAAAACAAAGAACGTTTGCTCAGCTTTGATGAGCCTGTCAGATTTATCTTCTCTCACTCAGCTTTACGTGAGGGTTGGGACAATCCGAATGTATTTCAGATCTGTTCTCTTCGCCAGTCCAACAGTGTCAATATGAAGCGTCAGGAAGTGGGCCGTGGTCTTCGACTTTGCGTGGATCAACAGGGAGTTCGTATGGATGCTCAGACCTTGCCGGATGAAGTACACAGCGTAAACAAACTGACTGTCATCGCGTCTGAAGGATATGCTTCATTCGTATCAGACCTACAGAAGGATATCAAGGCTGACCTTTACGACCGTCCAACCAAAGCCGACATCGACTTCTTTGAAGGTAAGGTGTTGTTGGGTGCAGATGGAAAGAGATATACCATAACGAAAGATGATGCTCAGGAAATTGTATTCCAGTTGCGTATGAATGGGTATATCACCAAGAGTGGTGAAATAACAGATACTTTCCGTGAAGACCTGAAGAAAGGAGAACTGAAGCAGATGCCGGATGAATTGGCTCCACTTTCTGATTCTATCTATAAGCGTGTTCAGTCTATCTTTGACAGCAAGGCTTTTGATGAAATGATTGATAATGGAAGTAAACCACAAACACCCGTCAATACCCTCAATGACAACTTCTCGAAGAAAGAGTTCCAGGAATTATGGAAACGTATCAACCACAAATATGCCTATACGGTTAAGTTTGACAGTAGTGAGTTGATTGACCATGCAGTGAATGCCATCAATGCAGAACTTGAAGTAACCCAATTGACTTATGTGATTACACAAGGTATTCAGAAAGATAACCTGAAAAAGGAAGATTTCGTTTCTGGAGAAATGCTTCAGAAGAAAGCTTCTCAGACAGATAAGTTGAGAACTGACGTGGTTAGTCATGTAAAGTATGACCTTATAGGAAAGATTGCTTCGGGTACAACACTTACTCGTAAGACGGTTGCAACGATTCTGACTAAGATCAGACCAACTAAGTTTGATATGTTTAAGGTGAATTCGGAAGAGTTTATTACCAAAACGACTCGCTTGATTTTGGAACAGAAGGCAACGATGATCATTGACCATATCTCTTATAACCAAGTGGATGGTGAATATGACAGTGCCATCTTTACTCAAGAGAAGCACACTTCCATAGATAGAGCCTTTAAAGCTCAGAAAAGCATTCTTGATTACGTATTTACTGATGGAACAGCAGAAAAGAGTAATGAACGTAAATTTGTAGAAGATCTTGATATTTCTTCTGAAGTAGCTGTTTATGCCAAATTGCCAAAAGGTTTTCATATACCAACTCCAGTAGGTAACTACACCCCAGACTGGGCTATTGCTTTTGAAAAAGCCAAAGTAAAGCATATATACTTCATTGCAGAAACAAAAGGCTCAATGTCTTCTATGGAATTACGTGAGATTGAGAAAAATAAAATTGCCTGTGCTGGACGATTATTTGATCAACTGAGCACTTCGGAGATAAAGTTCGGCAAGATTGACAACTATGATACCTTAATGAAGTTGGTAAAATAATTAGTTTGAATGACCTATTATGACAACAGATAATAATATAAAGTTTTTTGAAAATCGAGAAGATTGGAGAAAGTGGCTGGCAGACAACTTTGAAACCAAAAGTGAAATTTGGTTTGTATTTCCAAATAAATCATCAGGCAAAAAAGGCATTACATACAACGATGCTGTTGAGGAAGCCCTTTGTTTCGAGTGGATTGACAGTACGGTAAAATCTTTTGATAAAGAACATAAAATTCAGCATTTCACTCCTAGAAATGCTAAAAGCACATACTCGCAAGCCAACAAGGAAAGACTTAAATGGTTATTTGAAAATAAAATGATACACCCTAAATTTGAGGATAAAATACGAAATGTTTTATCTGACCCTTTTATTTTTCCAAATGATATCATTGACAGATTGACAGAAGATAAAATCGCATGGAAAAACTATCAGCATTTTTCTGACCCATATAAACGTATCCGAATTGCATACATTGAAGCAGCAAGGAGACGACCAGAAGAATTTGAAAAGCGATTAAACAACTTGATCAATAAAATGAGAGAAAATAAAACAATAACAGGGTTTGGTGGAATTCAAAAATACTACTAATCCAAATAAAACAAGATCAAACTGCAATACTTAAAACTGCCAAAATGAATACAAATAATAAACCCGTTTGATTCTTTTAATCAAACGGGCTTTTATTATTTAGTCAAGGTGGATATTAAAGTCCTTTGCCATGACAATTCTTGAATTTCTTTCCGCTACCGCATGGACATAGATCGTTACGTCCCGGCATCTTGTCAACATGTACGGGTTCACGACGTTGCTGTTGCACTGTCTCACGCGTGTCCTGTGATGCTGCGGCCTGCTGAGACGGATCATGTTGTACATCGCTGAGATCTGTTTTGCTCTCTACGTAACGCTGACGCTGTATACGCTCTTCCGGGGCGGCCTGCTTAACGTCCTGCGGCTGTTGTTGCGGTATCTGTCCACGCATGAGGATTGTGACGATGCGATTATTCATCTGATTGACCATATTGTCAAACAGCTTCACACTCTCCAACTTGAATATAAGTAGGGGATCCTTCTGTTCGTAGCTTGCATTCTGAACACTATGTTTCAGTTCATCAAGTTCGCGGAGGTTCTCTTTCCAGCAGTCATCAATGATATGAAGAAGTATTGTCTTTTCGAAATCCTTGATTACGCTTTTACATGAGGATTCGTAGGCTTCCTTTAAGTTGCATGTGATATTGTAAACACGTTTTCCGTCAGTGACAGGAACAAGGATTCTTTCATAAACATTACCATTGGTTTCATGTACATTCTTAATGATAGGCCACGCAACAGTACTTATGCGTTCAAGTTTACGCTTGATTTCTGCCATTGCCATCTGGAATGACTCCTCGCAGAGGTCTTCACGCTTCTTGCTAAGAAAATCATTTTCGCTGAATGGAACTTCCATTGATAGAATTTCAATGAATTCTTCTTTACATCCCACGTAGTCGTTATTCTCAATGATGTTGACAACACGGTCCCAAATGATGTTTGTAATATCCATACCAATACGCTCACCCATAAGTGCGTGACGACGCTTCTCGTAGATAACTGTACGTTGTTTGTTCATCACGTCATCATATTCCAGCAGACGTTTACGGATACCGAAGTTGTTCTCTTCCACCTTCTTTTGGGCACGCTCGATGCTCTTGGAAATCATTGGTGCTTCGATCACTTCACCTTCCTTAAATCCCAGTTTATCCATGACGCCTGCGATACGCTCAGAAGCGAACAGACGCATCAACTGGTCTTCCAGACTGACGAAGAATACTGATGAACCCGGGTCTCCCTGACGTCCGGCACGACCACGCAACTGGCGGTCTACACGGCGGCTCTCGTGACGTTCTGTACCTATGATTGCCAAACCACCCGCCTGTTTAACCTCTTGAGAAAGTTTAATATCGGTACCACGACCTGCCATGTTGGTAGCAATAGTGACCGTTTTACTCAGACCGGCTTTAGCCACAATGTCAGCTTCACGCTGGTGTAATTTTGCATTAAGCACGCTATGAGGAATCTTACGCATGTCAAGCATTTTGCCCAACAACTCTGATATTTCTACAGATGTGGTTCCGACAAGTACAGGACGACCTGCGTCGATCATCTTCTGAATTTCATCAATAACCGCATAGTATTTCTCTCGCTTGGTCTTATATACTCGGTCGTTCATATCATTACGGACGATAGGACGATTGGTCGGTATAACAACGACGTCAAGTTTGTATATGTCCCAAAGCTCACCGGCCTCAGTCTCGGCAGTACCCGTCATACCCGATAGTTTGTGATACATACGGAAATAGTTCTGCAGGGTTATGGTAGCAAATGTCTGTGTAGCTGCTTCCACTTTTACATGCTCTTTAGCCTCTACAGCCTGATGGAGTCCGTCACTCCAACGGCGACCCTCCATGATACGGCCGGTCTGCTCGTCAACAATCTTAACTTCACCGTCGATGACTACATATTCGTCATCCTTACTGAACATAGTATATGCCTTGAGAAGTTGCTGGAGTGTATGTACACGTTCGCTCTGCACAGCATAATCAGCAAGTAGTTTGTCTTTTTTATCTAAACGTTCTTCATCAGTCTGACCTGTCTCATTCTCAAGAGCAGAAAGTTGCGAAGTGATGTCCGGAAGTACGAACAGGTTCTTATCGTTCACCTGTTTTGCCAACCAATCGGTACCCTTATCCGTAAGGTCAACGGAATTAAGTTTCTCGTCAACAACGAAGTAAAGAGGATCTGTTGCCTCGGGCATACGTCGGTTGTTATTCTCCATATACGACTCCTCGGTCTTAAGCATTCCTGCTTTTACACCTTGTTCAGAGAGATATTTGATGAGTGGTTTGTTTTTAGGGAGAGCCTTATGGCTACGGAATAAGTTGAGAAAACCATCTTCGTTGACAGCTTTATCAGAATTTCCGATTTTCTGTTTTGCATCTGCCAGATATTGAGTCGCGAGTTTACGTTGTACTTCAACGAGTTTTTCCACGAGCGGCTGATATTCCTCGAACATCTGATCGTCTCCTTTGGGAATAGGACCAGATATAATAAGAGGTGTACGGGCATCATCGATAAGCACGGAGTCGACCTCATCGACAATAGCATAATTGTGGGGACGTTGTACTAGGTCTGCCGGACTGACAGCCATATTGTCACGAAGGTAGTCGAAACCGAACTCGTTATTTGTACCGAATGTAATATCTGCCATATAAGCTTTGCGGCGTGCCTCACTATTGGGCTGGTGCTTATCAATGCAGTCAACAGAAAGTCCATGGAATTCATATAATGGTCCCATCCATTCAGAGTCACGTTTGGCAAGGTAGTCATTGACAGTTACCAAGTGTACACCATTGCCTGTAAGTGCATTGAGGAATACCGGCAGGGTAGCGACAAGAGTTTTACCTTCACCAGTTGCCATCTCGGATATTTTACCCTGATGTAGAACCACGCCACCGAAGAGCTGTACATCGTAATGTACCATATCCCATTTCATGTCGTTTCCGCCTGCAATCCAGTGATTCTGGTATATGGCCTTGTCACCATCAATGGTGACAAAGTCTTTTGTTGCTGCAAGTTCACGGTCAAAGTCTGTTGCAGTAACTACAATCTGTTCATTTTCAGTGAAACGTTTGGCTGTTTCCTTCATGATGTTGAAAGCCGCAGGCATAGCCTTATCTAGCTCTTTTTCATAAATATCGAGAATATCTTTCTCGAGTTTGTCTATATTGTTAAATATTGACTCTCGCTCATCGATTGGTGTTTCTTCGATTTTAGTCTTTAACTCGACGATTTGTGCTTTTTGTTCCTGTGCAGAATTTTGAATTGTACTCTGTATCTCCTTAGTTTTTGCACGGAGAGCATCATTGTCAAGCTTCGCAATCTCTGGATATGCAACCTTGATAGTCTCTACCAAAGGCTGAATCTCCTTCATGTCGCGTGTGGATTTATTCCCGAAAAGGGAACTTAGAATTTTGTTGAAATCCATTTTATTTATTGTTTTTTATTTGTTCTTTTTAATCCAAGTTACAAAATTACAAAAAAAGAATTGTAAACAATCGTTTTTAATTGATTATTTGTAACTTAACTGTATAATAATCACACAGATGTGCCCGATTCCTATGAAGTACCTATCTGTTAAAAAATCGGTTCAACAGAACAAGCATTAGGTGCTCTAATATGGATTGCTTTAGCAATAGTAGGTGCCAAACGGTCAATTGTCGTAGGATTGGAAATTTTTTCAGCTTTGGTCCCTGCTCCATAAATTATAATGGGAAATTGTGATGGCGAAGCGTTAACGGAATAATTTTCCTGACTGTCCTCATTGATGAGATGCCAGCCCGATGCTATATCGATGAGCAGATCACCACTGCGGTCGGGGTTATATCCGTTTCTTATTTTACGAAACAGATCTGTGCCTTCGCCAAGCATAAGTCTGTTATATGTATATACTTCTTTTACGCCTTCGGACTGAAGTAGGAACTCGTGAGCTCTGTCAAGTGCATCTGAGAAATTAAGATGCTTATCTTCAAATAATGCGTGATTAAGATATATTTCATTGTGGAAGCAAGATTCCACATACCGTCCTTCGCCGTATATTGCACCAAAATAAAGATTTAAGAGGCTCGCAGTTCGGTTGATGTACACTGTGCCTGTCGGAATATTATACCGAGCATAGTCTATGTTCTCCTTACCCTGATAACCTGTTCCTGTGATGACGAATAACACGTGTGCATCGCCGAGTTTTTTGTGTAATTCTGTTATAAGACGTCCAATTTCTGTGTCAAGCCGAATGTAAGTATCTTGTATCTCCATCTGACTCGTTTCCGTATTCATCCCGTCAAACAGACCGGCATAGTAAGTTACATTCAGCATGTCGGTACGCTCGTCATCACCCATGAAATAGTTTGAAACACACTGTAATGCCATATCTGTCACTTCGCCGTTGACGCATCCGCTTGTCTTCAATTCGCGATATTTGCGCAAGCCTGTAAATGTGTGCTTGAACGATTTGTCAAACCGTTTGCCTGTTACATAATTGAATGTGATATTGGGCGTTAGTGGTCTCCAAGTCAAGTCCTTTATCGTCGCTGACGGAGAGTGATATAGGTTATATGTCTTAAGCCACAATGGTATTTCTTTCATGTAATAATTAGTACTGCACCATAGGCCTGTTTCATCATTTATCCAAAATGCACCGTCGGCCGCATGACCTGCAGAAATGACGGCAGCATCGCGGAAAGCGGAAACAGAAACAACTACGGCCTTACCTTCTGTGGCAATTTTTAATTCATCACCTAAGGTAGATGATGTCATTTTGGCAGCCGATGATTTTTCATTGGTAAATATTCCAGAATAATTGTCATCGTCGACGCAGTATATTGGTCTGAGATTTTTACGGTCTAACCATCTGTCGCCGATGATGCCATTATAATATGGTGTTGTACCTGTGACTATCGATGCGATAGCCGAGGCTCTGTCGGTAGTGATAAAAGGGTAGGAGACATTCGTATAAACTGTGCCATCTGATAGCAACATTTTAAATCCATTGTATGTGTACAACGGTGTGAATGCTTCCAAATAGTCTGCTCGCAACTGGTCTATAGTGATATTGACCACTAGACGGGGAGTCGTATTAACAGCTGTTGCATCGACACTCGATACAGAGAGGGCGGCAACTAACGATGCTGTTATATATGGATGTTTCATTTATCTGTTTCTATTTTTAAAATGCTGCGAGATATACATCTTATTAGCAAACATGATGCCAAAATAATCATGGCAGTCGTATATTGTTGAATACCGAACACTAAAACCAGATAAAAAAGTATGATTGGAAGAATGGCCCACTTGAAAAATTTGTCTTTCTTACCCTGTAATGATTTCTTGATCATTCGTGGTAAGAATACAAGTGGAAGCGGATTTAGTACTAGAAAAATGAAGTTGATTGTGGTCGTCGGATGTACTGAAAACAAAAGGAATGTGATTAGTAGTCCAGCCACACCATCTATCAACATGAGAATTCCATCGTATATCCACATCTGCCGTTTCTTGTAAAATTCGTATCCGGATATTAATACAGTGACAAGAAGGATAATGACAGATACTTCGTTTGGGGTCAATGGAAAATTTCCTCTTACGACTTGAACTCCAGGTTTGATATCCATACGGGTACCTGTGATGAGAGAGCGTGTTTTACCATTGGCATCTATGATGACCGCACTTGAAAAGTCTTGCATAAGACGTGCCGGAAGAAATTCCTGTTTTGCTCTGTCGATTTCCATATCTGACTTGACGCCTAAGGCTAGGTCGATACCGAAACTTGTCCACGGGTGCATGATGGTACAATCATGTACTAGATTACGATATGTCGTTTTGTTTACTTTATCTTCATTATATTTCACCTTTCCTGCGATACATCGTTCAATCATGTCTCTAGCTCTCGTTGTGCAGTTGTCGTAGAAATAGTTATAACGATATTTTCGGTTTTCGGGTCGGTAATTTTCTACTAACGCATTATAAAGACTTTGTTTTTCGTCTCCTGTCAGATTGAGCATCTGTTCGGTTACACTACTCCCAAAATGACTGTATTCCGTACAGAATACATCGAATGGCATCACTCCCATCTCATAGTCTGTTAGTCCTAAGACAAATCTTGGAATAAAGAGCGGGATGTGCATATTGAAGATACCATAATTAAATGTCCAGTCGTCTCCGCTTCTTAAATCATGGAAGCGAATGGCTGTATGTCCGAAATATCCGTATATCAATTGATGAGGAGAACATGTGAGTAAACCGACTTCGACTGAATCCATTGACTCCTCGGCGGATTTCGCTGGTGTTATGCCAATGATAAACAGGCAAATAACTGCGATAAATGATGCTCTAAAAACAATATTAAAACTTTTCACGGTGCAAAAATAACGTATATTTCGCATTTATCATGCTATTATATCGATTTTTTTCGATAATTTTGCACCCCGTAAGTGATTTTTAGAACGTGAACCTGATTATTGACATCGGAAATACGAACGCTAAGATGTTGGCTTATGACAACGGAAAGCCTTTGGAAGAAGCTTGTTGCAGCAACAACGACTTCTCCTATATCGGTTTGTTTTGTGACAGATTCAATTTTAATAGAGGTATCTATTCCACAGTAGTCGATCTCGATGTTAACATGCAGAAAGCGATAGATTCCTTACCGTTCCCAATGATGAAATTGATATCAGACACGACTCCGGTGCCAATTAAAAATCTCTACTCGACACCGGAAACGCTCGGAACTGACAGACTGGCAGCAGTGGTGGGCGTTGCCTATAAACAACCGGGAAGAGATATTCTTGTCATAGACCTAGGTACGTGCGTTACGTATGACTTTATAAATGCTAAAGCTGAATATCTTGGCGGAAATATCAGCCCGGGACCGGATATGCGTTTTCAGGCACTCAATAAATTTACTTGCAGATTACCTCTTATTAACAGCAATGGTGATGTTCCTGAAGTGGGATATGATACAGAAACAGCAATCCGTAGTGGGATCATTAAGGGCATAGAATATGAAATTGATGGGTATATTGACTGTTTTACTACTAAATATCCTCAACTTTTGGTTTATTTAACGGGCGGCGCACGTCTAAATTTGCATAATTCGAAAAAAAGTGGCATCTTTGCAGACAAATTTATTGTCCCGGACGGACTAAACAGAATATTAGATTACAATCATGAATCAGTATAGAAGAATTTTATGTGCGCTTTGGCTCACAGTTATGTCTCTGACAGTGGTCGCTCAGAGCGGCACAAACTCTCCTTATAGTTATTATGGTCTCGGTGTGATGGCAGATCAGGGGCAGGGCTTTAATCGCGGTATGAATGGCTTGTCTTATGGCCTGCATCAGCGCAATCAGGTGAACTCACAGAATCCGGCTTCTTATGCGAATGTCGATTCTCTTACTTTTGTTTTTGATGCTGGTATATCCTTTCAAAATACAAATTTCGAGGAAAACGGAACAAAGATGAATGCAAAAAATTCGAATTTTGAATATGCTGTAGGAACCTTCAGGCTAGCTAAAAATCTAGGATTCAGTTTTGGCCTTCTTCCTTACTCAAATGTAGGTTATGATTATTACACTTCTAAATATGTGGGTTCTTCGTCTACCTATTATACGAGTACTTACTCTGGTACTGGTGGCCTGCATCAAGCTTACATTGGTTTAGGTTACCGCTTTTTTAATAAGTTGTCTCTTGGTGCAAATGTGTCGTATCTGTGGGGTAATTATTCTAAATCAGTAGTGACTTCTTTCAGTGAAAGTGGTATCAACTCGATCGGAAAGTATTACACTGCTAATATATCTTCTTACAAGATAGACTTAGGTGCACAGTATGATGTTCGTCTTGACAAAGAAAATACATTGACTATTGGTGCCGTGTTTGGTCTGGGGCATAAACTTGGTAATGTGGCAACTTGCAAGATTATATCAAATAATTCATCAACATCCGTATCTGATACAACACAATATCCAAAGAATGGAGGACTGAGTCTCTCTATTCCTAATTCTTTCGGAGTCGGATTGGCTTATATGCATAATGACAAGTGGACCGTGGGTGTTGATTACTCTTTGCAGAAATGGGGTAATGAGAAATTCCCGATGTTCAACAGTGACGGTACAGACTATGTATTGCAGAATGTGCTTAAGGACCGTCACAAGATTGTTTTAGGTGGAGAATTTGTTCCTAATGAATTGAGTAGGAGTTTCTTCAGTCGTATACATTATAGATTCGGCGTATCATACGCTACACCATATATTAAGGTGGAGGATCAAGATGGGCCCAAAGAATATAGCGTTAGTGCCGGATTCGGTATACCTATTGTAAATACATACAACAACCGTTCTCTTCTTAATATATCCGGGCAATGGGTTCGTTCTTCGGCTAAAAATCTGATTATCGAAAATTACTTCCGTATCAATATTGGAATCACATTCAATGAACGATGGTTTATGAAGTGGAAAGTAGAATAAGTTATTATTAAAGTAAATGTTTTTTAAAATATCGGGCAAGTTAAAACATATATACCATAGCATAACACTTCTCTTGATGATGAGTGTTATGCTTATTTCTTTGTATGCATGTTCTCAGGAAAACGAACATGTTGCTCCTGCAATTCGTGATAGAGACTCTGTGGCTATGATGATAAGTTATGGGGTAAATACTCTCATATCCGATTCCGGAGTGATAAAATACCGTATTGTGTGTGAGCGCTGGGAGGTTAATACGAATACTCATCCCACGAAATGGTCTTTCTTAAAGGGACTTTTTCTGGAACAGTTTGACGAAAAATTTCATATTCAGGCTTGTATAACGGCTGATACTGCATGGTATTATGATCAAAAGAAACTTTGGGAACTGCGTGGGCGTGTCTATCTCAGAAATAATGACGGACTTGTTTTTCGTAGTCAAGAACTGTTTTGGGACCAAAATACACATCAATTGTATTCTCATAAGTTCTCACGTGTAGTGACTCCCGACAGACAGTTACAGGGAGCCAATTTTATTAGTGATGAACACATGACAAATTATACTGTAAATAACACCAAAGGTGCATTCCCTGCAGCTGATATGAGTGGTGAAAATACCGATACAGCGTCAACAAAACCGTCGAATTCGTCGGATACAGCTAAGTCGGTTCCAATGAAACGACAGGTCGTACATCCTTTTGCTGCAAAATCTAAACAGATAACGCCATGACGCCTTCTATCATTATAGGAATTGTTATCACCCTTGCTTTTTCTGCATTCTTTTCAGGTTTGGAAATAGCGTTCGTCTCAAGTAATAAGATGCTGGCTGAGATGCAGAAAGATAAAAACGGACTATCTCAGCAAGCGTTGTCTGTCTTTTACAAAAGGCCTAATAACTTTGTATCAACAATGCTTGTGGGTAATAATATCTCTCTTATAATATACGGTATCTTTATGGCAGAGGTTTTGGATTCAACTATATTTAGAGGGTTGGCTAATTTTGAAGGACTACGTGTGACGGCAGATACCATCATATCGACACTTATCGTGCTTGTTACTGGTGAGTTTCTTCCCAAAATGCTATTTAAAATCAATCCGAACTCCACGCTTTCTCTCTTTGCACTACCGGCGTATATTTGTTATGTCGTACTCTATCCGATATCCTATTCCACAACATTTCTTTCACGTTTTCTGTTGCGTCTTATGGGGGTGAAAATAAAGAAAACCACAGGCGAAAAAGAATTTTCAAAAATAGACTTAGACTATCTTCTTCAAAGTAGCATCGATAACACCAATGATTCAGAGAATAGGAATGGTGATGTAAAGATATTCCAAAATGCGCTTGATTTCTCAGATACAAAGATTAGAGATTGCATCGTTCCGCGTACAGAGATTCAAGCAGTCGATATAGAATGCAGTATTGATGAACTTAAGAATAAGTTTATCGAAAGTGGTAATTCAAAAATCGTTGTGTATAAAGAGGATCTAGATCACGTGGTCGGTTATATTCATTCTTCTGAAATGTTTCGCCATCAATACGAATGGAGACAACATATACGAACCTTGCCGATTGTTCCGGAAACGATGGCAGCAAAAAAACTGATGAAAATTTTCATGCAAGAACATAAAAGCCTCGGCGTTGTTGTGGATGAGTTTGGTGGAACAAGTGGAATCGTGTCACTCGAGGATCTGGTAGAGGAAATATTTGGGGATATTGAGGATGAACATGATAATTCCAATTATGTGGCTAAAGAAATCGAGAAAGGTGAGTATATACTATCGGCACGTCTTGAAATAAGTAAAGTCAACGAACTTTTTGACCTTGATTTGCCTGAAAGTGATGAATATCTAACGATTAGCGGACTTATACTTCATGAATACCAAAGTTTCCCTAAACTTAACGAGATAATCCAGATAGGCACCTACAAATTTAAAATTATTAATACAACAAGCACGAAAATTGTACTTGTGAAGCTAAAAGTAAGCGATTAATCACATTTTTTATAAGAAAAAGGTCGCTATTAATTTAATTTTTTGTATTTTTGTGCGCTTAATGGCAAAAAACATTATTGATTAATAAAAATAAAATAAAACAAAATAAAAAAGTAATGGCAGCATTAGGAAAAATTAGAAGTAAAGGGGTATTGCTGATATCAATTATCGGTTTAGCCCTTTTCGCATTCATTGCCGAAGAGTTGTTCCGCTCTTGCGAGTCTACTCGTAATAGTGATAGACAGCAGGTCGGTGCAGTCTATGGGGATAAAATCTCTTATGAGGATTTTCAGAAGTTAGTTGACCAGTACTCTGATGTAATCAAAATGCAACAGAGTCGTGACAATCTCACCGATGAGGAATTAAACCAAGTAAGAGATCAGGTTTGGAATACTTATGTTAATTCCAAGTTGATGGAGAACGAAGCTGAAAAATTGGGTTTGACAGTTACTGATGATGAAATCAGAAACATCTTAAGCGAAGGTACAAATCAATTGCTTCTTCAGACCCCATTCCGTAACCAACAGACTGGTCGTTTTGACGTGAATATGCTTAATAACTTCATTACAGAGTATAAATCAGCCGGTTCAAAAAATCTTCCCGCACAGTCAATGGAGCAGTATACAAAAATTTATAATTTCTGGACTTTTATCGAGAAAACTCTGCGTCAGCAGACTCTGGCACAGAAGTATCAGTCTTTGCTTGCACACTGCCTTATTTCTAATCCAGTATCTGCAAAGATGAACTTTGACGGAAAGACTATCGAAAGTAATATTCAGTTAGCCTCTGTCGCTTTTTCTTCTATTAATGATAATCAGATAAAAATTACTGATGAAGATCTTAAAAAGAAGTATGACGAGGAAAAAGAACAATTCAAACAGTATGTTGAGACTCGTGATATCAAATATGTAGATTATTGGGTGCGCGCTTCCGCTTCAGACCGTGCTGAATTGTATAGCGATCTGAATGGACTCACTGCTCGCATGAATAAGGGTGAGGATGCCGGAAAGGTGGCTCGTGAAAGTTCTTCTCTCGTAACATATATTGGCCTTCCTGTTTCTGATAAAGCGTTCCCGGCAGATATTGCAGCTAAAATTGACTCAATGTCTGTAGGTCAGATAATTGCTCCTTATGTTAATACAAGTGATAATACGCTTAATGTTATCAAACTTATTTCTAAGGTTTCTCAGCCAGATTCTATTCAGTATCGTCAGATTCAGGTAGGTGGTGCAACTGTTGATGCTGCTCGTAAGACTGCCGACAGTATATATACCGCATTGCAAGGAGGTGCCGATTTCGAGGCTTTGGCAAAAAAATACCGTCAAGATGGTGCTAAACAGTGGTTGACAACGGCTCAGTATGAACGCTCTACCTCTTTTGACAATGATACAAAGACTTATTTGGCTACAATGAATGAGTTAGGTGTTAATGAAACAAAGAATTTGGCATTCACTTCTGGAAATGTAATTTTACAGGTTATCGACCGCAAGGCTATGATCAACAAATATGATGCTGCTGTCATCAAACGTACATTCGACTTCTCTAAAAAGACGTATGCAGACGCATACAATAAGTTTAGTCAGTTTGTAAGTCAGAATCAGACGCTTAAATCAATGGAGGCAAGTGCAGCCAAGTTTGGTTACAAGGTTCAGGAACATAAGGACTTATTCAATTCTGAACATTATGTAGCCGGAATTCACAGCACACATGATGCAATGAAATGGATTTTTGATGCTAAAGAGGGTAATGTTTCTCCATTGTATGAATGTGGTGATAATGATCATTTACTCGTACTTGTGATGACGAAGATTCATCCGGAAGGTTACAGATCTTTGGAAGATGTCAAAGAACAGTTGACCGAAGAAGTTAAGAAAGATAAGAAGGCTGAATACATCATGGACAAATATAAGGGCGTGAATAGTGTAGCTGCCGCTCAATCAAAGGGTGCTACGGTATCTAATGTTGGTCAGGTAACATTCTCAGCTCCTACCTTTGTTGCATCAACAGGTGCAAGCGAGCCTGCTCTTAGTGGTGCTGTGTTTGCTACAAAGACTGGACAGTTCTGTAAGAAGCCGGTTAAAGGTCTTGCCGGTGTTTATCTGTTTCAGGTTGTAAACAAGACAAAGACTGCTGCTAAATTTAATGATAAGACAGAGGAGCAGGAGTTGACTCAGAAGGCTATGCAGATAGCTGGCCGTTTTGCTGAAGAATTATATATCAAGGCAAAGGTTGTAGACAACCGTTATTTGTTCTTCTAAGACATTTCCTTTATCATATAAAAGAAAGTCCCTAGCATGTTCTGCGAGGGACTTTCTTTGTGAATATAAGTTGATTGTCTTAAATAAACTAAAATTATTTTGTCGTTAATGATAATTTTTCTATATTTGTAATCGATACAAATTAATTTTATAATTATGTCAGAAACAAAATTTTTAGGAAACGTAGTAAAACTAAAAGGAACATTCATAACACCAAGTGTTAAGGCTCCTGATTTTACACTAGTAAAAGGTGATCTTTCAAATAGTTCGTTGAAAGACTATGCTGGTAAGTTCATTGTATTAAATATTTTTCCAAGCTTGGACACTTCAGTTTGTGCCACCTCTGTACGAAAGTTTAATGAACTAGCTGCAGGTAAAGATAATTCTATTGTGCTGGCGGTAAGCAAGGATTTACCATTTGCTCAAGGAAGATTCTGCACAGCGGAAGGTATTGAGAATGTTATTCCATTGAGCGACTTCCGTGATAGTCAGTTTTCAGAGGAATATGGCGTTCTAATGTTGGACGGTCCATTAGCTGGTCTGCTTGCCAGATCTGTAGTTGTTATTAATCCTGCAGGCGACGTTATTTATTCGGAATTGGTTCCGGAAATAACAACTGAGCCAAATTATGATTCTGCACTGGCTGCAATAAAGTAATAATAGAAGCAGGGGGCATAAAAAACTTGATGCCCCTTGTTTTTATTTTTTATATGTCATTAAGTTAGTCCAAATGGAATAGTTCTTCGATAGGTATTGTTACTGGTGAATTATCCGGATTAACCTCCATAATGTCTGTCATCATATTCCACCATTTCTGTGTTATTGGATCTACATTGGTCGTGTCTTGTGAGTTGGACTCACCGGTGACCTCTTGATAAGCAAATAGAATATTGGTATCCTTATCCCAATATATGGAATAATTCTGAACACCGCCATCCTTAATCATCTTTTTCAGTTCTGGCCAAATCGCAGCGTGGCGTTTAGCATACTCTTTTTCACATCCTGGTTTCAGGAACATTTTGAAAGCAAATCTATTCATTGTATTAATTATTAGTTAGTGATAAATAGTATCCTAGTTTATATAAATTGAAGAATGTTAGAGAAGGATTCTCCCCAGTGAGATTTTCTCTCTCATATTTTCCTAATACCTTGTGCAGTAGCTTAACGATCCAAAGTAAATGATACTTTCTCAGCATTTCCGTATAGTTTAATATCGTAGAATAGCCCAGTAGCTCATACCTGAACTGATAAAGAGTTCTTAGGCCTTCTTCTGTTTTGGCGATGAAAGATATATTATCCTCGAAAATATCAAAAAGGGCCGGGTTGTCGATATGGGTTATGGAAATTTTATGTTTTTCAAGCGTTTTTCCGAGCAGTACGTCCTCGTAACCGTATTTGTTGAATCTCTCATCGAATGGATATGCGAGCATGACCTTTCGTGAGATATAAAAATTGGCTGTATGAAAATTATGGTTACAGTCTGAATTGCGTTTTTCTGTAGAAAACCTTGCTTCTGAAGATTTTTCATATTTGTACCTGAGGTTTGAAATACGAATCTCATCATTATTACTGATCTTTACCCCTCCGTCAACAACCTCTTTCTCATGATAATCTAGGTATCGTTTGAGAAAATCATCATTATAGATCTTCATGTCGCTATCAAGAAATAACAAATGGTCATATCGTGATATTTTTGCTAAGTAATTTCTGATTCCAGCACGTCCTCTATTTTTTTCGCAGACGATGTATTTACAGTTGGATATATCGTTAATATCTTTATTCTGTTCAATTATCTCTTTATTTATGGAGCCGTCATCAGCCACTAAAATTTCGTAATTGACCGTCTCTCGGGATTCTGGAAATCGGAGAGTCTGGGCTTGTTGATGTAGGATGGAAACCAGTTCCTTACACACAAAGTCGTATGTAGGGATGAGTATGGATAATCCCTTTTTTACTGTATCTTTCATTTACACGCTTAAGAATTATGTACAAAAGTACTAAAAAAAGTTGCTTTAGGAATAAAAAAGGATAATTATTTTGAAAATAAACTTTTAGAGAGTACTTTTGTATCCAATCAAAGAAAATATGAGACGTACATTTATATTACTAATCTTGCTGCAGGTCGTTTTGAATTCATTTTCAATACCTGCCAAAAGAACTTGGATGGTAGTGAAACAGTCCGATGGTTCAGTTTTAACTCTTATGAATTGTGGTGATGAACATCACCATTATTTTGTTACTAGCGATGGTTTTACCGTCCTTCAGAACAATGATGATAATAATTATTATTACGCGAACAAACTAGGATTCTCGGAAACTGTTTCTTCTCTGCTGGCTCATGATCCAGAGAATCGCTCAGAGGCTGAGGATAACTTTCTTAGTGTTCTGCGTAATTTAGAATCATCTGCAGCTTCCGCTAAACCTATATATAGAAAATCATCATCAACTCAAACAGAGATAGAACCCCGATACTCGTTTACAGGGATTAAAAAAGGACTGATAATTCTAACTCAGTTTTATGATGTGAAATTCAGTGAAGCCAATCCTCGTTTGACTTTTGACAGCATTGCTAATTATAAAGGCTATAACAAAGGAAATTTTGTCGGCAGTGTAAATGATTACTTCTATGCTCAGAGCTCGGGACAGTTTGATATTAACTTTGATGTTGTTGGACCGGTAACTTTATCCAAAATAGAGGCATATTACGGAAAGAACGACATAGAAGGTTACGATACTCGCCCTGGTCAAATGGTTGCTGAAGCATGTTTGGCAGTAGATGATACTGTTGATTTTAAGAAATATGATTGGGACGGTGATGGAATGGTGGACCAAGTGTATATTTTATATGCTGGTTATGGTGAGAATGAAAATGCTCCTTCGACAACTATCTGGCCGCATGAATGGACTCTGGGTGGCTCTGATTATGGAAAGAAGCTCTTTCTTGATGGAGACTCTGTTAATACTTACGCTTGTAGTAATGAACTTTCAGGCGATGGTTCTTCCATTAGAAAAAATATATCTGGCATAGGAACCATGTGCCATGAATTTTCACATTGTCTTGGATTGCCTGATATGTATGATACTGCAAATGATAGTGTCTACGGCATGTACGAATGGGATATTCTATCTAAGGGAAGTTACAACAAGGACGGTTTTCAACCTGCAGGATATACCAGTTATGAAAAGTGGTGGTGCGGGTGGTTAGAGCCTACTGAATTAGTCAATAATCAGAGAGCAGATAATATGGCACCATTAAGTGACGGAGGACAATCATACGTCATCTATAATGATAATCATAAAAATGAATATTACCTTTTGGAAAACAGACAGTTTGTCAATTGGGACGCTTCACTTCCTGGGGCCGGCTTACTTGTTACTCATATAGATTACTCCGAGGAGGCTTGGGGTATGAATTCTGTCAATGTCGACGGAACACATCCAAGAGTTTCCGTAATACCTGCGGATAACTCACTTATTACAACATATAGCTCTGCCAGACATGATGTTTATCCCTATGGCACAAATGATAGTCTGACGACCACGTCAAAACCGGCAACATATATATATAATGCAAATGCAGACGGATCATATTTTATGAAAAAAGCGATAACCAATATTACTCAAAATAATGATGGTACGGTATCGTTCATTTTTAGAAATGATCTTATACCGACTTCAATAAATGAAGTTCAGTCTTTGGCAGACTTTTTAAATAATCCAGTCACAATCTATGATACAAATGGTCATGTTGTTTGTCTGACAGATAATTTTACTGGAAAAGAAAATCTTTCTCCGGGTATATATATCGTAAAGGACAAAAAAGGAAAATCACATAAATTTATTTATAAATAAAAACGATGAAAAATATTTTTATCAAAGGTACAGTTTTGAGCATTATGATCATGACTGTAGTGAATGCAAATGCTCAGTTTGATCTAACTAACATTAAGAATGCCGTGAGCAGCACAGCATCAAAAATGGTCTCTGGAGAAAGTGCTGCCACTGCTAGCAATATTCTTGGAAAGTGGAGCTACAAACAACCTTTGGTTGTATTTAATTCCGACAATCTTCTAAAAAAAGCCGGTGGTTCGGCCGCTTCTACAGCTATTGAGAATAAACTGCAGAGTAAATTCTCGGAGATGGGTATTAAACCAGGAAAGATGATTCTTACATTTGCTAAGGATGGTTCATTTACTGGTACTGTTGTTGATAAGAAAATAAGTGGCAAATATAAATTAGCTGGTGCAACAATAACATTAAGTTATTCTAATAACGGACTTCAAAGTATTAGTGGAACAACTCGGATGGCTAGTGGAGATCTGGAGGTTTTGTTTAATAATACAAAACTTCTGAATTTTATCAGTGCTGCAAGCGGTTATACGAATGATGCAACGCTGAAGTCTATAATGTCATTGGCAGGAAGTTATGACGGTATGCTAACAGGACTGAGGTTCTCTAAAAAATAAATTGATTATTTTTTGGCTGAAATAAAATAAAGTATTACCTTTGCACCCGCTAATACGAGTTGTTAGCATAATTCAAACCTATAAATTAAAAAAATGGCAACAAAAATTAGAATGCAGCGCGGCGGTCGCAAAGGATATGCTTTTTATAGCATTGTAATCGCTGACGTAAGAGCACCACGTGATGGTAAATTTACTGAGAAGATTGGAACTTACAATCCAAACACGAACCCTGCAACAGCAGATTTGAATTTCGAGCGTGCATTGTATTGGGTTGAGACAGGTGCTCAGCCAACAGAAACAGTACGTAATATACTGAAAAATGAAGGCGTATATCTTATGAAGCACTTGCGCGGTGGCGTTAAGAAGGGCGCATTCGATGAGGCAGCAGTACAATCAAAGTTTGATGCATGGAAAGAAAGTAAGGATAAGAACTTTGCATTAGCAGCAGATAAGATGGCTAACGATAAGAAGGCAGAAATAAACGCCAAGCTTGACGCCGAGAAGAAAGTTAATGAAGCTATAGCAAATAAAATTGCTGAAAAGAAATCAGTTATCGCTACAGCTAAAGCTGAAAAAGAGGCAGCAGCAGCTAAGGCAGCCGCAGAAGCCGCAGCAGCCGCTGCTCCAGCTCCAGTTGCAGAAGCATCTGAGGCTCCAGCAGAAGTTCCAGTAGCAGAATAATATTCAGAGAAGAAATAAAATGACCGTATGGAGAAATCCATACGGTTTTTTTAGTTCCAAGATTCTTTCATTTATATTTTATCTTCAAAGACATTTCTGTAAAAATCAAGATATTGACCAGCAACTTTCATGAAATCGTGATGACGGCAAACATATTCTACACTTTGACGTTTTAGTTCTGGAATTTTCTCTGGATGTATTACCAGTTGTTCCAATTTTATAAATACATCATATTTGTTTGGTTGCACATTAATG
>Ga0302286_10000011_pt1 | contig 188824 bp, 180 predicted proteins | sample III_Fen_E2_3_FD_198765 | JGI IMG/M metagenome (GOLD analysis project Ga0302286, IMG submission 198765) | Peat permafrost microbial communities from Stordalen Mire near Abisko, Sweden - III_Fen_E2_3 | ecosystem: Environmental > Terrestrial > Soil > Wetlands > Permafrost | place: Sweden...
ACATTAAGATTATTTGTACTAAAATTCTCAAAATGGAGTCATTATTTAACATAAATTGATGCAGAAGATCGATTGTTTCAATTAATTTGTTGGAGTAAATATGATAAGAAAAACCAAGATGTAGTAAAACAGAAAAAGAGTCAGTCATGAGACTGGCTCTTTTTTTAAATACTAACAATTACACAATTTATATTTAATACCTATTAAGTTTTCTGATGTTTATCCAACAGTAATCTGACGAGCGTCTTTATCTGGCTGTTTTGGTTCCTCTTTGGGAATGATGATAGTCAAAACTCCATTCTCCATCTTAGCTGTAATTTTATCTTTAACCACGTCATCTGGAAGAATCAGTGTTTGTTCATATTTTGAATAAGAGAATTCTCTGCGTAAGTAGTGACTCTTCTTATCCTCATCTTTTGTATCAGTCTTACTTTCCATCCTAATGCTCAAATCACCATCATTATTGATATGAACATCAAAATCTTCTTTTTTCGTGCCTGGGGCTGCCAGTTCTACCCTATACTCTTTATCTGATTCGATAACGTTGATAGCTGGTGCGGTTGCATTTGCCTTTGGCATGAAATCTGTATCAAAGAAATCATTGAATACGTCTGGCAACCATGTTGAAGTTCTACGAATTGGTAACATAATATTAATCTCCTATCTTTAAATTGTTATACATAATTATTTATCTCTGAACCCTCCGCTTTCGCTTTCAAGTTCATTAATAGTGATGCAACAACTATACCAACACAGGAAATGCGCCACAATGACACGAAAGATGTCATTGTGGCGCATTTTGAACATTAATTCTCACTTAGAACTGCTCTTTTATCACATTTTCAATTATCTCAGGATAGCACCTCTGTTCCAAAAGATGGATTTTCGCTGCAATATCCTCCACATTATCGTATGACGACAAAGCTGTCTTTGCTTGAAAGATGACCTCTCCGCCGTCACATTTTTCACTGACATAATGAATTGTAATCCCAGTTTCTTTCTCACCTGCCGCTTTTACGGCCTCATGAATATAATGTCCATACATGCCTTTACCGCCATACTTAGGTAATAATGCAGGATGTATATTCACTATTCTTTGAGGATAAGCATTTATAAGAAAATCGGGAACCATAAGAAGAAATCCAGCTAGAACAATAAAGTCGATACTATAACGTTCCATGACAGGCATCAATCCATCATGTTTTTTAAAATTATCACGTGGCACTACTACCGTTGGCACATTGAGTATCTTTGCACGAACCAAGGCATAAGCATCAGCACGGTTACTCAATACCAGAGCAATATTAACATCCTCCGAACCTTTGAAATAATTAATTATGTTTTCACAATTTGTTCCAGATCCCGAAACAAATATTGCCACGTTTACCATCTGTTTTTATTTAGTATGTGAATTGGTAAGTAACAGATCCTGTCTTACTATCAACAACTGTCATTGACTTGACACTTTTATCAGAGTTTAGTTCCACACTAATCGTTTTTGTTGTTTTCTTTCCAGAAGCTTCAGACATAATAGAACTATTACGGGCATATCTAAACATAGAAAGTAGGAAATACGGATCACAATTCTTTATACCTTCCACAAGTTGATTAACATCAAAAGATGATGAACGATTCGAATTTGTACTGTAAGTTGCCTTATATATATCAGTAAAAGATGTAGTGTCTGGATATAGCCGTGTAATACCTACGCTATCAGCCTTATGTTCATTATCTCCACTGCAATCCTGATTGTTAAGATAAATGCCCTGTGCATAATTCACAGCTCCGGAAGTGTGAACGAGTTTAAATGCATAACTGAAAGATATTGCCATATAATTAGAATAAAATGAAGCATAATAAACGCTGTCACTAACCATCTTATTTGAAACAGTCACTCCGTTTACGTTTTTAACCAGAGATCCTGGAGTTGTAGTGTACAGTGAATTTGGTTCACCAATAACGGCCTCTTTACCTGTAAGCACCTGATTGGTTAAAATATACGTAGTATCTTTATAAGTATCCAATTTCTTCTTAACATTCACGGTAACCAAAGAATCAAAATTATTGTAAGAGAATGCGAGCTCACGTGAAAAGGTACCGTCAGCAGTAGACATATTTAAAGACAGCGGACGTGCATACGCATCATAAGTGGCAGTTATTGAAGAGCCATCACTACCCGAGACACTCTTAACAAGAGGTGCGTTCCCCAAAGATCCGTCACCGCGTGTTGCGTACTGAGCTATCAGTATCTGCGAGCTGGCTTTATCTGAATGATTAACATCAACAAGTTTAAATATTGTCGAACGGGCTGAACCAGATGTATTCTGCTCCATCTTTATCCGTTGACGGCTAACCACGTAGGCAGAACCAGACGTTGTTGCGATTGTACACCATGTTGAAGAATCCTCATGTGTAAGCTTCCAATCACCATAGCTTACAAATATCAGACTGTCGATTGTGTTGTTTGCATACTTTAAACAATAAGAACTTGTTGGCTTTTGAACAACAAAACCAGCATAATAACTATCCTCACCGTCGTTGATACATGAAGACACTGTGCTAGCAACAACACACAGAATTAATAAGTTTTTAATAGATTTCATATTAATAAATTTAGCAATTTTACCATTGCAAAGGTAATACTTTTTAATAACAATGTTCAAAAATATAATATAATAAAAAAGAAATATTACTAATTGTCATGATCATCGTCCCAATCCATCATATCTTCACAGCCAGCACCCGCAGGCATGACAAAATCATCAAGACTTCTGCGTTCCTTTTTAGTCGGACGTCCTAAACCACTTGCCCTATTCACAAATCCACTAATCTTACTCATCTCGAGCAGTTCAAACTGTTCTTTTGGTGTTACATTTTCAAGAACTTGTGGAATCATCTTTGCTCCGACACGATTTTCTATCGCCTGTAGCACTTTAAAAGAATAAGTGATAGGAGACTTACGTACACTTATTGTCTCGCCTACTTTTATTATATGAGAAGGCTTCATAGTCATTCCGTTGATGGTGATACGACCATTTTTACATGCGTCAGCAGCTATTGAGCGAGTCTTAAATATTCTGACAGCCCACAGCCACTTGTCCACCCTAGCCTCATTTGCCATATTCCTATCCTTTCTTTTTATTAAATTGATTCATCGTTATATCGATACCTGCTAGAACGAAACTTTTTATTATCTCATTACAGATAACGAAACACTCTTCCATCTGTGCAATATCCCCCGGCGTATAACGACCAAGCACATAATCAACCTGTCCCCCTCTAGGAAAGTCGCCTCCTATTCCAAAACGCAGTCGTGCATAATTCTCCGTTCCGAGCACCGACTGAATATTTCCGAGTCCATTATGACCGCCATTACTGCCACTCGGTTTCAAGCGTAACGAGCAGAAAGGCAGCGAAATATCATCGACAATAACAAATAGGTTTTCTAAAGGGACCTTCTCTTTATTCATCCAATAACGAACAGCATTTCCACTAAGATTCATATACGTACTCGGTTTAAGAAGTATCAATTGACGGCCTTTTATACTCACTTCTGAAATGAAGCCATACCTTTTATCTTCAAAAACAACATTGGACGCCTTTGCAAAGGCGTCCAATATCATAAATCCTGTATTGTGGCGGGTTCCGGCATATTCATTGCCGATATTGCCCAATCCGACAATCAAATATTTCATAAATAATTTTTATCTTATATTTAAGCCTCTTCTGCTGAAGTAGCCTCATCTTCTGTATCATCTACGGAAACCGAAGACTGACGAGAACTCTTAATAGAGCATACCACAATATCTTTTGATGTAACAACTTCAAGACCTTCATAACTCAATTCGCCAACCTTGATGCTCTTACCAATCTTCACTTTGCTTACGTTCACGATAAGATTCTCCGGAATAATCTGGAAAGGAGCCTTAACTGCAAGTCTACGGGTGGTAAGATTCATGCGACCACCGGCAAGCACACCCGGAGCAATCCCTTCGAGCTTAATAGGAACCTCCATTGTGATCGGTTTTGCCTCGTTCACCTCATAGAAGTCAACATGAAGAAGAGAGTCTGTTACCGGATCAAATTGAAGTTCTTTCATGATTGCCCCATGCTTTTCGCCTTCGATTTCAAGGTTCACAACATAGATGTGTGGAGTATAAACCAACTTGCGAAGCTCACTCATTGGAGCTGTAAAGGAAAGTGCTTCAGGAAGACCGTTCTCACCACGTTTCTCACCATAAAGATTACAAGGAACTTGACCTTCCTTACGCAATAGCTTAGAAGCTTTTTTACCCAGGCTACTTCTTTTTTTACCTGTTACATTAATCTCTTTCATAATGTGTTACTCTAAATTAAGTTGTTAAATAATTAATTGCTTAATTCACCATCACACGAATTTTTAATTCATCGATGCCAGAAAAGCGTGTGCAAAAATACTGCTTTTCGTTGAAACCGCCAAAATAATATTAAAAAATCTATATATTTTCAATCTTTTCTTTGTAAATATGGGATTTTTATCTAACTTTGCATCTTGAAGGATAAACAAATATAACAGCAACAGTAACAAATAATGATTAATAGAGAAATCATACGCCTGAAAATTGTTCAGTTAACCTACGCTTACTATCAAAACGGTAACAATAACATTGATGCAGCGGAAAAGGAGCTTTTCTTTAGTTTGTCAAAGGCCTATGACCTTTATAACTATATGTTGGCATTAATGGTATCAGTAACAAGAGAAGGTCGTAGAAGACTGGAAATAGAACAGGTGAGAAGAAAAAGGGAAGGAACTGAACAGCCATCAACTAAGTTGGCTGACAATAGATTTATTGTCCAGTTAGAATTGAATAAAATGTTATGTGATTTTATGGAGAGCCAGAAAAAGACCTGGGACAATGAACCTGAGTTTATCAAAAAGATGTACGAGCAGATTGTTAATTCACAAATATACGCCGACTACATTGCCGATGAAGAAAACTCTTATGAGGCAGACCGTGAATTCTGGCGTAAGATTTACCGTACACTTATTCAGGAAAACGAAGATCTTGATGTACTTTTAGAAGAACAAAGTTTATATTGGAATGACGACAAAGAGATTGTCGACACATTCGTGCTAAAGACAATAAAACGGTTTGAAGAGAAAAACAAATCAAAGCAAGAGCTCCTTCCTGAATACAAAGACGAAGAAGACCGCGAATTTGCCCGTAAATTATTCCGTTGCACCGTATTAAATGCAGATACATATCAGCGGTATATGAGCGAAAGTTCACGAAACTGGGATTTTAACCGTCTGGCATACATGGATGTTGTGATTATGCAGATAGCGATTGCCGAAATAGTAAATTTCCCCAATATCCCAGTTAGCGTGAGCATCAATGAATATGTCGACATAGCCAAATTGTATAGTACTTCACGTAGTGGTTCATATATCAACGGTATGCTTGATACCATCGCGCGCCATCTTATCGCCAGTGGTAAATTATTGAAGACAATGGAGCCAAATTTCAAAAATAACATTAATAACAAATAACAAGTAAAAGAAATGAATTCAGCACTATTATTACAAGCTGCAATAGGCGGCGCCGGAGGTAACTATGGTTTCATATTTATCATGATTGCAATCTTTGTGGTTATGTGGTTCTTTATGATCCGTCCGCAACAGAAGAAACAAAAAGAAATTCAGAAATTTCAAAACGCCATTCAGGCAGGTACTCAAGTAGTGACAGGTGGTGGCATCTATGGTACTGTTAAGAATATCGATCTTGCTACAAACGTTGTAGAAGTTGAGATTGCCAGAGGTGTGACGATCCGTGTTGACAAGGGCTATATCTTCCGTGATGCAACAGCATCACAGGTAAGCACTCAGTCAAAGTAAGATGAAGAATTACAGGGCTCGTGGATCTTTAAGACTCGTCAGGAATTTCCTATTCAGTAAAACGAACAGGGAATTTCTGATTTTTTTATTCTTTCTCTGTCTATCGGGTGTTTTCTGGCTGTTAATGGCACTTAACGAGACTTACGAGAAGGAATTCAGCATTCCTGTGCGGCTAGTCAATGTACCTAAGAACGTAGTCATCACAAACGACTTACCTAGTAGCATTAGAGTCACTGCCAAAGACAAGGGCTTTGTAATCATTACTTACTTATACGGTCAGACACTAAGACCACTCTCTGTAGATTTCAAGACGTACGCCACAAATGAAAGCGGACATGCAGTGATAGCTGTCAGCGAATTGCTAAAGCAGATCACTCCCCAGCTTAACGGATCATCGAAGATAACCGGTATCAAACCTGATGCCATTGAATTTTTCTATAATTATGGTTTAAGCAAACGTGTCCCTGTGAAACTTTATGGCAGGATAACCCCCGAAAAGATGTACTACCTAGCCAGGGTAAAATTCTGGCCCGACAGTGTGACAATATATGCGTCCAAACATCTGCTCGACAGTATCAAAGAGCTATACACTACATCAATCAATCGCAGCAATTTATCCGACACTACCATTTTCAAGACATCATTGCAACAAATACGAGGTGTTAAATGCACACCTGCGTATGTAAAGGTAGGTCTCTATCCTGACATTTTCACAGAAGAAAGTGTAGAAGTCCCGATACAGGGAATAAATATGCCGGAAGGAAAGATACTACGCACCTTTCCTTCGAAAGTGAGCATCTATTTCACTACGGGTGTGAGCGTGTTTAAACAGATTGGTCCTGAAGATTTCACCGTTGTCGTGGATTACAATGACATATCTGAACATCCTTCGGACAAATGCAATCTTTATATTCGTGCGATACCTCACGGTGTAAGCAGAGTTAATTTGAAAGTCAAACAGGTAGATTATCTCATTGAACAGGAATAAGACGATGAAGATAGGAATAACCGGTGGAATAGGTAGTGGAAAGAGTTATGTCTGCAAACTTCTCAATGAACGCGGAATCAACATCTATGACTGCGACGATGCAGCCAAGAGAATTATCAACACCTCGAGTGTAATACACGAGAAACTTATTACACTCATTGGAAATGACATTTTCATCAACGGCACACTAAACAAGCAAAAAATGAAAGAATTCTTGCTTGCCTCGGGAGCTAATACTCAGCGAATTAATGAGATTGTACATCCCGAAGTAGCTAGAGATTTCGTCAGTTCCGGTAGTCAATGGATGGAATGCGCTATCCTGTTCGAGTCGGGTTTCAACCGTCTTGTCGACAAGAAGATCATGATCTCAGCTCCACTTGAAATGAGAATTAAACGGATAATGGAACGCAACAAAATAAATAGATCCAAGGCTTTAGAGTGGATTCAACGACAATGGGTAGAAGACGATGTTCGAAAATTATGCGACTATGAAATTATCAACGACGGTAAAAGAAAACTTGATTATCAAATTGATATAATATTAGATAAATTAAAATAACTTATTAATTCAAAGAAATAAATTATGTTACAGACTATTTTAGCAATCTCGGGTAAACCGGGACTTTACAAACTTATCTCACGTGGAAAAATAAATCTTATTGTGGAGTCAATCGATGGGGCAAAAAAACGTATGCCGGCATTTGGAACCGACAGGGTTACATCGCTAGCCGACATTGCCATGTTCACCGATGCTGATGACGTGCCATTGAAGGATGTGCTTACATCTCTTAAGAAAAAAGAAGAGGGTCAAATTTGTTCTATTGACCCTAAAAAAACGGATAGCAAGGATCTACGTGAATTTTTCTCAGAGATACTTCCTAACTACGACCGGGATCGCGTACACGATAGCGACATCAGAAAGCTAATTTCATGGTATAATATTCTAATTCAAAACGAAATAAGTGATTTTGAAGAGGATATGAAACCGACGGAAGGCGACAATGTGGATGACCGCAAATAATATTTATTCTGTCAATAGACATCAAAAATTAAATAAAAGTTGTATCTTCGCAGAATGATAAACGAGAAAAATGAATCATCAAAATGGTGTGAAAACGTTATCCTTGTAGATGGTGACTATATCGACAGTATCGCTTTCGATCTTACTGTAAATTTTGAGCGAATGATAGGTCGCCCAATCCAGAAGGCCGACTTAGCTCATTGGATAGACTGTATTGCTCTTGATGGAGGAATACGTGAAAGTGAAAACGATGTGCAAGTTTTTTTTATATATAGTAAGAATAAGCCATCACTGGAATATTTCAAGCCATCACATTATGAGACAGAACTTAACAAAATGGCTTTCAAAGACAAGTTTGGAGAGTTTTCTCTCTGTTCATTTCCTGCGGAGGACATGATCAGCAAAGATGACTTTTTCATCGAGTCTCTTGAACTGATTATTCATGCTGAGGGAGTAAAACGGGTGATGGTCATTCCTAATGCTGAGAAAATATATAATAATGTACGCGCGAAGCTAAACGACCTTAATGACGAAGGTAAGCGTATCACCGTCTTTGCCATGCAGCCTATGCCCGGAGGTAATTTCCGTCAAGAAATTCTCGGTTATTCGCTGATGAGCGCACTTGGCATAAGCGCAGATGAAATAAATAAAAACTAAAACTGAATTATGATGGGAAGAGTATTAGTAATTGGTGCTGGCGGTGTAGCCACTGTCTCAGCTGTCAAAATTGCAAAGAATACTGATGTCTTCACAGACATTATGATTGCAAGCCGCACAAAATCAAAATGCGACAAGATTGTCGAATATATCGGTAACCCTAAGATCAAGACTGCACAAGTAGATGCTGATGATGTGGAACAGCTAAAGACACTTTTTAATAGTTATAAACCCGAGCTGGTGGTCAATTTGGCTCTACCGTATCAAGATCTTACCATAATGGATGCCTGTCTGGCTTGTGGTATCAACTATCTCGACACCGCCAACTATGAACCGCGTGATGTGGCTCACTTCGAGTATAGCTGGCAGTGGGCATATAAAAAACGTTTTGAAGAAGCCGGACTGACAGCTATTCTAGGTTGTGGTTTCGATCCTGGAGTCAGCGGCATTTTCACGGCTTATGCAGCTAAACATCACTTTGACGAAATTCATCATCTGGATATTGTCGATTGCAATGCAGGAGATCATCATAAAGCGTTCGCCACCAACTTTAACCCGGAGATCAACATACGTGAGATAACCCAGAAAGGTCGTTATTTTAAGGATGGAAAATGGGTTGAGACCGGTGCACTTGAGATACACAAGCCACTCACCTACCCTAACATTGGCCCGAAAGAGAGTTACCTAATGTACCACGAAGAGCTTGAAAGTATTACGAAAAACTTCCCGACAATCAAACAGGCTCGTTTCTGGATGACCTTCGGGCAGGAATACCTTACACACTTACGTGTCATTCAGGATATCGGCATGGCACGTATCGACCCTGTCGAATACAATGGTCAGCAGATCATACCTTTGCAGTTCTTAAAGGCAGTATTACCGAATCCACAAGACCTTGGTGAAAACTACGAAGGTGAGACAAGTATCGGATGCCGTATACGTGGAACAAAAGACGGTAAGCAACGTACATACTACGTATACAACAACTGTAGCCACCACGAGGCATTCCTTGAAACAGGTATGCAGGGAGTAAGTTATACAACAGGTGTACCTGCAATGATAGGTGCAATGATGTTCTTCAAGGGGCTATGGCGTAAGTCGGGTGTTTGGAATGTGGAAGAGTTCGATCCGGACCCCTTCATGGAGCAACTCAACAAACAGGGTCTGCCTTGGCATGAAGAGTTCGACGGAGACTTGGAACTGTAAAAAGATTTAATACCTAAATAAAATGGCAAAAAAAGAAGATAAAGTAGAAGTCAATGCTAACGAGGGAAAACTCAAAGCCCTCCAGGCAGCGATGGAAAAAATAGAAAAGAACTTCGGCAAAGGTTCTATCATGAAACTTGGAAATGAGAGTATCGTGAATGTAGAAGTCATTTCCACGGGTTCAATCGGCTTAAATGCCGCTCTCGGTGTTGGAGGACTTCCTCGTGGAAGAGTTATTGAGATTTACGGTCCTGAGAGTTCCGGTAAGACGACACTCGCCATCCATGCAATTGCTGAGGCACAGAAAGCTGGTGGAATTGCAGCATTTATTGATGCAGAGCATGCTTTCGACCGTTTTTATGCAGCAAAACTTGGTGTTGACGTTGACAATTTATGGATTTCACAACCTGACAACGGTGAACAGGCTCTTGAGATTGCCGACCAGCTCATAAGATCATCCGCCATCGATATTCTTGTTATCGACTCAGTAGCAGCCCTCACCCCAAAAGCTGAAATCGAAGGGGACATGGGTGAGAATAAGGTTGGCCTGCAAGCTCGACTGATGAGCCAGGCACTCCGTAAATTGACTGCCACCATCAGCAAGACTAATACAACTTGTGTCTTTATCAATCAGTTACGTGAGAAGATAGGCGTAATGTTCGGCAATCCGGAAACGACAACAGGTGGAAATGCACTGAAGTTCTATGCCAGTGTACGTCTTGATATTCGTCGCGTGACAAGCATCAAGGACGGAGACGAGATTATCGGCAATCAAGTTCGCGTCAAAGTGGTGAAGAATAAAGTAGCCCCTCCTTTCCGTAAAGCTGAATTCGAAATAACCTTCGGTGAAGGAATATCTAAAATTGGTGAAATTGTCGACCTCGGTGTAGAATATAGTATCATTCAGAAGAGTGGCAGTTGGTTTAGTTATAATGGTGACAAACTGGCACAAGGACGTGATGCTACAAAAACGCTGCTAAAAGACAATCCTGAACTCTGCGAAAAGTTGGAAGCTCAGATCATGCAGGCCATACAGGATAAGAAAAAATAAAGAATAAACAGAAGGCGTGTGATGATTATAAGGTAACCACCCTCAACTAAAAAAGCAAAACTCCCGAGGTGAAAATTAATTTTTCACCTCGGGAGTTTTGCTTTACATCACCCTAGTTAGTGTTTTTCGACTTTGATAACCTTGCCGGCCTTATTGAACTTAATGATGGTTTTATCCTCATAAAGCCATGTTGCTGCTCCTGTCTTGGATTCATCATAAGAACTTGCAGCATCACCCTTAGCCAATCTGACCGCATCCTTATTCATACCTACAGTCACCCTGTTCTGAGATATGGCTTTCCACTGTGCCATTGTGATTCCCTTATGCCTGCTTCGCAAAGAACCACTACCGAAGAGCTCAAAATAATAATCCTCATGGAAACCGTCAATATCTCCGGCCACATTATCTGTATTTGTGAATGTCACTTTCTTGGTATAAGTAATGCCACCATTGATAGACTTTAATGTCATATTGACATAAGAAGTATTTGCTATACTCTGAATACCTTTGATTATAAAATCCGTTGACCGGGCGATAGTCGCATTACCTTTAGGACCTTTCATGATTGTACTACGCTTTGTATAAATAGATTTACCTATATACTTTCCATACTGTCCATTAGTTGACACTGTGACATCTTCCATCAGGAAAGAACCCTTAAACAGAAATTTTGTATTATCAGTACCTGTACCAAACTCCTCTTCACGCATTCCCGAATTCGTTTTACTCATTGCCACATTTTGATAGAATTCCTTACCTTTATTGTCCTTAACAATAATTTTAACAGGGAAGCTACGCGTGCCGGCTCCGATGGCCACCACCTTGACCTCAGTGTTTTTCGGGACGGTCACTTCGTCATATCCTGTAGAAATAGCGTCATTATCAATGCGATAGATGTCTGCCAATGTATACAGCATCGCACCCATAAGTTTATTACGCGCTATGTCCACGTCACCAAGATAAGCAAGAGTAGGAACCCCCACCTTGTCACCGCAATAATCATCAAACGTTCCGTTAGGTATCTCATAATAATAATCTTTATGATCATCCTGACATGTGAAATTGATATGAAAACGCCCCTGCGGTGTCTGAGTATGTCCCTTATAAATCATAATTTTTTCACGCAGAGAGCCATTACTCACCTCCGAATTTGTAGATGCATCACAGAAAGTGTTAACTATCAAATCATATTTCTCAGGCAAGACCATAAACTTCATACCTTCTTGCCAGTCGCACAAACTGTAATACTTAAAATTATCGCTCACGAAGTCATGCACCTTCTCTTCATTCGAAGTACTATCAGCACCTGCTATAGCGATTTTACTTGCTCCACTGGTCTTAACGATGTACGGATTCTGTGCATACAAAGCCGAAAAGCCGAAGAATACACCAACTAAAAGAACTATACGTTTCATAATTAAAAAGATTTATTATCAGAATAATCCTATAAACTCTCCGCAAAGATATAAAATAAAATTTGAATGCGTGTCAATCTGGTCTGCCAAAGCGTCATTATTTATTATATTTTTTTCCTTTGGCACACGCTTTGCTACAAAATCAACGTACAGCGCAAGCTAGCAAATGCAAAAAATAAAGATTATAAAACAATAAAAACAATACAATCATGGGAAAAATTATTGGAATTGACTTAGGTACTACAAACTCTTGCGTTGCCGTATTTGAAGGTAACGAGCCTGTAGTAATTGCAAACAGTGAAGGTAAACGTACGACTCCGTCAGTCGTTGGCTTTGTGGATAACGGAGAACGTAAAATCGGTGATCCGGCAAAACGTCAGGCTATCACAAATCCGGAACGTACAGTTTACAGTATCAAACGTTTTATGGGTGAAAATTACGACCAGGTTCAAAAGGAAATATCTCGTGTACCATTTAAGGTACAACGTGGTGAAAACAACACACCTCGTGTAGATATCGACGGTCGCCTCTATACCCCACAGGAAATCTCTGCAATGGTTCTTCAGAAGATGAAGAAAACAGCCGAGGATTATCTCGGACAGGAAGTGACAGAAGCAGTCATCACAGTTCCTGCATATTTCTCCGACTCTCAGCGTCAGGCTACTAAAGAAGCAGGTCAGATTGCAGGTCTCGAGGTTAAACGTATCGTCAACGAGCCTACAGCAGCAGCCCTTGCTTACGGTGTTGACAAGTCGAATAAGGATATGAAGATTGCGGTATTCGACCTTGGTGGTGGTACATTCGATATCTCTATCCTCGAATTTGGTGGTGGCGTATTCGAAGTCCTGTCAACAAATGGTGATACACACCTCGGTGGTGATGACTTCGACCAGGTAGTCATCGACTGGCTGGTTCAGGAATTCAAAAACGATGAAGGTGCCGACCTTAAGGTAGATCCAATGGCCATGCAGCGTCTGAAAGAAGCAGCAGAAAAAGCAAAGATTGAACTATCCAGTTCTTCTTCTACCGAAATAAATCTGCCATACATCATGCCCGTAGGTGGTGTTCCAAAGCACTTGGTTAAAACACTGACACGTGCAAAATTTGAATCTCTTGCTCACGACCTGATTCTAGCTTGTCTCGCACCTTGCCAGAAAGCCGTAGCTGATGCAAAACTGTCAACAGCAGACATCGATGAAATAATCCTCGTAGGTGGTTCAAGCCGTATACCTGCAGTCCAGACTTTGGTCAAGAATTTCTTCGGAAAAGACCCATCAAAGGGTGTTAATCCTGATGAGGTTGTAGCCGTCGGAGCATGTATTCAAGGTGCTATCCTTAATAAAGAAGGTGGCGTGGGCGATATCGTACTGCTCGACGTAACCCCTCTGACACTGGGTATTGAGACCATGGGTGGCGTTATGACAAAGCTTATCGATTCAAATACCACTATCCCTTGCAAGAAGAGCGAAGTCTTCTCTACAGCAGCCGACAATCAGACCGAGGTTACAATCCATGTATTACAGGGTGAACGTCCAATGTCATCTCAGAACAAGAGCATCGGTCAGTTCAATTTGACAGGCGTCGCACCGGCACGCCGCGGTGTTCCTCAGATAGAAGTAACATTCGATATTGATGCCAACGGTATTCTTAAGGTATCAGCCAAGGATAAGGCAACCGGCAAAGAGCAAGCTATCCGTATCGAAGCATCTTCAGGTTTGAGCAAAGATGAGATCGACCGCATGAAAGCTGAAGCAGACAGTAATGCAGAAAATGATAAGAAAGAGCGTGAGAAGGTGGACAAGATGAATCAGGCCGACTCAATGATCTTCCAGACTGAGAATCAGTTGAAGGAAATCGGTGATAAGGTCCCTGCAGACAAGAAACCGGCTATCGAGCAAGCTCTCCAGTCACTGAAAGATGCCCACAAGAGTGGTGACGTAACCGCAATCGACAATGCCATCAACGCTCTCAATGCAGCATGGCAGACAGCAAGTGCACAGATGTATCAAGGAGGTGATGCCGGTGCTCAGGGTGCTCAAGGTGCAGGAGCTCAAGGAGCAGGTTCAGATCAGCAACAGAGTCAACAGACTCAGACAAAATCTGACAAAGAAGACATCCAAGATGCAGATTTCGAGGAAGTCAAGTAAGCTCCGATAAGTAAACAATAACGATACATAAGAAAATAGGGTGTAGCTCAAGTAGTTAAACCCTATTTTCGTTTTGAATATAGCCCTCCTGATCATACCCTTTATGTTCAGAATTAATAGAATCGACAAGACTTTGAATTCGTTTATCAGTAACTGGCATGTGGAAGTATTTAGAATACTGTACATCATAACGAGATTGACTGCCTAGTGGTAGGCGTCGGTTGATATCTTCAGGGATAAAAAACTCTGAACGAGTGGGCCCCAAGTGGGAGTAGAATTCTGTGAGGAAGATATGAATACCAGCCAAGTCGAAGTCACCGAAATGGACGTAACGATTGGGGATGCCTTCCAACCACCTCACCAGATCACCATTTTGAGGGTAACGGGAGACAAACAATACTTTTGGATATTGTTCAAAAAGATACTTCTGTCGCGCAATCTGTCGAAAGTTCTCACCATTCTCTACACCTACAACCACTACATCCGCAGGAACCTGGAATGTATGGTAGTCGTAAATGAAAGTGAAAGTCCCCTCCACGGGATATATCGTAAACGGATTTCCATTGACCGTAGCAGGGATGTCGACGAAACTGTTGACAAGGAACCCTGTCATCGTACGATGATGTATAAACTTACTATCACCCGTAATTAACACCAGTTCAGAACGATGAACCTCGGTTTCTCTCCCACCCAATAATTCCTTAGCAGCATCAATGTCACGAATATCATATTTCGTGGCAACATACTGCTTAAACGCATCAATATCAGTGGCCCGGTAACTGAGCTGACGACCATGACTCACTTTCTGCAAGATATTATCCATCAACATCTGGTCAATCCAGTCACCTTTCAAAGAAGTGGATGCTACACTTCCGCCCTGAGCCAAATACTGGAACCTGTCTATCAATTTTAACGTCTTCTTCATCTTATGGTCAGCAGTGATTTCACGATAGTGTTACTCTTGGCATCCTTGTTCAAGGAGTAGGTATAGCGATAAGCTTCCGCCGTATAGGTAGTTGGTGAGGAGTTGATGAGATAGATGTTTCGTTTGTTGGCGAAATCCAGGATACCCTTCACATTGTTTGGATGAAGTTTACCAATCTCGTCCATCAAACAGTGGAGGCGGAAGTCGCCAAACTTACGGCTCACCTTCCGTTTGAACACGTTGATAAGCATGATATTGACCATCGCCTTAACCAAGATGTCCGTGCCATCTGATCCCACATTAGAGAGTTTCTCCACCCAGCCCGTATCGTTATCGTTCTCCCGCACCTTAAATTCGAGTTTAAACGTATCGGTCAAGGTGATGAAGTCACGTTTCTGTTCAAGTTCCAGATGATCCATCAAGTTCATCAATAAGTCAACAGCCCGTTGATTGGCCCTCAGCAACGTTTCTTGATCACAGAACAGATTAACCTCACCCATATTCATATTCGCCTCATCTACAAACCTGGCAATGGTGAGCAATAGTTGCATCAACCGGTCGTTACTCTCCACACTGCGCAGTTCGATATCCTTGATAACACCGGCAAAATTATTCTCCTTGAAATCCTTATTGATCTCACTGATAGTAGCTTCAATCACACCCTTGTGAGACATCAGGTCGTTGACCTCACGGGAAATGCGACGAATAATATCCACATAAATATTATTAGTACGTTGACGGTATTCCTCTATCTTCCGATTACTCAGAAACTCACCCAAATCGACCGCAAACTCAATATAATCTGCATCCACATTAAATTCTGTACGGAAATGGAACGTATTCTGCTGAGAGAAGTTCTTTTTGAACGTAATAACCGCCTGCTTGAAATTCTCCATCAGTCGAAGTTTTGAACCGATATTGTCGCGCAAATCATTCAATATATCAGCTAGCTCCTTAACCGTTTCCTGTTTATCAACCTCATAAATGCTGAACAGACAGGCATCACTGCCAACGAAATTCTCGACATCGGTAATAGAACGACGGATACCGTCAATACGCAAATTCAGCCGTTGTAGTTCGTTACGCAACAGATTAATCACTGAGGTATATTTATTCCTGCGCACTTGATACTTATCCTCCAAATCAGCAATTTTCTGCTGTACGAGTTTCCGTTGGTCACGAATCTCCTGTTCGTGATCAAAGAGTTCTTCCTTATCGTTCTGCCAAGCAATAAACTCACGAAGATGGTCATTGATGAAACGAAGTTGCTGTGATACATTATCCAGACTCTGTCGGAACGATGCCAGCTGACTCACATCCACACCTAACCCCTTCAATTCAGCATCCATCTGCTCATGAAGAACTCGAATCTGACGATCGTGCTCTCCCTGTTGGTTCTTGAAATCCAAATCAAGTGCTGATATCTGCCGACGAGTCTCCTCTTCCACCTCTTTACGTTGAATAGCGAAAGACTTCTTCAACTTGTCGAGTTCACGAGATTCTTGTGATTGCAGATCGGTCTTATCGCGGAGAAATTGTTGAAGCGTCTGCTCTGCCTTTGACAATTGCTCCTGCTTATCCTCCAATTCTTTCTTACGCCATGCAGACAACCGGTCCGACGTTTCATCAAGGAGTTTCTGATTACTGCTGATCTTCATTGGAATAATCCGGAGTTCCGTCTCAGCATCCGTACGCAGCTGACGAAGTTCCCTGATCTGTTTATTAGGTTTACCCTCCAGGCGTTGGATATCCTCCTCCAACTGTTTCTTGTGAGCGACGATATCAGCATGAAGCAACTCTATCTTCTTATCTATTGCAGTCTTATCCCGTTGGATATTCTCAGGAGTACGAACCTCTTTATCTATATTATCGAGATTCAGTTGAACGCCGAAGATCGTATCATCAGACTTAAAAATCTTTGGTGAAAGTCCTGTATTGTAAAGTACTGCATCTTCATCAAGCACCTTACCGAAAGTACGCTCCCATCCCTGCACATTACCCGACAACCACTCGATGAGCGAACCCTTCTGTTGGTCGAGCAACAGCTGGAGTTTTGTAGTATCCTCAGTAAATTTGTCAATCTGCTGTTTAACCCCACTTGCATAGAGCTTATTGTCAGCCTCCAACTTACTGCGTTCTAATTTCGTTTGTGCTATAATACGATCAATCTGCTGTTGCTTTTGCTGTATCTTCAGTTTGAGTTCACCTTCATCTTTCTGCGCCAAGTCTATCTTCCGTTGATATTCATCCATCTGCTGTTGGAAAGGATTCATCTGCTGGAGCTTCAACTGCGACAGTTGCAACTGCTGCTTATCCTCCTTGGCTATATTCTCCTTTTCCAGAAGACCTGAACGTCGTCCATCATAGTACGATTGTTTCTCCTCACGAGCCTTGGTGCACTCAGTCTGCAGTTCACCAATGCGCTGATACTGTTGTCCGGTCAGCATATTCTTCTTTGCTTCAGTCTGATTCTGAAGAGCAGAGAGTTTCTGATTTTCCTGTGATTTAAGTGCATCATATTTATCCTTCACCGAACGGTTTCGGTCGGTCAACGTATCAATCTGCTGTTGAAGAGAATGCTGGCGGGTAAGCAATACCTCCTTCTCCGCCATCCGCTGACAGATGTTCTCAATACCTATCTCCTCGTAATGTTGCTGTTTCTTCTTGATGGTATCGAGTTTTGCTTTCAGTTTTGCTTCATCACCAATCAACTTGTCGCGCTCGGCTTTGTACTTTCCGTCCTCCTCTTGCATCAGTCGATTCTGACGGTTCAGCTCATCCTGTTTATCAGCATTCTGTTGCTGTAACTCAGGTAATAGTTCCTTATCACGGTCAAGTGCGAAGCAAAGTTCTCCATAAAGTTCCTCCACCATCTTTCGAGTACCCTCATAGAGCGTATACTTGGAAATCACATGATCCGCATCTGACTGTACCTTCACATGACCGTTTTTCTCTCTCTTATACCATTTCCAGATATCCTCATACTGCTGGCGGAAGTCCTTCACCTGGTCACGATAGAAGTCAAGGTTGATTCCACCGTCACTGAAGTCCATGGAATCGATAATGATATCCTTGATAACACGACTCTCAAGACTCTGGTTGAGGAAGATATTTTGAATAGTACGTGGCACATTCTGATATTTGCTGCTCTCCATAAGGGAGAAACGACGCAAATCCTGAGGCACATTCTGACGGTTGCCATAGATGATATCCAAATAAGTGGAGTAATTCCGGATGATATTACTGGAATAACGGTTACCTATCTGTTGGTGAATCTTCGTCCACTCATAGTATACATTCCCCACATCATCGAGAAAGAAGTGGCGCTGATACCCACAATCTACAAAACGGAAGGCCGTACGTCCCTGATTTTTGAAAGCCACAACGAAAAACTTACCATTCTCACGAACCACCTCATAGATGATATAACTGTCGGGCGACGGCAGATAAAAATCATCGAAACCCTTCTGTTCCCGTTGGATGCCCAGTTTCGACTTGTCGGCATTATAGAAGAAAAGGATAGCGCGCAGAAGCGTACTTTTCCCGACCCCCTGAGTACCAATAAAATGAACATTACCATCGAGGCTGGCCTCAGCATAACGGATGTGGGCACTATTGATAAATACAACTTTACTCAGGTATCTCATCTTTCACCTCCTCGTCTATATTCAGACATTCTATGATATTTGTGATATATCGAAAAGCCATAGTAACCTGATACTTCCCATCTACCTCGTTGACAACCTCTGCGAAACCTTGGGAGGCAAGTACATTGGCTAAAGCTTCAATCTTGTCGCGTATGGACTGCTTGTCCTCGAAGATATGCTCCAACTTGTCACGGAGTTCCACATCACTCGCCACACGTACCTCAATCTGAGCCGGTGTAAACTGAGTGCCGGCCTCGAAAGTGGTATCGTAGTTGGTCAGGAAGTCGAGGTAATCTATCCATGGAGTGAGCGACTTGAGTTTGTTTTCAGTCGTCACCTTCTGTTCCTTACGCGAGAAATAGTAATAACCATCCCCACTGGAGAGCTGGAAATCGATTAGTTCAAAGTATTTTTCATAATCACTTTGGTATTCTTCAATATCATTATATATTGCCCGCGTATCTGGGTTGATACTATTGCTCGAGATAAACTGACCTCGAGAAAGGCGTTGGAAAACTTCATTGGTATATTTCATTGCGGTAATATAATGGGGTATTCGATATTTTGTAGGGTGCATGTTTCATCGGTAAAACGGATTTCGTCAGGATACTGGGAAGCAAGTTGCAGGAAAAGCACCAGTCGTTCCTCACGGGTGGTATCAATCTTGAAATCAAACATACGGATATAGTTAAAAAGGTCGTTGCTCTGTGCCTTGAATGCATTGAAAATCTCCTGATGGTTGAATACACGCATCGTCTCACTACCGGTTTCAAGATATTCCTGATCAATCTTACCCGAGAGACGCTGCCGGATGAGCGTCTTCTTGGATAGTTGACGGCGCACATCACCGAGAATGGCCAAGGCGGCATCGTCATTACGAAGGAAATCGATGGACACCTTGGTGGAAAAACGCAATATCGGCTCCATCCATACGGGATTCAGATGACCGAGGACGGCCTTCACATTGGTATTCTCCTCCAACATAAACTGATTCTTGAGATACTTTAACTGACGAACTTTCTTCACCAGCCGGCTTTGATATTCGATGCGATTGAGGTAATCAATAATCTGCTTTTGGATATCAATCAGACCATGCGACGACTCACGCAATCCTGAACGTACCTCATTGATGGTCTGTCGGAGCAGCACATCCATCGCACTGCTGAAAAAGATGGTTTGTTCATCCATGATCTTCTCAGTCTGGCGGATAAGTTCGGCGATATCCTTACATTTCTTATCAAAGTCTATCAGACGAAGTTTCTTCAGTTTAAAGTTAGGTTCCTGTTTGTAGGTATCCTCCACATTGCGTTTCAAGTCGATGATATTTCGACGCGTCATCTGGTCAATACTATGGAAAGTATGACGAATCTCGCGCATGAACAGGCTTCTTTGTTTATCTGTATCAGCGGCCAGATAGGAGTCTATATTCAGTTTCAGCTTACCGACATATTGTTGGACAGAAGCGACATTAATATCTTCATTGACCTCCAGTACATTCTCGAAAAAGTGTAGATAATTGTCATCGAGTTCGAGTGTGTCATCGGTCTGGATAATCACGCCATGAGAAATCAGATAGCGGAGTTTATTCTCATCATCGTCCAATGTCTCTAGTGCGTCATCATATTTAATGGCAACGGTCTTTCGTTTGTTGAACATGTCGATCAACAACTTATCTCCATTCTGGAGACCGCGAATCAGTTCCTTAATGGTTTTAAAAGCTGGCATTAGTTATCTCTAATAAGATCATCGAATTGGTATAGGCGAATTAGCATAATGGATTGATAGTCGCGATGCATACTCGCTTCTATTAGGCCTTTATTTATGTATAGTTGAGCCATATCTCCTTTTTTAATGCAAAGATAATCATTATTTTACAAAAATGCAATTTACATAATCACTTTACATGATATTTTTGTATTTAGGCACTCAAGCCTACCTAAGATATTATGATAAAGGAACGATTATCTACTCTTCAGCTTCGTATGGAATCCGTCTTTGAAGCCAAAGACAACAAGGAAGGCTACAACCATACTTGACATCAGATTGTGCGTCATCGATTCCAACAATCTCTCCGTCGTTATCCACGCCATAGAATAAACTACCACCTTCGGTATTGGCAAAAGCCGACACCGATTTGAGCAACGATTTCATTTTCTTTCGTTCGAGCCTTTCCTTAAAGTCATAAGCCGAGCATTCTGCTATTAATATGTTGCCTTGTATCTGCATGCCTTTATATTTTAGTCAGTATGTTATTCATCCTATTCCAACCACAAAGGTACGAATAATTTGGCGAATAGTGTTAAAATGTAAATCAGATTTATTGCTTTTTTGTCTTTTATCTCGTTTGAAGGAAAATATGTAAATTCAAACGCATTTGCAAAGATAAGAGAATAAAAATATACAGTCAAAACGTATTTTATAAAATAAATGATTTTTTTGAAATAAATTACGTATAAAAACGTTGAAAAATACTGAGTTTATTATTTTTTAATAAGTTTAATAAGTTCATCTGCGATACTTTTTATTTCATCCGCTGGTGGTATTGGCCGATAAGAGAGCTGAGTTAGTTCTGACTCATATATAGACTTCAATTGCGTCCACATGCTATCAAATGATGTCAACAGTGGTGACAACTTAACATCTGCGTCTTTCCAACCATCGGGCACAATAAGCGTAGCTTTGTCGTGTTGCACCAAAGCATTAAAATCATTGGTAAAATCTGTTTCTACATATTTTCTGCAATCAGCGTTCTGCATGAGATAATATAGGTCATAGAAATGACGTATTTTCTGCTGTAAACCCAAAACAGCATCGTCGGCAAAGGAAAAACGCAGAAGAGAAACCATCTTTTCACATAATGTCTTTCGTTTGTCAAGTACATCCATCTCGAACGGCTGCATCCCGAATTGTTCTATCAGGTTGAAATAACCGTTAGCTTCCATATATTCAGTGATGAAGCTCCTAATAGTCGCTCGTTCAAATGGATAAGGATTGCCAAAAGCGGTTACCTCAAGAATGATGAAGTTCCTGAGGAAGTCAGAGGTGGACGCAGCCTGCTGCAAAGACTGATATTCATGGAAGGTCTTGCGATAATAAATGCCCTTCTTCGTATCTTGAGTATTTATCTCCTGTAAGCCAACCGTTACCGTTTTGTTTATTCGCCTAATGAACTTCTGCACCTGACCTTGGCTCATGTCAGAGGTTATAACCGCAATGTCAACGTCTGAAGAGAAACGATTGATGATACGATAAGCCTTGGAAAGCGATGTTCCCCCTTTAAATATTACTTTATGAGTGAATTCGGACACTTCTGCTATTTGCCCGAGCATGCAGGTTATCCAATAGTCCTTCTCCACAAAGGCTCTAGATATACCCATATACTGTGATGTCGCCGTAATAGCGTCGGAAAAATATTCTCTGTTCAGATGTAAGTTCATTGTAGATTCCATTTGCTTGTTGTGGGAAGAATTTCCTCAGAAATGCCTAGTTTGTATATTGTAAGTGGATGCTGGAGTGAGAAAAGACGGTCAGTTTTAACTTCCGGCCTAACCTTCTCTATGATAGCACCAGTTAGCGCTCGCGTCATTGGGTTATAGTTTTCTACAAGCATCATCATCTTGTCAATATTATCCTTTGTAAACTTTGTAAATAGATACAGCAAACTTCTCACGCTGCTGTTGATATCAGAATCAGGAATATCCTTGATGTATCTGATTGCATCCAATATCTGTAGATAACGATAATTCTCCTCTGTTATGGTGTTCGGCTGGGTGACGAATTTGATGTCATAGAAACCACGACGCGTGTTCTTTTTCCGTTTGTTCACTCCAATCTGAATTACATTTGGCACTTGCGTAGTCAATCCAAGTCCGTTAAACACACTATAGCCGGTGAGATAACCGATTCGCACATCATCCTTGAAAAGCAAATCTTTCACAACTTCCTCCTCTGATGGTTTCAACGTACCAAACAGACTATTCTTTGGTTTATAGTATCGTCCAGGCGAAAGACGCATAATAAGTCCTTCCGAAACCATTCGGTTCAGCTTCTTTACTACTGCTATACTAGCTTCGTGAGCCATGTTAAGGTCTCTGAACGTGAAAACCACATCAGGCTCAATCGCGTCTATTCTTGATATCAATTCCTTCGACACCATATTTACATATACTTTTACTGCCTACAAAGATATAAAAATGTCTAGTATTTACGCCACTTTACTTGACTTTATTCTATTTTTAGCAAAAATTTAACCCTACTTGCAGCTATATACCATCTAACTCTTTGATTTTCAAGGGCCGATTTTTTAATATTCTCTAAATGTACCACACAAAATTTTCGTCTTCGTTTTAGTGGCGGCGGGTTCAGATTCAACTTCAGATATATGTCTGGTGACATTATAGTAGGACAATATCTTCTCTTCCACCTTCCTGACGTTACCGGGCGGACCTTTGGACTGAAGCTGGTTGTAGAAATAAAGAGCCTTGCGGTTCACCTCGGTGCCTTCCATGTAGAATAGAGGAGGTGTTGTTTCTTCCCGTCCGCACCGACCGTTGTCCTTGTTTGCATCTTGATATACATCAGTGCGAAAATATACAGTCAAAACTGTATTTTATAAAAAAAAATGATTTTTTTGAAATAAATTGCGTATAAAAACGTTGAAAAATATATAAATAGCTCGGAAGTCATCTTGTCCGAAAGGAAGAGAACCACAATCTGAAGCGGAGTGCTATGCCTTAAATAATGAACTCATTTAATATGATAAAACATCGATTAGCATTGATCTTGGTATTAATCTTACCCTCTTTTATACCCGGTATAATGGATGTTTCTGCAGAGAACAGAGACTCCATACAAATCATGGGGCAGGTTACTGACGCTTTTACCCATATTGGGGTCGACAGCGCAAAAATCGTGGTAACAAGTAAGGATGGCCATTTCCGTAAGACAGTGATGACCGAAGATCTTTATGCAGAGCAACGTCAGATCTCCCTTATCGTGAATGGGTATATCGAGTCTTCCATTCCTTCTAAGATTGTTTACAGGATGAAGGTTCCCGATCCAGGCCCATATATCGTTTCAATCAATATTCCCGGATATGATAAGCAAGAAGTTGAGATAAACATTCCTGCCCGACGATATGGCAGACGAACAAAGGAATGGGAAGCCAAGGAGATTTTGTTACATCAAATCAGAAGCAAATTGCTTCCTGAGATCACCGTCACCGCCACCAAGATTATGATGGTTCATCGTGGGGATACAGTGGTTTACAATGCAGACTACTTCCAGTTGGCACAAGGATCGATGCTCGACAAACTCATATCCATGATGCCGGGACTTGAAATCAAAAGTGGCGGTGTGATATACTATAACAACAAGAGACTTGACAATCTGCTGGTGAATGGTAAGGACTTTTTCAAAGGCGATCCTACGATTGCTTTGCAAAACCTCCCTGCCTATATCGTCAAAGAAGTAAAGGTTTACGAGAAAGAGGACGATGACGCGTTTCTTAAAAAACATTATCGGAAAAAGGATCAGCCTAACACCCTTGATGTCGTACTCAAGAAAGAGTACTCCCACGGTTGGATTGCGAATATCGAAATAGCAGGAGGACCTGCGCTCGGTACAAATGTAGGCAAAAAAGATAGTAAGTATCATGAACGCATCTTCGGACTGCACTATGGTGACCGTTCGCGACTGGGTATCATCGGCAACTTCAACAATATCAACGATGCTCAGGTGGCAAACGGTGATGGTCGTTGGGATGATGACTTGAACTGGAATCAGCCCGACGGCGTGACGAAGTTGGCACTCGGCGCACTCACCTACAGCATGAAGGCAAAGAAGACCGACCTAAACTATCAGCTTGACCTTAAGGCAACCCGTGAGATGACAAACACAGAGACGAAGACATCTACAACCACGTTCCTCAACACAAATGATACGTACAAACGCGCTTCTGATGAAATGGAAGATAAGAAAACTCATCTCCATTGGACAAATCGACTATCGTGGAAGAGGAAAAAGGCCATCCTTGAGGTAACTGCCAATACAGATTATGACCACTCCACACGCAACTCTCATTCCCTTTCTGCACAATTCTCTCAAAATCCCAACGACAGTTATCGCTGCGCTTCACTCGACTCCATCTATGTAGCCCCAGGTAGCAGCAGACTTTTATCCATTCTCACAAACCGGCTGGAACAAAGCAGTCTGACCAGGCAACACAACTTCCAAGAAAAGGTGTATACCTATATATCCTTCCTTTCGCCTTTACTTGGCAATAATGTACTGATCATCTTCACTCCTACCTACAGCAATCAGTATTCCGACCTTTATCAGCATGATGATTTGCAGTATCAGTCAGAGGGTAAACGTGATTACAGAAACCGGTATTTCGATATCTCTCAGACCTGCGCCTCTATATATGGGAAACTTTCATACAATCTTGATAATATGATGAATGCGGCCACAGCGTCTTGGTTATCGGCAGGATTTTCGTATCAATACGATGGGAAACGAAACAAAGGCAATACCGGCATCTATAATCTGCACACACTCGACAAGTCATCTGACATTGCTCTTGGAGATTTACCATCGGTTGACAACTGGCGTACAATCTGCCTTGATACGGACAATAGCCGGCAGACCGTTCAAGAGACAAACGACCACCAGTTTCTTTTAAATCTAGAACTTGGTAAGTCTGAGAGGAAATATGGACAATTAAGCATCTACCCAACTGTGAATTATCGTATACACAGTTATACAGACAGCCGCACAACAGAGAAAGCAGAGCGCAGGTACACGAGTTTCGATCCCAGCATAGGATACTCTTTGAATCTTACTGTCGGTGATTCACGATATATTGCTATCTGGACCGGCTACAAACAGGATCATACCATGCCGGAAATGAGTTATCTCCTTCCGCTTGGTGACAATAGTAATCCTCTCTCCATTTCATTGGGTAATCCGGATCTAAAAGCAGCATGTTTACATCAATCTAATATAGGATTTAGTTACAACAACTGGCCTCACAATTGGGAACTGGGTATTAGTGGCACATATACCCGTATGGAAAATAGTACGGCAATGGGGTATAACTATAATGCGACAACGGGTGTCTACACTTACCGCCCGGAAAATGTAGACGGTAATTGGATGACACAACTCAAGTTAAGTTATTGGCATAAATTCGGGAAGAAAGGAGATTGGTTTGTAAGAACCAACATGTCATGGGATTTTAATAACTCGGTTGACCTGATGAACGAGATGATCTCCGTTGTTCGCAACCACAAAGTGGACGATGTTTTCGATCTCTCCTGGCGCTTTGGTAAATTGGGTACACTCAGCTTTCATATAAATCCTTCTTGGCAGTATGCCACATCTCAACGGCAAGACTACACTACCCGCAGCACATGGGACTTAAACTATGGCCCTACCCTTGGTCTCAATTTGCCCCTTGACATCAGTTTCAGCACAGACATGCGCATCATTCAGCGTCGAGGTTATGATGACCATACCATGAATGACAACAATCTGATCTGGAATGCCAATCTCTCTTGGAGTTTTACAAAGTCTAAAAGTTGTACTCTCTCTTTGGAAGGCTATGACATTCTTCAACAGCTCAGCTCCACTCGTCGCACACTCAACGCTCAAGGTATCACAGAAATCTGGTATAACACTGTCCCCTCCTACCTGATGTTGCATCTGCAATGGAAATTCCACAAGATTCCCATTAAAAAGAAAATGTAATGAGAAATAAAAGAATTCGAAAAAACCACATATCATTGATTTTTAGCAGTTAGAAAAGGTATTTATGTCAATTTATCAGCAGTCAAGAACTCCTAAAATGTTATTTTATCAGCAGTGAGATGTGTATTACTATAACACGACACGGAATGACTGTGTTATTTACCTCAGTACCACATCTCGTGAGATGTGTATTACTATAACACGACACGTGCTGAATGCGACTTCGTTCTTTGCGATAGCAATCAGACTTTGGCAGCTTATCTGATATATTACGATAGTCCCAATCCGAAGACATATAATCGAGAAATCAATGGCTGCTTAGCAGGTGCAACATGCACTCATTGCGGAAATCTGTATCTGCTGACATACAACGAATCTAGAGAACCGCGCGGACACAAAATTAAGATCATGCCTGTTTGGGAATGGCTGCTTAATGAAGAATAAAATAAATTTACATGTTGGCAAAAACGGGAGAAGTATACAATGCGCAAAGCTGTCCACCTGACAATGGTAACCACTTACAGTGTAACTCATAATGCCTATTGGAACAAAGTACAGAAGGAAGTAACAACTGAGAAATTGTAAAGAGAAAATTCAAAAGGATTTTAAAAAAATATACAGTCAGAACGTATTTTATAGAATATAATTATTATTTTTGCAATTTGATACAGATAAAAACATTGACAAAGATATAAAATCGACTGAAAGTCGTCTTATCCGAAAGGAAGAGAACCGCTAATAAGATGAAGGAACAGAATATACAAAAACTGCTTGCTAACGGCGAGCGTGCAACTCTGGAATGTAAGAAAGCACAAACCTGTGTTCCGAATTCCCGATGGGAAACATATTCAGCTTTCGCCATGAATACTTATCTGATGCTCAATGGTATATTAAAGGTTGAAAAGTATGATGACCGTTTTGTGCTCACGAATCCCGGTTTGCTGAAACTCCGTGTCGAGCAGATTTATGCCGAAGGAGAGTCTATAGCCCGTAACCAACGTATGCAAGCCATGCTGCGCATGATAGGTTATGGAGAAAACCTTGGTTCTGGATTCCCTCTCATCCTCAGTGCTTGGAACGAAAAGCATTGGCTAAAACCAGAACTTGTTGAGCAACCTGAGTTGATGCAAGTGAAGCTGATTCTTCATATCGAAGATATTGCAAATAGCCGAAAGAATGACCCAAAGGAGGTGACTGATCGTCAACGAGATCTATTAATGGAGATTTCGGAGGATAATACATTGACAAGAGAGCAATTGTCCCAAAAACTGGGTGTATCCGAAAGTACGATAAAACAAAAACTAAACTTATTGAAAGATAAGGGATATATTGAGCGCAAGGTTGGAAAAACCTATGGTAAATGGATTATTAAAATAGGATACTGACATGCTTGCTGTTCAGAATTGGTTCATCTAACTTTACAACCAAAAACATATAAATTATAGACAATGGCAGATATTAATAGATTAAAAGTTGTGTTTGTAGAAAAGAAACTTACTAGCAAATTGCTTTCCGAGCAATTACACAAAGTTCCAGCAACAGTATCAAAGTGGTGTACAAACAGTGTACAACCTTCACTAGAGACGTTGGTGAAAATTGTAGATATCAAGGAACGTTTTGTTTCTTCACAAGTTAAATGAGATAGAAGTCCATCAGAAATGAATGCTTACCATAATATATTAATTGGATTAGTTGACGCAGATTTGCTGAATGGAGGAACTCGTCATCCTAATCTTGTGCTGTTGAAGTTGGCAGGATTCTTAAACGACAATAATATTCCATTTCATCTTATTATTGATAAAGAAGCAGATATTTCTAAATATAATATAATATATATGTCAAAAGTTTTCTCCTTTACACCAGATCCACCTTTCTTTCAAAAAGCAAAAGGAACAAAGTTTGAGCGAAAGTTTAGAGTCGGTGGAACTGGCGAATATGCGATAAAAAAGGATGTAAAGGATTTTAAGTCAATTCGAGACCATGATATGAACCAATTAGATAATGATGAGTTTCTGAGAAAATATCCTAATCGAAGGGGAGGCAATAAAGTGTTTGGTATTGACATGCGAAGGCAGATGCCTTTTTATCATCTCTATGATGAATACGTTCGTTTAAAAATTTCGGAAGGACGAAAACCTTCCTATTTTAACGACTATCTCTATTATTCAATCGGTTTCTTGACTCGTGGCTGTATACGTCATTGTCCTTTTTGTATTAACAAATTGGAAAATGAAGTTTTCCACTATTCAGAGTTGGAATGGTTCTTGGATCAAGAGCGAAATGAGAAAGGAAGCTTGGTTCGTCCATACATATATCTTTGGGATGACAATTTCTTGGCTGCTCCAAAAGAAATATGGAAACCAATACTACAAAATCTTGTTGATTCTAACCGTCCGTTTCAGTTCCGTCAAGGTTTAGATGAACGAATATTGGCCGAAAGTGAAGATGGTGAGGAAATTGCTCAGATGTTGTCAAAATGCAAATATCATGGTGATTTTATCTTTGCGTTTGATAACTGGCGAGACAGAGATAAGATTATTAAGGCTCTCAAAATATGGAAACGGTACAACCCAAAGAAAGGAACTAAGTTCTATCTATTTTGTGGTTACACGTTAAAGGCAGGTGAGGATGAGAAATTGTATAATGACATAAAAATTCTTTTCGAGCGTATTCATATTTTGATGCTATATGGATGTTTCGGATATGTGATGCGACACGCAGATTATGAAAATCATGAACTTTCGAATATCTATGTTCAAATAGCTCGTTGGTGTAACCAACCTCAATTTTATCGCTATATGTCATTTTGGGAATACTGTTATCGCAATCAATCGTTTTGGGAACAGAAAACAAAGAAGTTGGATGTTCCGAATCAGATAGAGTTTGAAGAATTTGAAAAACGGTTAAGTACAGGATATTATACAAAAAATAATCTAAGACTTTGCAAAACTATACAAACATTGGTGGATTTCATGAACAGATTTCCAGAACATCGTGATGAAATGCTGGAAATGTTCAATTATAAATTGAAGGAATTAGTAAACCCGAATCTTTGGAATAAATATGATTGTTGATCACACAAATAAGGACTTATCTCAGTTGGAATACCTTATAACGAAGAACGATGGTACTCCGTTACAAGGAGAGATTGATATGTACAGGCGAATTGTTCATGATTGTGATAAGGGTTCTTCTGTGTGGCATTTCTGGCATGACATCAATCTGCATATTCCTGCAGGAAGAGCAGCAGAGATACAGATTGATTTCTTACTTATTTCAGAACTTGGCGCAATTGTTGTTGAAGTTAAGGGAGGCGCAATTCAAATAGAGGCTGGCAAATATTTTTACCAGAATAGAGGAATGCTTACTCCAATGGAGCGTTCGCCATTTAAGCAAGCAGAAGATTATCAATGGGCGGTAATAAACAACAAGATAATTAATGGAGAGGAAGTTTTTGTTGACTATGTCTGTGCGTTTCCACATGCATCTCTTGAACATACAAGCAACAATAAAATACAAGACCTTTCTTTCAAAATGTGGAATAAATTCAATCATGATTCTGAAGAATCATTTGCTGATTTCTGCATTGATGTTTTAAATGAAGATAAAAGAAGAAGGCATTGGCCTAATGCAAACTTGTCAATCGAAGTCTTAAATTCGGTTATTAACAGTTTTGCTCCGACATACAAAGACTCAGGGAGATACAGTCAGTCATCATTGAAAGACATTTTGAATTGGCTGAACATCTCAAATATGGATGCTTTGGAAAGTCTTCAAAGGAATCATCGCATTGTTATTGAAGGAGGACCAGGTACAGGTAAAACAACTATCGCCAAAGCTTTTATTAAGAAGAACAAAGGTTTGAATGGTCTGTACTTATGCTGGACGAAATTACTTGCTGCACAGGTTAAATATATTATGCAGTTAGAAGGACTTTGCAATTGTGATGTGGAGAGTTATACTTCTTATTTGCATCGCATTTCCAAGGGAAATATTTCGATAAACGAATTGTGCTTGATTACAGGATTACAAGAACTTGAATCCACTATCGAAAAATACTTAGATGGACAATCATATGATTATGTAATAATAGATGAAGCTCAGGATGTTGCAGATAAAGGGCTCATGGTCATTCTTCGGGAATTGACATCATTACAGCATACTGGGTTGCAAACAGGTCGTTTCTTAGTTCTGTATGACATTGAACAAGGCTATAACAATGGAACACGTAATTTGGAGTTTGCTATAGATGAGATTGCCAGAACATCAGCTCATTTTAAAATCAATGGCAACAAACGTGTGCCGACAAACATAGAGATTGTAAGATATGCAAATGAATTGTTAGATTTGAAAACGGAAGAAGTTTCCGCTTTCTGGAATAAAATAAATAATGATGAGTGTGCTTGTAAAATTCATATTGCTGATGATACTAAGACTCTTACAAGAGTGTTAAAACAAAAAAGAAAAGAAATAGCTTCTTGTGGCTTGTCTTTACGAAATTTATCTATCCTTGTTCATTCCGATTTATTAAATTCTATACAAGGGGAACAAGACTCCGTTTATGATAAATTGTCTTATTCTGACTCTATAATAGAATTATCAACTGAAAATATATGTACTCTTCCTGAGCGTTCAATAGGCCTTTCTTCAATCCTCAAATATAAAGGATTAGAAAATGAGAATATCATTTTAGTAATTCCTCTTAAACCTCAAAGAAGTTCTTTTGAAAACTTCCTGTTTGAGATTTATGTTGGCATGACACGTGCTATTATGAATCTCGATATATTTATCCTTAACATATAAAATACTATGATAGATCAACGTTTCATTAATCAATACGGTATAGACAATCCAGATATGAATCTGATTATCAACATTATGTGTCATCCTCAAAAAGAAGATGCACGTCGATTCTTGTGTATGATTAATGATATCATGGAATATTACATGAATCGGAATGACGAAGATGTGTGCTATCCGTTGTTATATATTCCCGCATCTGAACCATGGGCGCAGGAGGTTTGTATAGAATTTATCACACTAAAATTGTCTCTATTATATAACAATCTTATAAAGGAAAAGTTGAAAATAGAGATTGGTGTAAGGCATTTTATATTGATCCCAGAACATTGCACGCCAAAGAAAATCAGAAAACTTCGTGACACTTTTAAATACTCGAGGCACGTTTACAATCAAATAAAAGACAGGTATATACCAGATGAGAGTCAACGTAAGAATCTCATTATCTGTAAATCTTTTGATATTTCAACTCCAGAGAATTCATATCTGAGCAACTTCTGTGGTAACGAAAAGACTGTCTGCAACAGATTATATGCACTTACACAGGTAGACATTGACGTAGACAAATTGGACAAACCGATAAAGAAGGATAAAGGGAATAGTTGTAAGATTGAAAATCTATTTGTATTCTTGTCCAGAAACACGGATGGACGGCTTTCTGATGGCTTTTATTATCAAAAACCAAGAGTTGAGAGACTTAACAAATTCGGAGCTGGAATACGAAACGTCTTTTATTTCTACTTCTCAACGAAGCCTTTTAAACTACAGAGACTATTAAGTTGGAAACTTAAGAATGCTGCCGACATCTTGCATGAAGATATAAAAGATATGAGAGACTTCATCTCTCTGTCGGCTGAAGAATCTGATTACATCTTCGGAAAAACACACAAGCAGACTAATCTTATAATCGAATCAAATGAACTTGATGATTTTAAGAGTCTTGCAGATGATGCGCTGGAAGCTTGTGAATATAATATTCAAGCTAGAAATAATTTAGCCATTTGTTATGATAAACAGTCTCAAGAATTGTTCAAGGTTGAACTTGGTAATACTATTGACGATATTGATGCACAATATTTTAATATTTTCCTAAAGAACATTCAAGATACATGGGAAAATAATATATTTCCTTCCGTTATATCTTTTATGAATGATCAAACAAAAGCCAGTCTCATTCTTGATTATTTCATGCCAAATAAATATAAGCAGCATATTGTCTCTCTATTTGAAACATATGGCATTTATGTAACTGTTTCTGCCTTTAACTCATTAAAATATAAATGCGTTGATAGTAAATATCTATCAAATAACACTTCAAATAAAATAATAGTTTTGTCATATCAGGGACACTATATTGGCAGACCTTACAGTCATTACCCAAATTCCTTTGATCCAATATATCTTAGCGAAGGACAAGAGCTCTTAAATGTACTTAACTGCTTTGTTTTTGACCCATATTATACAGTCCATAAATATGAATATCTTAAGACTTTAAGAAATGTATTGTCTTCGGATTATAGGAAAAATTATGTGAAATGTACCATTGATCTACCAAATCTGCCAAAGAGAAAAATTGAAGATAGTAGCGACAGAAGTACATCACGTTCTGGTAGTTACAGTTCAAGTCAAAGTTATCAGAGGTATAGAGCATCTGCTAGTGGAGGGATAACAATAAAACTAATTGAATCAGACTATGTCATCTGCAAAGAGAACAAACAATTTAGTCATGCACAGATAATTCCCGTCTCGGAACTTAACTTGCAAATGCAAGAAAGTGAGCAAGACTTTTTAATATTTCCGATGCAAAAACTTCAGGATAAGTTAGAAATTATCCTTGAAGAATCAGAGAATGATATCAAGAAAGATGAGTTATACATTCGTAAGGATTCTCAATATGCTCTCTCGGAAGAAGATATTGAATCAGAAAGTGAACTTTGGGAAATATTGCTAAGAAGAAGGGTTGAGCAAAGGGGGGCTTCAATAGTTTATACCGAACTCATGAAGAAGATTTCTTATTCTGAGCGAATCAAAATGCAGTCTTTTGAACGGTGGTACATACCTAATAATGATATGATACTGCCGCGAAGTCGTAAGATGCAGAATATTCTCTTTGAATATCTGTCAATCGCAAAACCATACGATAATATTATCAGGAGGAAAAAAGCTCAAAAAGGCACAATGACAGAACAAAAGAACTCGATGTTAAGAGCGTTCTTGTGCAACAACCTTTTCTCTGAAGATTATAAGCAATCATTTGATAGTTTTGGCGATGGTATAAAGGATATATTGGGTATAGACAATCCTGAAGATTTAGGTGCATTGATCGAATTGCTAAAGAAAGAAATTAAATACGTTGAAATAATATCCATATCAGAATATGATAAGAAGTAAACGCGAGTCATTGGAACAGTTCATAAAAGAACAACTTATCGGCCCTGGTGGATGTAAAGGGTTGTACTCTTTAAAACCATGCGCATCAGAAGGTGAGTCCATAGAAGAATTGGGCGAAGTGGTGAATACTACACCTGGTTCTATTTATAGTTCTGCCATATTGTTTCCTCCGAAAAAAGAAACTATAACAGAAGGTGTAATTCAACAAGACACTAATGTTGTAACAGAATCAACAGAAACTCTTGATGAAGATAACGAACAAGAAACAGAGCTTGAAGAGATCGTTGATACATCACAAAATGACGACGAAGATCTAAACTCGTTAAGTAGAAGATTCCCGTCTTCTATGGGTATCTCTTGTTGTTTAGATTCTGATTTTTCTGACAACAATGATTTGCTGATTGTTGTTTCTGGTCGGTATTATACCAAAATAGAACAACATACACAGTTGGAAGTCATTGTTGGCGAACAGGAGGAGTTTGAATCTTTCTTCAAAAAGAATGAGACTACATTTAATGAATGGTTTATTTTGGAAGGTAATAAACTATCTTTGCGTCGCACTATTCCGCAGTTACAACTATCATTGTATAAAGAAAACCTTAGAGCACTCAATATCAAGATAACAGCAGAAATTGCGCAGAATCCAGATGGAAGTGTTGATTCGATATTTGCAGATGTTACTTTTAAAGAGCAATATCGGTACTTTAGTTCTTACAAAGAAAGATTATTCAAGAATATCTCTTCATTGAAGGATTCAGAAACATATTTGACAGCACAAGAAGTTCAAACAACAAGGAAACGAATAGAAGTAATAGAGCGATATGAAACCTTTTTCTCTTACATTGAAGACCTAATTGCAATCTGCGATAGTCGTAACTTTGGCTATTGGGTAGAACATCCTTTTGAGAAAGAATTGGATCTGAGTTCTTTAAAATTCAATATATCAACAGAGGATGGAAAGGTTATTTATTCACCACGAGAGAAAGATAGCCTCAAAAACATCATTTCGGTAAATATCAGCAACACAGAAGAACATACTCTCTCCGTATGGTTGCAGTTAATTAAGACAAAGGATAATAGAACCTATTTGAAGATTCTGTTGAATAACTCATCTACAGAAGTCAATACAGACGGACAGCACTACTATTCTATAGTTTCCGAAATGGTGAACGAAAGATGTTTCTTTGGAATAAAGGTTGATGTTAGCAGTAAATATCTTTGCCAATATAAAGGAATTCAATCTTGTAGTCTTGATGATGAAGAAGCCCATAATCTAAATTTCTTGTATAGGAAAGTTGAAGATTACGGAGTGGGACATCTCTGTTCTGTTGATTGGAACAAAGACTGCAACGGAGTAATACATATTTTCTCTGAATTTATGCCAAGCATTGAGAGTCCAGATGTAGAACCAGCACCAAGAGATAAGTTTTGCGAGATTACAGGACAGGATGGTATTATCTTACCTAAACCATATCTTGAGAATTCACAGTGTCTGCAATTTAAATGGCTATCATTCTTTTCTTCAACATCAGATACAGAGATTTTGAATGGTCTTCTTGAATTTGTTTCATCATACAAGAAGTGGATTGAGGTACAAAGGCTCTTTATCAATGATTTGGAAGACAAAGAAACTGCATTGAAAAATATTTACTCTTGTGAGGATGATTATGAAAGAATGAAGGCAAATGTGGGAGAGTTCTTATCTGACTCATCAAAGATGAAAGCTTTCAGAGTTATGAATGCTGCAATGTTTATGCAGTTATGGCATAATAACAAGGATAATCAAAAGAAGATTCGTGAAGAAGAGCTTGATTTATGTTTTGAGTTCTATCAAAATGTGAAAGATGACATATTTCCAAATATTGCTCATGCTGCATGGCGACCTTTCCAGTTAGCTTTTATCTTGTTAAATCTTGATGGCATCTTCAAAAGCCAGAATGACCCTTTATGGTCAAAAAGAAATGAACAGGTTGATTTGGTTTGGTTTCCAACGGGTGGGGGTAAAACGGAAGCTTATTTGGGCATTATAGCTCTTACAATAATTAATAGACGATTTAACAAAGGTGAAGCAGGATATGGTGTTGCAGCCATAATGAGATATACGCTTAGATTGTTAACAACACAACAATTTCAACGAGCTTTGCGACTAATTTTAGCTCTAGAACAGATTCGTCTTTGGAAACTTGATAATTGCAAACTTGGCAAAGAAGAAATTTCAATTGGATTGTTTGTAGGCGATCAGTCGTTGCCTAATTCCTTGGAAGATTTAAAAGATGAGTTACGAAAAAACTGGGAAAATAGAACTGACGCAAGCAACAACAGTAAAATACCATTGGGCACTTGTCCATGGTGTGGTTCCAAGTTAAGGCATGAATCAGGAAGGAACAGTGTGAAATTCTTCTGTGAAAATGTATTTTGTACATTTGATGTTGGTAATGCAGTTATTCCTGTAAGATTATGTGATGAAGACATATACAAGAGTCCTCCAACTTTGTTATTTGGTACAGTTGATAAATTTGCGCAATTAGCCTATAAGATTAACACAGATAGGTCATCTATAAACAAAGATTCCAGACGTTTGTTCGGATGCGGTTTTAACTGGAACAAACTAACACCAGACCTCATTATTCAAGATGAGCTACATTTGCTATTAGGTCCTTTAGGCTCTGCTGTAAGCTTCTACGAATGTGCAATTGACCAGCTTTGCACAAGAAATGAGAACGATTTAACAATCAGACCCAAGATAATATCTTCAACAGCAACAACACGAAACACTTCACTTCAAGTGAGAGCATTGTATGATAGAGGAATAAGTATATTTCCAAAAAACGGAATTGATTATGATGATTCATTCTTTGCTTTCTACAAGCGGAGTAAGATGTTTGGAGATAAAGACTGGTCATTTGTTTCTAAACGCAAATATGTTGGAGTAATGCCGACAGGTAGAACACAAATGACAACACAAATGAGACTTGCAGCTATTTTGTTTGTGCATCGTGCAATATTTGAGAAAGAGAATATTGCAAAATTATATGATAAGGATTATATCAAAGCAGCAGATTACTATTTTACCACCATCTCATACTTCAATAGCTTAAAAGAGATAGGTAAAACTGATGCGCAATTTTATATGGTATTCACAAAATACACTCGTCGACTATTCAAACGAGTAATGCGTAATTCAAATATGTTGGAATGTCTATATACTTACAATGAACGCTTTTCAAAATCAGAATTGACAGGACGGCTATCCGGAAATGAGACTGTAGCTGCTTTGAATAAGGTTCAAGCTGTAACATGGAATCCGGAGCACCGTTTCCCATATCAAGCGAATGATGTTTGGCACCGGCCTGAAAAACCAGATGATTTCATTCTTGCAACAAATATGATTTCTGTTGGACTTGACGTGTCAAGATTCAACACTATTATTATGAACTCTATGCCGAGAAATATTGCCGAATATATTCAGGCAAGTTCACGCGTAGCACGAGACAAAGAAGGACTGGTGTTAACATTACACAACCCATACCGTTCAAGAGACGTTTCTCACTTTGAGAAATTCAGAGAATTCCATGAGAAACTTTACTATTACGTAGAGCCAATATCAATTACACCATTTTCTCATAAATCGGTTGAGAAATATCTTCCGCTCTTCTTGGGCGCATATATAAGGCATTTGTATTCCGCTTTAGCAGACAATCATTCCGCTATCAATATTGACTCTGTTAAATCGGTAGATATCGAAAGGTCTGTCAAAGAATACTTCGAGGGTCGTCTTGAAAGAACCGCAAGACTATCCGGAATAGAAAAGGAACTGCTTACTCCAGATTTGTTAGAATATATTTGTTCAATGACACATAAAATGCTTGAACAATGGCTGGAAAAGAAGAATCTCTGTCAAGAACTGGTATATACAAAGAATCGGTTCGGACGGAACAAACAAGCTATGCCATTATACTCGTCTTCGGATGATTACGATGAAATTAGGCAACGAAACATGTGGAAAGTTCCTACTGCACTCAGAAACATTGAATCTGAAGCAGTTATCCACATTATTAAATAGAACTATTATGGAAATCAATAATAAGAAACAATACAACCAAGGAATTGGAAAGTATAAAATACTCTCTTCTACTGCTGGTGTAGGTGCGCTGGTTACCACCAAGTGGGGAGGCTTTATTATGCCTATGAGTATTTCTGATTGGCAATTTATAAAAACGTTGTCTGAAGATATTAAGAAACCTGAGAATGCTAATCATACTTTGCAACAATTGCAAGACTTGTCTGGAGTAGAAATCATTGATGACTCAAGGTTCGTCGAATTTCTGAAACAGAAGAAACAACTGACTTCTTTAAAGTATTTTGTTGTTGTTCCACATATTCAATTAGATAAATTCAATCAGATAGACAAAGACGAACATCCAATCTACAAAAAGAAGCAAGAATCTGGCGTTGAATTAAAAGATGAGATGTTTTATATTCCTGCCATTAATTTTCCTAAATGGTTTATTTCAAATAATTTCGAGATGAAAACCATAGAAGAATGGCAAGAAATATGGAAAGCTAAAAATTGCAACGATGGTAAAATGGATTACTTCGCTCCACCAAGAGATCCAAATAAAAAGACATATCGCACTTTTAAAAATCCAATATTGAACGATAAAACTATATATGGATTGCTTAAACCTGTCCCGATGGTTCTGATTTGTCTCAATGGACATATTTCTGACATTCCTTGGTATAACTACTTCTGTGCAAAACTTGCAAACGAGAAAATAGACCAACAAGAAGGTTTTGATTTATTTAATTATGATTGTGAGCCTTGTCCCAGCGCACCAGATAGACGGCATCAACTCCAATGGATAACCAATCGTAACCAAAGCGAGTCATGGGGAACTTTAAAATGCGCGCATTGTCAGAAAGCTGTTAGCCTTGCAGGTATTATGAATATAAGACCTTTCTGTAGGGGAGAACGTCCATGGGATTCAGAGAACAGACGGGAAATTTGTTTAACAGGTTCTGATCGTACAATTATGCAAATGACCTTGGTTACAAGTAATAGTATATACTATGCAAATAGTTTAAGTAGTCTTTATATTCCAAATGAATATATAGAGAAACCAGAAGGGCAACTGTCAGCCGAGGCGAACAAAATGTTGCAAAAGATTTTGGATAAAATCTATCCAAAATATAAAAGCAGAACAGAAGAGCTTTCTAAAGTAGACTTTTGGACTAAAAATTATGAAGATGTTGACAATTTAATAGATGATGCAGACAATTACTGTGACGTTACGCTCACAGAAGTTGACTGTGCCAATATTAGGCAGAAATTTCTTCATCCTGATGAAACCGATGAGATGGATGTTCTTGCTACTTATCGTTACAATGAATATCAAGTGTTTGCAAATAATCCATCTAAGCTGGGAGATAAGCCAGGACTAAATTTTGAAGAAATCGTTTTGCCCAAAAGTCTTGCTGATTATTTTGCTAAAATCCAGAAAGTTGATACTTTGGCTGTAACTACAACACAACTTGGATTTAGTCGTGTTTCCATGCCATCACCAAAAATCGTAAACGGCAAGGTCATATATCCCGATGAACAAATAAAATCTATATATGCTTGCAACAAGGAAGAAGTATTTGTATTACCAGCAAATCAATTATTTGGCGAAGGTATCTTCTTTATGTTTGATGAAACAAAGGTGAATCAATGGGTTAAAGAGCATAAGTTAGAAGAATATTACCAATGTAAATTAAATGAAGACGACATGGGGAAGTTTATGTCTGACGAGATGAACACCTACGGGCGAGCTCGTTTCTATCTTCTACACACGTTCTCTCATATCATTATGAAGGAATTGGAGTTTTCTTGCGGTTATCCTACCGCCAGTCTTAATGAACGACTGTATTATTCCGACAAAATGTGTGGCGTTCTTATATATACAGCAGACGGAGCAGAAGGAAGTATGGGCGGACTAGTTTGGCAAGGGCAGCCACACCTTATAGAAAGAATTATCAAGACTGCGATGAACCGTGCTCTCAACTGTTCCTCAGACCCAATGTGTTGGGAAAATAAAGATGGCTTAAACCGAGCAGCTTGTTTCTCATGCGCAATGGTTTCTGAAACTTCATGCGAAGAGCGTAACCTTGGTCTTGATCGACGCGTTCTTGTTGATGAATTATTTGGGTATTTTAAGAATCTAATTTAAACAGAAGAGGGTGTGTCAAAACTCCAACTCTTAAAAAAACTTATAATTTAGCTTGGTTGAACAATTCTCGGGCATCGCTAAATTTGAAAAACGCCATTGGACGAAACTGTTCCTTGCGTGCTTCAGCCTTCTGTTATTCTGTAATTCTGCTACGGCCGAGGTCGTTTCAGACACTTGCATCGTTGAGTACAAAGGCGATAGTCTGCTTGTCATAACTGACACCATGAAGCATTTTAATGGAGAACTCGGGTACTATGTTTCGTACGTCAACCTAAAAATAAATTAAACACATTATGAAAAAAAGTACATTTATATATGCAATAAGGGCACATTTGATATTTTCTGTGATTTTTTTGTCTGACTCCTTTATTAGAGAAGGATTGAGACCAGGCACATTCTGGCTACTAACAGCACCCGTTATGTTTATAATTTATCCGATTCCAAATACATTGCTTCTTTTAATAATGTATTATTTGAATATATCTAAACGCAGTTTGCTTAATGTTAAATTCGTATGGATCGAATGCATCATTTATCAAATTTTGTATGATACATTCAGATTTTATTTGCATTTAAGAACCGAGAAATCCCAATTATTACCGTATTTGGTAATTACTTGTTTATTTTTGATAAAAAAGCTAATTGATCATATAAGAAAATCCAATTGAATAAATGGTGAACCAGAAAATAAATTAAACACATTATGAAAAAAAGTATATCTATATATGTATTAAGAGCATATCTAATATTTTCCGTATTTTTTTTGTCTGACTCTTTTATTAGAGACGGATTTAAACCAGGCACGTATTGGCTCATATCAATACCCATTTTTCTTATAATTTATTCAATTCCAAATACATTGTTTCTTATAATTATGTATTATCTGAATATATCTAAACGCAGTTTGCTTAATGTTAAATTTGTATTGGTAGAATGCATCATTTACCAAATTTTATTTGATACATTCTCACGTTATTTACGCATAGAGCTCATAATATCTCAATTCTTACCGTATTTGGTAATTACTTGTTTATTTTTGATAAAAAAGCTAATTGATCATATAAGAAAATCCAATTGAATAAATGGTGAACCAGAAAATAAATTAAAAACATTATGAAAAAAAGTATATCTATATATGCATTAAGAGCATATTTAATTTTTTCTGTGATTTTTTTGTCTGAAGTCTTAATCAGAGATGGATTTAGACCAGGCACGTACTGGCTCATATCAATACCTTTAACTCTTATAATTTACTCAATTCCGAATACATTGTTTCTTTTAATTATGTATTATTTGAATATATCTAAACGCAGTTTGACAAGTATTAAGTTTATATTGGCAGAATGCATCATTTATCTAATTTTGTTTGATACGTTCTTACATTATTTGCATATAAGACCCTTTAAATCTCAATTTTTACCGTATTTGGTAATTACGTGTTTGTATTTGATAAAAAAGCTAATTGATCATATAAGAAAACTCAAATGAAAAAATTGGTGAACAAAACAATTAATAAAACCTCCCTTAGACAACACCATTGGACGAGACTGTTCTGCTATCATATCTCCAAGCTGAGGATGATCATCATGCTTTAACCTGTAGGAAATCATGTAATCAATCAATACATTGTTGTTATTACGCTGATAAATAGCGTTAGTTCGACGAATTATAATCCATTGAAATAATGATATACAAACATTTTTCTTATCTTTGTACTTGAGAATTTAGGGGATCTTTTAAAATTATCAAAGAGGGTCATCTTGAATTATTATATACATTTGCACAAACGGAATAATGACATGATATGAATACAAAAGATATAAGAGACCAGTTTGATTTGATTGCCAAACAATACGATGAGGACAGGAAATACTTTATACCCTGCTTTAACGACTACTATGTCAGATCGGTAAGCCTATTGAAGGAGATCAGGAAAGATCCCATGAGCATCACAGACTTAGGCGCAGGAACAGGTTTACTCACTAAAGAAATGTATCTGCTATACCCTGATGCCCATTTCACCTTGGTAGACTTATCAACAGACATGCTGGAAGTAGCTAAGCAGAGATTTTCTGGCCTTGACAACTTTGACTTTCGTGCAGAAGACTATTCTGAAGGCATTAAGAAGGACAACGAGATAATATGTTCAGCTTTGTCTATTCATCATTTGGAAGATGATGAGAAGCAGAAGCTGTATCAATCTATATACGAGTCGTTACCTCATGGTGGCTTGTTTATGAACCTTGATCAGTTTTGTGCCGACTCCCCTATCATAGATAAGGCGTATAATGATTGGTGGATGAATTACATTGATAATAGTGGCATCACTCAAAAAGCAAAAGCGAAATGGTTGGAACGTAAGAAACTGGATCGCGAAAACAGTGTCTCTTCAACATTATCCATGTTAAGAACCGCAGGATTCAAACATGCGGAATGCGTTTATGAATTCATGAAGTTTAGTACCGTGATAGCTATTAAAGAATAAAACATTTATGATCACCTGTGAGAGATTAAAAGGTGCATATAGCGAAGGGGAAGCTTTAGCTATATACAACGAAGTGAAAAAAGAGGAAGATATGCAAATTCTATCCTGAGTTGATGGATGAATTGAAACGCACCATAGAAGCAATGAAAATTGATTATTATAAACCAGCCGTGAAAAATATCAGGAGTAGAATACTTAGTGGCAAAATAAAATAAAGATTTCGACGCACGTAAGATAGTAATGCAATGAATATAGAGCAAGTAAGAGAGTATTGCTTGGCACTCCCGGGCGTAACAGAAGATTCACCCTACGGTCCTGATATGATTGTATTCAGGATAGAAAGAAAGATCTTCCTGCATCTGCCATTGGAATATGCCGACCCACGTATTTCCATCAAGTTACCGCCAGAGGAAGGGCAGGAACTTCGTGAAAAACATGACACCGTTCGAGCAGCCTATCATCTGAATAAAAGGCATTGGAATGATATTCTCATTGAGAATACCTTTCCCTCTGATCAAATTCAAAACTGGATTCTCAAATCCTATTATCTTGTTTTGAACAGTCTGCCAAAAGGACTCCGAGAAAAGTATCAATCGTAGATTGACACCATTTGGTGATTTTGTATAGGAAATTCAATATGAATATTTTCATTTTAAAATTTCCACAGAAAAAAAATGTTTTTTAATTTCAATCTCACCTTTTATGGGTTAATAGATTTATTTACAAGCTGTTAACTGGGTGAGATTAGGGTGAGATTAGGGTGAGATTGGAACAATAGCTATGAGTCCGTTTCCATTAGCTTATCCATCCATTCCGGATAGATAAGCTAATGAAAATGAGAGCTATTCTTTCACTCTATCTTTTAAGTTAAAAGTAACTTACTTTTAAGTTGAAAGATAGTACCTTTTAACTTAAAAGATAGGACGGGAAGATAGCAAATCCGAATGTATTGATATGTTATTACATTTTTACAGATATCCTTTTTACCTTCACATGTTATAAAAGTGACTCGACGAGTGGCAAAATGCTCATTTTCGACCCTCAATCTCACCTTAATCTCACCCTAATCTCACCTAGTTAAAATGCTACATATAAGTGATTTAGTACTCAAAAGGTGAGATTGAAATTAAAAAACATTTTTTTCTGTAAGAAATTTTAAAATCTAATTTAATGTTTTGAATTTTATATACATTATTATTATATTTGAAATTTTGTTCTTTTTATAGAGCGTCTGCCCTCATCCGAGAAAAGTATCCATTATCTCATTTTATGATCTCCGAACAATTCGACTAATGATCATAATGAAAAAAATCTATATCAATATATCCTGATTCAGAAATGTCATTATAGTTGAAGATACCGATGCGATCACCACGATAGTATCCCCACGACAGTGGAATGAACTGTCCTAATTTTAATTGACTGGATTAAGACTTCATCCGAATTTGGGTTGTCTGATTTAACATTTTTGTGACGTTTTGGCGACGTTTTGTGACGGACTTATTTTACTACAAATTCCATATATAACTAACAGTCAAATACTTATCACAAATCGGTGACGTTGCGAAGGTTTTTTCAAAACCATCATGTAGGATAACCATCCCTAACAGACTTCTTACGGATTTACAGTAAACCACCCAAGGAGTTGGACAAAATAACTAAAAAGACAATTGCTGTGATCGTAACGTATAACCAATCTTTCTGATGGGCGAAATCTACGAGTGAAAGGAGTATTCTGGTGATTGGGGTCAACATAAGGACAAGAACACCCAATTGAATCCAGTTTTTTGCCTGAAACTGTAGTAAACCCATCAATATGCCAGACAAGGTGGTCAGTGATGCAGGTTCCCCGTGGAATGTGCTATAATCAGGCACAGGATCCGCTCCATGGCGGATTAAGTAATAGGTTCCACTAAGTATTGCAATACAACATGCTGTCATAACACCGATACGCAGTGTTGAGCCAATCAGTTGCTGCATCTTTTTATTTTCCTCAATCAGTTCCATCTCTATTAAAATTTACCGATTACACCATTATATATCATATTGATTGCTACCAAGATGATAGCAAACACAAAGATCTTTCGAAGAACATTAACATTAAGTTTCTTCAATAATTTTGCTCCAAATAGAGAACCGCCTAGGACTCCTATCATAATAGGAAAGGCTAAACCCGGATCAATATATCCTCTCTGGATATATACAACAGCTGAGGCAACAGCAGTAACACCAATCATAAAATTACTGGTCGTCGTACTTACCTTAAACGGTACTTTCATCGCAGAATCCATCGCAAGTACTTTTAAGGCTCCACTTCCAATGCCAAGCAGACCTGAGAGGACTCCGGCACTTAACATGACTGAAAATCCGCCACAGACATTTGTCAATTCATAACTTTTTACTCCTTCTTTGGTCGGGTATGTTCCATATAACTTGAGTTTTCTTGCCAAATCACTCCCAACGATATTTACATGATCAGCCGTGCGACGTTGCTGCATAAATGCTGTAAATATCAAAACAACACCGAAAATGATCGCGATTATATTTGTAGGCATCCATAGTGCTAGGATTGCACCTCCGACAGCACCGATTGTGGTGGCTATCTCTAAAAACATTCCAAGCCGTATATTGGTAATGCCCTCCTTGACGTATGCACTGGCAGAACCGGATGATGTTGATATTGATGCGATAAGTGCTGCACCTATCGCATAATGGAAATCAACATGAAAACAAAGTGTCAGAACAGGGATTACAACGACCCCGCCTCCTAATCCGGTGAGCGACCCTAGAAGCCCGGCCAGAAAAGCTGAGCAAATTAAAATAATGGTAAAAGTTAATATTGTCATCCTTTATTTTTGCTTGCAAAGGTACAATTTTTTATTTTACCAATTATAAAATTCTATATTTTTTCTTCCGGCATGACAATCCACATTACAAAATATGCCAGCACACCTGAGAATGCTGTAAACACCGTGAGAATGACATACCCCACTCGCACCAATGTGGGATCGAGGTCGAAGTATTTTGCAATGCCACCACATACGCCACCTATTCTGCGGTCGAATGTTCTTTCTAATCTTTTATAAGTTTCCATCATTCAAATATTATAATTGTACTTAATAGACGATTTAAAAGTATAAAAAGTTGCAACAGGCCTCAAAAAAGATAAAATGAACCTTATTTATTCCCGAGATTACATCAGTTCATCAAATGGAATCTTTACCTCCTTACGATAACCGATACCAATGAAGGCACATAGCAGGTCACGGTTCTGATTATAAACCTTGACTTCTGCATAAGGAATCTTACGATGATCTTTGATCTCTGTTGCTTCGGCTGTAAGCGTATCACCAAGATTGGCGCTCTTGAGGAAAGTGATCGTACTCTCTATACCCAGAGTAAGATTTCCGTGAGTGTTCATCACAGCAGCCAATGCTAAATCGGCTAAAGTAAACAGAGCACCCCCCTGACATACTCCGCCTCCATTGATATGCTTTGGCTCGACAGTCATTACAGCTACTGCAAAGCCCTCGCGCACTTCCGTTAACTTACAACCGTTGCCGGCTGCAAAATGATCATTCTCTGATAAAAACTCTTTTAATGTCATCTTTTTATTTTTAACATTTTAATAAATGCAGCGGCAAAGATACTAAAATTGTTAGATTATAATTAGGTAGGGATGACATTAAAATAACTTTTTAATAGAAAAAGCATAAAAAAATTCGCAAAAAGTTTGCAGATTTAAATATTTGATGTAATTTTGCACCGAAATAAAAGTCAAGACAGATGAAGAATATAGTATTAAATGCATGGTGGTGGCAGAACTCAAGATTCGAAAAATCGTGAGAGACGAAGCCATGTGTATATACTAATCAGATACAACTAAGAAGAGGCCTACCGTTATCACGGTGGGCTTTTTTCGTTTCTGGAAGTGAAGGAATAAAGAATATAAAGATAATAATAAAAATATAAAACAAGGATGAAATCATTTTTAGTTGACGACAAAGGATTTTACGGAGAGTTCGGTGGTGATTACATACCGGAAATTCTCTACAAGTGTGTGAAAGAACTACGAGAGGCTTATCTGCCAATTCTTGAAAGTGAAGAGTTTCAGAAAGAATACATGAACCTGCTGAAGGATTATGTAGGCCGTCCTTCACCTCTGTATCTCGCCAAACGCATGAGCGAGAAATACGGTTGCAAACTCTATCTGAAACGTGAGGACCTGAACCATACGGGTGCCCATAAAATCAACAATGCCATCGGTCAGATTCTGCTTGCCCGCAAAATGGGGAAGAAACGTATCATCGCTGAGACAGGTGCCGGACAACACGGCGTGGCTACTGCCACTGTTTGTGCACTCTTCAATATGGAATGCCTGGTGTATATGGGAAAGACGGATATTGAACGCCAACGGGTAAACGTGGAACGCATGAGGATGCTGGGCGCAAAGGTTATGCCTGTAACCAGCGGCAATATGACGCTTAAAGATGCGACCAACGAGGCAATACGCGACTGGTGCTGTCATCCTGAGGATACTTTCTATATCATTGGGTCGACAGTGGGACCACACCCCTACCCTGACATGGTGGCGCGTCTGCAAAGTATTATCTCTAAGGAAATCAAAGAACAACTGATGGATCACGAAGGACGCGACTACCCTGACTATCTCATGGCATGTGTCGGCGGTGGCAGCAATGCTGCGGGAACGATCTATCATTATATCGACGATATGCGTGTGAAACTGGTTCTTGCCGAAGCCGGAGGTAAAGGGATTGACAGCGGTTATACTGCCGCAACAATCCAGAGAGGCAGACTGGGTATCATTCATGGAGCACGCACGCTGGTGATGCAGACTGAGGACGGACAAATCATTGAGCCGTATTCTCTATCGGCAGGACTTGACTACCCGGGCATCGGACCGATGCACGCGAACCTTTCAAGACAACACCGTGCCACAGTGCTGGCCATCAATGACGACGAGGCGGTAAACGCGGCTTATGAGTTGACTCGTCTTGAGGGTATTATCCCGGCACTCGAGAGTGCCCATGCTCTGGGAGCACTTAAAAAGATGAAGTTCAATCCAAGCGATGTTGTTGTGCTTACGGTAAGCGGCCGCGGAGACAAAGACATAGAGACTTATCTCAATCATAAAGAGTACGCTAAAGAATATACAGAAGAATAAGATGGCAAAATATAAATACACAACAGCATCACGCAATATCCTTGCGGACTTATATACTCCGGTTGGAGTATATATGAAAGTGCGCGACATATTTCCTCAAAGTGCGCTGATGGAGAGCTCCGACTACCATGGAGGAGAGAACAGCCGTTCGTTTATCGGTCTTAATCCTATTGCAAGTGTTGCCATCAATCACGGCTTTGCAATAAGCACATTCCCCGACGGAACAATCACGAAGAAAGAGGTTAACCGCCAATACCGTTCGGATAATGCCATCAATGACTTTCTGAAAGAATTCGAGATTAGTGGTGAGAACAATCATTTCTGCGGATTATACGGATATACCGCATTCAATGCTGTGCGTTACTTCGAAGATATTCCCGTAAAGGACGAGGTAATGGCGAAGAATGATGCTCCCGACATGTTTTACATTCTTTATAAGGATATCATCGTTTTCGATCATTTCAATAATAAAATGATGATGATTCAGATTCTGAAAGATGGTGAGAAAGACAGTATTCACAAAATAGAACTGGCCATCAACAAAGGGAATGTAAAACCTTACGGTTTCCACCCTGTTGGTGAAACAACGAGTCCGCTGACAGATGAAGAGCATAAGGCAAATATCCGTCATGGAATTGAGCACTGTATGCGCGGTGATGTTTTCCAGATTGTCTTATCGCGCCGCTTTGTCCAGAAATATGAGGGTGATGATTTCAAACTATACCGCGCACTAAGAAGTATCAATCCTTCGCCATACCTTTTCTACTTCGACTTCGGAGGTTTCCGGATCTTCGGCTCGTCACCCGAAACACACTGCCGCATTGAAGACCGGAAAGCTTACATCGACCCGATAGCGGGTACCACAAAGCGGACCGGCGACCCTGTTGCCGACCGTAATAGTGCCGAGTATCTGCGGAACGACCCTAAGGAAAATGCGGAACACGTGATGCTTGTGGATTTGGCACGCAATGACCTGAGCCGCAACTGCCACAACGTGAAAGTAGACTTTTACAAAGATCTGCAATATTATAGCCATGTCATTCATCTGGTAAGCCGTGTAAGAGGAGAACTCGACGATAACGCCGACCCTATTAAGACTTTCATTGATACATTCCCCGCAGGCACCTTATCGGGTGCTCCAAAGGTCAGAGCCATGGAACTGATCAGCAAATACGAACCGCACAACCGAGGCGCTTATGGCGGTTGCATCGGATTTATCGGTCTCAACGGAAACCTGAACCAGGCCATAACAATCAGAACATTCGTGAGCCGCAACGGTGAACTTTGGTTCCAAGCCGGAGGCGGTATTGTGGCTAAAAGCAACGAAGAATATGAACTACAAGAAGTAAATAACAAATTAGGGGCTTTAAGGAGAGCCATTCTTCTAGCCGAAGATATGTAAATATGATGAGAATAGTTATTATAGACAACTACGATTCTTTCACCTATAACCTCTCACACTTAGTAAAAGAGCTGGGAGCAGATGTAACCGTGTACCGTAACGACCAGTTTAAGTTACACGACCTTGAAACTTTCAATAAGATCATCCTCAGTCCCGGACCGGGCATACCTGAGGAAGCAGGATTACTGCTTGATGTCATCAAAGCATACAAAGGCAAAAAACCTATTCTTGGTGTCTGTCTGGGTCATCAGGCTATCGGTGAAGCATTTGGCGGAAAACTGACAAACCTCAGCGAGGTATTTCACGGTGTGGCGACAGAGGGAACACAATTGGAAAATGATGACCTATTCAAAGGGTTACCACGTCGTATCATGATGGGCCGTTATCACTCGTGGGTGGTATCAAAAGATAATTTCCCGGAATGTCTTGAGATCACAGCAGAGAGTGATGAAGGACAGATTATGGCCATGAAGCATAAACATTATGATATCCGGGGCATTCAGTTTCACCCCGAAAGTGTTCTGACACCGGAAGGAAAGACGATTATTAAGAATTGGCTAAATTTATAATCACCGATCATCTTATAAATGATTGGAATAACAATAATGACAGAATAAAAACGAATAGACAATGAAAGCAATTTTAAACCGTCTTCTTAACCACGAAGAACTCACCCGGGAGGAGACTAAAGATATCCTTATCAACATCACAAAAAGTGAATATCCCAATGAACAGATTACTGCACTGTTGACAGGACTGCAGATGCGTGGCATTACGGTGGATGAGCTCCTCGGTTTCCGGGACGGTATCCTCGAAACAGGTGTTCATGCCAAGCTGGACTGCGACAAATATATAGATATCGTAGGTACCGGCGGTGACTGTAAAAACACCTTTAACATCTCAACCTGCTCATGCTTCGTTGTTGCCGGTGCCGGATACAAGGTTGCAAAACATGGCAACTATGCTGCGACAAGTACCAGTGGAGCTTCAAATGTGATAGAAGGACACGGAGTGGAATTTACATCAGATACAGACAAACTCAACCGTTCTATCAACGAATGCGGTTTCGTATATCTCCATGCACAGTTATTCGCCATCGCAATGAAATATGTTGGCCCGATCCGGAAGGCTCTGCAGTTTCCTACATGTTTCAACCTGCTCGGCCCGATTGTGAACCCTTCACAACCGGGGTATCAACTGCTAGGTGTTGCGAATCTCGACCAGATGCGTCTTTACAATAATCTTTACCAAAGAATTGGCATACGCTACGGTATTGTCAACAGCATCGACGGATATGATGAGATCTCACTTACCGGTGACTTCAAGGTCACGACAAATGACTATGAAAAGATCTATAAACCGTCAGACTTAGGTTTTACGATCACTGATCCTAAAGACCTTTACGGAGGTAGTACAAAGGAGGAGGCCGTGACTATATTTGACAGTGTTTTAAGTAATACAGCTCACGATGATCAGAAGAATGTGGTCATTACGAATGCAGCCTTCGCTATTCAGGTGATGGAACCGAAAAAGAGTATCGAAGAATGTGTTTCTATAGCCAAAGAGAGTATAGAAAGCGGTGCTGCCATGAAGGTACTGAAGAAATATATCGAATTGAATTCATAACAAGATGAAAGATGTCCTTGAAGAAATAGTCGCGTACAAGCGGCTTGAGATTGAGCTGATGAAACGCGACATGCCCGAGGCCGAGCTCCATCACCGCGTGGAAAGACTCATCATGGAGGAGACACTTGCACATAGGTCTATGCGTGAAGCACTTGCTAATTCGAAGACAGGCATTATTGCGGAATTCAAACGTAAGAGTCCGTCGAAAGGATGGATTAAAGAGGAAGGCCGTGCCGACATGATTCCACAGTCCTATCAGGATAACGGGGCTACAGCACTAAGCATTCTCACTGATAGTAAATACTTCGGCGGCTGTGACGAATTCATACGAACCGCGAGAAAAAGTGTTACGATCCCTATCCTCTATAAGAACTTTGTCATCGACGAGTATCAGCTATTTCAGGCACGCTTGTGCGGTGCTGATGCCACACTCCTTATAGCAGCGGACTTAAAAAAAGAGGAGTGCAAGACTCTGATTGACACGGCTCATGAAATCGGACTTGAGGTGTTACTTGAGATACACCATGAAAAAGAACTGGATTATATTGATCTGGAACCGGATATGTGTGGTGTCAACAACCGGAATCTGGGGACTTTCATCACCAATGTAGACAATTCATTCCGACTTGCTGAGCAACTGCCAAAAGAGATGATGAAAGTGAGCGAAAGCGGGATATCGAATCCTGACACAGTACGTAAACTCCGTAAAGCGGGCTTTAACGGTTTTCTTATCGGAGAAAACTTCATGAAAGCCGCCTGCCCCGGAGCTGCTCTTAAAGAATTTATATTGGAAATAGAATGATTATCAAGATTTGCGGCATGCGCGAGGCCAATAACATTCGCGAGATTGAGGAAATTGGTCCGGATTTAATCGGATTCATCTTCTGGGACGGAACGAAGCGTAATGTATTGTCATTACCTGAGTATATGCCGTCAAGATGCAAACGAGTGGGAGTCTTCGTTGATGCAGATGAGAATTTCATTTCGACTCATGTGAATGACTACAAGCTTGATTTTATTCAACTGCATGGTCATGAGACACCGGCATTTTGTGAAAGGATGCATCAGGTATTACCCGGCATAAAGATCATCAAAGCAATCAGTGTCAATGGCACAAATGATATACGTAACGCCAATGTTTACAATGGAGTGGCAGACTACTTTCTATTTGACACTAAATGTAAATGCGTCGGTGGCAGCGGAAAACAGTTCGACTGGGATATACTAAGGAATTACCAAAACGACATTCCTTTCTTATTAAGTGGCGGTATCGGACCGGATGATGCAGAAAGAGTCAAAGCATTCAGACATCCGATGATGATCGGGATTGACCTGAACTCGAAATTCGAGATATCTCCGGCTCTGAAAGATACAGTAACATTAAAAGAATTTATAAACAACATACGATGAACAGAATAAACAAATTATTTTCTGAGAGTGCGGACCAAAAACTCCTGTCACTCTATTTCTGTGCCGGCTATCCTACCTTCGAAGGTACAGCCGACGTAATAAAAACACTTGAGCGTCGTGGTATCTCGATGATTGAAGTCGGGATTCCGTTCAGCGACCCAATGGCCGACGGCCCTGTGATCCAGGATGCAGCCACTCTGGCTCTCCGGAATGGGATGACTTTACATAAACTTTTCGGTCAACTCAAGGCGATCAAGGATGAGGTGAAGATACCTCTCGTCCTGATGGGATATCTTAATGTCATCATGCAGTATGGTATTGAGGAGTTTTGCAAGAGCTGTGTGGAGTGCGGTGTCAGTGGAGCGATCATCCCGGACCTGCCTTTCAAGGATTATCTTGAGTCATTCAAGCCTGTTGCGGATCAATACGATATAAAGATCATTATGCTCATCACTCCCGAGACCAGTGACGAACGTATCAGACTGATCGACGAACATACCGACGGATTTATCTATATGGTGTCGAGTGCGAGCATCACCGGTGCACAAAAAAGTTTCGACGAGGCCAAACAGGAATACTTCCAACGTATCAATGCGATGAATCTGAAAAACCCGCGTATGATAGGCTTTGGTATTAGTAATAAACAGACACTCGAGTCGGCACAAAACAATGCGGCCGGTGCCATCATTGGCAGTAAATTCGTAACGCTATTAGGCGAATCCGGAAAACCGGACAAGGCAATGGATCAATTATATGAAACATTGAAGAAATAAAAAAAGAGGCAATTGCCTCTTTTTTATTTTTTTATTCCATTGATCTTGACGTCGTTTATCGTAACATTCCTGACTTGAATATTTTCAATGATACTCTGATCGAATTCAGGATCTTTTGCTTTGATGGTAATGTTCTCAAACGTAAAATCCTTCAGTTTATATTTCTCAGATGCCTTCACAGCATAAAAGGTATTGCAACTCATCTTAATATTCTTAAGCGTAATATTATTACATACGGACAGTGGCATGTCTTCACGCTTCTCGGGTTTAAAGAACTGAGTCCAAGGGTACACATACAGTATATTATTGGCATCACCGGTGATATTCTCTACTGTCACATATTCATAATGCTGAGGTGTATCGGGACGCATCTTCAACCATAGCAGACGGTTGGCATTATGCACATAGGTATTACGAAGAATAATATTATGATCCTGAAGGGATTCACTGCCTAAGGTAAGACAAGCATGAACCACACCGTAACGGCAGTTTTCTATAATGATATTATGATTCGGTCCGTTATTCGGATCCTTGTCAGCCCAGACACCCTTACCACCTTTCAACACGACGGCATCATCATTGACCGACATATAACATCCGTGAACGAGGACATCATCACAATTATCAATATCTATAGCATCGCTGCTAGGAGCTTTCACCCCTGTAGTAGGAGCATAAATGTATACGTTGAGGTATTTTACACGCTGGCTGCGATAGATATGATTCGTCCAGAAGCCACTGTTAATGGTACGTATGCCGCTGACAGTAACATCCTTGCAATTCGAGATATAGAGCAGACGAGGACGCATAGCCTCGAGGTTTGTGCAGTCTTTGTTGATCTGACGACGGATCCAGAACTCACGCCAGAAACGCAGTCCATTGCCATTGATGGTTCCTTTGCCGGATATGGTAAAGCCGTTAAGACCGTCGGCATTGATAAGAGCAGAAAAATAATTCAGGGTCTGACCTTCCATACGTGTCTTTCTTATTTCATAATACTGTATATCATCAGCTCCCTTGATAGTTCCGCCTTCAGAGATATCAAGATGAGTTCCCTGTTTGAAAAACAGACTACCTGTAAGGAATGTTCCTTTGGGTACGACAAGAACTCCACCTCCGTTATTTGCGACCCTATCGATGACATTCTGTATAGCAGCCGTCTGAACGATTGTACTGTCGTCCTTCACACCATATTCTGTGATGACATACTGTTTACCAAGTGTATTGATGTTCACATCAGCTGTATCGCTAAACCATGCAGGTATCGGGGTTCCGTCAGGGAATAAATTTTGTGACTTTTTCGCATTTGCCTGTAGGCCCAAGGCAAGTATCAATATTGATAACACTAAAATTCTTTTCATAGGTATCATTAGAAATTAAGTGATATTACTTTTTATTTCTGATATTCAAATTTCGCCATATAGATCGAGGAATCATGCTCCATAAAGCTGTTATAATACAGTATCTCCAATCGATGACCACCACATGCTTACGGGCATCAATTGCCTTCACAATCTTGCGTGCCACGAAATCAGGCTTCATGAGTAAGGGATACTTACTGCCATCAGCAAGAAGAGCTGTATTGACGAACCCCGGCCGTATGTCAGTAAACTGTATCGACAGATGACGCATATGAGACAATTGTTCGAGAGCTTCAATATATTTGTTCTGGAAAGCCTTCGTAGCAGAATAAGAAGGAGCTACGCCCAAGCCTTTTGTACCGGCGATAGAACTAATGACCGCAATATGACCGCCATGATGACGTGCAAAATAGTTGAATGCCGTATCCACCATACGTGTAAATCCCAGAACATTTGTCTCTACTGTCTTCATTTCTATGTCGATATTCAGGGCGGTGTTCTGCTTACCGATACCGGATGCCAAAAAGAACAGGTCTATATCTCCGGTACGGCTGATCAGTTCCAACAGATGTTGGGGAGCATCGACATCAGTGATGTCTAACGCAGCAGTCTCCACATGTTCGGGACTTATTTCTTTTATTTTCTGCAAAGCATCCATACGACGAGCAGCAACACCTAGATGCCATCCGTCAGCGAGAAGCAGTTTACTTACTTCCATCCCCATTCCCGATGAGGCTCCAATGATGATAGCTCTTTTCATTCTTCTTGTATTTAATTTTCGCTCATCTTTCTATTTTCTCATTCTCTCCGCCAGATACATCCCGATGATGATGAGCGCAGCACCTGCGGCTATATATACGGTGATACGTTCGTTCAGAACTAGCCGTGCCACGATAATTGTCATCAGTGGATTAAAGTAAATATAATTGGTTGCATGTACTGCCCCAAGGCGCGTTATACACCAATTCCAGATCAGAAAGCACAACATGGATGCAATTAATCCAAGGAAAAGCAAATTTGCCAACACGGGCATACTTGTTAGTAAATGTATAGACGGCATCTGCGGTACGAATACAAAATAAGGGACAATGGTAATCAAACCATAGAAAAAAACCTTACGGGTTATAAATACCGAAGAATAAAACGCTGATACTCTCTTGATAAGCAGAGAGTAAAAAGCCCAGCAGAGAGCAGCTGAAAAGGCCAGCGTGTCTCCTAATGGTGAAAGATGAAGAACGAAGTGACCATTGAGAACCACTAGTGCCATACCGCAACAAGCAATCAACGAACCTAACCATTGTACTTTTGAAAGCCGTTCACTATGGTAAAAAAGTCCAAGCAACAATGTCGTAAGCAGCGGACATATACAGACAATCAGTGAAACGTTGCTGGCAGTAGAATGACACAGAGCCTCATTCTCTGTCATAAAATAAAGAGAGCCTCCGGTAACTCCAAGAGCAAGGAATATAAGTTCATCACGTATATTGTTACTTAACAACCGCTTGGGACTTATCATCCATATTGATATATAAGCCAATAAGAATCTATACATAAAAATCTGGGCTGGAGTGAGACCATTATTAATAAGAACCTTTGTCGAAACAAAGGTAGTTCCCCATATCGCCACAGTGATAAATGCCACTATATGCGCAAATAGTTTCGATGAACGTAATCCCTCTTTTTGCATAACGATTGCAAAAATACAAATAAAATATTCGATAATCACAAAATTATATGTATATTTGCTACCAAAAACCAAAATTAGTTATGAAAGAATTCTTTAAATACACATTAGCCACAGTAGTGGGAATGATTGTTGTGTCCCTTATTTTCGGTATTTTGGGCATTGGGAGCATCATTGGCATGCTCGCTTCCGAGGAATCAACAAAATCAGTAGACGATAACTCGGTATTCGTCTTATCTCTTTCCGGAACAGTACAAGAACGCTCATCCGAAGACATTCTCAGTGAAATCTCCGGCACCACCAGCAACAATATCGGACTTGAGGACATTCTATCGGCCATCAAGAAAGCAAAACAGAATGACAAGATCAAAGGTATCTATATAGAAGCCGGTATGTTCGACGGTGGAGAGCCCGCAACACTGCAAACCATACGTAAGGCACTGGTTGACTTTAGGAAAAGTGGAAAATGGATTGTGGCTTACAGTGACACATACACACAAGGAACTTACTATATCTGCTCTGCTGCCAATAAGATGTATCTCAATCCTATCGGTCAAATTGATTGGCACGGACTGTCATCACAGCCCTATTTCCTGAAAGACATGCTGGCAAAATTTGGAGTTAAAGTGCAATTGGCAAAGGTCGGTGCCTACAAGAGTGCGCCGGAGATGCTTACTGCAGAGAAGATGAGTGATGCTAACCGGGAACAAGTGAGCGAGATGATCAACGGCATCTGGAGCCAGATATGCGAAGATGTATCAGCGAGCAGACATATCTCAGTAAAGGATCTCAATGACTATGCTGACCGTCTTATTACATTTGCGCCACAGGAGGATTATTTAAAATATAAAATGATTGACGGTCTGGTATATACCGACTCCATCAAGTCTATCATCAAGACGATGCTCAAGGTGGACAAGAAAGACGACATCAAACAGTTGACACTTGCGGATATGGCCAATGTTAAAGATAAAAAGAACGAAGGGGGTGAAGTTGCCGTATACTATGCTTTTGGAGATGTAGTGGAGACAACACCTGATGATATGACGGATAGTTATATCGCTGCAGACAAGATGTGCAAGGAACTACAAAGTCTTGCTGATGACGATGATGTCAAGGCTGTTGTGATCAGAGTAAATTCCGGAGGTGGCAGCGCATACGCATCGGAACAGATTTGGCATGCCGTTACGATGCTAAAATCAAAGAAACCTGTTGTTGTCTCGATGGGCGGCATGGCTGCCTCGGGTGCATATTACCTGAGTGCACCAGCCAACTGGATTGTTGCAGAGCCAACTACGCTAACCGGCAGCATCGGTATCTTTGGACTCTTCCCTGACTTCAGTGGATTGCTGACGGATAAGCTTGGCATCAAATTTGATGAAGTGAAAACAAATAAGAATTCTTCTTTTGGAACCTCCGCACGACCATTTACAGCAGAGGAGATGTCGTACCTCAATAGTTATATTAACCGTGGTTATCTATTGTTCCGTAGTCGTGTGGCTGAAGGCCGGCACAAGAATGTGAACGAAATAGAGAAAATAGCTCAAGGTCATGTGTGGTTAGGTAAGGCGGCTTTATCAAACGGTCTTGTCGACCAATTGGGAACGATTGACGATGCAGTATCAAAAGCAGCTAAGTTGGCGAAGATAAAAGAGTTCCATACTTATTCTTATCCTGCAAAAACTGATTTCTTCACACAGCTTTTTCAAGATAAGAAACATAATTACCTAGACGAACATCTACATGCTGTCCTGGGAGAATATTACTCTCCGTTTATGATGCTGAAGAGCATAGATAAACAGGACGCAATTCAAGCTCGTATGATGTTTAATGTCAATATGAAATAAGAAATTGAGAATGGAAGGCGATTTTATCAAGATAAATGATTGGCTACTACCATTAAGTTGGCTTTATGGCATGGGGGTAAAGCTGAGAAACTATATGTTTGAGATAGGCATTCTGAAAAGTCGCAGCTTTGATACTCCTGTCATCTCTGTTGGAAATATCACAGTGGGCGGCACAGGTAAGACCCCTCACGTAGAGTATCTTATTCGCCTATTACAAGATAAGTTTAAGGTAGCAGTACTTAGTCGGGGATACAAGCGAAAGAGTGAAGGATTCGTTTTGGCGGAAAAAGACACGCCACAGACGATGATAGGCGATGAACCCTACCAGATGCATAGAAAATATCCCGGCATATATGTTGCGGTGGACAAGGACAGATGTCATGGTATTGAAAAGCTTACTGACGAAAACGTAGTAAACGGCACCGATGTTATACTACTTGACGATGCCTTTCAACACAGGTACGTCAACCCTAGTATCAATATTCTATTAGTTGACTATCACCGGCTTATCATATATGATAAATTACTACCAGCGGGACGGCTACGTGAACATCAGACAGGTAAGAGCCGCGCTAACATGGTTATTATCACGAAATGTCCAAGTGATCTGAAACCGATGGAAATAAGAGTTCTTATCAAAGCTCTGGACTTGTTTCCGTACCAAACACTATTCTTCACTACACTAGAATATAAAGAGTTAAATCCTATCTTCGAAGGGAAGAACAGAAAGCTTGACGATATGAAGAATCTGAATGTTCTACTTCTTACCGGTATCGCATCACCACAGCAAATGATTCTTGACATCAAACCCTACTGCGGAAATATAACACCACTTAGTTTCAGTGATCATCATGCCTTTACAACAAAAGATGTGGAAATAATCAACAATACCTTTGCATCCTTGCCATCTCCTAAGGCAATTATCACCACAGAAAAAGATGAGAGCAGGATTCTCGATGTTAATGGACTTAGTGAAGAAGTGAAGAGTAATATATACACCCTGCCTGTTGAAATAAAGTTCATGCAGGATGAGGGTAAAATGTTTAATGAAAATATAATAGGTTATGTACGAAAAAATTCAAGAAACAGCATCCTGGCTAAAAGAAAGGATGACAACAAAACCACAAACAGCAATAATTCTGGGGACAGGACTCGGACAATTAGCTTCAGAAATAACTGACTCCTATGAGTTTTCCTATAAAGATATACCGAATTTTCCTCTGTCAACAGTAGAAGGACATGCCGGAAAACTGATTTTCGGAAACTTGGGCGGTAAGAACATTATTGCGATGGAAGGTCGTTTTCACTATTATGAGGGATACGACATGAAACAAGTGACATTTCCAATTCGCGTCATGTACGAGTTAGGCATCAAGACTCTATTTGTCAGTAATGCATCCGGTGGAATGAATCCTGAATTCAGTATCGGCGATCTAATGATTATTACAGACCATATTAATTTCTTCCCGGAACACCCATTACGCGGGAAGAACTTCCCCACAGGCCCCCGATTCCCGGATATGCATGAGGCTTATGATAAAGCCCTGATAACTGAAGCCGACGAAATAGCCAAGGAAAAAGGAATCAAGGTGCAGCATGGAGTATACATGGGAGTGCAGGGACCAACATTCGAGACACCTGCCGAATATAAAATGTACCATCGCTTGGGAGCTGATGCCGTGGGCATGAGCACAGTACCTGAAGTCATCGTTGCCGATCATTGTGGCATCAAAGTATTTGGCATCAGCATCATCACAGACCTTGGGCTGGAAGACCAGCCGGTAGAAGTAAGTCATGAGGAAGTACAGATTGCAGCCAACAATGCCCAGCCATTGATGACTGAGATCATGAGAGAAATGATAAAACGCGCTTAAATGGCAAGAACAGAAATATCTACAGTCGGTGAATTTGGTCTGATACGCCGTCTCACCGAAGACATCAAGACAAAAAATCCATCGACACTATATGGTGTCGGTGATGATTGTGCCGTGCTTCACTATCCCAACAGTGAAGTGCTAGTAACTACCGACCTGCTTATGGAAGGTGTACATTTCGACCTCACCTACACTCCGCTGCAGCATCTTGGATACAAATCCGCAATAGTCAATATCAGCGACATCTTTGCAATGAACGGCACTCCGCGTCAAATGGTAGTGAGCATTGCCCTTAGCAAACGTTTCTGCATTGAGGACATGGAAGACTTTTATACCGGCCTCCGACTAGCCTGTGACAAATGGGGTGTGGACATTGTAGGCGGAGACACGACGTCTTCATACACAGGTCTGGCTATTAACATCACTTGTATCGGTGAATGCAAAAAGGAAGATATAGTTTACCGCAACGGAGCAAAAGAGACAGACCTTATATGCGTAAGCGGTAATCTCGGAGCTTCATATATGGGACTTCAATTACTGGAACGGGAAAAGTCAGTTTACAACCAGCAAGTAAATGAGGCCCGCAAAAAAGGTGATAAGAAAAGAATAGAAGAACTGGGCCGGTTCAGTCCTGATTTCACTGGACGCGAGTACCTTTTGGAACGTCAACTTAAACCGGAAGCCCGTGGAGACATGTTAGAAGAACTACGCAAAGCTAACATCAAACCCACCGCAATGATGGATATTAGTGATGGCCTGAGCAGTGAGCTGATACATATATGTACTCAAAGTAATTGTGGTTGTCGTATTTTCGAGAAAAACATTCCTATAGACTATGAAACAGCTGTTATGGCTGAAGAATTAAATATGAATGTGACTACATGCGCACTAAATGGCGGCGAGGATTATGAACTGTTATTTACTGTACCCATCGGTGATCATGAGAAAATCGAATCGCTAGAAGGTGTGAAACTTATCGGACACATCACGAAAAAGGAGTTCGGGAACATCCTCGTAACACGTGATGACAATGAGTTTGAACTCAAAGCGCAAGGTTGGAATCCACTTAAATGAAAAAAGTTTCATAAAAGTTTTGCGGGTTCAAAAATAATATATACCTTTGCACCCGCAAAACAAAGAAGGTGCCATAGCTCAGTTGGTAGAGCAAAGGACTGAAAATCCTTGTGTCACTGGTTCGATTCCCGTTGGCACCACTCCTCCTTTCATTAGCCCTGTTCTCTTTATGAGGCAGGGTTTTTTCGTGTATTTCATCCCAATATAAACTGAAATGACGAGAACGTCACCGCCCTCGTCATCAATTATCCTGAATTACATGCCCAAGTTAAATTCTTGGTGAAAGTATATCTTTTTATCTGTGACCACCTTCTCTGGATCCGCCGTGACTGCTGCCACCTCCGAAACCTCCGTGACTGCCTCCAGAGTTAGTGCTTCCTGCACTGCGGGTTCCGCTTCCTGAATTAAAGGTACCACTGCTGCGAGATCCACCAAAACTTGATGAAGAACCGCGAGAGTAAGATCCATTAGATGATGTACCAAAAGATTTATTCGAAGAAGAATTATCATTGTTTGTTCCACCAGAACGAGAATACCTTCCATTATTTGAATTTCCAAAGGAACTGCGATTATTACCTCCAAAAGAACCATTATTACCGCCATAAGACCCTCTGTTGCCATCATACGAGTTTCTATTATTCACTGTAGTACGAGTGGAACTTCCGCGCTCATATCTGCTGCCACCAAATCTGTTTCGTCCCATTTCGTCGCGCATCCCTCTCCCACTGTCAAAGCTACGTCCGTTATAGTAACTGCGTCCACCATTGTTAATCCAACTATGTCCACCACGATAAACAGCGTATACACTAGGACGGCCGAAATAGAAATAATCACGATGTGGATAACGTGCATATATTCCAAAGTGCCAATAACCTCCATCCCAAGACAAGGGGCGATAGAAATAACTTGCGGCACTATACATATTATATTGCCAATCATAGAGTATATAGCTTAAATCCTCATTGCGACGATTCCAATATGAGCCATATAAATCATCGTCATTGCCGATAGTCATAAGATAATCAAGATTGACCTCATAAGCAGCCTCGTACTGATCGTCTGTAAGATTCAATTCATAAGCCATCTTATCTGTTAAGAAAGCAGCTTCGTTACGGGCCTGTTCGTAACTCATTGCGTTAGCTGATACCGTAAAGGTAAGAAGCATTATTAAGGCGATCATTAACTTTTTCATAATTGTATAATTTTAATTGTTAGACCTTTTATTTTTTTATCTCCATCGACATTTTCATGCCTATGTTTATTTCTGATGCAAAGATGCAAACTATTCTGCATACAAGAAAAGGAATTTCCCTAAATAGGAGGAGGAAAATCCCTATAATATTTGGGAAATATAAATATTGTTTGTATATTTGCAAAATATAACCAATAGGATATTATTAATATACATGAGCTATAAAAGGGCATTTGTCCTGATTGCTTTCTTGATGTTTATAGGTGCAACAAAGGCACAACAGTCATGTTCACAAGCTAATGAACTGACATACAACGTAGAAATGCAGACAACCGTGTCAACGGGAGACAACAATCCGCTTTGGCTGAATGCCAACAAATATGGTCTCAGTTCTACAAAGAACGACAACGGATATATAAGATATGGCGTCTTTCGCCCTCTTATTGGTGATTCTATTCACAAATTTTCGATCGGATACGGACTTGACATTGCTACCGCATACAACTTTACGAGTGCTATGATCATACAACAGGCATTCATGGAATGTAAATGGCTGCATGGAGTGCTTACCATTGGCAGCAAACAACAGCCAATGGAACTTAAGAACAATGAATTAAGCAGCGGTTCACAAACTTTAGGAATTAACGCACGACCTATCCCTCAAGTTCGCATTGCCCTTCCTGATTATTTGAATATACCTGGTACACATGGATGGTTAGGAATAAAAGGTCACATAGCTTTCGGAAAGACCACTGATGGAAAATGGCAGGAAGATGTGGCTGGCAAAGACCAAAAGTATACGAGTAACACCCTTTACCATAGCAAGGCAGGATACATTCAAATAGGGAGAGAAGATAAAAGCAGATTCAGCGTGGAACTTGGCCTGGAGATGGCTTGCATATTCGGCGGAACATCTTATAATATCTTCGATACAGAAGGTAATAAAATCACTACATTAAAAAATAAAGTAAATTACTGGAATGCCTTTATTCCCGGTGAAGGAAAAGACGGTTCAGAGAAAGGTGTATTGTCAAACGCCGAAGGTGACCACCTGGGCAGTTACTTACTACGCATCAACTGGAAAAACAATGATTGGAAGATTAGTGCATACGCCGACCATTTCTTCGAGGATCAGTCAGGTATGTTTTTTCTGGATTACGACGGTTATGGTTCTGGGAAAAATTGGAATACAAAAGAAAAAAACAGATATGTGCTGTATTACCTTAAAGATATACTTCTTGGCTGGGAACTTCAATTACCTAAAAATCGTTACGTAAGCAACATCGTTTGTGAATATCTATGTACAAAATATCAAAGTGGGCCTATTTACCACGACCGTTCTGAAACAGTCTCAGATCATATTGGAGGTGATGACAATTATTACAACCATTCTGTCTACACAGGTTGGCAACACTGGGGGCAAGTAATAGGGAACCCCCTATATCGTTCACCTATTTATAATAAGGATGGATATATCGGTGTTGAAGACAATCGCTTTATAGCATGGCATTTCGGCTTTAGTGGAGATCCATATAGGAATCTGCATTATAGAGTTTTTCTAACTACACAAAAGGGATGGGGAACATATTCGGTTCTATACACAGATATAAAAAGAAATACCAGTATGCTTATAGAAGCAACATATAAGTTTCCTGATTGCATAGCAAGAATAAATACCCAGAACTGGAGTGTAAGAGGAGCATTTGCACTTGATAAGGGTTCTCTTCTGGGTAATAATACAGGCTTCCAATTTACGATCATCAAGAATGGTATCTTAAGTAATAGAAAAAGTCGAAAATGAAGAAATTATTATATCTCTTAACCTTTACATATATCATATTAGGATTTAGTTCTTGCGAACTGGAGACTTCTGATAATGGTGATTTAGACGGCAATTGGCAATTACTTTCCATAGACTCCATAAATACAAGTGGAACAAACAATGTGAAAGACAAACAAATCTTTTATGCCGTACAATTCCATTTGATCAACATCTACGTACTAAATATAAAGAATGAATATATTACCCAAAATAGTTTCTATCACTTTTCTCAAACCCGCGATTCTTTAATACTCTATTCTGCCGACATCACCGAAAATGATACCGACGCCCATAAAGACTCTTTCTTAACAGGATTACGTCCTCTTGGCATTAATTCCTTGGAAGAACATTTCAAGATAGAAACACTAAATAGTAAAAATATGGTTTTGAAAACAAAAGAGCTACGACTCAACTTTCGTAGTTTCTGATTTTCTCCTCGATATGAACACATTCAAGATTTGATGGAATATGATCCATATTGCTATATCTATCAATATGTCACATGTGAAGAAGCAGTAACTTGCCAGAACATGATTTATCAAGATAAAGAATAATGCTAACATTATAATAATCATCAGTGTCTGATGCTGATTAAATCCCGCACGCATCAGCTTATGATGTATATGATTCTTATCTGCTTTAAATATTGGTTTATGATGGTGCAGACGCACTAGCGATACTCTGACAACATCAAACACAGGTACAATAAGTAAAGTGTAAGACAAGAGTAAACCATTACGCCGATATGGCATCACTAATTGATTATCCATAGCAAATTTCACACACAAAAAAGCCAATATGAAACCGAGCGACAAGCTTCCCGCATCACCCATGAATATTTTACGGTTTTTATCAGCCTCACCAAAAATATTAAAATAAAGGAAAGGCACCAACACCCCCATAAGGCCAGCTATCAATATTACGTAATACCACATACCCTGAATAGCAAAACTATGCAAGAATCCTGCTAAAGCGAGCATTGACAAACACCCTGACAAACCGTCAATACCATCAATGAGGTTCATCGCATTAACAATAAAGACCACCACAAATACAGTGAGCGGCATTCCTAGATAATAGGGAATTTCATTGATGCCCAAAAATCCATAGAAGTTATTAAAATAAAGTCCGGATACGGGTAATGCACAAGCTGACAATATCTGCACAACAAACTTATTGATTGGAGTAAGACCTATAATATCATCAATAAGACCTACAACGTAAATCATCATAAGACCTACAAAAAAATAGATAGACCAAAGGTTTAGAGTTACAACATGGTCTCCTTGAACAGATATTAATCCTAACGTTACGAAAAAGGCGACAAGCATACTCGGTATAAAAGAAATTCCGCCTAATCTAGGAATAGCATTCTTATGAACTTTGCGTTCGTTAGGTATATCATATAGATTCTTCTTCTTACAAAAATTAAGTATCCGAGGAATAAAAACGAAGCCACAAATAACGCTAGCAATAAATGCTATTATAGTAAAGAGTATAAATTGAACCATATTCTGTATTTAACATTTTCTTAGTATAAAACAACCTTTTGAAGTATTTATTGTTTATTTCTTAAAATAAATTGATTCTTATTTCAGAGAATGTTCTTTCATTGCTTTTTCCTTAGAAACAGACTGTCGTAAATAGACATTAACTTTTCGATCTGATAATAAGCAGAATGCGGTCGATGAAGACGTCTATAGGCAAAATCATCAAGAGGTATATAATTAATAGATGGGAATCTGACGATCCTGACATATATAATTCATCAGACCTTAATTATTTTTGATGACAATATCACCACTTTAGTATTAAGTAATTTGATATCAGATGCTTAAGGCTCAAAAAAACAAGTGATATTTACCTAAAATAACATCACTTTAAATATCACTTTCAGCTTATTCGAATACTTTAACCGCTATTCTGCCGCATTTTGAAAGCTATCTTCAAGAAAAGTAAATCAACTTATTTTACATGACAAAACAACTTAATTCATAATTTAAATCAACTTATTTTACCGTGTAAAATAAGTTGATTTATTTATATTTAGATAATGTTTTACAATACGACAGGTTATCTATTAATCTTTCAAAGCTCTTCAACGAAATATTGCCCCCTTCTTCCTGTGATTAGGCGTAGATGTGTTCATGAGCATTGTGAACGGAGTCTGGTTCGGTATTCGGTTGTTTCTGTTGTTTTAAACTCAACTGCAAAATCAATAAAAATAATCATGAAGATGTAAAATAATACACTTGGAAAATGAGGAAAAGTGCGAAAGTGATGTTTACAGTGATATTTAAAGAGGCTAATATCACTATGATTTTATCGGATATATATCTGAAAGAATGTCTGTTAGCTAAACAGTAGTGATATTGATATAAAAAATTAGGTAAATGATGAAAGAGAATAGCATGCCGTTCTCGATGGAGGCTCTTAAGTCACTGATGTTCAATTCTTATCTACTTAACATATTTTTTAAGCTGTCTGGGGTCAAACCGAACAGACGGATAAATGCTAAACTTATCAAAGAACCCATTGATATAGCTGTATATCAGGTTGCCTGAAAATCTTATAACGAATATTTTTATAACGTACTACTGACTTTAAGAACTAAATATAAACATAATTTATTGCTTATTTTACAATAAATTTATAGTTAACTGTTTTTCCCATGAGATGACGAACGATTGGCATTTGTTTCCATCTACAGTTTAAACTCAAACACTTTCACTAAATACTTTAAAGAAATAAAAAACAGATTTGTATAAAGGCCATTTCTACGACAAGCAATAACATCCTCTTTTGTTATTTGCAAACGATTATGTATATTTTTCGTGCTAGTACCACCTATTCTCATCGTCACGAAATCAAGTTTCAAATATTTCGTTTTGATTTTGTTTTTATAAAACAAACGCACCATCAAATCATAATCTGAAGCGATTTTATAATCTAAGGAATAAGAACCATATTTCTCATATACTGAGCGACGGACATAAAATGAGGGATGAGCTGGCATGAAACCAAATCGCAATAAAGATGGTCTAAAGATAACGGACGAATAATAACGAACACACTTATTCGGGTGTCCATCATGAATGAAGTGTACATCCCCATATACGCCATCAATATTGTTTTTACTAAAAACATCTATTATCTCTTCTGCAACCTTATCTGAAGTAAAATAATCATCAGAATTTAAGATACCAACAACTTCACCTGTTGCATTCAGTATACCTTTATTCATTGCATCATAAATACCTTTGTCTTCCTCGGATATTAAATGCAAACGTCCATTAAAGACATCTTCATACGAATGAATTATATCCAATGTACCATCACTTGAACGACCATCAACAATCCAATATTCTATATCATTATAAGTTTGACGCAAAACTGATTCAATAGTATCTTTTATTGTTGAAACACTATTATATGTCACCGTTACAATTGATAATTTCATCTTATTTTCTTTATTTTATAATAACAAGCAATTAACTGTTTTATTGTAAAATAACAAATATTTTTATTTATCTTTTTATACAATATAGGTTAGACTGATATTTTCTTATGATATCTTTTGCGATGTGGCAAAAATAGAATACCTTTGTACAAACAATCACACATCTGAATAATTTGGAGAATAACAATAAGAAGATAGTTAAGAATACCATGATGCTAAGTATCAGAATGATACTTGTCATGGCAATAAACTTATATACTAGCCGTATCGTTTTACAGGCTCTCGGTATAACCAATTTCGGTATATATAACGTAGTTGGTGGTATAGTAGTTTTCTTTTCTTTCTTTTCTGGACCACTTACTGATGCCACAAGAAGATACTTGTCTTTCGAAATCGGGAAAGAAGATAAACTACAAACGTCCAAAGTATTTTCAACAAGCCTTACCATTCATGCCTTTATGTCGATAATTTTGGTCGTCGTTGCTGAAACAGTCGGACTATGGTTGCTATATTATAAGATGCAAATTCCTGCAGAACGTATGCACGCTGCGCTCTTCGTATTCCAGTGCTCAATAGTCGTATCAACAATTACATTGTTAAGTACTCCATATAATGCTGATATCATTGCCAATGAGAAGATGGATGCCTTTGCTTACATATCAATTCTAGAAGTATGTATGAAATTAGCTATCGCGTATGTCTTGGTTACTCTAACGTACGATAGGTTAATTATGTATTCCATTCTTCTGGTTTTTGTACAAATCTTAGTTGGATGTAGTTATATGATATACTGCCTGCTACATTTTAAAGAATCAAAATATCACTTTTCGTTTGATAAAAAACTATTCAAAGAAATGCTAAGTTTTATTGGATGGACAATGACTGGAGGTATATCTAGCGTATGTTTTAATCAAGGTTTAAATATCCTATTAAACATATTTTTCGGGCCAGTGGTTAATGCAGCGAGAGGTATAGTCGTGCAGGTTCAAAGTGGAGTCTTCCAGTTTTGTAATAATTTTCAGACAGCTATAAGCCCTCAACTAACAAAGACGTATGCACAAAATGATTTGGCTGATATGCATAAATTAATAATTACAGGATCAAAGTTTTCTTTTTTCATCGTTTTAATCCTGTCATTGCCTATTATAATACAATCTCCATATATACTAAAATTATGGCTTGGTATCGTCCCTAATTATTCATCTGTTTTTCTGAGAATTATATTGCTGACTGGACTTATTAATGCTTTAGCAAATCCTATCATTATTACCAATCATGCGACTGGCGACTTAAAAAAGTTTCAAATTATTGTAGAATCAATACAAATCAGCATTCTCCCTATATCCTATATCTTTCTTAAAATGGGTGTTTTCCATCCTGAGATCGTTTTTATCATACAAATTATCATTTCGGTCATCGCACAATATGCTAGAATTAAGATAGTTCTGCCTAAAATAAATATGAAGTTAGAAAGATATCTCAAAGAAGTAATTGTCCCTATTATAAAAGTATCTATTATATCCATAATCATAGCATACATTATATATCTGACATTTCACAAAGACATACTAACGAACTTTATTTTCGCTTGTTCTTCGAGCACCATATTACTACTAATTACAATATACTTCATAGGCTGCACTAGCAGTGAAAGGGCGTTAGCCAAGACTCAAATTAAAAAACGTTTTTTAAAATTGACAGGTCACAATATTAATAAACAACAATGAAGACATTACTTATCAAAGCAAATACAATAATAAAGCCAAAATTTGGTGGTGAAAAATATATATCAGGAGTTGGTCGGTCAACTTTGTTGTTGTTAAAATCATTAGCACAGATTCACAATTTGCCTTTTGACATTAAGCTGTACGCGTCGGGATTAAATAGTATCGGATTCCCTACCGACCCCCTACCCTTCAAACATTTTTCCTTTTGGCTTCCACAAAAGATTGGAACCGTTATGACATCTATAGAACCTGACTATATATATCATTTCGTAAAAAAAGATCTTATACACATTCCTCATAACTTTGATGTCGTCAATAGAAAAGACACATTCACTGTTACCATACATGACACATGCTTGTATGATATAGCAGTGAAAGAAGATGATAAATATATGCAAGACTTATGGATTAGGTCCGCTAGAAACTCCGCTGGAATTATCACATGTTCTGAATATTCCAAGTCGGATATAATGGATAGATTCAATGTCGATTCAGATAAAATTTCCGTTGTACCATGGGGAATATCAACAAATATATTTCATAAATTGAAAAATAGTTATGTAATGTCCAGACTCTCCGAACTTAAAATAAGAAGACCATATTTTGTTTCCGTTTCCTGCTCAAAAGAAAGAAAAAATATGAGAAATCTGCTCAAAGCATACCGTTTATATCATTCAACTTCGAATGAGCCAGCTGCTTTGATTCTATTGTGGGATACGCCACCTATCGACATATTTAAGGAATACTCGAAGGAGATTAACGATAATGACATCATTTTTATGCATGCTGTTAGTGATCAAGATCTTGTAGTATTGTATAACGGTGCACTAGGAACATTGTTTCCATCACGCTATGAAGGCTTCGGCTTTCCGATCTTAGAGTCTTTTGCGTGTGAAACTCCTGTAATGACTTGCAGAAACTCTTCATTACAAGAGGTTGGAGGAGAACTTGCCCTTTACACTGGTGAAGACGACATTGACACCATGGTTGATATCATGAAGAATCTTTATGAAAATAAGTATGACAAAGATGAGTTCGTTTCAAAAACGAAACCTTTTATACAAAGATTCTCATGGGATAAAACGGCCGAGAACTATGTTTCCTTCTTCCAAAAATATTTATAAACAATCATTGTAAGCCTTTTCATAAAGTTCACCATATTTACTTAATGCCTTGTCCCACGTATATCGACTCGAATTTTCCAATCCTGCTGAAACAATCTTTTCGCATATACTTTTATCCGACAACATCTTAATCTTTTCTAATAACTTAGCTGTTGATATATCATCTACCAATAATGATTTATCATCACATATTTCCGATATCGAAGAACCGTTATATGCTATTACAGGGCAACCTGCCCGTTGAGCCTCTATAACAGGTAATCCGAAACCTTCGTAAGAGGATGGATATATCAAGCAATAAGCATTGTTATATAATGTATTGAGTTCCTTATCATCAACAAATCCCAAATAATTATACTTACAATTATATCTCTTAAGCATTGATTCCTCTGCCACGGTTAATTTCTTCCCCACTATAAATAAAGTTTTTCCTGAAATGCCAACAGACTCTATCACTTTATCAAAATTTTTATATCCATTACGATTCCCAACAAAAAGAATATAATCTCGAGATGATTTAGCATTATCGATTTTATAGAAGTCATCACTGATTCCATTATATATGACAAAGATTTTATCAGGGTTGACATCTGGTAAGAATTTCAATAAATCCTTTTTTGTATTTTCCGAAATACATACAATGTATCTTGAATGACGAATAGCATTGAATTTCTGATGAGAATGTATATTCCTTTTTAATGGATTACTAACAAAGTATTCATACGTAAAATCATGTACCGTTGTTATGTTTATTGAATTTATATTACTGCAGGTTCTAAAATAGCTAGAATGAAATATAAACTTATCTTCAGATTTTACTTTTGGATTCAAATATCTTCTCAGGCACATCAAATGACTCGAATGATTATCGATTAAGGATGATGGTATATCAAATGTCTTACGAGATATATTATTATTACACCCGTCATACTCTATAAAAAGAATGTCATGATGAACATTCAACATTCTGCTAATAAGATTTGTCCAAACCACAGATATACCCCCATGGTGTTGAAGTGAATAAATTATATTATCAAATATTATCTTCATAAAATACTATTATATATCTTTTCGTATTGTTCTGCTATGATATTCTTGTCAAAACGTTTTGCATTCTCTACCCCAATGGTAATGAGATTGGTCCTATACTTTTCGTCATTAATCAACCTAAGAAATCCTTCACGTATAGAATTAACATCAAAAGGGTCAACCATACAAGCTATTCCTTTCGATATTTCTTTCATTGGATTCAGGTCTGAGGTCAATACTGGTCTTCCGACCGTTTGTCCTTCTATTATCGGCATTCCGAATCCCTCATAGAGGGATGGAAAAGAAACTATATCGCATTTTCTGTATTCATTGAATATATCCTTATCTGAAATATTACAATAATTCTCATAATCGATTTCGTTACATTTCAATTTCGTTATAATATCCATTGAAATATCACCAATTATAATTAATTTACATGTAATGCCATTCAACGCATCTATCACTCTTCCAAGATTTTTATTCCAGCCCGTTCCTATCTGCAAAATCCTAGGATTCTGTTTATTAAAATTATAAGGAACGTAGCTAAAGATTGTGTCAACGGGATTATATACAGTAAACACTTTTTGAGGATTAATTTTGAATTCATCCAATACCTCTCTCCTTACTTTCTCGGAAATACAAGTCACGGCATCAGAACATGCTAATGGTATTTTAAACCACAGATATTTAAATATTGTTCTTTTTATTACATTCTTCGTGTTTCCCAACAAGACCAAATCGTGAATAGTAAGAACATTGTGACAGTGTGGAATTGAAATTAAGAAATAATGAGGACCACCTGTCATATGGTTAATACCCTTCCGATCCCTGTGTTTATAAACGAATATAAGATTTCTTATCATGCTTACAATATCAGCCTTATAACAAGGTGCATAACAAACAGATATTCTTTTATCTGACTTATTTTCAAGCAATGGTTTAAAAACCTTATTTATGCTGTAACCGGATTTACCGTTTCTGAAAATATAAGTTACACTTTTATTGATATTGTCTGTCATAATCTGTATTTATGAATATACCTTTATAAGGTTCAAAATAATCCGTATCGGGTCCGTAGTTTGAAAATCCTTTTTCTATATTAATATAACAATAAGCTACCAGCACAAACATAACAACAAGCTTGCCGTAATTAGGTTTTAACAATGTTAGCACATAAGGTATTAGGAATATTTCCATCAGATTATAATATAACAATGCACGACTGACAAAAATCTGGAAAATTGTGCCATTAAACAATATATATATTAGCGAGCCTATAAAATAAAGATTAAAAAACATATAATAGTAAGGTGGCTTGTCCTCTATCTTCTTATTAAAAAACATGAGAACTGCTATCCACATAAACTTTCTAGCAAAAGCTAAAGCTGTTGAAAATAAAGAGATATCATCAGCATTTAGTGTATAGAAATCCATTTTCTTTTCAACATCCTCACCGAGAAAAACAAATGCCCCCAAAGATAATTCATTCACAATACCTGTCAATGATATTAAAATAACTACGACCAGCATTGATAACAATATCTTATTGGATATTCTTTTATTAACGAATAATGCCAAAAGTCCAAACAAGACCGTCTTATGAAACAATAATGAGAACAAAACAATTAAGAAGAAATACAGTTTTTTTCCTTTTGTCAAAAAAACTAATCCCACAATAAATATCGCCATTGCAAGAAACTGTCTGTTCATCCCAAGATAAGGTACTGTTATCATATAAAATAATAACAATGATACAAATGGTGATTTTGAAAGTTTAAATATGGATGTAAAGAACACTGCATAAAAGACTGACGCATATATCACCAAAAAAACGGTATAACTATCTGTGAATATCCTGATGATATAATTAAATAAGACATAACCGATGTCAAACTCATCGTCATTTAAGTCATAGCTAATGGTTAAGCCTTCAAAAAATGTATTATATGGAATCCAATCCGATCCAGTTTCCCATCTTAGACCATCGTGAAAGACCAAAAACGCATAGCATATAAAAGCAAATAAATACTTATTTTTCTCGGTTATTTCTTTGTTAAATACTTCAAGAAAGGCAAATATTGATAATAAAAATATTGCTAGTATATACATTTACTCTTCACTTTCTGTTTTTTTAGGCTTTCTTGCAATAACATATACTATAGTTAAGACTATAGCTAACAATATAAAACCTAACACAATAACCATTTTTTTCGGTTCATACTGACGTAATGGAACTGTCGCCGGTTGTATCTGCGTAAATGCAGGAGTCCTTTCTTGAACTTTCGCTTTAGCCATCTGCAACTGTTGTGCTACTTGTGTATATATATTATACTGTAATTGCATCTCATTTTCCAAATCTCCTTGCTTAGCCTTGAAGGATTCCAAGACCAGATCTTGGTTCGCATCCGAATACGATGCATATAATTGTCGTGCTCTTGCATATTGTTCTTGAGATTCTCTAAAAAGTTTCTCCATATATGCCAAGTCATTGCGAGCTTTCTTTGTTCTGTAATTAGTTACATATTGTTGTAACTTCATTTGTACGGAATCTGCCAGACAGGCAGAAATATATGCATCTTGCGCGGTAACCGTTATCGTTATAATGTCTGTTTTCTTATCAACTTTACAAGACACCATATTACTTATCATTTTTGCTGTACCATCCTGTTCCTTGGTCAAATTAAATGCATTCACAACATCATTATCAGAGGGTCCTGATTTCTTTCGGGGTGTAAACAATTTAATGACCCAGTTCTTTGATGCTTCCCACCATGCCTCTTTCTGATTAAATTTGATATATTTATATAATGTCGTATTTATTTTTCCATCCAAAGATGAAACTTTAACATTGAACAGACCTGTAAGAAATGGAGTTGAGCTAATAATATCAGGATAAATCTCAGGGTATATTGCATCATCTGACGCCCCGCTCCCCAATTTTACGCCTACCATTGATGCTAACGAGCTGACGTTACCAGATAAACTCTCATTCGAAGATATCTCTGGAGCTAAAACCACTTCCGTCATAAAACGTTTCGGAATACTGAAAGCTACAACGACCCCAATAAGAAATGCTACACCGCAGGCCTTATAGAACAGAGTTTTTCTTTCCCACAGGATATGACTTATAACAACTAAGTCAATTTTATTACCATCTGAAACTTTATTATTATCGTTCATCGTGTCTATTTAATCAAATTAGCAATTGTTGCAATCATAGTAGCAATAGATGCTGTTGATGTACCAATGGTCAACAATTCGGGCAATGACATACCTGAACGTTTAGGCTTTGCCGGTACTACGATTTCACATCCTGGCTCGGGTTTGGAACCACGTCCTGCTTTTTCCACGGTACCGTTCATATAAATGATGTAAGTATGATTTTTCTTTGCACTGGAACTATAGCCACCAGACTGATCCACATAAAAAGCCAAATGCTTTCCCTGACGGTATGCCACTGTATTTGGATACATGACCTCGCCATTAACCTTCACTGTTCCGCTATACTGAGGTACAATGATCTTATCCCCTTCACGTAGCACAATATCATCGTCGCTGCCAGGATTTTCCAAAGCCTTATCCAGATGTATTCCGACATAATATGTAGAGCCAATATCCAGCTTACTGATATTTACAGAATCTTTCTCTCCAGATTGCGATTGTGCCATCTTCAGTACAGATTCCATTCGTAAACGCTCCTCAGGGGTAATCGTTCTCTCAAGACGAGCACCCTTTGTATATGCCATATTATTAAGTCCTCCGGCTTTTTGAATTATCTCGCTTAAGCGTTCGCTTTTCTTTGAAAGCGTGTATGTACCACCGAACAAGACTTCGCCTTCAACCCTGACATTTTGTTGAGCACTGTATGCCGGACTCCTCCGTACGTAAACTTCATCGTATGGCATAAGTTTAAAACTCTGTTCCCCATCAATAACAAAACCATCTTTCAATGAGAAGCTAAATGTCTTAGCCACATCGGCAGTTGATGTCGTCGCTTTAGGGTCTGAAATACGACGAGCAACATCCACCTTTACAGTCGAAGCTGCATCCTTAAGCCCTCCAGCCTGTAAGACAAAGTCTTCAAGTGTTTCGTTCTCGGCATATTGATATACGCCGGGATAAACCACCTCTCCATGAATTGTCATTGTCTGATCTTCCTTTACCTCTTTTTTACTTGGTATATAAAGGACATCCTCGTTACGCAAAAGTACATCCGCAACTTTACCGGACATGATACCCTTGACATCAACAGACAAGGCTTCCAGAGTCCTGTCATCTTTCATTCTGTGCATTACAGCATGATCTACAAACGCATCCTCGGTAACACCTTCTGCATGTTCAATAAGAGAACGCACACTCGTAATCTCTCCTCCTACTTGGTACATACCCGGTCTGAAGACAGCTCCTTTGATCTCAACCATATTAGAGTATCTTTTCAAAACGGAATCAACACTTACTGAATCTTCATCATCAATACGGAATGTATTTAAGTCGAATTCACCTACATTATATACGGAATACTCATGACCTGACTTGCGAACGACTCTTATGGATTTCTTATAAGCATCACCCGTAAAACTGCCTGCATAACGCAAGACTGTTCCAAGACTCTCATTCTTTCGCATTTCGTAATACATAGGTCGTTTAACTTTCCCGGTCACATTGACCAGACAGTCATAAGGACTGACCACAATAACGTCATTATCAGCAAGACGAACATCTCCAGTCAACTTTCCATTAAGTATATAGTCATAGACGTCGACAACAGTAATTAGTTTATTATGACGATATACCTTAATATTTCGGAGTGTTCCTATATCATTAGTTCCACCTGCCATGTATAAAGCATGGAAGACAGTAGCGAAGGCTGATAGTGTATATGTACCGGGAGTCCTCACCTCCCCCATCACATTAACCATAATCGTACGAGTCTGCCCCACGGTCAACTGTATCTTAGAATTCTGGTACCGCGCACCGAGCTGAGAACGCAATCTCGAGTTTGCCTGAGAAACAGTTAAACCGCTCAATTGTATCGGTCCAAACCCTTCGATCTGAACAGTTCCATCTGGAGATACTGTCTCTGCAAAAGTGTTCTGAGAAGCCCCCCAGACATCGATATTGACAGCATCGCCAGGACCTAATCGATAGTTTTGAGGAGTCGCAATATTCATATTGGGTTCAAAAGAAAGATTCTTCTGATTAAAAATATCTCTTCCGAAGACTTTTTTACCTAAGTTTTCGTTATTCTCCGATGAATCCGGAATAATCGTAGCCATTTCCTTTTGCATCTGTTCAAATTCAGGATCATTGGCATCATAGGTATGGGTATAATCAGACTGATTGGCATCTTGTTTTCGATACTGAGACACCGTACTACTCTGAGTTTTTCCTTTGGATGAGCGCATTCGCGAATTACTATATTTGCTTGTTCCAGTCAAATCCTTAGCATTCATACCACTGCTTTGCTGCGTCTCATATTTCTTTTTTACTCTGCGAATCTGTTCAATATTAACCCCACGCTGCATTAGCTGGGTTACAATCTGTGTTGATGAAGTTCCCTTTTCGTGCTGTTCCATTACGAATTGAGCCACCTGCTCGTCAGACATGGAGCTTTGCGCAAACATATCTATAGAAAGAAAGAGAAAGAGAGGTAATAATATTAATATTTTTTTCATATTCAATATAGTATACATTAAAATTTCTTGCCACTGACTATAGCATATATCGTATCTATCACGATATGTATATCCAGCAAAAGCGACCTGTTTTCAAGATAATGGATGTCCATGTGAAGACGTTTTAACATTTTCTCCATCGTATCAGTATATCCATTATATAACGTAGCTTCAGAAGTCAAACCCGGACGCATCTCGAATATGAGTTCATAGTCAGGATCTTCTTCCATAATCTTGTCAATAAAATACTGACGCTCCGGACGTGGCCCAACAAAAGACATATTACCTTTCAGAACATTGTATAGTTGTGGTAATTCATCTAAATGATGACGCCTAAGGAAACATTCCAGTTTTGTCATTTTGGTGACATCGGGAGCAGCAACCAGCTTCGGACAGTTATCCTCATCTTCATTTGACATTGTCCGAAACTTATAGATGACAAAAGGCTGTCCTCTATATCCGATTCGTTCCTGTGAAAAAATCACAGAGCCCGTTCCTTGCTTCTTTAATAAAAAATAAACAACTAGAAATATCGGGGAAAGAACCACTAGGCCAACAAAAGCGCATATTACATCTGCGACTCTTTTTGTTGCACGTTCTGCTACATTCATACTATCGTGAGAATAGGTCAAGCAAGCGACTTGTTCCATAATTATTTAATTACGCATTCGGTTAATCTTGTTTTAAGTATAACTTGATTTTTATAATTTTATTGCAAAGGTACTAAAAAAAAAGTAAAATTGACACGTAATAGACAAAAACATGTAGACTCAAAAAACATAGTACCAGAAGTTAACTAAAAATACTTAATTATTTTCGTACTTTTCATTATTTTTATTATCTTTGCAGCAGTTTTCAAGTGAGGAAACTGCTTAACTGCTCGGGGTTGACTGGATTTGACAGCGGGTTGGAATGGTATGTAAGCATGCGGAGCGCGGACAGTCTGCTCCTAAATATCGGTTGTCAAAAATTTATCTGGCGAAAATAATTACGCTCTTGCTGCCTAACCGAATCACAGTAGGTTACTGGCTTTATCCCTTTATTAGATAAAAGGACGAGACATCACTCGGAAGCTGTTGTTCCGAAGTATTTCGGTCTAGTGGTGCAGTTTAATCGGAAATAGTCATTGCGTGCTTCGGCGCATTGATGAAACTTTAGAAGATAAGGCTACGGTCGGTGGTTCAGGTCTTGCCGCAGCACGAAAATTAAAGGCTGAAATAAGCATGTAGAACGCGTATGGTTTCCCTGTTTGGACGAGGGTTCGAATCCCTCCAGCTCCACCAAGCACATATTGATGTACATTGCCAGACATTTGAATGTTAGAGGCAATGTACATTTTTTATATCAAATGAAAAACACATTTTATTATATTATATTGAATAAGGTGAAATATTAGTTGCGTATATCACTAGAAAAGCGTAACTTTGCACACATCATTAAATTTATTCCTCACAGAGAATGAAAGAATTAGCTTTAAAGTACGGATGTAATCCGAATCAAAAACCATCCAGAATCTTCATGAACGAAGGCGAACTGCCTATCGAAGTTATTAACGGACGCCCAGGATATATCAATTTCATGGATGCGCTTAACAGTTGGCAACTTGTTAAAGAGCTGAAAGCTGCTACGGGCATTCCCTCCGCAGCCAGTTTCAAGCACGTTTCACCAGCCGGAGCTGCAGTAGGCCTGCCACTGAGCGACACTCTGAAGAAAATTTATTTTGTTGATGACATCAAATTACCACTCTCACCTTTGGCTTGTGCTTATGCAAGAGCCCGCGGTGCCGACCGCATGAGCAGTTACGGTGACTTTATCGCATTGAGTGACACCTGTGACGAGGTTACAGCCACCCTGATAAAACGTGAAGTCAGTGATGGGGTGATTGCACCGGATTATACTCCTGAGGCTATTGCTATTTTGAAAGACAAGCGTAAAGGCACATATAATGTGATTAAGATAGACCCGGATTACAAACCTGAGCCTATAGAGCATAAACAAGTTTTCGGAATAACATTCGAACAAGGACGTAACGAAATTAAGCTAGACGATACAAAACTATTCGAGAACATCCCTACAAAGAACAAAGTATTCACTGATGAAGCCAAACGTGACCTTATTATATCTTTGATAACCCTTAAGTACACTCAGAGTAATTCTGTATGCTACGTCAAAGACGGTCAGGCAATCGGTATCGGTGCAGGTCAACAGAGCCGTATCCATTGTACACGTCTGGCAGGAAATAAGGCTGATATATGGTTTCTACGCCAACACCCGAAGGTTATGAATCTACCGTGGGTGAAAAATATTCGCCGCGCTGATCGCGATAACACGATAGACGTTTATATCAGCGAAGACTATGACGAGGTATTGGCTGACGGTATATGGAAGAACTTCTTTACGGAGAAACCAGAAGTGTTAACAACGGAAGAAAAGAAAGAATGGATTAAAAAGAACAGTAAAGTAGCTCTGGGTAGCGATGCTTTCTTCCCATTTGGTGACAATATAGAACGAGCACATAAGAGCGGTGTGGAATATATTGCACAGGCTGGTGGCTCTGTCCGTGATGACAATGTCATTGATACATGCGACAAATACGGCATAACAATGGCATTTACAGGTATACGCCTATTCCATCATTAATTAAACATACAAATATGAGCAAAGGTGACGATATTGAGGAGATAATCGCAGGAGGCGGGGTCGTCTTCAGAAACACTCCGAAGGAGGAATCGGATGACAAAAAGAAGGTGAAGACAAAGGCCAAGAAAAAGGCATACATCACTGGAGCGCATGGTAGCGGAAGTGCAAAACAAAAAGCCAAGTACCGCGAGCAACGTGCCAACCGACGACATAAATAAATACGATCCCGTAAATTTCTTAGCAACTATACTTTTTATAGCCTAAATGAAGAAATTTACGGGATAATTTTTTATTAATTATTTTCCCTTTGCTAAATAATTTTTCTGTGCTCGGATTATTACGCCTCCACCTGACTGCTTTGTGAATGTTACCAAGTCGGTCTTTATGACATTGTTACGGCAATCAAAAATCAAATCCGGATCAAACGTCCTCCCATTTATACGCGTTTCAAAATGACAATGCTCCGTTGTCGCGCGTCCCGTTCTTCCTGTTAGGGCTATTACCTGACCAGCTTTCACCTTATCACCCACTTTTACAAAATTCTTTGAATTATGACTATATAAAGTCTCAAGTCCATTGTCATGGCGTATTATCACACAGTTTCCGTAACCATAATGTATTCCCGAAAGTGTTACGACCCCATCAAAGGCGGCGAGTATATTATCATTAGGTTTTGTTTTTATATCTACACCACTATGACCACGTTTTCCCCCATAAGGACTTATGACGTGGCTTCCTGGCAGTGGATAACTCCACTCATTAGGACTCAAATTTGCGAGATTCATGGTAAATTGATTTTTAAACGAAGAATCATCCTGATAGTTTATTCCTCCGCTAGATTGTTCTTCAGAAGAAGCTATACTCTTGCTCCCTTTGCCACTTTTATCCTTATTATCTTCAACACTGAGTTGAATACGCCCTCCATCTTTTTGACATACGATAGTCTGTCGGATAAGTCTGTGACGACTGACATCAAATATCATTTCCGGGTTTATACGTCCGCCATTGATCATTACTTCGAACTGGCAATACGTACGCCCACCGTCACTACCTACAATAGCAATAGTCTGCCCTGCTTTTACTTTCGTACCAACATCGACAAGATTCTGAGCATTATGGCCATAGACAGTTTCCAAACCGTTATCATGACGAATGACAATGACATTTCCATATCCGGGAGTAGAACGTGATAGACGAACGACTCCGTCGAACATAGCTTTCACATTATCGCCTTCTTTCGTAGATATTTCCATACGATAGTCACTTAAAATCTTAGCTTTACCGACCGGCAAAGGGAAGCTCCATTCATTGGGTCGCATTATCTCAAAATTTATACTGAACGCATTGGTACTGGCAAATAACCCAGGTGTAATAATGCTCACCTGCTGCTGTTCGACAGATGTAAGAGTATTATTTGCCACTACAGTCGAAAACATAACGAGAGTAGCGCATGAGAGGATGTGTTTTAGTTGAAAATGCATATTAATCAAAAGGTTAAAGAAAAAATCAATTTATAAATATTCCAGAGAGAATTCTGCCCGAATTAATGGATAGCTTACGGGCTGAAAAGAACTCATCGGCATGAGAATAGGTGCAGATACCTGCTACCGAAATGTTACGGGGGTTCACACCCACATCGGCCAATTGCATGCGACAACATTCCCACAAATCAATGTGCCATTTCACAAATCGCCGGCTAATTCTGTCCATATCAAAACCGGCATCAGAGAATTCCTGCCAGACCTCATCTCCAACTTCAAAATTAGCTAAAGATATACCTGGTCCGATACAAGCATGCAACGTAGCAGGTACTGTGCCATAAGCGGCTGTCATCTCTGCGACAGCCTTCTCTATTATTCTCTTAACAGTACCACGCCATCCGGCATGTACAGCACAACAAGCATGTTGTTTTTCATCATACAAGAGAATCGGAATGCAATCAGCTGTTGACACTGCCATACAAACCCCTGTCATGTTTGTCATAACAGCATCAACGCCCTCTAGTTCAGCCTTTTGTCGTTCTTCATCAAGTTCAAGCAATCTGAGATCAATCTTCTGAACAACAACACCATGGGCCTGGTGCGGAATAATCAGTTTTTCAGGAAAAAGACCAAGTTCATGACACAATGCAATTCTATTTTTTAAGACGTCGTCCACATCATCTCCGCAATACAGATTTGCATTGAATGATGCGTAAGCACCTTTACTGTATCCACCATAACGCGTCGTACTGAATGCCGACACATTTGGGGATATATCATAATATTTAATGACGGGGACCCTCATCGACATTCTCGTACTCGAAGTCGTCCAGATCTTCCACGTCTTCACCATCGATATTAATGTGATCAGCATCAACATCAACATCTTCTATACTAAGTTCCTCAAACAAACTACCTAGATCCTTATCACGATGGACTAATGACTCCTCTGACGTTATCTCCTGCAGTTTATTGCTTTCACTGTTAAGTTCCTTCCAAAGCACATCTTTGAGTTCATCAATCCCCTTGCCTGTTACAGCGGAAATAAAAACCACTGGCAGATCCTCTGGTACAGTTTCTTTTATCATATCGATGAGCTCATCATCCAAAAGATCACATTTAGTTACAGCAAGCACTTTATGCTTGTCGAGCATATCAGGATTAAAGTTTCTAAGCTCATTTAAGAGTATCTCATACTCATGTTTTATATTTTCTGTATCTCCTGGAACCATAAACAAGAGCAGAGAATTTCTCTCTATATGGCGAAGAAAGCGAAGTCCTAACCCTTTACCTTCACTTGCGCCTTCTATAATGCCCGGAATATCAGCCATTACAAATGACTGACGGTCACGATAACTGACAATTCCAAGTGATGGTTCAAGTGTTGTGAAAGGATAATTGGCTATTTTGGGACGAGCACTTGACACTGCCGACAGCAATGTACTCTTGCCCGCATTTGGAAAACCGACGAGACCTACATCCGCAAGCAATTTCAGCTCCAGAATAATATTCGTCTCTGTCATTGGTTCACCAGGTTGAGCATATCGCGGAGCCTGATTGGTGGCAGTGCGGAACTGAAAATTACCTTGTCCACCTCTTCCGCCTTTCAGCAACAATACTTCCTGACCATCGTAAGACACATCACAGATATACTTACCTGTCTCTGCATCATAGACGACAGTACCACACGGCACATCGATATATTTATCCACACCGTCTGTACCATGACATTTATCTCTACCACCATTACCACCGTGTTCTGCAAAGACATGACGTTCATATCGTAGATGTAACAACGTCCAAAAATTGTGATTGCCACGTAGGTATATACTACCACCATGACCACCATCGCCACCATCAGGACCACCATTGGGCTGATATTTTACATGACGAAGATGCATAGAGCCCTTACCACCCTTACCTGAGCGGCAGTATATCTTGACATAGTCGACGAAATTTGATTCTAGCATATACCTTTGTTTGTTATATATTATAATTATATATTATCAATAACATTGCAGACATCAGCAGTGATTCTTGCAAGTTCACCATATCCTTTAATATAATGGTGTAAGCCCTCATTCTTATACCATTCTATCAGAGGAGTAGTCTGCTTGTGATAAACCACAAGACGTTTCTTGATAGTTTCTTCATTATCGTCAGCACGACCGGTCTGCTGTCCACGCAGAATAAGACGTTTCATCAGTACATCCTCCGGAGCATAGAGTTCTATCATCGCTGCAATCTTATGTCCACGTTCGGCGAGCATACTTTTAAGTGCCTCTGCCTGAGGTATTGTTCTTGGAAAACCATCAAAAATAACACCCTTGTGTTCCTTACCGAAGCTATCATACACACTTGCAAGAATATTTATCATCAAATCATCAGGAATAAGCTGACCATTATCAATAAAGCTTTTGGCTGTATTGCCGAGTTCTGTCCCGTTTTTAATTTCATTACGCAACACATCACCTGTCGAGATATGCTCCAAGCCATATTTGACAATAAGTTTCTCACTCTGCGTCCCCTTTCCTGAACCGGGAGCACCAAAAATTACGATATTTTTCATTTTTATAATTTATGTTGTTTAATATTCATTCTTCTACTAAAGAATAGATATCACGCATATTTCTACCCTGCTGATCATAATCGAATCCATAACCAATTATAAATTCATTGGGTATTTTCATTGCCACATATTCAATATTCAACGGTATCTCAAGTTTATCCGGCTTCTGCATAAGAGTGCAGATATGGACAGATTTTGGATTTCTTGTACCTAGAGTCTCTATCATACGTTGCATGGTATGACCGCTCTCGACAATATCCTCGACGATAATAACATCTCTCCCGGAAATATCCTCATTAAGTCCAATGACTTCCTTCACCTTACCTGTGGATGTTGTGCCTTGGTAAGAAGCTAATTTGACAAAAGAAATTTCACATGTAATATCCATGTATCTCATCAAATCAGCAGCAAACATGAAACAACCGTTAAGGACGCCTAATAACAAAGGGTTCCTGCCGGAAAAATCCTCATTGAGACGATTGGCAACAGCCCTGATATTTTTCTGTAATTCAGCTTCAGGATATGCTAAAGCGAAAGTTTTATCCTTAATTTTTACGGTCTGCATTATATGAATTTATATATTTTGGCACAAAATTACTAAAAATCTTCCGAACTATCGCTATAGATTAGTATTAATTTTGTAATTTTGCATCGTATGAAGATTTTTACAAGTGCTCAAATTCATGAGCTTGACAAATATACGATAGAGCACGAACCCATTTCTTCGATAGACCTAATGGAACGTTCGGCTAAGGCATTGACTCACGCCATCTGTAGTGTGTGGAGTAATGCTACACCAATTGTGGTATTTGCAGGACCTGGAAATAACGGAGGCGACGCTCTTGCTGTTGCAAGGATGCTCACAGATATCAACTATAAAGTAAGTGTTTTCCTATTTAATATTAATGGACATCTCTCACAAGATTGTGCATGTAACAGCACGCGACTTATCGACAATAAACGTGTAGAGTCCTTTACTGAGATAAAACAAGAATTTGATCCACCAAAGCTCGAAAGTGGTACTCTGGTCATAGACGGATTGTTCGGATCTGGACTCAACAAACCTCTTACCGGCGGATTTGCATCACTGGTGAAATACATTAACGCCTCACCGGCCAAGGTCGTGAGTATAGATATTCCATCGGGGTTGATGACCGAAGACAACACCTATAATGTAAGAGCTAATATTATAAAGGCAGATATAACACTAACACTTCAACAGATCAAGTTATCGTTTCTGTTTGCAGAAAATCAGCAATACATCGGCAAACTTAAGATTTTGGACATACGCCTCAGTCAAGATGGTATCAACACTATCGATGCACAATATTCGATGTTGGAAGAGAAAGACATCAGAAGCCGAATGCTAGTTAGGAATCCATTTGCACATAAAGGAATGATGGGTAATGTACTTATCATAGCTGGAAGTTTTGGCATGGCAGGCGCCGCTACCCTTGCATGCAAAGCCTGTCTTCGCTCCGGAGCAGGAAAGGTGACAGCGCATATACCTAAATGCAATATAGGAATTATGCAGACTTCTGTGCCAGAAGTTGTTGTACAGTGTAGCCATGATGAAACGTTCTTCTCCGAAGCAGTCGACAGTGATGACTTTGACGCTATGGCCATCGGATCTGGATTAGGACAGGCCGATGTCACAGCGATAGCAATGATTGCACAGCTTCGTCGCACACAGGCACCCACTGTAGTGGATGCCGATGCTTTAAACATCTTAGCAAGTCATCGTGCTTGGCTTCAGCAACTTCCAAAAGATATAATCATGACTCCACACCCCAAAGAACTTGATCGACTCGTCGGTAGGTGTAATGACGGTTATGAACGGTTGATCAAAGCCTGTGACTTTGCTGAACATTCTCAAGCATATATCATATTAAAAGGTCATTATAGTGCTTTGTGCATGCCCGACGGGCATGTAATTTTCAATTCTACGGGGAATGGTGGTATGGCAACAGCCGGTTGCGGCGATGTTCTAACTGGTATAATAACAGGTCTTTTAGCTCGCGGATACAAACACGGTGACGCTTGTATTGTTGGAATGTATCTCCACGGACTGGCTGGCGACCTAGCGGCAAAAGATCTTGGAGAGGAGAGCGTCATTGCAAGCGACATCATCAAATACCTACCCAAGGCATTCAAACGAATTAACGATTAAATAAAAGTTTATATCATGAGACATTTTCTTCTATCAAGCCTGTTCATCATAGCTAGTAGCGGCGCATTAGCCCAAACTAACGTTACACAATACAAACCGGGAGTTACACCAGAAGGGGTGACATACTTTCTTCCACGCACATCCTTACGCGTAGTGTTGCAAATAGAGAAAACAACATACAAGCCTGGAGATTTCTGCAAGTATTCAGAGCGTTATCTAAGTATGAACGGTACTGAATATGAACCTTACTCTTTATTTAAAATAATCTCAGCCCGTCTGTACACCGTGGGAGTACCAGACAAGAAAAAATGTTATACCATAAAATTCGATGTGAAAAGTTCTGCATCGAATGTAAAATTGAATGAAGACGGAATTTTATTAGCTATCAACGCTGATGCAGCAGTTCACTCTGAGATAAAACCATTCATAAGCGCGCGTAAGCCAGAGCCTATAAATTCCAGGAAATATCTAACTGAAGAAATTCTTACCGCAGGAAGTTCAGCAAAAATGGCAGAATTGATTGCTCAAGAGATTTATGATGTTCGTGAAAGCCGCGACTTGCTAAATAAGGGACAAGCTGACTATATGCCTAAGGATGGGGAGCAACTAAAGATAATGCTTAACAACCTTAACTCTAAAGAAAATGCGCTGTCACAGCTTTTCACCGGAACGATAGTTAAAGATACCGCAGAAAGTACTATATCTATAGATCTAGATAAAACAGTTTCTCATCAAGTCTTATTCCGTTTTTCTAAGAAAATAGGATTAACAGATACAGATGATCTTGCCGGTGCACCTTACTACATTAATGTGGAAGACCAACATACCGTACCACCAGTCGACACAGAAGCTGCAAAAAAATCAAAGAAACCCGAAGAGGGGGTATACGTCAATGTACCCGGAAGATTGAACATATCCATCGTTTCTGACTATAATAGTATTACATCTGGAGAATTTTCTGCTGCACAATTTGGCAACACCGAAATATTGAGTGATAAGTTGTTCAATAAAAAATACACCACCCATGTCACACTCGATCCCACGACAGGAGGGCTGCTAAAATTTGATGCAGAACAACCGAAATAGTTTTCTGTAAAAATTTAATTGATAACAACATTAAAAAAGGTATTTCGATCTCTCGAAATACCTTTTTCTATAATATTATACTAAAACTAATTAGTCGAGTTGGGCCAATTTATTGTCAGAGCCCAATACGTTAGTAATCTTATATTTGTACATTACCTCCATGAGATCACGTGCTGGTCCACAATATTTACGTGGATCAAATTCTGCAGGTTTTTCTGTCAAAGCCTTACGAACAGCTGCTGTGAACGCGAGACGAGAATCAGAGTCTATATTAATCTTGCAAACAGCACTCTTAGCTGCTTTACGAAGTTGCTCTTCTGGAATACCGACTGCATCAGGTAATTTGCCACCGTTAGCATTAATCATATCAACATACTCCCGTGGAACAGAAGATGATCCGTGAAGAACGATTGGGAAGCCTGGAAGCTGCTGCATGATTGCATCGAGTACATCGAATGCCAATGGAGGAGGAACAAGAAGACCTGTCTTCGGATCACGTGTGCACTGCTCAGGTTTGAACTTATATGCGCCATGGCTTGTACCTATTGAGATAGCCAGAGAGTCAACACCTGTCTTAGTAACGAAGTCAATAACTTCCTCTGGTTTTGTATAGTGAGAAACTTCAGAAGCTACTTCATCCTCAACACCAGCCAAAACACCTAACTCACCCTCAACAGTCACGTCATACTGGTGTGCATAGTCTACAACTTTTTTTGTCAGAGCAACGTTCTCATCGTAAGGAAGAGATGAACCGTCAATCATAACAGAAGAGAAGCCCATGTCTACACAGCTTTTACAAAGTTCGAAACTATCTCCGTGATCGAGGTGCAGAACTACTTCTGGATGTTTGCAACCTAATTCCTTTGCATACTCCACTGCTCCCTGTGCCATATACTCAAGTAATGTCTGGTTCGCGTAATTACGAGCACCTTTTGAAACCTGCAGGATAACTGGCGACTTCAGTTCAGAAGAAGCCTTAATAATAGCCTGTAGTTGCTCCATATTGTTAAAGTTGAATGCTGGAACAGCATAACCTCCATTGATGGCTTTCTTAAACATCTCACGGGTGTTTACCAAGCCTAAAGTTTTGTAACTTGCCATAATTGTATAATTTATGTTGTTAAAAATAATATCATCTATCAAAATACAAAGGTACTATTTTAATCCGTCAATTCAAAGATATACAACATTTTTTAATACTATAAATCAGAAGAAATTGACTAAAAATAAGTCACCAAACATATCTGTGTCCTGTTTGTAAAACAGAGATTACAAAACTCATGTTCTACAATTCGAACAAAAATACTACTCCACTCTATTTATTCTCATTTTATATTTTGTGCGAATTATTAGAGGTACTTCCTCGACCTTTACATTAGATGTATCCAAACCAAAGGCACGTGGCACACTTGTCTCAAAAACATTAAGAAGACTATATACATTCATTACAAACTTATCGTGCAGCCCAAAGGTATTTTCGTGAGAATTAATACGATGAATAACTATGAAACTGAAGTCGCCACTGATTCCGTTTTCTCTAAGAGAAGGATAACTGCTATCAAGACTGAATTCACCACTTTCAACCAAATCCTCTACTATCTGACGGAAAAAGACATTAACATCTGGTTGTATACGAAATCCCAGCTTAAGGTTTATTCTATATAGGGTATCTGGTATAAGCTGTTTTGCATCATATTCGCACATCATCGGTTCATCATGATAGTCCACGTGCAGCAACCAATAATGCTCGGCACGTTTAGGATGCTTGTTTATAATTGAATACATGATCTTATTTTCTATCTCATCGAGATAATTTGCCTTACTTAAATATATCAGGTTTGTGGCATAATGAGATATCGTTGAATCATCTTTAATGTCAGAAATTATTTTAAAATAAGGTTGAATCTTTGTGAATTGCATTTGACGATTGCGTATTTTTCGGGCATTATACCATACGTACATCACTATTGTTATCAGTCCTGCTATGAATATTGTCACCCAACCTCCATGCATGAACTTAAACATATTTCCGATAAAGAATAACATCTCAAGTGAGAAGAAGAATGCAACAAACGGAACAATGATAGCCATGCTGATCTGCTTAAAATGAAGATAAAAGCCTAACAAAATAGTTGTCATGAGCATTGTGATAGTGATTGAAAGTCCATAAGCGGCCTCCATCCGTGATGATGTTCCGAAGAAAAGAATGACCAGCACACAAAGCACATAAAGAGATATATTAACGAAAGGGATATACAGTTGTCCCTTTACGTCTGTGGGATACTTGATACGCTGACGTGGCCAAAAATTAAGATTCATAGCCTCACTGAATATAGTAAAAGAGCCGCTGATAAGTGCCTGACTGGCTATAACAGCAGCAATAGTAGACATTACTACCCCGAACACCAACAGATACTGAGGCATGATGGCATAGAACGGATTTACACCTTCATGTATTCCTCCTATGTTAGCAATAATCCATGCACCTTGACCGAGGTAATTGAGGATAAGCATTGCTTTGACGAATATCCAACTGATACGAATATTGCGTATGCCACAATGTCCCAAATCCGAATAAAGGGCCTCAGCACCAGTAGTACAAAGAAAAACCGCCCCCAAAATAAGAAACCAATCTGGACAATTGACAAGCAAACGAACAGCATAATAAGGATTAAACGCCTTAAATATAGGCAGATACTGAGGGATGGATGCTCCCCCTAGAACACCAAGCATCGTAAACCAGATTAACATCATCGGACCAAATGATTTTCCAATGGCATTGGTTCCGAATTGCTGAATAAGAAACAGAATTGTAACAATGAGAATACTTATTGGTACTACGGGTGTGTATGGTTCAATACCTTTCAATCCTTCAATCGCCGATACTACAGTAATTGAAGGTGTTATGACTCCATCGGCAATAAGTGTAGCTGCGCCAATAATAGCAAAGACATATAACCATTTCATTTTCTGCCTTCTCAAAAGTGCATAGAGAGCCAGAATCCCCCCTTCGCCCTTATTGTCAGCACGCAGTGCTATAAGTACATATTTTACTGATGTTTGAAGTGTGAGTGTCCAGATGATACACGACACAGCCCCTATTATATAATTGGCATCTATTAATGGAGTAGCACCAATGATAGCTTTCATTACATATAAGGGTGATGTTCCTATATCGCCGTATACTATACCTAATGTAACTATCAATCCCATCATACTCAGATGATTGAGATGTTGCGACTTGCTTGTATTGCTTATTTCCATGACTTTTACCTATTAAAACGCCGCAAAGGTAATCGATTACTAGAAAGTAAATTATCTTTTGATAAATAATTTTAATTTTTGAAACGAAAATAAATATATTTTAATATTTTTTATCGATTTATTATTGCACGTCCATCAGATGTGATACCTTCAGCCGATATTTTAATTTTGGAACATGACGAATTATTATAAAATTCAATCTCTGCATTACCCTCCCCATCCATCTTCACCGCAGGATTCCAGTAAAGTGTGCGGCGAAAATCTGAAGATGGTACAGACGATGAATCATTATATTCCGGTGAGTTGAATTTTCTTATCTGAGAGAATCCGTGCACTGATGTATAACGAATTTTATCATCAATATTGAAACGATACTTCGCAGAAGGTTCTTCCTCCGGACCAAACGGCACAAGATACATTATATATGAAGGGAATCTACAAGGTTCTGATGCTCCCAGATATGATTCAAAAAGCTTTTCACCATCACTATAAGAATAATTTCTACTCATATCCTCGCATTTGAAATTATCATAGCTGAATGTTTTGCAAGTGTTCCAATCGGAATAGATAACAATATACTTCACCGTCTCGAATGGACGACTCATGCCGTCATATATCCAAAGAGCTACACTATCACGCAGATAAATTAGTCGGGTAGCAGCAACAGGGAATTTATGATGTAAAAAGATACTTTCCACGACGTCAGATGTGGAATAAAAGAGATGTAAATTTTTTGGCTTTTTACACTTACGATTATGATCGACCATCCATTCTATTTCTTCGGCCAGGTCGAACAGCTGCGCAGAATGTATACACTCGTTATCATCAGTATAGACGAAAACAGAATCTTTATCACTTTTAGGTTGGAGATCTGTTTCTTCCGCACGGTATTTCTTAGCTGGAGGACTGAACCATTTATCCACAGTCATTGCGGCATTCTTCGATTTAACCCCACAATAAATCTGAGCCATAGATTCACCATAGAAGTCGGACAATGGTATATTGAAGTACCCATGATCAGTATACATACTATCACGCAATATATATGAACTCGATTCAAAAGCATAATGGAGAATACACGGAGACATTCCTTTCACTTTATCAGCTTTCATAAAACGAGTACGTTTGTCCACTACTCTGCCACGGAGACTTAAATTCTGCTCAGGTAACATTAAGGCAGAGTTGAGCGACGTCGATATTGGCCTGCGATAAGCTATTACGTCTGTAAAAGATGATTGAATATTATTTATATGTGAGGAACGATATGAACTGGCAGCATCTGTCACAGATAGCGAAAACGTCACATTTGGTTCGCCATGAATGTATATCTTTATTTTAGAATATGGTTTCAGATGAGTAGAATCAAACGAAACTGTCAGTAATGAAGGACGGACAGACGGAATAGGATTTATGGATTCCAATTTTATTGAAGACCTGCTTACATCTCCAGTGTCAACCTCACGTTCGCGCTTGAGCATATACTTGAACGAATAAAGACCACCCTTTACCTGATCGAAGACAGGTATAACACGTGAAAAGTAGTTTTCTGAACCATAACTAAGCATATATCGAGTGTAAGCACGTACCTCAAAAAAACCGGATTTGAAATATATTGGAAGAGCAAAACTGCCGGAACACATACCTTCATTCAGTTTGTAGACGTGTGTGTCAAGAATATCACCCTCAGGTGAGAGGATTTCAGTATATAATATTTTGCTGAGGGTTGTAGGGCAATTGGTTGATACATCGTTAACATAGGCACTAAACCATATCGTTTCCCCCAAATAATAGGAAGTATTGTCGAGATGGAGGTACACTTTTTCGTTAGCAGTGATATTGACCACAACAAATAGAGATACAAAAAACAGATAAAAATGTAATATATGTCTTCTCATAATAATTCGTAATAAAACAATCAAACAGTGCAAAGTTACATTTTTTTCATTTAAATGATAAATAAAATGAATTTTTTTTGTTTCTTTGCAGAAATATTTATTAAATTGAATTTTAATTATGAATATTGGAGACAAAGTGCCCGAGATATTGGGCAAGAACGAGAATGGTGAAGATATTCACCTGAGTGAATTTAAAGGAAAGAAACTGGTATTGTATTTCTATCCGAAGGACAATACTTCGGGTTGCACTTCTGAGGCTTGCAACCTGCGTGACAACTATACAGAACTACGCCGAGAAGGGTATGAAGTGATCGGTGTGAGCGTGGATGATGAGAAATCGCACCAGAAGTTTATCACAAAGAACGAACTACCGTTCTCTCTTATTGCCGACACCGATAAAAAATTAGTTGAAGAATTCGGTGTCTGGGGTGAAAAAAAGTTATATGGTAGAACATATATGGGAACATTGCGAACCACCTTTATCATTAATGGCGAAGGGATCATCGAAAAGATTATCACTCCTAAGGAAATAAAGGTAAACGAACACGCAAAACAGATACTAGAATAAATAATAGGGGGTATACCCCCCTATTATTAGTTAAAGTACCTTTGCTGCTAAAGCTTTAGCTTTGTCACGCAATTGCGTTATATCGGCATCTGACGGTCCATAAGTCAGAACAACACCCAAACGCCTTCCTGCTCTCGAAGGCAATTTACCAAAAATGCGCAGGCGCGTATAGTCCTCCTGAAGTGCGGCATTCATATTATAATTTGGAGCCACATCACTTGCTTCCTTAGACAATATGACTGCACTCGCACCGGCATGTTCCTGATGGATGGCAGGTATTGGAATACCGAGAACTGCACGAAGATGAAGTTCAAACTCATTGAGATTCTGTGTATGAGCCAGAGTAACCATGCCAGTATCATGCGGACGAGGAGAAAGCTCTGAGAAATACACACCGTTCTTATTGCTGAGGAAGAACTCTACTCCCCAGATACCTGCTCCTGTAAGGGCTTTTGTAACCTTTGCTGCCATATCCTGAGCATCTTTCAACTGTTCAGGGCTAATTGCTGCCGGTTGCCAACTTTCCTGATAATCCCCATGTTTCTGAACATGGCCGATAGGGGCACAGAAAAGTGTGTCTCCAGTCTTCTGTGTCACCGTGAGTAATGTTATCTCGCTATCAAACTTGATAAACTCCTCGATAATAAGTTCCTTGACATCACCCCTGCTACCTTCCATTCCATAATGATATGCAGTTTCAAGTTCAGCAGCAGAGTTTACCACCGATTGTCCTTTGCCTGACGATGACATAAGAGGTTTAATTACACACGGGAAGCCAATCTCTTTTGAAGCCTCTTTCAGCTGTTCGAATGTTGTGGCATAGAAATACTTTGCAGTCTTAAGACCGAGTTCCTTTGCTGCCAGATCACGGATAGCCTTACGATTCATTGTAAAATTAACGGCACGGGCACTCGGAACCACCTGTATTCCGCTCTTCTCAATATCATAAAGGCGTTCAGTACGTATTGCCTCTATCTCCGGTACTATAATATCGGGATTATGCTTTCTGACAGCAGCCTCAAGAACATCACCGTCGAGCATATCAAACACGTCATGTTCATCAGCCACCTGCATTGCCGGAGCATTTTCATAACGGTCGCAGGCAATGACATACTGACCTGCACGTTTTGCTGCAATGGCGAATTCCTTTCCTAATTCGCCTGAACCTAATAAAAGAATCTTTTTTATCATATTATATAAACTATATCATCCCTTTAACCATCTGCCATTCGGGAGTTATAGCCAGATGGCGTAAATTTCTGTCAATGCGTTTCTGCATGACTGCAACTGTTGTGCCATATTTTGTAGCAAGCATTGACAATGAAGTAATTTGCTTGCCGAAAATTCCAAAAAAAGATAGAACCATATCCTCATCATCGGGAGGAAGAAGAAAGAGTATATGTTTAACATAATGTTCTATCTGTTCACTTACCGAATCAGGTTGCTGATGAAAACGGATAAGAAAATCAGATAAGTCCTGTGCGATGGCATCCATACTCCATTATTATCTATTGCAGTACATTTCGTCGTAATACTTCTGATAGTCACCACTCGTCACCTCGGCTATCCACTGCTGGTTTTCCAAGTTCCACCGGATAGTTTTTACGATACCCTCGGCAAAACATGTCTCAGGATACCATCCCAATTCAGCTTTGATTTTTGAAGGATCAATCGCATAACGCTGATCATGACCGAGACGGTCGGTGACAAATGTTATAAGATCATTATTGATCCAGTCGATAGCAATTTCCCCATCGGTTCCTATCACCTGCTTCTTAAGAATCTTACGAAGACTCTTATCCTCAGCCATCATATCATGGATGGTTTTGATAGTAAGCTTAACGATGTCAATGTTGGTTTTTTCATTATGACCGCCGACATTATAAACCTCGCCTTCACGTCCTTCACGTACCACGAGATCAATGGCTTTGCAATGGTCTTCCACATACAACCAGTCGCGTACGTTAAGCCCTTCTCCATACACAGGAAGTTTTTTACCTTCAAGAATATTATTGATGATCAACGGAATAAGCTTTTCCGGAAAATGATAAGGGCCATAGTTGTTAGAACATCTGGTAATAGTAACCGGCATGTGAAATGTGTCACGATAAGCCATTACAAACATATCGGAACTTGTTTTCGATGCGCTGTAAGGGCTGTGAGGTGTAAGAGGAGTTTTCTCTGTGAAGAAACCTTCTGTACCCAAAGAGCCATAGACCTCATCAGTCGAAACCTGATGAAAACGTTTACCTGGCTTCCATGTAGGGTAACCGGAAGCATCCTTACCTGTCACCCATGCTCGACGTGCGGCATCGAGCAGATTCTGTGTTCCAAGAATATTGGTAAGAAGAAAGAGTTGTGGGTCTTCAATGCTTCTGTCAACATGACTTTCTGCAGCAAAATTTACCACATAATCTATATCATTGTCCAAGAATAACTTATCAGCCAACTCACGGTCTCGTATATCACCACGCACAAAGACACAGCGTTTGCCGTCAATATCGTCTTTGATAGTGCCAAGATTTCCTGCATAAGTAAGCAGATCCAGTACTATGATCTTAATATCCTCATTTTTATACTTACTATAAAGCAGATACTTTATAAAATTTGAGCCAATAAATCCGGCTGCGCCTGTTACTAAATAAGTCTTCATTTTAATGTATTTTTAATTTTTATTGATTATTATTACTTGTAAAATCTGTAAATAAGCATATCTATCCTGCCAGTTCCACCACCTCAAGGTCTTTAAACTCTTTGCCGTCAATAGTAACGCGTATCAAGGTACGCTGTTTATGCCATCCCTGGATTCCTGCTGCACCAGGATTGATATGCAAAAGCCCGAGTGTCTTGTCAAATTTCACCTTAAGTATATGTGAATGACCGCTAATGAATAATTGTGGCGGTCGAACAAATATATTGCTACGAATAGAAGGATCATAATTGCCGGGATAACCACCAATATGCTTCATTAAGACATCTACATCCTCACATTTCCAACGCAGCACTTCAGGATACATTATACGTAAATCACCCCCATCACAGTTGCCATACACGGCACGAAAAATCCGATAAGCAGCTAATTTTTCTGCCACTTCGGTGGAACCAATATCTCCGGCATGCCATATCTCGTCGCATTGCTCGAAATATTTTAAGTATTTTTCATCCCAAAACGAATGAGTATCACTGATTATACCTATACGTTTCATTTCAACTTGAGTTTTTTATAAATGAACTCTTTAATATAATTTTCCGTTGCCTCAATACCGAGTACGCCAGAGTTTATACATAAGTCATACGACTCTGCAGCTCCCCATTTCCTACCTGTATAATAATTGTAATATGAAGCGCGATTACTGTCACAGTTACTAATTGTCTTACGGGCGGTAGCACTGTCACATTGACATCGTTCGCAAACCCGTTTCAGACGGTTCTCGGTGTCTGCAGATATAAATATACTGACAAGATCCTTATTGTCACGGAGCACATAATCGGCACAACGTCCTACGAATACACATGAACTCTCATCTGCAGCCTTGCGGATAGCATCACTTTGAAACTTAAACAGAGATTCCTCACTCAGATTATCATCATAAAAATTACCTTCGCTGACATGAGGCACATGGAGATGAAAGACAGAACGTAAAAAATACTTATGTTCATCATACTGCTCGAAGAATTTCTCACTGAAACCACTTTCCTTCGCTGCCAAATTCAGCAACTCACGATCACAGAACTTGCAGTTAAAGTCATTAGCCAGCATCTTTGCAATGTCACGTCCTCCACTTCCTAACTGACGTCCTACCACGATAACGATATTATCTTCATTCATAGTCCTAAAATTAAATGGCTTGTTTTTTTAATTTCTTTATATGTTTTATGATCATATATGATGCCATAACAGATGCCAAAGTATCAGATATTGGTAATGAATACCATACGCCATTAAGACCCATCAATTGTGGTAATATGATGAGAAGAGGTACCAGAAACAGCATTTGGCGAGTAAGCGACAGAAAGATGCTTATACCTGCCTTTCCAATACTCTGAAAGAAGTTGGTGATAACCATCTGACAACCAATAAGAGGAAATGCCATCATGTTGATACTTATACCATTAGCAGCTATATCAATAAGAGTTTGGTCGGTTGTGAATGCACGGGCACATATATGCGGCATTAACTCACCTATTAGGAATCCGACGGTTGTAATACAAGTGGCAGCAATGATGGAATAATTGAGCACCTGACGCACTCTTCCTGTCTGCTGAGATCCATAATTGTAACCGGCAATCGGCTGCATTCCCTGATTAACGCCCATCACTATCATCACAAATATAAAACTGATACGATTGGCAATACCATAGGCTCCTACGGCCATGTCACCACCGTAAGTCTGCAAACCCTTATTAATCAATATTACTACGAGACACGCACAGACATTCATACTGAATGGTGAAAGTCCTATTTCTATAATATTCTTAACTATATTACGTTTCAGTCTATATATTCCAGGCTTGAAGTGAATCAGTTCTTTCTTGTTACTAAACAGTCTTATTTGCCACATTAAAGCCAAAAATTGCGAAAGAATCGTTGCGAATGCGGCACCTTTGATACCCCAGTCCAACACATAAATAAATATAGGGTCGAGAACTGTATTCAGTACCACGGTAAATATCGTGGCATACATGGCCTGCTTAGGTTTACTGGCAGCACGGAGCACAGCGTTAAGACCGAAATAGAGATGTGAGAAAACATTTCCTATCAAAATAACAGTCATGAAGTCACGGGCATACTTGATTGTCCCATGACTGGCACCGAAAAAGAACAAGATAGGATTTATAAAAACAAGTGCTATAATCGAGAATGTCAGACCAATAATGATATTCAGAACCAAGACATTTCCGAGTACATTCTCGGCAGTCGCATAGTCTTTCTGGCCTAGCTTCATTGAAATCAATGTCGATGCTCCGATACCGATCATAGCCCCGAATGCAGCAGAGAGATTCATCAACGGGAACGTCACTGCAAGTCCGGATATAGCTAAAGGTCCAACACCCTGACCAATAAAAATGCTATCTATCATATTATATAGCGAAGATGCTGTCATCGCAATAATGGCCGGAATAGCATATTGCATCAGCAGTCGACCAACAGGCTGAGTTCCCAATAAAAGTGTGGCTTTATTATTCTCCATATTATATATAATGGTACAAAAGTACTAAAAAAAATACACTTTGTATACAATCGATGCTTAAATAAAAGATATTTTGTGTAAGTTTGCATCTCAAAACAAGAAAAAGACCCAAGTGAAGTTATCTATATTTGCCACACTATTGTTATTTTTCACCTTCTTGATACAGCTTTCGGCATCGGAAGAATCCGATTCAAAGATAGCTTACCCTGAGGGGAAATGTTATATGTTTAGAGTGTTGCTCAGTGACAAATACGGCACACCATACTCTATAGACAGACCAAAGGAGTTTCTTTCAGAAAAAGCTATTATCCGTCGGCAATGTCAGAACCTTGAAGTTGATTCAACCGATTTACCAGTTTCACCCGTTTATATCAACTACATCAGAGATTATGGTGTTAATATTATAGGTGTTAGTAAATGGAACAATAGTCTATTGGTTCGTTCAGACAACTTATCTGTCCCCGACTTACTCACTAAACTTCCTTTTGTAAGAAAGACAATAAAAGTATGGACATCACCTGATTCGATTACATCATGTAAGGGAAGATTGAGAAAACATAATATGTTTAATAAATGGGACACAATTCCCGACAAATATTATGGTGCCGGAGAGGAACAAATTAAAGTACTTAACGGAACAAAACTCCATGACGAAGGATTTGTAGGGAAAGGTATGACTATCGCCATTCTGGACGGAGGGTTTATGAATGCGGACATAATCTCTGCATTTAACAAAGCAAAGATTGAGGGCCATAAGGATTTCGTATACCCTTTCTCAGGCAGCGTTTTCGAAGGAACAGACCACGGAACAAAGGTGATGTCAGAGATGGCCTCTTACGTGCCGTATATACTTATTGGTACAGCCTATAAAGCATCTTTTTGGCTCATCAGATGCGAAGACCAACAATCGGAAAGCCTTGCGGAGGAAGATTATTGGGCCGAATCTGCTGAATTTGCTGATTCTGTAGGCGTGGACATCATCAATAGTTCTCTAGGTTACAGCGACTTTGACGACCCGTCTACTAACCATCGATATAGCGATATGGATGGAGAAAAGACACTTATATCTCACACAGCATCAATGCTGGCACAAAAAGGTATCATTCTAGTTAATAGTGCAGGCAATACTGGGATGGGGACATGGAAGAAAGTTGCATTTCCTGCCGATGCCAAAGATATATTGTGTGTGGGAGCTATCGGAAAAAATCATATTAATGCTCCATTCAGCGGAGTTGGTCCGACTCAGGACGGAAGAGTAAAACCTGACATCATGTCAATTGGTAGTCCTGCTGCTGTAATCACGGGACGCGGAACACTTATACAAGACACTGGAACATCATTCTCAGCACCGATATTATGCGGACTGGTCGCATGCCTATGGCAAGCTTTACCACAGTTGACAGCAATACAGATTATGGATCTGGTGAAACGGAGCGGTAATAATTATGCAACACCCGACAATATCTATGGTTATGGTGTACCAGATTTTTGGCATGCCTACTTATTGGGAGTTTCCGAACTACATAACACTAATACCAAATGAAAAAAGCACTATCCCTATATGAACTCAATTCGATAGTGAGAGAGACTATTGAAGAGATAACACCTGACGAATATTGGGTTGAAGCCGAATTATCTGAAGTACACGAGATAAGAGGTCATTGCTTTCTGGAACTAATCCAGAAGGATGAAAAAAGCAATACACCCATTGCTAAAGCTTCAGCAAAGATATGGGTCTCGCGATGGATGCTTATCCGACCACACTTCGAGCGCGTAACAGGTCAGCACCTGAAAGCCGGGATGAAAGTATTGCTCTGTGTTTCGCCAAATTTTCATGAAGCTTACGGTTTTTCATGGATAGTGAATGATATCGATGCTACTTATACAGTAGGCGATACGGCACGCCGTCGACAAGAAATCATCGACAAGTTAAAGAATGCCGGAATATTCACACTCAATAAGGAACTCGAGATTCCTATGTTTGCTCAGAATATTGCTGTAATATCCAGCGAAACAGCTGCCGGTTATGGAGACTTCTGCAACCAACTTAAGAATAACAGGTACGGATTCTATTTTAACATACAATTATTTCCTGCTATCATGCAAGGAGAACTCGTGGAGAAAAGTATAATTAGAGCATTTAATACAATTTATGGAAATATTGATGACTTCGACGTAGTAGTTATCATACGCGGCGGCGGAGCTACCAGCGACCTATCGGGATTTGACACATTTGATCTGGCAGAAAATGTTGCCCAGTTTCCTCTACCTATTATAACCGGCATTGGACATGAGCGTGACGACACCATCCTAGATCTTATTTCAAACACAAGGGTAAAAACACCTACTGCTGCTGCTGAATTTCTTATAGACAGACTCGTAACTATTGATAAAAACATTGATGACATACAGGCCCGACTTGTCAATACAATCACACAACGAATAAAATTAGAGAAGCTGCATATTGATAATATATCATCGCGTATCCCTACTCTATTTTCACTAGTGAAGGTCAGACAGGAGGCTCTACTTGACAGAATATTTCAAGACATGGTAAACAGTCTGCTTATTAAAATCGAAAAGACAAGAAACCATATCAACTTATTAAGTAATAATATCCAACCAATATCCGAGCGTATCGTAACAACAGAAAGACACCGACTTGAGATGATAGCACAACGTATAGATGCAGTCGACCCCGAACGATTACTCAAACGCGGATACAGTATTACACTGCATCATGGGAAATCCGTTCACGATCCAAGTGTTCTTAAACAGGGGGACGAAATCGTAACAAAATTAGAGAAAGGAACAATAACATCAATTATAAAATGAAAGACGACATTACTTACCAAAAGGCAGTCCAAAAATTGGAACAGATTGTGGACAGGCTAGAAAACGGAGAACTTGACATTGACATGATGACTGAGCAACTAAAGGAAGCACAACATCTGATCAAGTACTGCAAAGACAAATTAACTAAGGCCGACGGGGAGATTAATAAATTATTAGAGAAGAAATAACATATATCAGATTCTTCCTTATAGACATACTCTATAAAACAGATATGGCATTCATGTACTTTGTCATGTAATTTATATCAAAAAATAGTTTCCATCCCATCATTTTTTGCACAAAATAGTTGCAAATGAGTAATTATTTGTGTAATTTTGCACGAATTTAAAGAACGTTGAGCAAAAAATTCAATTATATAATATAAAGATGAAAGATATTGATTGGTCGAATTTGTCTTTCGGTTATCTGCCGACAGACTACAATGTGCGCTGCTACTATCGCAACGGAAAATGGGGAGAGATTGAAGTATGCTCCTCTGATACCATTAACTTGCACATGGCCGCTACATGCTTACACTACGGTCAGGAAGCTTTCGAAGGATTGAAAGCTTATCGCGGAAAAGACGGAAAAGTTCGAGTGTTCCGGATGGACGAGAATGCTGTCCGTCTTCAAAGTACATGCCGCGGAATCCTTATGCCAGAACTTTCTACAGAATTGTTCGAAGAGATGGTAAAAAAGGTGGTTCGGCTTAATCAAGAATACATTCCTACTTATGAAAGCGGAGCTACCTTATACATTCGTCCGCTATTGATAGGAACAAGTGCTCAAGTGGGTGTTCATCCTGCAACAGAATATCTTTTTATGATCTTCGTAACTCCAGTCGGCCCATATTTCAAAGGTGGATTTGCTACCAATCCATACGTCATCATTCGTGAATATGACCGTTCTGCTCCTCTTGGAACAGGTATCTATAAGGTGGGTGGAAACTATGCAGCCAGTCTACGTGCAAACAAGATGGCCCACGATTTGGGTTACAGTTGTGAATTCTACCTAGATGCAAAAGAGAAAAAATATATCGACGAGTGCGGAGCCGCCAACTTCTTCGGTATCAAAGAAAACACATACGTAACTCCAAAATCGACAAGCATCCTGCCAAGTATCACCAACAAGAGCTTGATGCAGTTGGCTGAGGATATGGGGATGAAAGTAGAACGCCGTCCAATTCCGGAAGAGGAACTTAACACATTTGAAGAGGCAGGAGCATGTGGTACAGCTGCTGTCATCAGTCCTATATCAAAAATTGATGACCTCGAAGAAAATAAGAGTTATGTGATCAGCAAAGATGGAAAACCGGGACCTGTTTCCACAAAACTCTACAATAAGTTGCGCGCTATACAGTACGGTGACGAACCGGATGAACACAATTGGGTAAGCATCATCATTGAGTAATATAACAGAATTATCTGATAACAAGATCGTATCCGAAGTACCAATGATACCCGGACACGACCTTTTTTAATTATACGATATTATATATTTATGAGCAAAGGTAAATTAGAAAAATTCGCCGATATGGAGAAGTTCTCCAATGTATTCCAATATCCTTACAATATAGTGGAACAGATACCGTTCGAGATGAAAGGACACTGGAATGAGGTGTATTTTCATAACATGAACCCTATCATCCTTGAACTTGGCTGCGGTAGAGGAGAATATACTGTAGAATTGGCAAAACTGTATCCCGAATGCAACTTCATTGGTGTCGACATCAAAGGGGCACGCATGTGGACTGGCGCTACTCAAGCTCTCAATGAAGGTCTGAAAAACGTGGCTTTCCTACGTACAAACATCGAAATTATTGATCGTTTCTTCGCTTCCGACGAGGTAAGCGAAATATGGCTGACATTCAGTGACCCACAGATGAGAAACGTTCACAAACGTCTGACAAGTACGTTCTTTATGCAACGTTATCGTAATTTCCTCACCGATGGAGGTATTATCCATCTGAAGACCGACAGCACTTTTCTATTTTTCTACACCACATATATGATAGAACATAATCATCTGCCTCTCATCTTCCAGACAGAAGATCTCTACGGATGTGAAATGAACGACATTACTAAAAAAATTCTCTCTATCCAAACTTACTATGAGAGCCAATGGATATCGAGAGGGCTCAATATTAAATATTTGAAATTTAATCTGCCACGCAATGGTACACTTACTGAATCGGATATTGAGATCCCTATGGATGAATATCGCAGTTATAAAAGAGTGAGCCGGAGTGGAAAGACAACATCAAAATAAAATTTATGATGACGATTTATCCAAAATTAATAATGGACGCACTGGAAACAGTGACGTATGCAGGCACCAAAAAGAACCTTGTAGAGAGTAATATGGTAGCAGACAATCTGCGAATTGAAGGTCTGTCTGTATCTTTCTCATTGATATTCGACCGTCCTACCGATCCGTTTCTTAAGTCTACATTGAAGGCGGCTGAAGCTGCCATCCACTATCATGTAAGTAAGGATGTTCAGGTCACAATAAATGTAGAGACTATTAAGCAGGCTCGCCCGGAAGTAGGCAAGCTTCTTCCTCAAGTTAAGAATATAATTGCCGTTAGTAGCGGCAAAGGTGGTGTAGGGAAAAGTACTGTCGCTGCCAACCTCGCCATTGCCTTGGCACAATTGGGCTATAAGGTTGGACTACTCGACGCAGATATCTTTGGCCCGTCTGTTCCTAAGATGTTCCATCTTGAAGAAGAGCGGCCACTGGCAGTTGAGAAAGATGGTCGTGATCTGATCTTACCTATAGAGAAATACGGCATCAAAGTGCTTAGTATAGGTTTCTTTGTCAATCCAGACACTGCCACCCTTTGGCGTGGAGGTATGGCATCAAATGCACTCAAACAGCTCATAGGCGATACAGACTGGGGTGAGCTTGATTACTTCATCCTTGATACGCCTCCAGGAACAAGCGATATCCACCTCACACTCCTTCAGACGCTCGCTATAACAGGTGCCGTTATTGTCAGCACACCGCAGAATGTAGCACTTGCTGATGCAAGAAAAGGTATTGACATGTATAGTAATGACAAGGTTAATGTTCCAATTCTTGGACTTATAGAGAATATGGCATGGTTTACTCCTGCCGAACTTCCTGAAAACAAATATTACATCTTCGGTAAAGATGGATGTAAAAATCTCGCCAAGGAGATGAACACCCCTCTTTTAGCACAGATTCCTATTGTTCAGAGTATCTGCGAAAGTGGTGACAATGGTGAGCCAGTAGCCCTAAACATAGATTCTGCTACAGGTCAGGCTTTCCTATCATTAGCGCAGGCTGTTGTAACAGAGACCAATAGGCGCAACCAGGAAAAGACACCTACAAAAATTGTAGATATAAAGAAATAAATTCTCACATTATTAATAAAAAGGCAGAAACAAAAACTCTGCCTTTTTATTTGTTCATATCCCATCATCCTCTACTATTTCAACGCCATCATTTATTGCTGCTATAGAAATATAGGCATTCTGGAAGATATTCCCTGCAAAAATAAATTATGTTCACTTCAATCTCACCTATATGCCATTAACATATTGTTATTCAGGCATATAACTAGGTGAGATTGAGGTGAGATTAAGGTGAGATTGGAAGGTATATAAGCCTTTTTACTTTCATTATCCATTGTTTCCCGATAGATAAGCAAATGAAGAACGAAAGCTATTCACTTACGCTATCTTTTAAGTTAAAAGTATAGTACTTTCAAGTTGAAATATATAGTCTTTTAAGTTAAAAGATAAAGCAAGAACATAGTAAACAGGGCTGACGCATTACTTTTTAGTTAGATATATTCATCATAATTATTTATTTATATAGCTGAAATAATGTATTATATGTGTTTTTAATGTCGCTACTATTTACTTTATGCGTAAAAATTATCAAACATTGAAATGTAAGTATTATGGAAATATGCTCAATTTTGAAGGATATTAAAGGCCTAAATTATACTAATACTTAGCAGAATTGCTTGATAAAGCGTGTTTTTGTATCTTTTGTTTACAATTCTTAATGCGTCAGCCCTGCATAGTAAATAAACCGGTATTGCTATCACTTTACGTTTAAATAGATTATTCAGTAATTTGTTTTATGCAGGCGCTTGAGCTTATGGATAATCTTCTTTTTTTTCTTCATACCCTCCAGACGCTGAAGAGCATGCTTGCGTGATATGATGATCTGACGCCGATAGACAATACAGGCTGTAAGAAAATAAAATCCAACCTGAACCCAAAGAGCCTTATATTCGAATAGAACATCCTCAAGGTTGGCTCCAAGCGAATTGACTCTCACGTACGCATTAATACCGAACGTGGATGGAAACAACACAGAGATGGCTCTCCATCCCTCCGGGATATTGCTTCCCGGCCATGAAAGACCGGATATAAAGAACAGTGGCAATGAGGTGAAGACAACAAGCAGTATCACATTTTCACGATATCTCACAAGACAAGAGATGGTTAGTGAAAAAAAGACACATGCCAGAATATATGGAACCATCACAGCAAAGAGTACCCCAGGTTGAGCCAGTTCGAGAAAAGAAAAAATCTTAGGAACAACAATAGCCAGAAACGTAGACATCACAAGATAAATCATGAAATAACACATCGACTTACCCAGAACGATCCGGAAGATACCATTGTAATGTCTACTTACAGGAACAAGATCTTTATAACGATTACGTTCACGCGATGTACCTGCCGCAAGTCCTATTCCTAATAAGAGGGTTTGCTGTATGATAAGCATCAGCACCGGAGGCATGATGAAACTGCCATAACCTGTTGACGGATTAAACATGGGTACATATTCATATTCCAGAGGAGTGGCAGCAACCTCGTTATCACGATCGGTGTAATTACCCATACGTTCAACTTTAAGCTCCTTACCCATCTCTATTGAAATATCAGTAACAGTAGTCTGCAATGCTTTATAATATAAGATACCGCTCATATCACAGTAGATGCTTACCGTAGCCTGCTGAAAGGTATTTATCTTCTTACTGAAGTCAGACGGAATATAGATAATACCATGACACCCCTGATTACGCATAACTTCCTTAGCTTCATTAATGTCCGTTGAGTAACTCACGATCTTAAGATTTGGAGTAGCATCGCACTTACGTAAGAATTCACGGCTCATGAAACTGTGACTATTGTCTATGGCAACAACAGGAACTTCACGTACGACTTCGTTATTATAAATCCAAGAATAAAGCAGAGGATAAAGCAGAGGCACAAGAAAAAAGAAGATAAGTACGCCCTCATCGGTGAACGACTGTTTCATCTCCTGAACCCAGATATAACACATATCGTGTATACCCTGATTGATCTTATATAAAAATCCGCCTCTCTTCATCATAATTAAGAAATGTAGACATACTTAAGCATCACCTTCTTGAGGTTTGGAAATACTAAAAAAGGCAGTACAATAAAGATAGCCAGCATGCCATAATACGGCCATTCGTAAGCCACTGGATATCCATTAAGTATCTGCATCTGATAAATCATAAAGTAGCTACGCAGTGGGAACAGCCAAGACAGAGCCTGAATCGCAGGATCCATACTTGGTACTGGAAAAGCAAAGCCTGAAATAGAAAAACTGAGCACTGACCACAAGGCACACATACTCATTGACATTCTGAGCGATGGAAACAGCCCGAACATAAAGATGCCAAAAGCCTGACATGACAGTACCATGACAGTACCTGCAACCATGATCGCACCAAAACTACACTGATGCGGGAAATGAAGATACTGAAAGAAATACCACTGATAGAAAAATGTAATAAGCAAAAACACAATTGTCTGGGGTAACATTTTACTGGTCATTGCCATATAAATATTGTTACCAGCCATCTTCATCCACAACTTCGATGTCTTGAATTTCAACTCCGTACCTATCGAATAGGTTGTTACGAGTAATATAAACAACATAATACATCCCGGAACAATCGTATTACTCAAGTATATATTATAATTGACCCACGGATTATTAGTAGGATGAGTATCTATCTTTATCGGTTGTAGAAGTGCCGTAATCTGTTCGTCAGGCAAACCTTTCATCTGCATTGTCGTCATAGTAACCTTACTAGACACAAGTGTTGATATCGTTCGCATATCTCTATAAAGTAAAGCACCGGGCATTAGAGTTCCGTAACTCACATAAAAAGAAACTTTCGGTTGACGAGCAGACAGCAGCTTGTCTGTTGTTTGTTTCGGAATATAATAAAACGCATAAATCTCGCCTCTCTGGACAGCGCGTCTTGCCTCATTAATATTTGCATAATGATTTACTATATTTGTTGTCTGATATGAATCAAGATTACGGACAAGTGCACGGGTTGTAGGAGTATTGTCTAAATCGACGACACCTGCAGGTAGCTTATTTGGAAGTCCCTCCTGCATCAACGAAGTGAAGAAAAAGATTACCAGCAAAGGGAACAGAACCATACAAAACGTGTATATAGGTGCTGTTGCCAATCTATGGCATTCACGCTTTGTCAACTGCCAAAATTGTTGTAATCTGCCGGTAATATTTAGCATGTTACTTATCCTTATAGATCAGAGACATACCTGGTCTTAATCCATCAAATTTGGTTAGAGGACGGGCCTTAACCTCAAAAGTTTTAAGATCGTACTGACCGTTGGCTTTAGTTGCTTTCCATACGGCGTAACTGCCAAGATCCTTAATATAAGTAACTTTCATTTTCAATGTCTTGTTGAATGCAGGTATGAATGCAGTGAAGGTCTCACCGACCTTTAGTCCGTTGAGCTGATCCTCTCTTACATTAAACGTGCCCCACATATCGCTCATGATAGATATACTCATGATAGGCGAACCGGTACCTACAAGTTCACCCACTTTAGGATAAACCTCGCTCACCTCACCTTCCATCTGGGCTATCTGAACTGTTTCATTGATGTATGAGTTGACCTCCTGCACAGCACCTTTAGCTCTGTCCACCTGAGCAGCAGTAGCCATTTTTTCCTCTTTACGAGAACCGTTAAAAGCCATATCGTACTGACTTTTTGCAGCCAGTTCAGAAGCCTGCATCGCCTTATAGTTAGCATAAGCCTCATCGCGTTTCTGAGCACTCATCACACCTTCTTCGAAAAGTCGTTTCACACGATTATATGATTTCTCAGCAATATCCAATCCCGCTTTAGCCTGTTGCCACACCTGAAATGCCCCCTGAATCTGTTCCGACCGGGCACCGTTCTTTGCCATTGCATCAATTGCCGCAGCGGCATTTTCTGCTGCCTCTGCCTGATTCAGTTTAGCCTTGATATCCGGAGCCTCCAGAATAGCGAGAGTATCGCCCACTTTCACATAATCACCCTCTTTGGCACGTAGCTCAAGAATACGCCCCGGCACCTTACTGGACACCCTATACTCTGAGACTTCCACTTCGCCTTGAATAATATCAGGTGTTTTGCCGAGTACTAAAAAACCGATAACGGCCACGACTGCAACGACAATTATCAATCCCAATACTGCAAGCAGTATATTGATGTGTTGTGATTTTGCTGACATTTTTATTTTTATTGTAATACGCCAAGTGCTTTCTTCAAGTATACTTGCGTTAGTTTAACATCTATTTCTGCATCTATTTTTTGTGACTCAGCCTGAAACCAAGCTGTCTGAGCTTCCAATACATTAGACGTGGGTATCACCCCTTCTTTGAATCCGAGAGTGGCGCAACGCAGGTTTTCGTCAGCGCGTTCAGTGTTTTTATTTGCCATTGCGAGTTTTTTATTTGCCTCATTCACTTTGAAAGAACTTTGATTAACTTGCAATTCAATCTTTTCACGTGCATCAGCCAACTGTATGTTGGCAATTACGGTCTGAGACTTAGCTGCTCTCACTTTATATTCTCCCTCCATCCAATGCCATACAGGAACGCGAAGCAACACACCTATATTCCATATTCCAGAGAATTTATTTTCAAATCCGTTGAACACATTAGGATTTTGTACGGTGTACCCACCAAGAAGTACAACAGAAGGCAAATACTCCGAGCGCACAAGTTTCACGTTCTGCCGATTTATTTCCAAGGCATTGTTGAGCATTTTTAATTCAGGTCGGTTGTTTATCGCGATTTTGACATCGGGATTAGTATCCCCGCCCATATCAGTCAAATTATCCTTATCTTCATCTGTAAGAGTTATTTGCTCATTTATTGATAATCCGCAGAGCTGACAAAGTAACATCTTTGAAAGCACCAGTCCGTCATCCACTTGTGTAAGAGACATCTCGGCCTCATTTACTTTCACACTGACACTAAGTCCGTCAGCGCGTGTTGCCACACCTTCTATGATCATCTTCTGAACATCATCATCCAGTTTCTTAACAAGATCATAATAGCTCTCCGCCAGATTTTTTTTGTGCTTCAAAGATACGACAGTCCAATAAGCTTGATCAATATCCATTAATGTGGATTGCAGACTAGCCTCATTTTCGTTAGCAGCAATTTTCTCGAAATATTTTGTTATATTATTGTATGCCGTAATCTTACCTCCCATATAAACAGGTTGGGTTAGCATAATCGAGGCCATCCAGAAGTTGCGTGTATCAGTATGAAAATCATCCACTATTTTCTGTCCCACACCATTAAGAGCAGTAGCGAATTTAGAGCCTGCTGTGGACATAAGCTGACCAATGGACCCTGCCTGTTGAGCTGTTATCAGACCAGACTGCACCATCTCGGTTACCATAGATGTCATGTCTGTAGCCATGTTAGTACTTACTGTAGTACCCATATTCTGCAGTGTAGTCTTCTGATTATCATTCAGAATAGAAATTTCTTTGCTAGTACGCGTATAAGTACCGGTAGCATCAATTGACGGAAGGTATTTTGTGTGAGCAGCTTTACGGTTATTGATTGCTACATCACGTTTGATCTTCGATATATTCAACTCCTTATTATTTCGTATGGCCAGGGCTCGGCAACTGTCCAGGTTCAACAAACGCTGAGCCTCTGCAGGTAATAGAATACCTACAAGCAAAAACACACCGACTATCCTTTTCATTCTATACATATAACGTTTATATTATAATTTTTATTATAATTATTCGAAAACGAAGTTTTGAGAACCTATCATATTTCCATCTGCAAAGATATTCACTCTATATGTACCACCACTCAGAAACTCTGTGACGTTCCAATAAGTGGCAACAGACTGTTCATCACCATTATATTCAATAGTTTTCTTAATTGAATAATCCAATTGTCTGTTTTCGTAAGGGAAAGTTCCTCCTGCAGACAACACACTACCTGTAGGGGTGGTTATCCTCACATAGATTGTCCTCATGCCTGCAGAAGCTGTAATATTTTTAACGATGCTAAAAGTAACCTGCAATGATTTTGCATCTTTCATTTTTTTCGCCACTTTCCCTCGTTTATTCTTCACCACCATTTGAACGCCGGTAGCATCGAGCTGCGCAGCTATTTCCATTTTCTCAGTGAGCGACTGTTTTTCTGTATTCAAACCTTCTATTCGTTTTGCAGCTTCCTCGTATTGGCCTTTTACTCGAATATTCTCGTTAGTAAGGTTTTTATTCAGTCGGTTAAGCGAATCTATTTCGAGAATGAAGCCTCTCATGACAGCACGAACGGTAGCAAGTTCTCGTTTCAGTCGTGTTATCTCAGCAGCATCAGTGCTCTTCACGCGTCTCAATTCAGCAAGAAGATGTTGAGTTTTCAACTGTTCATTAGTAAGCTGAGCAACAATAGAATCGTTATTTATCTGTGTTTTCATCTCACTATATTGGTAAGCAAACTGTTGGTACTCGTTCACCATCTCTTTTTTATCAAGATCGGCAAGCTGCTGCATCTCTTTGTTGTCCTTTTTCTGCTTATCCAGATTGATATAAAGATAAACCAAACCACCTATTAGAATCGCGACCACTACGACTAGTGGAATAATAAACTTTTTCATATTAAATTAATCATCATTATTACTGTTGCAAATTTAGATTATTTTAGTGAATTGACAAAAAAAATTAAAGTCTAATATTCAAATTCCGATTTATTTAGCATTTTTCATGAAAATATGGCCATTGTTTAACACATTAACAAAAGAGTATGACCGATAAAGATTAGTATGGTCGTGAAGTAACGAATTTATTCCAATTTTAAAATTATTCCAATTTTATTTTGTTTTTTTGATTTTTATATACTATATTTGCCACATTAAATGCGTTATGCAATGAAAAGAACTGGAGTTCTACATCGAATTTGGGATTTATATTACGACGGCTTCACCCACATGAAGTTGGGCAAGACCTTGTGGCTTATAATAGCTATCAAGATCTTCATTATCTTCTTTATTCTTAGATTATTCTTCTTCAATGATTTTCTAAATACGAAAGTGCATGACGGCGACAAGGCCACATACGTGTCCAATCAACTTATCAACAGAGTAAAACATTAAAACGAACATAAAAAGTTATGATCTTATGCAACATTGATGCCGGCACCATCGATTGGTCGAGAGCCCAGTTTGCTCTCACGGCAATTTACCACTGGCTGTTTGTCCCACTCACCCTGGGGCTGGCAGTAATTATGGGTATTATGGAGACATGTTACTACCGTACAAAGAAACAGTTTTGGAAAGACACAGCCCGATTCTGGCAGAAGCTATTCGGCATAAATTTTGCCATGGGAGTGGCAACAGGCATCATCCTCGAATTTGAGTTCGGCACCAATTGGAGTAACTATTCATGGTTTGTTGGAGATATCTTCGGAGCACCTCTTGCAATTGAAGGCATCATCGCATTTTTCATGGAGTCTACATTTGTGGCTGTTATGTTCTTTGGATGGAACAAAGTATCTCACGGGTTCCATTTAACATCAACATGGCTTACCGGACTGGGAGCTACAATATCAGCATGGTGGATACTCGTTGCCAATTCATGGATGCAATATCCTGTAGGTCAGGAATTCAATGCCGACACTATGCGCAACGAGATGGTCAGCTTTGCTGATGTCGCACTGTCCCCTGTGGCTGTGGATAAGTTCTTTCATACAGTCGTTTCAACATGGTTAGTAGGAGCAGTATTCGTTGTTGCCATCAGTTGCTGGTATCTCATCCGCAAACGTGAACAGCAGATGGCTGTTGCCAGTCTTAAAATTGGAGCTATCGTAGGTTTAGTTTCCTCACTCCTTGCCATCCACACGGGTGACAAGTCGGCATATCTGGTAGCACAAACCCAGCCCATGAAACTTGCAGCTATGGAAAACCTGTATGATGGAAGTCATGGAGAAGGCATGAAAGTACTTGACATATTAAATCCATTCAAACAGCCTGATTATCAAAACGACAAAAGCTCCGATCTAAGCATAAAAGTTCCAAAGATACTCTCTGTGCTCGCCACACATAGTCTCAACGGATTTGTTCCCGGTATCAATGATATCATCAAAGGAGGCTACACACAGTCCGACGGTACAAAAGCAATCTCACTGCAGGAGAAGATGACACGTGGGAGACGTGCAATAAACGCACTTGTCGATTACCGGACAGCAAAAAAAGAAGGTGACAGCAATGCCATGTATCGCAATCTCAACATACTCAAAGCAGACATGCCATTCTTCGGTTATGGTTACATCAAAGAGTCAAGCGAGATAGTACCTTACATACCTGTCTGTTTTTACGCATTCAGAGTGATGGTAGGCCTTGGTGCATACTTCGTTCTCGTGTTTGCCGTCATTTTATTTTTTGCATACCGTAAAGATCTCACCAAGACAAAATGGTTGCAATATGTGGCACTTTGGTCGTTACCTCTTGTTTATATAGCAAGCGAATCAGGATGGCTGGTTTCAGAATTCGGCCGTCAACCGTGGACCATACAAGACATGCTGCCAACATGTGCAGCTATATCCGATATCAGCAGTAGTTCTGTAATTATCACATTCTTCGTCTTCCTTATCCTCTTCTCTACATTGCTTACGGTAGAGATCAGTATCCTCTGCCGTGAAATCAAGAAAGGACCGGAGAAAGGTGAATAAGTAAAAGATTAAAAAAGAAAAAATCGCATACGACTATGACATACATCTGTTTACAACAATATTGGTGGTTTCTCATCTCACTTTTGGGAGCCTTATTAGTATTCTTGCTTTTTGTACAAGGCGGAAACTCATTGATATTCACCATTGGTAAAAACAAAGAAGAGCGTCGACTGCTCATTAATAGTACAGGGCGTAAATGGGAAATAACCTTTACCACCTTAGTCACCTTTGGTGGAGCGTTCTTTGCTTCATTCCCACTGTTTTACAGTACTAGTTTCGGCGGTGCCTACTGGCTGTGGATGCTTATACTGGTATCCTTCGTGCTTCAGGCTATCAGTTATGAATTCCAGAACAAGCTCGGTAATTTTCTTGGACCGAAACCCTTCCAGTGGTTCCTCGTCATCAACGGTATTCTTGGTCCGTTGCTTCTTGGAGGAGCTGTCGCCACATTCTTTGATGGTTCCAACTTTCTTGTCAACAAGGAAAATATCACAAACAATTTGCACCCTGTTATCAGCAGTTGGGCTAATGCCAGCAACGGTCTCGATGCCCTGCTTGACCCTTGGAACCTTGTCTTCGGTTTTGCAGTAATGTTTCTTGCAAGAGTTCTTGGCAGCCTGTATTTCATCAATAACATCAACGATGAAGACATTCGTACCAAAAGCCGCCATCAGACAATGATCAACGGAATAGCATTTTTAATACTCTTCCTTGCTTTCATCATCCGCACACTGTTCAAAGACGGTTTTGCCGTAAATCATGTCACAGGGCAGATATTCATGGAACCCTACAAATACTTCACCAATTTTATCACCTTATGGTGGCTTCTGATACTTTTCCTTGTAGGGGTTATATTAGTTCTTTTCGGAGGTATCAAGACATATCTGTGCAATACATTTCATAAGGGAATATGGTTTGTGGGTATCGGAGTAATATTTGTCGTACTTGCACTGCTGACAAGTGTAGGTTATAATGATACAGCATATTATCCGTCGACATACGACTTACAGAGTTCGCTCACACTAGCCAACAGTTGCAGTAGTGAATTTACACTCCGTACCATGGCGTGGGTATCCTTATTCATTCCGTTCGTACTAGCCTATATAAGTTACGCATGGCACGCTATTGATAAAAAGAATATAGAGAAGGACGATATTAAAAACGGAATTTCTTATTAAAGACCAACGATAATGGAAAATTAAAGGCAGCTGCATTCAAACAGCTGCCTTTAATTTTTATTTCACCTTATCATACACCTTCATCGTCAAAGTTATGTCATACAGCGCGTCATGTAGGGAATCAGCCTCCACATCGACACCACAATATTTTGCGACCGTGCTCAATTTAAAATTCTCCATCTCGGGACGTTTATCTATCAGATATTGAGTTGCCATCACCATCACGTCAATACTATTCGACCAGAACCAACTTCCAAAGAACTTGTCGTTGTTCTGAACGAACCAGGCCCTTAAGAACTGATTATCGAATGGAGCATTATTGTATCCCGCAAGATACAGCTTATCACTGCGGTTAAACTTTTCCACATACCTCCCCAGTAACTTAACGAATTTCTTATATACCACCCCCATAGGTTCATACTGCATAATCTGTTCTTTAGTCACTCCTGCCACATTCAGAGCTTCTTGCTCTATGATAGCATTTGGATTAGGTTGAACCCTGAAGTCAAAAGTCTCCTTTACCTCACCGTCAATGACAATAGCACCGCTAAGTTGATGAATACCGTTCTTCCAGAAACGAGTTCCGGTAGTCTCTATATCATAAAAAAGTATCTTCATATAGTTATTTTTCTAATAAAAAATAATGCGTTCACTATCTTAACACCATGCAAATGTAGACATTTTCTCTAATATTACCAAATAAATGCAGGAAGAATCATTTTTCTGGAAACTGATAATCGGACAGTTTATTCATACCATGAATTCTAAGGTAAGTTACTCGCTGGCCGCTAAGTATGACTGAGCGATGAAAATTTGAAATGTTATCGTGCAAGTTTAGATCTGTCCTTGCTGTAGAACGGTCTGTCAGACAAACCGTCAATAAATGATCGGCATTCATTTCGTCGGGTTTGTCGGCAATGATGATACTTTGTGTATAATCTGTAGGTACTGTAAAGACCGCATAATTGATTGAACTTGTAGCAGATCCGACGATATATCCTTTCACTTCTATGAATGTTGTATTAGGCAGTTTAATGGCAGAGTCGACAGATATATACTCAGCATCATCGTCGGTTGAAGGTTTTGAAGGTTTAACGATAGTGGTATCAGTAACCTCTCCGCTATTTTTCCCTCCGCCACCATTATCACTCTTTTCTGGCAAGACAGCCTTTTCACACGACAGAACCGTAAGCATCATCAAAAATAAGATAAAAAAATTACGCATTTTATTGAATATCAGCATTATTATTTAACTTTAATAATCAAGAAGACACTGTGATGGTTCTCAAAAGCCATATACAATGATGTTTCTTTGACACAAAGGTAAATAAAATAATTAAGAAAAAGACCATTTATAATGTATTTTTATCTTGTATTTTTCTGTTTCTATGACATATAAGACTGATATTTCCATTTTTTTATATAACTTTGCATACTAGAATAAACACCTCCTTATATTATGAAATTATTATCAAAAACGATTAGTATCATCATCTTAGCATCAGCACAGGCACTGACCTTGCAGGCACAGTCCTTTACTTGGATAAAAAGTATTGAGAAAGATACGTGGCAGGAATCAAAAGTTAAATTAATCTTAGACCTTCATAAAGGTGCAGATATCACTATCCCGGAATCCGCTACTGGCCCGGTATTCAAATCCTGGGGAACCTGTTTTAATGAACTGGGGTGGGATGCGCTCAACGCCCTCACGGTTCAGGACCAGGAGACAATCATGGGCAACTTGTTTTCTCCGCAGGGCGACCTACGCTTCAACATCGGTCGCATACCCATGAATGCCAACGATTATGCCCGTTCATGGTACAGTTGCGACAGTGTTGACGGTGACTTCTCTCTGAAGTTTTTCAATATCGACCGCGACATGCAGACGTTAATACCATACATACATATAGCTCAGAAGCACAATCCGAACATGACATTCTGGGTGTCGCCATGGAGTCCACCGATTTGGATGAAGACAAATCACCATTATGCCCAGCAGGCATCACCGACAAACGGACTGCGCAAGGAAATGGAATGTCCCGCATATAAGGTCGACCAATTTATTATGGAACCGCGATACCTCAATGCTTACGCCGACTATTTCTGCAAGTTTATCGATGCTTACAAAGCACAGAACATACCTATAGATATCGTTATGTATCAGAATGAGGCATACTCGTCTGCTCCATATCCGGGTTGCACATGGACAGCCAAGGCCTCAATACTATTCAATAAGGACTACCTTGGCCCTACCCTTGCCCGTCTGCATCCGGAGGTCAAACTATATCTCGGGACTATCAATAGCAATCACTTTGATGTCATCGACTCGATTCTTGGTGACAATGGCATCAGAAAGTATGTGAAGGGAGTCGCCTTGCAATGGGAAGGAGGCCAGATCCTCGGAAAATTACGTGAGAAATATCCTAAAAACAAATATGTAATGAGTGAGAGCGAATGCGGATGGGGCGACTTCAGCTGGAAAGCTGCCGAACACACATTCAATCTTATAAGCCATTATCTCGCCAACGGATGTGAGACTTACACCTTCTGGAATGCCATCATTGCCAACGATGGTTCAAGCACTTGGGGGTGGAAGCAGAACGGACTGATTCATGTAGATTCCCACAAGAAAACATACACTTACACACCAGAGTATTACTGTGCGAAACATTTCTGCCACTTCGTGACTGATGGTACTAAACTGATTGCAAGTAAAGACGTCAATGGTAAAACACCCGTTATGGTATTCGTGACACCCAATAACAAGAAACTTATCATAGCAGGCAACTTTAATAATAGTCCCCACACACTGAATATCACAATTGGGAAAAAACTCCTGACCGCATCCCTTCCGGGCCACTCTTTTAATACTTTCTGTGAGAATTAGAAACTAGGAATATCACACATTAAAAACGGGCCGTTTCCATTCTCTCGTTTGGAAACAGCCCGTATATAAGTGTTATTTATGTTCTTTTTAGAAAGCGACACTCATGTGACCGCTGGAATACATTTTCAATACATTGTTAAGATACCTTTTCACATTCTCACTCTTAAACATTCTCTTAATCATTCTTTTCATAATCTTTTTACCTTTAAATTAAATATTCTATTGTAAGGTGCATCTTCACACCCCTGTTATCCTTTTATCTTGTTATCCGCAGCAAAGGTAATATTTTTTTGATCACTTGTCAAGAGAATACAGTATTATGTGTGCGTTCACAACGATTTTTTGACCTATATCAATAAACAGGTAACTATTTGTGCTTCCGCATAATATTACGCAGTTTTCCATACTCGTCAAACGAATACCTGCTTGATAATATGATTGTTATCATTAGCGACAACATTGATGCCGTAAATGTAATGATAATGATCATCATCTGATACTTGATGGCTATGCCTGGAGCACTACCTCCAAGTATCTGACCAATCATCGTGCCTGGTAGCGATACAATGCCCATCACCGCCATATTGGCAACACACGGAGAAAAAGCCTTCATCATCGCCTGACGCACAAATGGGGCTGTGGCTTCAAACCGGGTCGCACCGTTTCCAAGCAGATAATAATACATCTGATGCTCTCTTTGCAAATCTCCGAAATATGTATTTACTGCTATTACGTTGACACTCAACATATTTCCCATCAATATGCCCATTATCGGAATAAAGTATTGCGCGCTAAATGGATTATCCAGATGAAGTACGAATAGTAGGAAATAGAGTCCCACCACCATTGCAGTAGCCAAGAATCCCACGCTTACAGGTATGAACAACACCGACCGTTTAATTCCTGTACGGTGAGTCGCTGTAAACGAGGCAACAATCACCATGATTATCACCCATAGGAGATTTATCCAAGGATTGTTCCATATAAACAGATACTTAAGGTATAGACCGATAAAAAATAATTGAATCACCATTCTCAATGCTGCGACTAGCGTTGACACGACAAGTTTCACCTTATATAGGCGGAAGAAATAGATAGGAAAAGCCAACAACAACAGACCTATTACCAGACTCCATAAAGATATATCAATTGTTCCCATTATTCAAACATATTATTTTATCACATAACGAAGAAAAAGTCTTATCGTGAGATACGGCAACCACTATCGTACCCTTTGAAGCAAGTTCCCTGAAGTATCTAACGACAAGCCTTGCGTGTGTCTCATCCAGTGCCGAAGTCGGTTCGTCGGTCAGCAGTATTGGTTTATGAAGCAGTCCACATACAGCTATCATCATACGTTGGCGCTGGCCTCCGCTCACTTTTGCCACACTGCTTTTATAGAAGGAAGCATCCAAATCCAGTTTTTTCCACTCATCCATCATCCTCTCATACGAAAATTTAACATATCTGTTATTTTTAAGCGTGAACGGCAGTTGCACCATCTCCTCTACGGTATCAAAGGGCAGTGACAATTCCTGAGGTACATACATCATACGACGTCTGAAGGTCTCTGCCGACATTGAGTTTATAATTTCGCCGTCGACACTTATCACCCCGTCGTCAAGAGGTAAGAAACCGAGTATAGCCCGCAGCATTGTTGTCTTACCGGATCCCGAATCACCTGTTATACATACCACCTGTCCGCAGTCGACAGAGAAAGACAAATCTCTAAATAGCTGTGTATCACCAAGCTTTAGTGAAGCATTTCTTATTTCCAACATGATTCCTTCCTGTTTTTATATTTAATTATCCATATATCCGAAACAAAGATAATTGAAGTTGTGAGAAAAAGCAAAAGAAATGAAGTTTTATTGTTAATGATTATAACAACTTAGCACTATTTGACAAGAAAAATAGAAGAGAACAATACAGACAAGTTTTCAACTCCGCTGATATTGAAGAGGAGTCATTCCCGTCAATCTCTTAAAGAACTTGCAGAAGAAGGAGACATTCGGAAAATTCAAATCATCGGATATCTGATAAGTCAGCATATCCGAATTCTTCAGCATCACCTTCGCCTCTGCTATCACCGAACGCTCTATCCATTCCTTGGCTGTAGTGCCACTAGCTTCACGAACGAGTGTACCCAGATAGTGCTGAGAAAAACATAATTTATCGGCGTAGAAACTTATTTTGCGCTCTTTTTTACTGTACTGATGCACAAGATTGATGAATTTCATGAACACTTCACGTTCATGAGATGTGCTTGAGACAACATTTGTGATATTACGTGCATCAATGTTCTCATAAAAGCAAAGCACCGCGGTAAGCAGACTATGTATCACTCCGGAACCTGAATCATTCTGATGTACAACTGCCCACAATGTTCCAATCATATTCTGTAAAATCTCTATTTCTATTTGCGATATACATATAGCTTTATTACTCACGTCATTGAGAAAACATGACGGAACCCGACCATTGAACAATAACTGTAACAGATCGTCGCTAACAGAAATTGCTTCCATATCGAAATCGGGCGAGAATGTATTGGGCTGAACGATAGACCCACCTTTTACATATACAAGCATTCCCTCATGCAATTCATAATCTATGAGGTTAATCGTAATATTTCCATGCCCACTTGTCACAACACCTACACGGAGTTCATTAAGTCGATATGGAGGCCCGAATATATTCGGAGAGCTGGCAATCAACTTAAAACTCCTTAACACTGCAAAATCATTTGATATATAGGCATACTGAGGAAAACGCACATAATTATTACACACGAAATCACGTAATGCTGAGAAATCCAGTTTGATAGGTTTACCTTTCTTCTCCATACTTATCTTTTTGTCGGTTTATTGACCACAAAGATAATAAAACATCTACAATATAGCTATCTTTTTTATGATTATCGTACAAAAAGAACATTATTCTGTTTGTAAAGATAATCGCAGAACCAAATAAACCATCTATCTTTGCACAAAAATTCAAATAAAGATATGAAACTGAGATTTTTTCTTCTAGGAATGATGATGACATCCACAGGATGCTTCGCACAGATCACGCTTCAGGAGTGCCGTCAGAAGGCTCATGACAACTATCCGATGATTAAACAGTATGGACTGGTAGAGCAGTCGCGCGACTTCAATATAGACAATGCTGCCAAAGGTTATCTGCCACAAATATCTGTAACGGCACTTGCGACCTATCACACCGACATGCTGAAAAGCAGCAACATAACAACTGCAATTGATACCAAGAACTCTCTCTACGGAGGCATGATCCAAGTATCGGAAAATATTTACGACGGTGGGGCCATATCATCTAGGAAGAATATTGCCAAAGCCGATGCCAACGTGAGTAACGAACAGTTAAATGTGACGATGTACGATATCAACAACCGTATTGACCAGCTCTATTTTGGAGCTTTACTCATCGATGAACAGATGAAGCAAAACAAATTACTTCAGGAGGATCTCGCTCTGAGCAGAAAGAGCATTGAAGGAATGATGAGAAACGGTATTGCCAACCAGAATGATGTGGATGCCATCCAGGTGGAACAGCTTAACACAGTTCAACAAGAGAAGAGCCTCAACATTCAAAGAGGTACCTACATGACCATGCTCGGTATATTTACAGGTGAAGAACTGAACGAAAATAGTACCCTTATAAAACCATCTGACGAAATACCGATATCCATGGATGTGAAACGACCGGAACTAAAACTGTTTGATGCACAGTCGGCTCTGCTCAACGAGCGTGAGAAGACTCTCGACGTTAGTATCAGACCGAAGTTTGGTGTATTCGTGTCAGGATTATTTGGAAATACAGGTATCGAGATGATAAAGAAGAGCATGTTTATGGCCGGTGCGAAACTGACATGGAATATTGATGGTCTCTACACCCGCAAAAACGATAAGAAACTGATAGATGCCAGCCGTCAGCAAATTGAGTCAAACCGTGAGACTTTCTTCTTTAATACCCGTTTGCAGAGTAGGAATGAAATTTCCATCATAAGTGACCTCAGAGAAAAACTTAAGACCGACGACGATATTGTTACTCTCAGAACAAACATACGAAGCAAGGCTGAGCGCAAAGTGGAAAACGGTACGCTGACTATTAATGAAATGCTTCGGCAGATAAATGCTGAGAGCGAAGCGAAACAGTCCAAAGCCCTGCATGAGATTCAATTACTGAAAGAGATTTATCAACTTAAGAATATTGCAAACAATTAAAATACCAACGATATGAAAACAAAATCGATCATATTACTTACAGTATCGGCAACGATACTAACAGCTTGTTCTTCCAACAAGAAAGATTATGACGCTACAGGCACCTTCGAGGCTACCGAAGTGACAGTTTCTGCCGAACAGACAGGACGAATAATGAATTTCGACATCACCGAAGGGCTGAAAATCAATCAAGGTGTCCAGGTGGGACTTATTGACACCGTGCAATTGGAGCTTAAAGCGCTCCAAATGGGAGCGACCAGAGAGACTTATGAAAATCAGAAACCGGATATTCAGAAGCAGATTGCAGCTACACGCCAGCAATTGGCTACAGCAGAGAGAGAACAGCGCCGCGCTGCCAATCTCGTCAAGGACGGTGCAGCCAATCAGAAGCAGTCCGATGATGCAAGCTCTGCTGTTTTGGTTCTGAAACGTCAACTCGAAGCACAGATTTCGTCACTGAGCAACAGTACGAAAAGCCTCTCCAGTCAAAGCAGCGCTACTGACATTCAACGTGCACAGATTATCGACCAACTGCAAAAATGCCATATCACTACCCCTATCAACGGCACTATCCTCGATAAATATGTGGAGGCAGGAGACTTTGCCACTATCGGTAAACCTCTGTTTAAGATTGCCGACATGGACAATGTGTATCTGCGTGCCTACGTAACATCAGAACAACTCGAAAAAGTAAAAACAGGTCAGACCGTAAAGGTGTTCAGTGACTATGGGAAAAATAAGCGTAAGGAGTACAGCGGAACAATAACATGGATTTCCGATCATTCTGAATTCACCCCAAAGACCATACAGACTAATGATGAACGGGCCGACCTCGTTTATGCAGTCAAGATATTAGTAAAAAACGACGGATACATCAAGCTTGGCATGTACGGTGAGGTGAAATTATGATAGAAATTAACAACATATCGAAACACTTTGGCCCTGTAGCGGCACTTGATGACGTCACATTGAGCATCAGAGATGGAGAACTGTTTGGGATTATCGGTCCCGACGGTGCTGGGAAGACCACGCTCTTTCGTATCCTCACCACCTTGCTCATTCCCGAAAATGGTACGGCAACAGTCGACGGTTTCGACACGGTATCTCAGATGAAGGAGATTCGCCGTCGCGTAGGATATATGCCGGGACATTTTTCCCTCTATCAGGATCTCACAGTTGAGGAGAACCTGAAATTCTTCGCCACTCTCTTCGGTACGACCATCGAAAAGGGCTACGACTCCATCCGCGATATCTATTCTCAGATAGAACCGTTTAAGGATCGCCGTGCCGGTGCTCTCTCCGGTGGTATGAAACAGAAACTCGCGCTTTCGTGCGCTCTTGTTCATCAACCCAGTGCACTCTTCCTTGACGAACCGACCACAGGTGTTGACCCGGTGTCACGCAAGGAATTCTGGCAGATACTGCAACGGCTGCGTGAAACAGGGATGACTATCGTAGTCTCAACACCCTATCTCGACGAAGTGCGCCAATGCGAACGCATCGCCTTCATCAACGAAGGTAAAATCTCCGGCACAGGTACTCCTGATGATATCCTCATCCAGTTTAAGGATATCTTCTGTCCCGAAGGGCTCACCCGCTCCGAAGAGAAAAACGACAAGAACAACGATGATGTGATTGTTGTAAAAGACCTTTGCAAAACATTCGGTACATTCCATGCCGTCGACCATATATCTTTCTCTGTTCACAGTGGCGAGATATTCGGTTTCCTCGGTGCCAATGGAGCAGGAAAGACCACTGCCATGCGCATGCTCACCGGACTTAGCCAACCCACCAGTGGTGAAGGCACAGTAGCCGGATTCGATGTCTCCACTCAGTTTGAGGATATCAAGAAGCATATCGGTTATATGAGTCAGAAGTTCTCTCTGTATGAAGATCTTAAGGTTTGGGAGAACATACGGCTCTTCGGAGGTATCTATGGAATGAACAGCGACGATATCAAGATAAAGACCGACCATCTGCTCTCCCGTCTCGGAATGACAAAGCACCGTGATACGATAGTCAGAGAGCTTCCTCTCGGCTGGAAACAGAAGCTAGCCTTCTCTGTCGCCATATTCCATCACCCAAGCGTGGTGTTCCTCGATGAACCCACCGGTGGTGTAGATCCTGCCACACGTAAGAATTTCTGGTCACTCATTTATGAAGCGGCATCCGACGGCATCACCGTATTCGTCACCACCCATTACATGGATGAAGCCGAATACTGCGATAGAATTTCCATCATGGTTGACGGTCAGATCAAGGCCCTCGGCACACCGGCACAACTCAAACAACAGTTCAGTGTCGCAGATATGGATCAGGTATTCACCCAACTAGCCCGCAAGGCTCAACGTAAATCAGATTAAGAAGATGAACACATTCATGTCATTTGTATCCAAAGAGACGCGACACATCCTGCGTGACCGCCGTACGCTGCTCATCCTCATCGGCATGCCAATCGTGATGATGTTTCTCTTTGGTTTCGCCATCACCACCGAGGTGCGAAACGTGCGTATAATAGCCGTTACCTCATCCTTGGATAATACCACACGGCGCATCACCGACCGTCTCAATGCATCCGAATATTTCAATATCACCTCCAGTGTTTCCACCGCTGCAGAAGCGGAAACGATGCTCGAAAGAAATGCAGCCGATATGGCTGTTGTCTTCTCCCCTCACTTTGCGAATCACATCTACGACGGTTCGGCGACAGTTCAAATCATCGCCGACTGTACCGACCCAAACATGGCCATCCAACAGAGCAACTATGCCCGTCAGATTATCACGGCGGAGATGATGAAAGACGGTGTAAGAAACGGCGGAGCAATGATCAAACTGCTCTACAACCCCCGCATGGAGAGTGCATACAACTTTGTGCCGGGAGTGATGGGAATGATTCTGATGATCATCTGTGCCATGATGACATCCATTAGTATCGTGCGGGAAAAAGAACGTGGAACCATGGAAGTTCTCCTAGTCTCCCCCATCCGACCCATTCTGATCATCATCGCCAAGATGGTACCCTATTTCATCCTTGGCATCCTCGATCTCACATTTATCCTCACCATCTCCTACTTCATCCTGCATGTGCCTATTGCTGGCAGCCTTATGTCACTTGCTGCCGTCTCAATGCTTTTCCTGATAGTCGCTCTGTCGTTAGGTCTTCTGATCAGTGTACTCACAGAGACTCAAGTGGCAGCCATGCTAGCCTCAGGTATGATTCTTCTCATGCCGTGCATCATGCTCTCTGGTATGATTTATCCCATTGAGAGCATGCCAAAGATATTGCAGATAATAGCGGATATTGTCCCTGCTTCATGGTTTATCTCAGCCTGCCGTAAGCTGATGATTATGGGTGTCAGCATCACCATGGTGTGGCGTGAGATTGCCGTCATGCTGTTGATGGCTGTACTGCTCATCACTGTCAGCCTGATCAAATTCAAAAAACGATTGGAATAGTAATTAAGTTATGATATTAAACTATTTAATAGAAAAGGAGTTCAAGCAGATACGCCGCAACAGCTTTCTGCCGAGAATGATTATCATGTTCCCCATTATCATCATGCTCGTCATTCCGTGGATAACCAACCTCGAAGTGAAGAATATCAAGTTACGCGTTGTCGACAATGACCGCAGCTCCACCTCACAGCGAATGGTTCACGAGATGGAAGCCTCCAAATACTTCATTTTCCAAGGTATCTCCCCCTCTTACGATGACGCTATCAAAGAAGTTGAAAGTGGCGACGCCGATATCATCGCCGTCATTCCACAACATTACGAGCGTGACCTCGTCAACAATCATCCCACCAATGTTCTCATAGCCGCCAACTCCGTCAACGGCACCAAAGGTGGCATGGGGTCGGCATACCTTTCCAGCATCATTACCCCATCCACCTCCATCAAGGAACCCATTTCCGTTCTCAATCTCTTTAATAAATATCAGGACTACAAGGTGTTCATGATTCCTGCTCTCATGGCGATACTCCTTATCCTCATGTGCGGTTTTATGCCCGCTCTCAATATTGTAGGTGAAAAGGAGTCGGGTACCATTGAGCAGATAAACGTCACCCCCGTCAGCAAATTTTCGTTTATCCTAGCCAAGATTATCCCCTATTGGATTATAGGCCTTCTTGTCATGACCATCTGTTTCATCCTCTCATGGGCAGTCTATGGCATCACCTCTGCCGGGCCATTGCCCCTCATCTATCTGCTCGCCATCCTTATGGCCCTCATCATGAGCAGTCTGGGTCTGATCATATCCAACTATAGCGACACAATGCAGCAAGCGATGCTTGTCATGTGGTTCTGCATGGTCTGTTTCATCCTTCTCAGCGGACTTTTCACCCCTGTCAGAAGCATGCCAGACTGGGCACAAGCCCTCACCCTCATCAACCCGATGAGATACTTCATTGACGGCATGCGTACGGTCTTCATTCGTGGAGGGAATATCATCAGTATCAGCCATCAGTTATTGCCATTATCCCTCTTTGCCACGGTGATGAGTCTTTGGTCTATGTGGAGTTATAAGAAGAATAACTGATGTCCAATGAGAATATAGTACGAATGGAAGGGCTTCGTGTTGCTTATTGTATTTGGTTTATGTAATTAAGCAGAAAATCTTCTATACCTATATATAATATGCCCAATTCGTCCTTCCATTGGATGATGTAATCCTTAACGACTACGATTTTGACAAAGGAGTCGTTAATCTTTGTGAGAGAGTTGATTTCTTGCAATCGCTTGGTCTCTTCTGCTACAGTTAATGCCGACTGAATATAATACCGGTCGTGTCCACGCTGGCAGACAAAGTCAACTTCTAACTGTGAACGCTGACGATTACCTTCTGCATTTGTCACCGTTGTTTCTACCACGCCCACGTCCACACTGAATCCACGTGCGGTCAGCTCGTTGTAGATGATATTCTCCATGATATGATTCTCTTCTTGCTGTCTAAAATTAAGTCTGGCATTCCTCAAACCTGCATCCGAGAAGAAATACTTCTGTTGTGCACCAATGTATTTGCGCCCTTTTATATCGTAGCGTACCGCTTTCTTCACGATAAATGCATCGATAAAGCAGTCTATATACGAAGAAATGGTACTATGCGACACCACCAAGTTCTTTGTAGACTTGAAGGTATTCTCTAGCTTTGTGGCATTGGTCAAACTGCCGACAGATGATGCCAGGCAATTCAGGATGTCCTCAAGTACGTCTTTTGCCCCACGCAGTTTATTGCGTTCGATGACATCGGTAATGTATGTGCGTTCAAACAGTCCTTTCAGATACTCGACCTTTTCTACATGACCTTTTCTGCTCATCACGAATGGCATGCCCCCATACATCATGAATTCAGTCCATACCATTCTATTGTCACCCTCATAAGCTGCATAGAACTCGTCAAAGCTCAATGGGTTTACTCGGATTTCCTCACCTCTATCCTTGAATTCTGTCAGAATATCAACAGAAAGCATCTTCGAGTTACTACCTGTGACATACAAATCTACATTGGAAAGGTTTTTCAAACCAAGCAACACATCCACGAAACCAATCCTTTCATCTGGGTTGTCTGGCAAATATGGGTTCTGAATGCTGTCAACCTTTTGAATTTCGTCAAGCAGCACATAGAAATATCGCCCATTGTCAGCACTCAACTCTCTTATATATGCCCCAAGTTCAATCGGATTGCGATATTTCACGTTGATGTCCTCGTCAAGAGCGAGCGTAATAATATCCTGTTCGCTCACACCAGAGTCAATCAGGTGTTGACGAAATAGAACATTCAACAGATATGATTTACCACAACGACGGATGCCAGTTATGATTTTGATCATACCATCGTTCTTCTTTGCGATAATCTGACTGAGGTATCTATCTCTTTGTATTCTCATGCTTTTCTACTTTCTTTATTACAGTGATACACTTTTCGCATGTAAAGGTACATAAAATAATTGAAAAGTACGATTACTATGTTCTTTTTTCGTAACAATGTAACGTTTTTAGCAGATAATAAAACATAATTGTGACTATCCATGATAATCCTTGACAGATTTGAGTGCGATTAACTAATCTGTTTTACACTATTGGTTAGGTTCACTATTTGCCTTTTCAAATTAATATTGTTGAACTGTTACGCTTTACAATTCCAGCTCGGTAACCTATATTGCTTTACACTCATTTTGAATAGACGAGTATAATCTCGTTACCTTTGTCTATGCTGCAAAAATAGCAATATTCCTTGAGATACTAGGTAACTACTCAGCCAAATCCACGTTGATTTGGCTTCTATATAACACACTCATATTATGCTGCCCCATTGATCTTTCGGTTTAGTCTATCTAACATTAATTGTGTTCTTTGAATTTTCCTTTTTAATAACTCCGCTTCATCAAGTCCTACTTTTTTTTCATCATATGACGTTTTGTTCTTTACCATAGTGTAGAATACCTTAGCCAGCTTATGTGCCGTTGCTACAATCGCTTGCAAATAGCCGCTCTTTGACTGAATCCGTCTAAAATAAAACCCCATAGTCGTTTTCTCTGATTTTAGCGAGTTGGCGCATAATCGGAATATTTGGCCAACATGATTTTTGTGCTTGGGCACCTTGCTGGACAATAGCTTTCCTCCTGAAATTTTATTGTTTGGGACAAGGTTACACCAGCTGCAGAATTTAGTTGCAGTTTCAAATTTCTCAGTAAAATCATGCCCAAGTTCACCTATCAATTGCATTATTGCTCCATTACTCATTCCCGGTATATCCAAAGGATTTATACCCCAAAGCGAAAAAGCATAAGTTTGCACATCGAAAGAAATGGCATTTTTCTTTGCTATGCGTTTATTGTTCTTGATAAATTTCACCGGAGTTTCTGTAGATACAGCAGCCTTATATTGCGACATCAGGGCCTCAATCTTATTATCGCATTCCTTTATTTGTTCTTGAATATACTGATAAAGTTCATAGCTCTGCCTAAGCGTAAACAGATGGTCTTCATCCCAAGTCCCGTTTAATGAGGCCTCAATAATTTCAGGGCTGGCTTTGCAACGGGAATCCGCGAGCGTAGAAAGGGATCTGGCATCGTGATTGCCATTGATAATTGCCGATATTATGCTTTGCCCGGATTTACCCAAGAGATCACTAATCACATTGCATAACTTGATATTCATTTGGTCCAACGATTTTTGCATATGTTCCGTTTCTTTCGAACATGATTTAAGCAGATTGTTGCGGTGACGAGTAAGGTTACGCATCATGCGGGCGGTATTTTCTGGTTGAAAGCATGCCTTCAATAGTCCATAGCTATGCAAGAGCATTATCCATTCCGCGTCTGATTCGTCCGTCTTTCTACCAGAATAGTTCTTGACACTTTTGGCATCACATAGGATTACATCAAAGCCTTCTTGCTGAAGCATAAAATACAGAGGTATCCAATATATTCCAGTAGACTCCATGGCAACAGTATCGATTTGACACAACTTGAGCCATTTGCATATTGCCTTAAGGTCATTTGTGAAACTTCCAAATGTACGGTTGTTGTCTCCGTCTCGGTCTTGGGGTACACACACTTGCATCTCTCCCGAAGCAATGTCTATTCCAGCGGCATTAGGATTGACGATTTTTAATTTCAAACCTTTGTCTGTTTGAGCCTTTTTTGCTTTCTTTGCCATATCAAAGTAAATTTGTGAATAAAACGATAAGCCTGTCGTTTATTGGGGAGTATGTACGCTTCTATACGGCATCTTACGGCCAATTACCATTTTACGAACAGACAGTGCCAAACTGAATATTGAAGTTCGAATCCAGTCAGTATATGGCTTACTTGCTTATCGTCACAAATTTACTCTTTTTTCTCTACCGCCATGTTATTTCAGATTCCATTCTGAGTATATCAAACAGCGTGAAAAGCATATCTATACTGTTGTTATCACTGGCATTACTGATTTTCTACCAATCCTGCATGATTCTGATGTTATCTTTCTGAATTTCAATTATTTTTATTATAAAAAACCTTCATACAACATACATTCATCATACATGCGTTAGAAATACGACACATCTTTGTCCATAATTCAACTTATAGCAGGAATAAAAAATGATGGTCAACAATTATAAGGAATAAGTTTAACCGGGTCAACTTTGACTAGGAATAAGACACAAAAGAGTCAACCAAAATCAGGAAACTACACAAAGCATGTAGGATTGATGTAGGATAAATGAATGGAAAAAAGGTGCAAACTATTTATAAATCAGATGGTTATATCCAGAAATATGTAGAATCAAGAAATATTCCTAATAACAGGTTCTTATATACTCCCACAATATAGATTGATTTTTTGATTCATAATTTAACTTTATCTTATTGCGTAAACATAAAGAAAGAATAAAATTCTATTATTGATTATTTCTTAACTTTATAGTGTAAAAACAGCTCTTGTTTATACATTAATTGAAAAATATCATTAGAATTATCAGAATAAAAGCAAATGGAATGTTGCTCATAAAGAGCCTCGTTTAGATGTTACCTTTGTTATTTTCTTATAATTAGTCATATCATCTCCATATTCTATAAATTGATAATCTCCCCCAAATACAACTCTGCTAATGAACCAATAATATTCTTTATAAACAGGCTGCCACGTATAGCACCAAAAAGTATCACAAGTATTTTGAGGGAAACGTATATTTTTGGCTAAGGCCATTTTAAAACCTCCTTTTTTATATTCGTAAACAACTATATCAGGTTTTGAAACATAGATTACTTCCCAAGTCCAACCAAAAGCATTCAACATTAGGTTTAAAGTGTTTTCCATCTTTGATGATTCAATTCCCGCAGAAGAGTAACCTGCAATATTGGCTGTAATGAAATCCAAACACTTTAAAATGGTCTTCATATTGTTTAGGTATTGTAAATCAACTGCGGCTTGTGGATCATCTGAATACAATGCCTGATTATATAACTCGTCCACTTCTCTGGAGATAATTTTACAATTATCATATATCTTTAAGGTGTTTTCATGATGTGAAGGATTATCCATAAAAGAACCTGTTATTTCCGTTATAGAATTCGATAATTGATTTACAATTTTGGATTGTGCATCAATTGATATTATGTAAAATATCACTAATAATAATAAATAAGTTCTTTTATGATTCATTTTTTACAAATTATATTAATAATTAAAACACGAGTTACAATTTCTGAAGATGAATATAATACTAAAAATTTCTTTACTTGAACAAAACTATCAAATTAAAATCAAAATTAATCAATAATTATCTTATTAATTGATGCTATACCCTTTCTAATATTATCTATATCAGAAGTTGAAAGCCCAGGAAACGTTTCAATATTTTCTGAGTTAATATGGAAGACTCCACCTTCTTTTTTCCCTCTAATAAAAACAGATCTGTTCTCCTCCTCAAAGTCTATACAAAGACTCTCATCTTTAACCGAAAATTTCATTTTGTCCATATAATTAATATATAAATTACTTTTGGCGTTTTTTAAGTTGCTTTAATAGATTTCTGGCATTTGGTGAGCCTTGTTTTTTTGCAAGGTTGTAGCAACTCCTCGCAGCATCAAAGTTTAATAAGCCTTCTTGTGCATTACCTTCAGCTTCATACAACTGATAGTTGACAAATGTCGTATTATGTGCTTTATTTACATACATGAGACAGGTACTATGGAAACCTTTTTGTTCCATCTCGATAGCTTTGTTTAGATATTCAGTGAAATAGTTTTTTAACAGATTTATAGCATACTCATCCTGTGCATTTTTTGCATCAACAAGGGCACTAATTCCAGCATCTTCATAACCTAATTTCATATAACTTATACCTTTAATATATAAAAGCGGAGAATATATGTAATATTGTCTCGTGTAAAATGTGATTTGGTTAAAAATATCAGAAATTTTATCAATACAATCTTGATACTGCCCATTATTATATTTTCCCCAAAGTGATTTTATTATTGGGACCATTGCATTCGCTAACTTATTATCATTTGCTGTAGTTTGGCGTACGGCATTTAAATAATTGTTCATTATTCCAGTATCATAGATGTCGTCAATGGTAGGTAGTTCAACCACATGCTCATATCCATAAACTTGTGCCAGACTTTTTGCGTTCAGTGACACAATCAAAACGTATAAGACGATAAATTTTCTCATTTAATATTATTTTTACAACTAAGGGCTCCTAACTCGATCTCTAAAGTAATACATTTACCTCATATACAAAAAAACGTGGAGCCACCTTCTCACTTGTTTCTACAAAAAAGTTCTCGCATTGCCAATTCCGTCAATATAAGTAACTATACCCCCCACGTCGGTGTAAATATATAATTCATTCTAAAAGTATAATAATTTAATCTTCAGAACATTTTGCTTATAGCAATAATAAATACGTCCACGCACATTCACGTTACTTTTTTTTACTAATTATGAATATTCGATATTTCTAAATTGTCAAAGCCAAAGCGTACATTTACGCCTTTTGTGTATATGTTATACCTACACTAATGTTCATTAAAGAACGTTTCGGATGTGCATTCTGGTTCAAAAATACATATTGTTTCTTAAATATTCAAATAGGACACATTTTTATTTGACTATTTAATGATTATTAACATTTAGAGAACAAATAGTAACTATTCAGCGAATACCTGTCGTCGTGCGATCTTAACCTTTTAATCCATATTATCCTATTATGTCAAGATATTCCAAATAGCTTATATTCAATGCATTAAGCGGAAAATTAGTATTGAATTTTCTTGCATGTTCCAAGATTTTTTCGTACCTTTGCATCTATGAATAAGCAAGTTACAGACATATCGGCAGTGCTTGAAAAACTGACAAGTGAAGTTTCATCAATGCGCAAGACCATTGATGAACAACATACGATGATCTATAATCTTACCCGTGCAAACGAGCGTCTGACCAAAGAGAATAGGGAATTGAGAAAGCGTCTGTTAAAGTATGAAGAACCTACAAAGGACAGTGACAACAGCAGTACTCCGCCCAGCAAGGAGCGTATGAAAGATGAAGTTGTGCGCCGCACCAAATCGTTGCGTAAGAAAAGTGGCAGGAAACCGGGTGGACAGAACGGATACGAGGGACAAACGCTTATGAAGACCGCAACGCCTGACGTGACAGAAGACATTGCGCCCGTCTATTGCAAGAATTGCGGTGCTTCTCTTGAAGACTGCGAGCGCATTTTGGACTATATTACACAGGTGGTATCTCTTCCTGACTTGAATCCGATCGTAAAGGAGTTCAGACACTATATTACCATCTGCAAAAAATGTGGGAAGCCCGTTCAATCACATGCTCCCCGCAAGCGGGGGACTAACGCCGTTATTTATGATGCCACCGTCAAAAGCATGGTCGTCTATATGTCTGTGGTATTATTCCTTCCTTACGGCCGCATTGCCGATTTCTTCGAAGAGGTCTATGGGCTTAGAATAAGTCAGGGCTCTATGGTTAACTGGATTAGCCAGGCTAAAAAGAGTGCCGCTCCCGCCATTGGAAGAATCAAACAGTACATCATGAAATCTTCGGTTGTCGGATTTGACGAATCCGGATGTTATTGCAACAAACGCCTTGACTGGGCATGGATAGCCCAGACAGTATACTTTACCCTTGTGTTCCGTGGAAACGGAAGAAGCTCCAAAGAACTTGAGAGCCGTTTCGGGGAATCCTTGAAAAGAATGACTGCCGTCACCGACCGCCACAGCGCTTACTTCGCATTACACTTCCTCAATCATCAAGTCTGTCTGGCACATCTGCTTCGCGAGCTGCAATACCTTAATGAACTGGATAAAGGACAAACATGGTCCAAAGAGGTTGAAAAATTACTTCAGGAAGCTATTCATGAAAGGAATGAGAGACTTCACGCCGTAATAGATAAAACACCATGGCTGGAAAGGCTGGATGACTTGCTGAAAAAAAATATTGAAAGTACAAAGAAACAGTTTTCCAGAATGAGAAATGGCTTGGTTAAGTGCAGGGATTACATCTTCAACTTTTTGGAAGACCCGTTGATTCCTTCTGACAACAATGCCAGTGAAAGAGGTATCAGGAAGCTCAAGGTCAAGCTGAAGAACTCCGGAACATTCCGTTCAGACTTAGGGGCAGACGCTTTCTTTGACATACACTCCATTGTTGAGACTGCAAAAAAACAACATCTGACTCCTTTCAATGCTATCCGAGCACTATTTCAAGGCACGGAGAGTTTTGCTATGGGAATCGCTGAATAGTTACAATTCGTCGAGCCAACGTTAAATAATGTTAATACTCAAAATGTTTGATATTCTGACTTCGAAAATCATATCCAAGAACGGACATCACATTAGCATTATATCCAAATTTAACATATTTACTGGAGAATACTTCTATCTCCTGGGCAGGAGTGAAACTCTGGAGGAATATAAATTCGTCACCTCTACGCTGGATAAACATGATAGCATGACCAAGTGTACCCTTAATAATATCAGCAGGGCGAATAAGAATGTCACCTGTCTTTAGTTTGCCTGCAAAATTCTTTCCATAGTTACAGGGTTTCAGATTCTTGTTCAATGAATAGGTGCCGGCATACTTAAATACAATGGTAAGATAATCCATAAAAGCGGAATGAGAATAATCTTTTTTAGCAACATTCACTTTCCATTGAGTGTTATTGCCTTTTACAATCACACGGTCACCTTCTGCCCATCGTTTGTATTGCATGTCAAAGCCATTAGTCAAACAGAAATGAATCTTATCGTATTCTTTGTTTGCAAATAGAAACTCTGCATATAATCTTATTAAAGCATCGGCACATTGTTGTAGACCTGTGGAATCAACGTCTATGTCAACAACTCTTTCTTGTGGAATTTGCCAACTTCGCAAATCCCCATTATATAGATGAACCTTGTGACGCTTAGGTTTTAATGTCAAATTACAGATATACTCTGCGAATGTTCCTTCTTTGAACTTACTCTGAGAAGCACCAGAATATACATTGCAAATGCGCTGTACACTATCTTTCTCAGGTTCTATCGTCTGAGTAGATTTAGCAGGTTGTGAACAACTTGTCAAATACAAGGTCGTAGTTATAATCGCAAGTAAAATCTTCATTTTTTTTTACTGTTTTCTACAATAACGGGAACGGAGGACTGATTATTGCTTCATTCTACTGACTATCACAGATAAACCTTGACAGATTCTCATATCTTATTTTTTAATTGTCTTTCGATATTTTTGATTGCTTGCATTTGGATTCTCCGGATTGGTCATTTCCAAATAGCCTGCCTCAACCAATATATTTATATATTTCTCAATATTTTTACTGTGATAGCTTATACCACTCTTTCAAGTATTTCTTTACTACTGCGTGGTATGTTACAGAAATTTATTACGTCCTTTTGTTTCTTATTTAATTTGATTTGATTTTTAGTGTCAGAGTCACTACTAAAAGTGTCAGAGTCTGTGTTTAAATTTCTTGCGATAGTTATCACAAACTCATGCAAAGATTCATTGTTTGAGAATGTTAGTCGATTATCTTCACTCAATGCACGTTGAATGCCACTGCCAGTACCGGTGTAAGGTAGCAGATAAATAGCATTGAAAATAAAAAGTTATTGCGTGGCATGGAAGTACCGGCAATAATATCATCAACAGATAATCCATTAGGAAGCGTTCCCGGGCTATGAATTTCCGCTCTGTCATCAAAGATGAAAATACGGATGGGGACCTTCCAATTCAGCGACCTGTGTACCAAGGCATTCACGACCAATTCCGGCCCATTAGCAAAAGTTCGTGGATAGAGCGTAGCGATTATTCATGGACTTTTGCAGATGAGTCGATAATCGCAGGAGTTACGAAACAAAATCCATTTCCTTTTTCTGTAATAATATGGTCTCTCGTTTCAACTCATTCATGAGTCTCAACGCTCCCGGTCTGAATGTAGCGAAGGTAATTGTACCTGATAGAAGGCAACCCAAGATAGGTATGGTTTTACCCATGCTTTTAGTAAAACTAGTTCTTTCGAGTCTTTTCCCAATCCATTTTGCTGTCTGTTTGATGATGGGATAATATAATGTTTCAGCAACAGCCATCTCAGGTAAAGTTCTCGTCGCTTGCTTTGCTGCACGTTCAATAATATATTGAAGTCCCTTTCCTGCGATGGTGGCCCCCATCATGATAGCAACGAATACCGTGAGCAAATTTTGTGAATCTTCGGGTATGTTCCCATCTTCATCGCATAAGTCGGGAAAACCATAAAGGTAAGTTAGTTTCTGTGACAGCACAAGCACATGCCAGTAATATTGAATGATATCCGCAGGAATGGTCATGAATCCCCCTAATCCGGTAGCAACGGAGGCACCTGTAACTTTTGCTGTATGCCAATTAATGATCGAAGTAGCTAAATTGTCAATGAGATGTTGGGGTACTACATTCACAGGCATACCTTTCAGGGCAATACTCAATTTCTCTGCATTGCAATAATGTTTCAACACTTTTGTAAGAAACTTCTCTCTGTTAACTTTAACACCAGGCATCGTGACTGCAACTGACATTAATTGATTCCATGTATCCACTTCTTTTGCCATAATCTTAAATATTTGTGTAGCATACGCCCTTTTAAAGAAGGCGCATCTTTGTTATGGGCAAAGATAAAGAAAGTTTTTTGATTTTAAACAAAAAAACATTATAAAATAAACTTATTGGTTCAGAAATTAATCAATGGTACAGAAATAAAAAATGAGAGTGTGTCAGTTCGATTCAGACACACCCTCATTTCTTGTACTATTATTATATTTATTATTTCAGCAACTGTAATGTGTAGCTAAATTGAGTATTATCAGACCAGATCATGTATTTATCCAATGGGCGAGGTCCGCAACTGTTAGAACCAACACCCAGTGTCTTTGTTGCCAAGGTAAATACAGTAGCTTGACTAGCGGGTAAATCTATCTTATATTCCACATTCTGCATTTGTTCGTCAGTGTAAGGCAAAGCCGATACCTGCATCAAGTTCTCATCTGATTGAATCAGCAGGGACAGCATTCCGGTACCGCTAAGATTAGCCCAGCGTACATCCTCGTGGTTACCATGCTCCATCGGCTTCTCGTATTCATACTGATCATTCACATTCAGGTTGTAAAGACCCACATCGGAACTAGTCTTACGGTCAGAGTAGTTCTCTATCGGGCCACGACCGAAGTAATTCATTTGATCGAGTTTCTTATCAAACTGGTAACGTACTCCGACGCGTGCCAAATTGATACGCAGACCAGTAAACTGAACTTTATTGTCCACCTTCACCGAACCATCACCCTTGATAAGATAAGTGGCAGTGTGATAAGCTCCGAACCCTTGTTTTCCTTCGGCTTTCACCATCGAAATGATTCTTACCGAGTATTTGTCAATCGGTTCTACTTTCAAGTCAACCAATGAATACTTCAGATTATTCACTCCAAATTTTTCCCATTGGTCGTATGCCCACATATCGTCATTGCGATGAGCGGCACGCCATAAGTGAAGTTTAGGAGAGCCATCGTTCGCTAAAAGATTTGTTCCGTTCTTCATCAGTTGGCTTAAGAAGCCGCTTTTCTTATCAAAGGTAAGTGAAAAACCTTCTCCTGTCACTTGAATTGACTCTGAATTCTGACTTACTTTTATCGGTTGAGTCGTCTTCGTTTCGATTACTGGAGGCGTATTCATAGGAAGTTTAAACTGTTCGGATGCAACTTCAAAGCCTTTATCCGCCCAAATTGTAGATTCCTTTAATTTGTATGAGATGCGTAGGAAATACTCAGCATTAGGATTTATATTTTCTAATTTATATGGCACTCTCATATAAGTATCTCTGCGAGCATCGACATATGGCAACCGAAGCGTACCGTTATCTATTTCTTTTCCGTTTTCGGACAGACTCCATGAAGCCTCAAAACCATCAAGAGAGATAAACTGATATTTATTTCTGATTCTTATCATTCCGGTTGCTGGGTCTAAGAAATCGGTACTAATCCATTGATAGGCCTTTTTCATCTCTGGATAATGCGGTTTTACATGAGTTCCCTCAGTAGCACGATCATAAGAGACAACACCTTTATGTATAAAATAGTGGTCGTTCGGGGATTCTCCGAAACCACCTCCATAAGCTAGGATCGGATGCTTGGGATCGCGTTTGTTCCACAGAGCTTGATCCTGATATTCCCAGATGGCACCACCCAAAATCTCGGGGTTGTTATCAAATACTTCCGAATATTCTGCAAGTGAACCCATTGAGTTGAACATAGCATGTGCAAATTCACAGATATAAAAAGGCTTGGTTAAGTTCTTGTCATGAGCAGTTCTGGCAAAATCTTCAGGTGTGCCATACATCCTTCCGTCAAGATCAGCCGGATTATTACTTCCCATACCGAATCTTTCATAGTGTACAAAACGAGTGGGGTCAATCTCTTTAACTTTCTTCATGGCAGCCACAAAGTTGGATCCCACACCACCGCACTCATTTCCGAGTGACCAGATGATAACAGCCGGATGATTCTTGAAGTTTTCCACATTGGCAACATTACGGTCAATGATGGCTGATTTCATCAAAGGCTCTTCGTCAAAACGACGATCGTAACCATGACATTCACAGTTGGCTTCAGCTACCAGCCATATTCCCCATTCATCGCATAATTCGTACCAGCGTGGATCATCCGAGTAGTGACAGGTACGCACGTGGTTGCAGTTACCCTGTTTGATAACCTGCAGGTCACGTATCATTTGCTCTTCAGTGATGGCATGGCCCACATCCGACCAGTGTTCATGACGGTTAACACCTTTCAATTTAATGGGAACACCATTAACTGTCATGATACGTCCCTTGATTTCCACTTTTCTAAAACCAACTTTTGAAGAGATCAGCTCACCTTCTGTATCGGAAAGAACCAACGTGTAAAGATTAGGAGTCTCAGCTGTCCATTTGGCAGGACTGGAAACATTGAATTTCACGGTCAGTTGTTCTTCCTGCTTTGCTCCAAGCACTTTTCCTGTAACGTCACCTTTGGCAATCTCGGTGCCGGCCTTATCGTACAATGTAGCAGTGAGCTTTTGTTGTTTTCCACCTTTATCACCGTAATTTTTAATTTTGGCCAATACCTCCAGAGTTGCGTCTTTATATTCTTTATCTAAATCCGTTTTCACGAAGAAGTCACGTATATGCTGTTGTGGTGAGCTCCAAAGAGAAACATTTCTAAAGATGCCGTGCAAACGCCACATATCCTGATCTTCCAGCCAAGTACCTGAGCTATATTGATATACTTCTACTGCTAATGTGTTTTTACCCGGTTTTACATATTTTGTCAGGTCAAATTCGGCTGCATTGCGACTATTAACACTGAAACCAACCTTTTCGCCATTAACCCAGATGAAGAAAGCACAATCCACGCCATCAAATGTGATGAAAACGCGGCGACCTGACCAGTCGGCCGGTACCTCAAAATCACGACGATAACTTCCCACCGGATTACGCTCCTTATAAGCAGTAAAATATTGCTCCGGTTCACTCATCACGTGTGGAAAATCTTTTTTGATGGTATAGCCAAGATTCCTGTAAAAAGGAGTTCCATATCCCTGTACTTCCCAGTTTGATGGGACGGGAATCTCTTTCCATGAAGAGACATCGTAGTCCGGTTTATAAAAATCTACCGGACGTTGTTCGGGACTCGGTACCCAATTGAATTTCCATTGACCGTTGAGGTTACGATAGAACGAAGAGGCATGCCGTTTGGCTGCCAATGCCTCCTGCAAATTACCGTAAGGCATTAACGTCGCATGATAAGGCTCTTTGTTGATGCCCAGACATTGCGGATCTTCGATTTCGGCAGGATAGTCTACTCCCGGCTTGAGTTGAGGCGGATTGCTAGCGCGAACTTCGCCTATTAGCATTCCATTCATTGCGATTACTGATAGAATCGCAATTTTGAGTTTGGATTTGATCATGATTTATTAATAATTTCTATTAGTTTAGATTACATTTTTCGAATGAATAGGGGTTTCCCTGAATGTTTAGATTTTAGCTATTTAGTTTGAAAAATACTAGATTTTATACGATTTATCTTTCATTAAAAAGGTATTTCTTAGCGACATCAAAAGTATATGAATTATTTAACACATACAATATCATAAAATATAAATATTATTAATTTTATTTAATCTGTCCTATTAATCTGATTGATCATAAAGGAAAGAAAAACACCCTCCCACTTGATACTGTATTTTTTATCTTAATATCACTATTGTTTGTCTAACGCACATATATTCAAATATATATCTAATAAAATCATAGTGATATTGCCCTCTTGAAACATCACTTTAAATATCACTTTCGCGCTTTTCCCATTCTTCAGACACATTTCGACAGTGTTGTAGCACAGGTGAAATGAGATAATATCTCGTTGAAAGAGCTTTGAAAGATTAGTAGATTACCTGCTGTATTGTAAAACCTTATGTGAAGATTAGTAAATCAACTTATTTTACTCAGTAAAATAAGTTATTTTAGGGGGTAAATTAAGTTGTTTTACTGAGTAAAATAAGTTGATTTACTTTTCCGGAAGATAGCTTTCCAAATACGGCAGAATAGCGGTTAAAGTGTTCTAAATAAGCCGAAAGTGATATTTAAAGTGATGTTTGAAAAGGGCAATATCACTCACTTTTTTGTCGTTAAATATCTGATAATATGCAACATAATACTAAAGTGGTGATGTTGGTGCCAAGAAAAACAATAATTAAATGGGCGTCTTTGAATTATACTTATGAATATAGCAGTCACCCAAAAATAAATAGAAAAGACGAAATCACTCTTTTAATTAAAGTTAAATAATTCACTAATGTTTGGTTTATATTATAAACTGATTTATATTTGCATCGTTTTACAAAACATCGGGCGTGGATACGCCTTATTATTTGGATATAATGGTTTATTTTATAAACTGATCTATAAACATAAAATAGAAAGAATATGAAAAAGTTTTTTTTAGCGACCTTTTTGGTCATCTGTGCAACGGTTTACTCTACGGCACAAAATGTGAAAGTAACAATCACCGGTATTCATAGTAATACAGGTAAAATCCTGATTATGATGCAATCAAACAAAACGGACAAGCCATACCAGAATATGAGCGAAGCGACCATTGACTCTTGTAGTTTCATCTTCAAAAACGTAAATGACGGAACCTATAAGATATCGGCTTTTCACGACGAAAATGGAAACTATCAAATAGACAAGGATGAAAAAGGTATACCGACTGAAGGATTTGTTGTAAAAACAGTGACTGTAAAGGACGGGAAAATAACCAACATCGGTCAAGATGCGACAGCAAACCTGAAAATATTCTATCCAAAATCTGCCAAATAATGAAAGCTACCATATTCATCATACTCAATATTCTAACCACATCTGCCTTCGCACAGGCTGACACGACAAAAACAGGACTTCTAAAGAAAAAACCTGTGGAGCTGAAAGAGGTTGTGGTAAAATCGCACAGAATAATTAGCAAGGCTGACAAGTTTGTGATGTCTGTACCAATGAATGACAATAAGAACGGAGAGGAACTACTCAGACAGGCTCCTAGTGTGGTTCTAAATGGTAAAGATATCACCATCAACGGTGAAGGTGGGACAAAAGTGTTCGTCAATGACAGAGAAATAAGACTAGACGGAGAAAATCTTATTGCATACGTTCGTAGTCTGAGTTCAAAGGATATCGACAGAATTGAGGTTCAATCGATGGCGAATGCCGGCGATGACGCAAATGCCAAAGGTGGAGTAATTAGAATTAAACTAAGACACAAGACTGAAGACAATTACCAAGGCAACTTAACGCTGAAAAATATGGCTTCGGCTCAAACAAACGGAATACGACCGTCAGCCTCGTTTAGCCTACATAAGGGGAAATGGGACTTTTACACATTCGGCTCGGGAACATGGACAATGAAGGATAAAGGGACAATCGGCTCAACACGGCAGTATAAGAACAATACCGACGGATTCACCAGTACCGGTAACATCAGCGTACCGGCAAAAAACATCAATCTATATGCCGGGGCATTCTATGCCATTGACTCCGTAAGAAGTATCGGTGCAGAAGTGGGCTACTTCAATAATTACACGGATATGCAGACAATCAGCAACTCGACTCTGAATCTCGGAAACGACCTGTATAAGAGTAACGCCGATTATTCACAGAAGATGAATTTCAATATGTACTCAGCTTCCATCAATTATCAGAGAAAGTTTGACGAAAACGGTTCCGCATTCAAGATTCTGGCGGATTATGCAAGAAAGGTATCGACGAACAAAGATTTATACGATATACGGTGGCTATGGAACAATAACGACACAACTTACAGGAGCCATCTGACATCAAACTACGACATCGCTTCAGCCGACATGTCATTTAAGAAAACCTGTTCTAATAACACGTCCTTGCATACGGGAGTGAAGTTCACAACGACACAGATGAAAAACAACAATGACTATCAGGGACTTCAAAACGGTGTATGGAATGAACTTGCGAACTATAGATATTATTCACAGTACAATGAATATATATGGGCGGCTTATGCTGAACTTAATACTGAAATTAAAAACTGGCAGATTGCTGCCGGGTTAAGAGGCGAGAAGACAAAAACGGTAAACAGCACTTCGGATATCAATAAGAACTATTTCAACCTCTACCCTCACCTGACACTTGGATACTCTTTCGATGAGATGAAACGGTGGATGATTTCACTGCGATATGCACGACAGGTAGAACGTCCGGCTTTCGACGCATTGAATCCGAACCGCATTCAACTATCACAATATTCATATCAGATAGGCAATCCTAACCTACGACCTACATATATCAACAAGATAAGTGCAACGCTTATACGTGACTACCGATATACACTGACCGTCGGCTGTAACCTGCATACCGACCTAATACGTGAATTTGCAAAACAGGATCCTGACAATCGTGACGTATCTTATGTGACATACGAGAACCATCACCATGAGAATCACTGGTTCGTCAATCTAAACGCCCCATTCCAAATAGGAAAGAACATCAACCTTACCACCAACGTGACTGCGGTAAGACAGTGTATTCAGACTGCAGAAGGAGACAACTACGCAAACCATCATCTGTTATTCATCAACTGCACCGCAAATGTTACCCTGCCTCTAAATTATACCATCGAACTGGAATATAATATGCACAATCGCCTCTATTCGGGCAACAGCTCGGTAGCGTCGAACAATCTCTTAAATTTCAAGGCTAAGAAAACCTTCATGAATGATAAACTATTACTCACGGCCGGTATTGACAACATTTTGAATGAACCCAACAGATACCAAAGTCTACTTAGTGACTATCTGTTAAAGAGTAAATCGAAGATGGGTTCTGAGGGAAGAGTGATAAATATTACACTGACATACAACTTCAATGCCGGAAAGAAATTCAAACAACGGAGAGTGGAGAACAGTTCCAGTGGAGAACGGGAACGCATTTCACAATCACAACAATGATTTTTTATACAATAATCAAATAAAAAGAAGCATAAATTAGCATTTTAACAGAAGATTTTTTTAATTTTGCACACAAAGAACGAATCGTATGGAAGAAAAAAATATAAATGAGAAAGAGAGTCTTGAGCTCATCTCGCAGATGATACAGTCAACAAAAGAGTATATAGAAGTAGGTAAAGGGAATCACTTTCTGTACTGGGGATACTATACCACGGCATTGGCTGTAATTGTGTATCTGGTATATGAAATTACAGGATGGAAAAACAGCGGTTACCTATGGTTGCTGATGTTCGTCTTCTGGATATTCATGACCATCTTCAACAGACGCAAACACCATGCAGTAATGACCTATACGAACAAGGTTGTGAATCACGTATGGTATGTTATCGGGTCAATGTTTATTGTAACCTTTGCTGTCATATTGGTATTGGGACTTATATACAATCATTACACATCGCTAAATCTAATGATGCCACTATCTGCTATCTATGTAGGTATAGGAGTCTCTATCACAGGAATAATCGTACAAAACAGATGGGTAGCCAACCTTCCTTTTGTCGGCATCGGTATAGGTCTGTATATGCTCACAGCTCTATATCTAAACATACCTCCAACAATATCATGGAATTTGCTGTTCGGTTTATCTTTTATTATCATGATGGCTATTCCCGGACATATTCTTAACAAAAAGGAGAAAACGGAATGCTAAGGGAACTTGATCCGCTACTCCATTCACAACTGCGATTGGCTGTTATATCGATACTGATGTCTGTGGATGAAGCCGACTTCGTATTCCTGCGGAAGAAAACAGACTCTACGGCAGGCAACCTGAGTGTGCAACTTGACAAGCTGACGGCGGCAGAATATATCTCTGCCGAGAGGATTATCGACGGCAAGAAAACACGCACCATCTGCCGTATGACAGACAAAGGTAGAAAAGCCTTTGAAAATTATGTAGATGCATTGAAGGAGTATCTTAACGTAAATAAATAAAAGGGGAAAAGTCCTTTGCGTGCCTCGTTCAGCATCTTACGCATGGAGTTAAAGGGATTTCGACCCACCAAGCCCTCATCAGAGAAATCCATGTCAAAATGACCCTTTGCCCTTCCATGATGATTACCAGTTAAGATCCTTAAGTATATCTGAAATTTTCTCTCTTGTTGTAATACAAGTTGGAACTAATGGGAGACGAAGCACATTCTTAATCATTCCCATCTGATGAAGCATAGCCTTAACACCTGCCGGATTGCCATCAACAAACAGGAGACTGAAAAGCTCAGTGAACTTATGATGAATTCTGCGGGCACCGTCATACTCTCCCTTCAGAGAGAGACGTACCATCTTGGAAAACTCTTTTGGAAGAGCATTGCCGATAACAGAGATGACACCTACAGCTCCTACAGCAATCATAGGAAAAGTAAGACCATCATCACCGCTAACCACATCAAAATTGGCTGGTTTATTCTTGATAATTTCGTCTACTTGTTCCAAATTGCCACTAGCCTCCTTGATTGCTACTATATTGTTGCATTCGCGCGCAAGCCGCACTGTGGTCTCAGCCTTGAGATTGATACCTGTTCTTCCGGGTACGTTATATAAAACTACCGGCAAATTGGTTGCACCTGCAATAGCTTTAAAATGTTGATAAAGTCCTTCCTGCGAAGGTTTATTATAATATGGACATACACTCAATACCCCATCAATATCCTTAAAGTCACCGGTTTTCAATTCTTCAACAACAGCTGCCGTATTGTTTCCTCCACACCCCATTAGTATTGGTACTCTCCCTTTGACGGTTTCCACTATCAGATTCTTAATCTGATGTTTTTCATCAGTGTTCAGAGTCGGTGTCTCAGCTGTTGTAGCAAGAATACACAGAAAGTCAGCTCCGTTTTTTATCTGATATTCGATTAGTCGTTTCAGCGAGTCGTAATCCACGCTTCCATCCTCTTTGAACGGGGTAATTAAGGCAATCCCAAGTCCTTTGAACATATTGTGTACCATTTATAAGAATGTGATTTCAAATTTCCGCATGCAAATTTACAAAATTATTTCGTATGCCAATTCATTTGGCAATAAAAAACTGCGAATTAATACAAATGGTGCAAATCAAATACATCATTATGCAATTTCACTATTATAAGAGAACATTGCACAAAATCATTCTTTTTTATCAACCAAATAAGAAGACTCTTTATGAAATAAGCTCATAAAGCTTTGATTCTCCATACAGATTACTAAATACATGTCTAGGTGTTAATTTTTTATCGATTTATTTTATTTCATTTATCATTGTTTTATGTATTTAAATAAATGCAATATGCTATAAAGTAACTAGGTTTCAGACTGATTACTGATATTAAATCTCTACCTTTGTCTACATGTTCGCAAATACGCTTAAGATTTTGTTTGCACTGATAATGCTTACTATCATACCTACAGGAATGATAGGACAAGAAATCTATAAGAACAGACAAACGTTTAAGATAAAAAAAACTAAAGCGAAAAAACCACCCCAGAAGGTGATACAGCCATTCTTCGATTTTGAAGAACCGCAAGTATACATAGAAGAAGACACGACATCAATTTCCAAAGATAGTCTAGACAGAGAATATCAGCAATGGCTTAAACACGAACCTCTGAAGATGAAAACTCCTGAAATGGGATATCATCATTATATTCAACCAGATCTTGAGCAATACAACCCTGACAAACAACCTCCACGACCCAAGATTGGCTACCATTATGATACACGGAGCGTGAGACCTGAAAATCAGATGGTAGAACCTCAAAGAGGACAGATAACGTTTGATTTCGGACAACTTATAAATAAAGAAGCACGCAATCGAGCAAGAGATATTGAACATAAGAAAAGGGCAAAAAAAATATTGGATAACTACTAATCGTGTTCTTTTTAGATACCATACTAGTATATGTCATGGCAAAACTCCATAAAAAATTATGCCATGAAACGAGAAAGTGAAGTAATTCAAGCAACTTAATCATTTTTTTGCATTATCTTTGCATTATGAGCGAAGATTACCCTATAGAACGACATCCACTGACTCCGTTTATACCCAACGGTGCAAAGATACTTATGCTCGGTAGTTTTCCTCCAGCTAAGAAACGATGGGCCATGGATTTCTATTATCCAAACATATCTAATGATATGTGGAGAATATTTGGTATTATATTCCATGACGACAAACTTCACTTTATCGACGCTTCTGGCAAGAAATTCAAAAAGGATGACATTATCGAGTGCCTCAATTTGCACGGAATTGCGATCTACGACACTGCCTGTGCAATACGTAGAACTAAAAATACAGCCTCAGACAAGGACCTAGAGATAATTGAAGCGACAGACCTCGATAAACTCCTTGATGATATGCCCGCCTGCAAATCAGTAATAACGACAGGACAGAAAGCTACAGAAACATTTGCCGGCCAATTCGACATAGAAGAACCGAAAGTGGGGAACTATGCTGAGTTCAAATTCAAGGGGAGGCAAATACGCTTCTATCGCATGCCTAGTTCGTCAAGAGCCTACCCGCTTAAGGTAGAAATCAAAGCAGAATACTATAGGAAAATATTCAACGAAATTATAAATAAATGACAAATATGACAACCATTGGTATTGCCGGAGGAACTGGCTCCGGAAAAACAACTGTAGTAAAGGAAATAGCAGATGCCCTGCCACCCCATTATGTCACAGTGGTACCACTAGATTCTTATTATAATGATACTACAGAAATGACAGAGGAGCAACGCCGTGCCATCAACTTCGATCATCCTGACGCTTTCGACTGGCGTCTTCTGGCCAAACATATATCTGAACTGAAGTCAGGACACGCTGTAGAACAACCCACGTACTCATATCTGGCCTGCAACCGTATGAAAGAGACTGTGCATGTTGAACCTAAACCAGTGTTGATAATCGAGGGAATTATGTCGCTAATCAAAAAAAACCTCCGCGATATGATGGATCTCAAGATATTCGTAGACACTGACCCTGATGAACGGCTGATAAGAATTATAAGGAGAGACATTATAGAACGTGGACGGACAGCAGAAATGGTGATGGATCGTTATATGAGTGTTCTGAAACCGATGCACGAACAGTTTATAGAACCCACGAAAAGATATGCCGACTTAATCGTTCCTCAGGGCGGTGAGAATAAGACCGGCATATACATATTAAAAAAATATATTGAAACTTTGGTACATTAGTCACCATCAACCGTATCTGTGGAAGATGCTGATTGAGGATACTTTTTGTGAACAGAATGATATTTGAACGCATTAACTAGTTCCATTATACCATATACCACAAAGCAGCAACCCATGACCACCATTGGCATAGCTACAGATACCATCGGATAAAGTATAACGAACAACCCCGTAAGAAGTATTAGCGATGGAACGACATAGAATCCCCACTCCACAAATCCTATCTTTTTTAAGCTGATCAGTGTCATGTACTGATTGATGGCACCCAACACCATTACAGTACCCAACACATACATAAGGTAAGTAACAAAAACATCCGGCATTAACGCCAGTACCAGCCCTAGAATAATACTGCCGAGTCCGACAATTGGAAATGTAGGAGTGTCTTCTGTCATTATTTGGCTATAGACATCATACACTTTCTTTTTTTGATTACGGGCTATTATGTACGTTACTACCGAAAATACACCAGACAACAAGAACAGGATACCTATACATATAGTCAGTCCTGTAACCGTTTTATCTGGATATTTTATCAACAGAACACCAGCGATAATGGCACATATCGCACGAAAAATTGAACTTCTAAGAATTTTCATAATCTAAATCATTAATGATTTCAAGGCAAAGATACAAATATATATTGAAAAAGATTTTTTTTAAGTACTTTTGTTTATTTATTTATAAATCAGAACTATATGACAACATTATATTTAGTACGCCACGGCGAAACAGAGGACAATGTAAATCAGATACTTCAAGGACAGACCGACGGTAAACTGACAATTAAAGGAATTGGGCAGGCAAGAGAACTACGTGACAAACTGGCAAATAATCATTTCGACGCGATCATATCAAGCGATCTTAAAAGGGCTGTCGACACCGCCGAGATTCTAAATGAGCCACATCATCTCAATTTAGAGCAGACTCTGCTACTCCGTGAGCGCGATTGGGGCGATTTCACTGGTAGATTCATCCCTGACATACAAGAAGAGAAGTTTCCGGAAAATGTAGAAACTGTTGATGCCATGTTCGCCCGTGCAATGAATTTTATTACTTATGTTAAAGTGACATATAGAGATAAAGATGTACTGGCTATCGGTCATGGGTTATTCAACCGGTGCATACAGGCTATATACCACAAAAAAACCATCCGTGATATTCCACGGATGGTCAATGCTGAGGTTCGTATATTGGAACTTTAGTTGTTAGGTTCACCCTGAGGTTCACCCTGAGGAGCACCTTGTGGAGCACCTTGTGGAGCACCGCCGAACTGACCGCCGCGCTGATGCTGTGACTTCTCATATTTCTCATATTCTGCATATTGAGAGTCTGATAGGATAGATTTCAGAGAAGTGTTGTAAGCCTTACGGTTTTCTTCCATCTTTGTGCGCATCTGCTGCATTTCCTCATCGGAAGGACGCTGACCCTGCATCTGAGGAAGGTTTTTCAACAGATTTGTAACGTAATCAGTGTTAAGAGAATGAATTTTCTCTTTCTGGGCGTCCGTCAAGCCTGTGATATTCTTAGCCATGCCCTCGTCCATTCGTGTTACCATCTTTGTCGGATCCATCCTACCACCTCTCTGATTGTCCTGTGCCATAGCTGTCATACCTATTAGGCAAAGAACAGCAAAAATCAATGTGAATTTTTTCATTTTAGTTTTATTTTTAATTTAACATAAATAACTATCTTGTTCTATGACGTTTGTAGAGCCAAAAAGTTTAAAATTACAATGTAATAATTATACTAAATAGCTATAAATTATAATAAAATAGCAAAATATTTTTTTTCAAACAAAAGAAGATTGGAAGTGCTTGGAAATAAGAATAAATCTTCGATATTTATTTTGTATTTCTTCCGACTTAAACTACCTTTGCAGGGTAAATACAATAAAAATGAATAAAATATTTATATTTGCTCTTTTGACATGCACAGCATCAGTGATGTCTGCACAATCATTATCAGAGAATCTCATTCAGAAGATACGCTCACAGTATAAACCTACCCCTTCGGAAAAAGCACTAAGAAACGCACTCGGTGCTACCGACCTTAAAAAATTAGCTGTCAATCAGGACAATCGCCAGGAGTTAGTCACAGTTCAGCCGTCTTCTGGAAAGCAAGCTACGTGAATATGCAATATCACTGAGAGACGACAAAAAATCATCTGTCAAATCTCTTATTGGCAAGAAAGAAGATATGCTCAAAACCATTTATAGTATGCTCGCAACGGCCTATGGAGAGCCACCTAAACATTATACTCCTCAGTCTTTCTATAAACCTCAATGAAAGCTATATCATGCTAATGAACGACCCCTCCAGAGAATATTGGAAGTGTTATGAAATAGATTTCGACCGACACACCTACGACGGACACAACTGGACCTACATCAACCTCCCTATCGACGAGATAAAGAAAATGGCCATTGCTTCAATCAAAGACAGCACAAAGATGTACTTCTCATGCGACGTAGGCAAATTCCTTGATAAAGACCGTGGCCTACTAGACATCAAGAACTTCGATTATAGTAGCATTTTCGGCACCACATTCAACATGAACAAGACACAGCGCATCAAAACATTCGATAGCAGTTCCAGCCATGCCATGACCCTTACAGCTGTCGATCTTGACACCAACGGCACACCTTTGAAATGGAAAGTTGAGAATAGCTGGGGCGAAAAATACGGCCAGAACGGTTATCTGATAATGACCGATGAATGGTTCAACGAGTATATGTTCCGTCTCGTGGTTCATAAGAAATACGCCTCAGATAAAGTATTAAGCATACTTAATGGAAAGCCAATCCGTCTACCGGCATGGGATCCAATGTTTGCCTCTGAAGAGTAATTTCTTGTATCCGGGGATTTATCATATCAAAAGAAACCGTTGTCGAAAGTTTTTCGACAACGGTTTCTTCATTCCGGTATTAAGAAGTTTATAACCTCTTGGTTGATATCTATACTTATAGGGCAACGTAAATCACGCATAAGACGACCATCAAGACCGATGTGTGCATGATTAGCCTCCTTTATCTCCACCTTGCTAGTACGATAAGAATGTACACTTCTGTGATTAAGAAATCTTCCCCACAATAAGAGCCAAAAGCCCTCTATCAACTGCATAACCTCAGGATGATATACCACCGATACATCGAGAAGACCATTATACGGAACAGCATTGGGAGTCTGTCCATATCCACGGGCGCTACCAATGCAAACGGTCATCACGCGACGCTTTATATTGTCATTGTTAATAATAATATCCATTTTATATTCCAGTCGCTGAAATATAAGCAGTAACACTGAAACAAGAAAAGACAAAGTACGGGAACCCAACAAACTGCGAGTTTGTCGACGAAGGTTCATGATAGCAGCGATAAGCCCTATATTAACACAATTGAGAAAATACCTTTTACAGGGCTTACCATCCTTATTGATGTAATGCAGGCATCCCAAATCAATCTTTCTTATACGATGAGCCACAAGCCTGCTTACCGTTTGATGAACATTACTCTCACTGAATTCCCAATAACGGGCAAAATCGTTAAGTACGCCGTTAGGTATCACACCCAAAGAGATAGAGTCACGCACCTCCTTATCTACCGACATCAGACAATTAACGGCATCATTAAGTGCAGAGTCACCACCTACTATTATTATCGTCTTATATCCATTATTTATGAGCATGCACATCAGCCGTTCTACACTGTTAGAATTCTCGCTCTGAACAAAGTCAAAGTTGACTTTATTTTCTTCAAGAAAGCGTTGAATTTTTTCCCAACGTCTCTGCGTATGAGAAATTTCCCTTTTCGGGCAATATAAGATGCCCCATCTGTCGTTTTCCACTCCCATCATAGTTGTCTTATTAGTCTTAGTATTTGTTCTGTCTTTTGTTCCAAGGGCAATTCTACATCAATCCAATTAATATGAAATCCCCGCCTTTCCATGCCCCTGAACCATGTCATCTGCCTTTTAGCAAACTGGTGGATAGCAATCTGTAACTGTTCAAACATTTCCTCGTATGATATTTTACCTATTACATATTCAGTTATATATTTATATTCCAAACCATAATAGATAAGATCATCTGGAGATATTTTCTCGCCAATAAGTTCTTTGACCTCATCAATCATCCCGTTATTCAGTCGTTCGTGAAGTCTGTGTGTTATCTTCTCACGTCTCAGCTCCCTGCGAATATCGAGTCCGATAATAACACTATCTATTTTAGGAAACTCTCTTGCACTTACTGGTGTATGGATATAGAATTCTTCAATTTCGATTGCACGTATTGCCCTTTTTACTGTATCCACATCTGTGGTGTTATGCATTCCGGAATTATTCTTCACCTTCAGTGCAGCAAGCATTTCTGTAAGTTCATCAAGAGATCTCCCGGCAAGTGACTCACGTAACGTTGCGTTATCTGGCACAGGTATGAGTCGGTATCCTTTGAGCACTGCCTCTATATATAATCCAGTTCCACCACACAATATCGGTATGACATTACGGCTGATGATATCTTCATAAGCCGTAAGAAAATCACGTTGATATTCAAACACGTTATATTTTGTGCCAGGTTCCACTATATCTATCAAATGATAAGAAATGTGGCGACCTTCAACATCATAATCTTCCAAGTCCTTACCTGTACCGATATCCATGCGTTTGTACACCTGTCGGCTATCAGCACTGATTATCTCGGCACCTATCCGATCTGCAATAGCTGCTGCAAGTGTAGTCTTGCCAGAGGCAGTCGGTCCAAGTATTGTTATCATTTCAGGATTAATGTTCATCACTCAATATTATACACTTATTTATATCTATTATTTGGAACAAAGATAATCAAAATGTTTATTTTATCGTCAAAAAACAAAAAAAAAGAGTGTACATATAAATATTAAGCCATAATCACTCACTTATAAGCTGTTTTATAGGATGAATTAAATAAGAATGATCCTACTCCCTGATACGATGCGTCGAATCATCTTTTTATACAAAAAAGCCGTCCTGTTATAAACAGGACGGCTAGATAATATTTTAATCGATTAGATTATCCGTTAACCTTAGCCATGTATGCGATAAGTTCGATAACCTTGTTAGAGTAACCGATCTCATTGTCATACCAAGAGATAACCTTTACAAATGTATCTGTGAGATATACACCTGCATTAGCATCAAAGATAGATGTCAATGTGCAGCCCAGGAAGTCAGAAGAAACGACAGCGTCCTCTGTGTAACCAAGAACACCCTTCAATTCACCTTCAGCAGCTTCTTTCATAGCAGCGCAGATGTCAGCTTTTGTAGCTGGCTTAGCCAAGTTGGCTGTCAAGTCAACAACAGAAACATCCAAAGTAGGAACACGCATAGAGATACCTGTCAACTTACCGTTCAGTTCAGGAATAACCTTACCTACAGCCTTAGCAGCACCGGTTGAAGAAGGGATGATGTTGCCAGAAGCAGCACGGCCACCACGCCAATCCTTCATAGAAGGACCGTCAACAGTCTTTTGTGTAGCAGTTGTAGAGTGAACAGTTGTCATCAAACCGTTAACGATACCGAATTTGTCATTCAGAACCTTAGCGATAGGAGCCAAGCAGTTTGTTGTGCAAGATGCGTTAGAAACAAACTGAGTACCCTTAACATATTTGTCGAAGTTTACACCGCAAACGAACATTGGGGTATCGTCCTTTGAAGGAGCTGACATAACAACATATTTAGCACCAGCCTCAATGTGAGCCTGAGCTTTTTCCTTTGAAAGGAATAAACCTGTAGATTCAACTACATATTCAGCACCTACAGCGTCCCATTTCAAATCTGCTGGATTACGCTCTGCAGTTACACGGATTGCATTGCCATTAACGATCAACTGGTTCTTCTCTTCATCAGCTTCGATTGTTCCTTCGAACAATCCATGCATTGTATCATACTTCAGCATATAAGCTAAGTAATCAACAGGGCACAAGTCGTTAATACCAACAATCTGAATGTCATCTCTGCTCTGAGCAGCGCGGAATACGAAACGTCCGATACGTCCGAAACCATTAATACCTACTTTAATCATTTTTCTTTTTATTTAAAAGGGTTAAAAATATTTCCATATACTTTCTTCTCGCTTATCTGCCTTTTACAATAATGAATAGTGTCGTATATGCGACCAATAATAAACAGTGTTCGCGCACCTAATTATAAAATAATAGCGACTCTTAAGCATTTAATTTAATTTTTCGGATGCAAAGATACAAAAATCTTTCTATATTTGCCATCAGATTTACATTTAAATTATATAAAAATATGGCAAAAAGTAAATTTCTACAAGATTTTAAAGCTTTTGCGATGCGTGGTAATGTCATCGACATGGCTGTAGGTGTGATCATCGGTGCAGCTTTCGGAAAAATAGTAACCTCAATAGTCGAAGATATAATAATGCCGCCTATAGGCTGGCTTATCGGCGGAGTTAGTTTTTCCGAGTTAAAAGTAACAATGCCCCCTAATCTTCTTAAACCAGACCTGCCTGCTGCTGCAATCAATTACGGTAAATTTTTGCAGACATCTCTCAACTTCATCATTGTTGCATTCTGTATTTTCTTATTAATAAAAGGTATCAACAAGTTGACAAAGAAGAAGGAGGAAACACCGCCCGCACCTCCCTCGCCATCAAAGGAGGAGCTCCTTCTAACCGAAATCCGAGATCTACTCAAAGAGAAATAAACACATAAATATAATTAATCTAGTTATCCCCAAGGCACCACGTGCGTTGATTCATTGCTATTGGTACCATTGGGGATAACTTCTTTATTATTTGATGAGTAAATATCTACTCCCACTCTATTGTAGAAGGTGGTTTTGATGAGATGTCATAGCATACTCTATTGACCCCCTTTACCTTGTTTATGATGTCATTAGAAACTTTAGCCAGGAATTCATAAGGCAAATGTGCCCAGTCAGCAGTCATAGCGTCCATACTTGTCACGGCACGGAGTGAAACAGGATTCTCATAAGTGCGTTCGTCTCCCATTACTCCTACGCTCCTGACAGTAGAGAGCAGTACTGCTCCTGCTTGCCATACCTTATCGTACAGACTTATACCGTCTGTATCTTTCCATTCATGCATGGTCTCTATATATATATCATCAGCCTCTTGAAGGACATGAACTTTCTCTCTGGTAATACCTCCAAGGATACGTACAGCCAATCCCGGTCCAGGAAATGGATGACGATTGATGAGACGTTCCGGCATCAGCATCTGACGACCCACACGACGAACTTCATCCTTGAACAACCATTTTAACGGTTCACAGAGTTTGAGATTCATCTCTTCCGGTAGTCCGCCAACATTATGATGGCTCTTGATTATCATACCCGTTATGCTTAGGCTTTCTATACGGTCGGGATAGATAGTTCCCTGAGCAAGCCATTTGGCATCGGTTATCTTCTTTGCTTCAGCATCAAACACCTCAATAAAGTCACGACCGATAATCTTACGTTTCTTTTCCGGCTCTGTAACCCCTTCAAGGTCTTTAAAGAATTTTTCACTTGCATCTACGCCAATAACATTAAGACCCAGTCCCTGATAGTGTGTCATCACCTTCTCAAACTCGTTTTTACGCAGCATACCGTGATCAACGAATATACAAGTGAGATTCTTTCCTATCGCCTTATTCAGTAAAGTGGCGCAGACACTACTGTCGACACCGCCGCTAAGACCTAAAATAACACGGTCATCACCTATCTGCTCCTTAAGTTCATTAACTGTCGTCTCGACGAATGAAGCAGCACTCCATCCCTGAGTACTCCCACATATATCTACCACAAAATTTTTAAGTAACTGGGTTCCCTGAGTTGAATGAAACACCTCTGGATGGAACTGTACCGCCCATATCGGTTCATTGTCGCTGGCATAAGCCGCAAACTGAACTTTCTCGGTAGATGCGATACAATGGCAGTTGTCTGGGAGTTTAGTGATTGTGTCACCATGACTCATCCACACCTGAGAGTTCTGGCCAAATCCCTTGAAAAGAGGATTTGAAGCCTCAAAATCCCTCAGATTAGCACGTCCATACTCACGGCTACCTGCCGACTCCACATTACCACCGTTGGTATAAGCGATGAATTGTGCTCCGTAACAGATACCTAGAATTGGATATTTGCCACGTATCTCCGACAAATCGGTCTTAAACGCTTTCTCGTCATAAACAGAATAAGGCGAACCACTAAGGATAACCCCGATTACATCAGGATCGTCCTTCGGGAATTTGTCGTAAGGGATAATTTCGCAAAAGGTATCCAGTTCACGCACTCTGCGCCCGATGAGCTGAGTAGTCTGTGATCCGAAATCGAGAATAATAATCTTCTGTTGCATATACTATGTATTTATTTAGAATAATCTTTTGTTTTTAAGTATGAAATCTTCGGCTTGCGCCAGTGTATCAAGTTTACCGACATCCATAAGTCGAAGATCGTTTTTTACCTCAGCATGTATCTCTATTTCATCACACACACTGAGATAGAAATCAATAATACCGAATTTATCAGGAAACGATTGCATCATTGGGAATAGCGAAGGTGAAAAGAGATGGATGCCGGAGAAAGCATATAGACGGCAATCGTCCGGATCTAAGTCCTTATACGGACTCTTCACTTCACCTGTTTGGATATTTGTCCACCCCACGAGCCTGTTATTGTCATCAAACAACAGATAACGCGACGTCTTTCTACTACTAACAAGCAATGTGGCCTCAAAACTTTTGTTCCTTTCATAAAACTCATTCAAGTTCACATTACTTATAATATCAACGTTATGTATGAGAATAGGGCCATCACCGTCAAAGAGCGATGACGCCTTTTTCAATCCTCCACCAGTATCGAGAAGCATATTACTCTCATCGCTAATACGGATGTCTGTACCAAAATTAGAATTATCTTTTAGGAAATCCTTTATCAGTTGAGCGAAATGGTGCACATTGATAACAATTTCGTCTATTTCAGCTTCTTTCAATATTTCAATGACCCGTTCGAGCAGCGTCTTGTCACCCACTTTTACTAGAGCTTTGGGTATTATGTCAGTCAACGGTTTCAGCCGTGTTCCAAGACCTGCTGCGAAGATCATTGCCTGTCTCATTTCCGTTTCTCTCCTTTAAGGGTCTGTGTTATGTTCTGTTCACGATGTATGATCTGTACTTCGACTCCGAACTTCTCATTCAGATGTTCCGCAAGATGTTGCGCCGAATACACACTGCGGTGTTGCCCTCCGGTACAACCGAAACAGAACATAAGGTTGGGAAAGCCTCTTTGAATATACCGTCTGACATGCGCATCTGAAAGTTTGTATACACTATCAAGAAATGTAAGTATCTCTCCATCATCCTCCAGAAATCGTATCACGGGCTCGTCCAATCCGGTCAGTTTCTTATATGGTTCATATCGTCCTGGATTGTGAGTACTACGGCAATCAAAGACATACCCTCCACCATTTCCGGTCACATCTTCCGGGATACCTTTTCTATATGAAAAACTATAACAACGAACGACTAGCGGACCATTATTATCGTACTTGGAAAAAGTAGCAGGACCGTCTAACGGATGAGCCGGATAAATCTTACTGTCGGTAGTCTTAAGGCCATCTGCCCTGCTTAGTGCAGGTTCCTCGATAGTAGTAAACTGAGGTAGTTCAGTAAGACGTTTAAGGGTACTAATGAGATACGGATAAGGGAATACATCCACTTCCAATAGTTCCCTGAGGTTTTTTATCGCCGAAGGTATACTGTCCATGAAATGCTTCTTCCGCTCGAAATAACCACGGAAGCCATAAGCGCCGAGCACCTGTAAGGTACGGAAGAGAACGAAAAGACTAAGTTGACTAACGAAATGACGTACAGGAGGTACCTCTGTATACTGCTTCAATGAATCATAATATTCATATACAAGGTCGCGCCGCAGTTTATGAGAATAGTTTGCCGAAGCCTGCCACACGAATGAAGCCAAGTCATAGTAATAAGGACCCTTACGACCACCTTGGAAGTCTATGAAATAAGGATTGCCTTTTGCATCAAGCATTATATTACGTGCTTGAAAATCACGATAGAGGAAATCAGTTCCCTTTTCAGACAACAAATCGTTAGCAAAAAGCTGAAAGCTGGCTTCCAACTTAAGCTCGTGAAAATCGAGACCTGTCTCTTTTAAAAAACAGTATTTAAAGTAATTCAAGTCGAATAACACACTGTTTTTATCGAATTCTGGCTGTGGATAACAGTTTTTGAAATCCAATTCCCTAGCCCCACGTACCTGGATGTTAGGTAACTCACGAATAGTCCTCACAAGAAGATCTTTCTCCTTTTTGTTATAGCGTCCGCCAGCAGCACGTCCTTCTGACAATGCGTCAAAGAGAGATAGATCCCCAAGATCTGATTGAATGTATCTGAGCTCATCCTCACTTACGGCCAATAGTTGAGGTACAGGAAGTTTTCTTTTTGTAAAATGGCGACAGAGATAAACAAAAGCATGATCTTCATCACGACTCGTGCCGATAACACCTACCACTGTACCACCATCATGACCCGTTATTCTGTAGTATTCGCGGCTACTTCCAGCTCCTGGGAGTTTCTGAACATTGGCAGAATCCTCACCGCTCCATTTTTTATATAAATCTAATAGCTGTTGCAAAATCTGTACCAAATATATTTGTGGTGCAAAGGTAGTGAAAGTCAAAGACAATAGCAAAAATATACCTTATTATTTTTGTATTGCTTAGACGTATCTTACTTTCAATGAAGATTGATGGAACTCAGAAACGGGAACGATACATACAATATGATTTAGGTAGTAACATTGCAAAAAAGTTATGCGAACCATCGTTAAAAGGATTCCACCCTATAGAAATTAAGTTAAATATGCTACATTCTATAACATCACTAAATTGTATTTAAACAGTTAAAATAGTACGAGTAATTTAATATTTCATATTGATTTAATTCATATATAATAATGTATACGCGTAGATACATTATTTCTTAGGTTCGAATGTCTCATAAGTAGAATCATCGAAGTAAACTCTTATTTCTGTTATCTTTCGCTTAGGTCTGTCAATAAATTTCACTTCTTGGCGTATAACTTCTCGACGAGGTCGTTCATTTACACTTGTAGATGGAGCTGGAGATGCTCCAGATAAATCAGGGATTTCGTTCTCCCCAGAAAAGTCGAGTAAAACTTCACCGCTGTTATTTGACATTGGAGCTGGATCAGTAGAGCTCGAAGGTTGGGATTGAGATTTATACATGTCACCGCTACCAAAAATCAACCAATCAGTATTGATTTTCGGAATTTTGGCTTTTATAGCATCGACTGTATTAAGAGTAGGTTTGGTTCTACCGTTAAAGATACTACTTAATATAGCAGGTGACATCCCAAGGAATTGAGCGAAGCTCTGTTGAGTCATATGTTGCGACTCCATTATCTGTCTGATTCTATCCTTCATTATGATGAATTTTAATAAGCAGGTGAAAAACACCTTAACGATTCGACTTTACAAAGGTAAAACAAAAAAATGAGATAAACAACAAATGTAGACTAAAATATCAATATATTGAAATTTGATTTGTTGTTTTTAATTTGAACTATAACAAATATTGAAATGGGAAATTTAGATATTAAAATACAAATGTAAATTTACAGACCTAAATCGTTACAAACCTTTTATATAGGCGCTTTTAGTAAAACATTGGCTATAATATAGATAATAGTGTACTTAATTGTTGAAAATTGATATGATTGAGTGATTATGCTATAGAAAATCCTGAAATTCTATGTAAAAGGATTAATAAAATAACGTAAATATCTGATTGATTGATTATTACATTGTAAACGCAGGAGTTGCATATTTATTAGTTTCGGTTTTAAAATCTATGCATTCACAATTCAATAGCAAAATATCGAATTGAATATATTATTATTTAAATTGTAAATATAACACTTTGTTGATTTACACATTCAGAAGATTTGTTGATTTTACAAATTAAAATCAACAAATCGAAACGTTAAAACATGCCAAAGGTAAATTTTGAAGATCTTTAAAAACGATATTTTGGAATTTCTAAGGTTTTCCGAACAACCCTCCAAAAAACTAAAAATATGCGAGTTTTGAAGTGGTCAAAATGAAGCGAAACCGCCTATTATCAACGATTTAAGCCTCAAATTATGTCCATGGGAATTGTTTATTCTAGGAAAAAAATGATTGAAAAAGGAAGATTCTAGTGCAAAATGAAGAAAATTAGTTCTTTCATGAGGTCTCCAGAAGCAGTACTTGGGTTATCTACACCCTTACTTTTAGTATCGATTTCGCGTAACTTGGAAATAATGTTCATCACCTTCACTCCGCTATAGTTTTGCATCGCCTTTATATACTCCTCCACCGTTTTCTTCATCATATACTGTGAGACATTCAAACCAAGAAAAGTTCCTATTCCAGATATGTCTTTTACTGGAGCATAATATGCCAACATTAGATTTGAGAAAAAATTGAAGAGCTGAGGCAGCAATTTCTGTATCGGCATCTCCTTTGGATTTTCGTAAAAATATTTTATTATCTGATTTGCTTTAAAAATATTATGATTGACGATAGCAGCCCGAAGTTCAAATACGTTAAAGTCCTTGCTAACACCAATCTGTTGCTCGACAATTTCTGGAGTTATTCTTTTAACATTTTCAGAAAGTGCAATTAACAATTTATCAAGTTCGCCAGTGAGTCTGTTCAAATCAGAGCCGACAGAGTCGGCAACAATCTGAGCAGCCTTTGGCTCGATTGTGAATTGCCGTTTTTGTATATAAGAATTTATAAATGGCACAAGTTGATAGTCATACAATTTTTTGCTTTCGAAAAGTACCCCCGCCTTATCAACAAGGAGCATAAGTTTCTTCCTCTTGTCAAGTCTGGCATTTTTATGACACATCACAAGTATGGTCGATTTCATTGGTTTTTGAAGATAGAAATCCAGAGCCTCCATATTTTTAATATTCTGAGCCTCCTTCACAATCACCACCTGATATTCGGCCATCATCGGATATCGTTTGGCATAATCTACCACTTGGGCAACAGTAACATCTGAACCGAACACAACCGTCTGATTAAAATCTCTTTCTTCGGGTGTGAGCACATTTTTAGCTATGTAGTCAGATAACTGATCAATATAATAAGACTCCTCACCTATTAAATAATATATAGGTGCGAATTGGCGTGCGCGAAGATCCTTCATCACGCTATCATAAGTAACTGGATTCTTTTCTGCCATCTTATTTCTTTTTGCTAAAAAACGACGGATTGTATTTGTTTTTTATTACCTTTGCTTCGTTTCAGACTGCAAATTTAATAAAATGAATCGATTAAACCTACCTGAATACGATATAAAAATAGCCGAGAGGAACGGAAAGAATGTTATTTTCGACATTTTACGCCGAAAATACGTGGCATTAACTCCTGAAGAATGGGTAAGACAACATTTCGTTCACTTCATAATAGAGAAGAAAGGTTACCCTCAAGCATTGCTTGCGAATGAAGTGGAATTGAAAATTGGGAACAAGTCACTCAGATGTGACAGTGTGCTATATGACCGCAGCATGCGACCAAGAATGATTATTGAGTATAAAGCCCCTACTATTGAGTTGCAACAGAAAGTATTCAATCAGATTTCGATATATAACCTGATGTTAAAAGTAGATTATCTGATAGTAAGCAACGGCATACAACATTATTGTTGCAAGATGGATTACAAGAATCATAATTATGTCTTTCTTGAAGAAATACCAGATTACGAATTTATTCAACAATAAAGACTGTCGAAATTCGACAGCCTTTATTATTAATATAAGGTAGTGATAAATATTAACTCATTTCAGAAAATTCAGGTACGTCATTGACAGGAGCGTCATCCTTTTTAACTGCCTTTTTACGAATGGCACGTTTTTTCTTAGTCTTGTCCTCAACTGGCTTATCAGCTTTAACACCTGCAAGTTCCGGATCAATCATGATACGTCCACAATATTCGCATACGATAATCTTTTTACGCATCTTTATATCAAGTTGACGCTGTGGTGGAATTTTATTGAAACAACCGCCACAAGCATCACGCTGTACATATACAATACCCAGTCCATTGCGTGAGTTTTTACGTATACGCTTGAATGACGTGAGTAAGCGTGACTCAATTTTAGTTTCAAGTTCTTTAGCCTTTTCTTTCAATTTCTCCTCTTCAGCACGAGTCTCCTCCATAATCTCATCAAGTTCACTCTTCTTTACCTCCAAGTCAGCACGACGATCCATTATATCATCCTGATTGCGTTTCAATTCCTCTTTTTTCTCATCGATTTTGATTGCACCCTCTTTGATTTTCTTGTTACACAATTCGATTTCAAGAGTCTGAAACTCAATTTCCTTACTGAGAGTATCATACTCGCGGTTATTCTTGACTTCGTCGAGTTGTTTCTTGTATCTTTCGACACTCATCTGAGCCTGATCGATATCACGTTTTTTCTGCGTTACAGCATACTCAAACTCGTCTATCTCATTTTGTATCTTCTCGATACGTATAGATAGACCGGCGATATCATCCTCGAGGTCCTGAACCTCCAAAGGTAACTCACCACGCAAAGCTCTCTTATCGTCAATTGCAGACAGAGTAGTCTGCAACTGATAAAGAGTTTTTAATTTTTCTTCAACTGATAAATCTGTTGGATCTTTTTTTGTTGCCATATTTATTTACAAATATTTAATGGGGTTTGTATTCGTCTCTGTCATATATAAAGACAATAAAGGAAACGCATCCCGCAAGATTGAATATAATATTTCATTAGTAAATTGTTCTGTCTGGTAATGTCCCAGAACAGCAATTTGTATTTCCTGTTCATGACCGAAAAACTCGTGATAATGCATTTCACCTGTAATAAAAGCATCGGCACCGGCACTAATGGCATTATCCAGAAGGAATGATCCGGCCCCACCACAGAGAGCCACCTTACTTATCTTTCGATGAAGCAATTCATTGCACTGGGCACATTCCACACCGAACACCGTCTTAATACGTTCAATAAAGTCAGTAGAATTCATTTCCGTTGGCAACACACCGATAATTCCACTTCCGGATGTGACATTTTCTATAATCTTCTCGTCAAAGAATCTGACGTCTTTTAGACCTATTTTCTCAGCCATCTTAAAGTTGACGCCACCTTGTGCATTATCCAGATTGGTATGCATTGAAACTACGGTCACGTGATTCTCAACTGCTTTCATTACTGTACGTTGAACATAATTGACATCCGAAAGTTTCTTAAGTGCATGAAACAACAGTGGATGATGGGACACAACAAGGTTGCAGCCCTTCCCTATGGCCTCGTCGACTATACTTTCAGTAACGTCCAGACACAATAATGCCCCTGATACTTCCGTCTCTGTTAATCCAACCTGCAGACCGGCATTATCAAATCCTTCCTGCAGAGGCAGAGGCGCGAATCGTTCAAGGGCGTCAATCACTTCCTTTATTTTCACGCTTTCCAGCTTTAAAAAATTCTTCAGATGCGTTCTAGCAGACGCTAACACACACTATGTATGCAAAGGTAATAAAGAATAGGCAGATACACAATGTTTTAAGAGATAATTAATCTTTCTTAACCCAAAGGTGGCATCAATACGGCCAGTCGTTTAAGTTACGCTCAGCCTCAACTTTGTTTTCTATACTATCCGGCAGCTGCGGGAAAAAGTCGATTCCTGTAATACGTTCCACCTCATCTACGCTGTTGACATAAGAAGATAGAGGATGATTACATCTAGTGTTTTTAAATATAAATCCGATAGCCTTGGGAGTTCCTCGCATACAGAGCACAACTTTGAAAAAGGCCTCAGGCACCACCACTCTATTACTCCCGATAGTCTTGTGCTTCTGATGATATAATATAGGCCCACAGACAATATAAATATCCCTAAATTCCTTAGCCCACTTGCGACAAGCTTTCTCAGATTCAGCCCAATCGCCACGATTGAGATTGCCCTGCTGTGGACAGATATTTGTAAATAGGAACGACTGCATCAGAGCGTCAGCGTCCCATTTATTATCTCCGGCAGGGCACATGTGCCCACGATCAAAACCCGAGTTATAGTAATCCCAATTCACGGCACGTTTGCCTTCTGGAACATCAGCATCTTCCTGAAACTTGATACCAAAACGTTTGTATGGCCCGAAACAGTGATTAAAAGTCAGATGCCATGCCACCCAATTAGGAATTTTATTATCCGAATTATACGAAGTGATATAACCACGGCGGACGAGAATTTCTTCACTGCAATTTTTCATTGGAGCAGGAATTTCAATGTTAGCAGATGTCTGAACCACCTGAACGTTAGAACTATATTTGGGTTCCTTATCCTTTACAGCTGATACAGATACAGCAGCCAAAAGAGCCACTGCGGACAGCGAAATCCATTTAAGGACACTACTCATACTTCTCATAATCTCTGATAATTTGGTTGTAAAGATAGCATGAACAGAGGATATTACAAAATATATGACAGAGATTTTTTATATTTTATATTTATTGATACTTGTGTCTTATTCTCGAATAGTTAATTGAGACCGAATCAACACTTAGAAGATTTGAAAAATATCGAGAACATTACAAGTTCGGAGATCTCTATATAGCGGCCTGACTGGCGCGCCTCTCAATAAATAAAAAAACATCCGTCACTCCATCATGAGCATATAAACGACTGAAATACGACAAGATTATATGATATAATAACGCTGATGACCGTCATCGTCCTGCATGCAACCGTCAGAAAGCTAGATTTTCGAGGGCAGGAACAATGTGGAGCACCATCGTCCGCATAGCGGATTCACTTGTAAAGCTAGCTTTCCCCCCTATTCCCTGATGGGTAGAATTTCTGATGATGTCATTACTGCGACTATTATTCATGAAATAAGAAAATGAGAGTATAGAATGTGGTGACGGACGTATGACAGATGATGACGGTACAGATGAGATGAACAGCTCATAATTATCTAGAAAACAGGACATATGACATAGTGAATATAAAATATAAAACAATGAAAGACAATAAAAACAATCTGAAATATAGAGAAAATCTAGTATTCCATCTAAACGCATAATAGTTTCTTTATCTAATAATTTAGTTCTTTCTATTTAATGCGAAAGACAAGAGTGTTTTCTCCATTGGAGAATTTATGAGATATATTGTCATAATAATAGGTAAAAAATAACTTTACTTGATTCTCTGTATCTCCCTCCTCTATGACATTTTTATTAGAGGCTGTTAGATAACTGAAATTTAGATTCAAATTTCCGTTATCATTTGTCAGTGTCACATTGATTTTATTATAACACTGTCCATAACAGATTTTCAAGATGTCTATTACATAACGGACTGTTATTTCTATCAGTTCAGCTATCCTTTCATCATTAACTATCCACAGTATCTGACTGCATATATTTCTTGCATGATAATCTATCATATAACATTTCTCCATAATTGCTCTTTTTCTAAGACAAATTACAATACTATAAAAGTTTCTGTTACTTTCAAAGTAACGGAAAAACATTTTATTACAATGAAAATCAAGACGTTTCATTTCTGTAAGTGCATCCACAAGTACAATCAATTATAGGATTTATATAACTAAAAAACAAAAAAAACTAGACATACACAAAGTCAGCATTTGTATTGATGTTAAACAATATAAATGAACCTTGGGTTGTGGATATAGAGATATTTCCGTATCCTGTAGATAATTATACCCTTTCTTCAAACTTTAGTACATTTTTATGTTAATTTTTAAAAAATAATACTATTGTGTCTTAGAAGATATTGTATCTTTGCAATAAATAGTGGTAACCGTTACTTTGAAAGTAACAGAAAAATATCATTGTAATTTTACCTTACATTTTCGGCATACAGACAGGCTTTTCTGTTAACTTTTGCCAGTTCAACAGCATTAAATGATGACAGATAGATTTGGGTTGTACGAATAGACTTATGACCAAGCAACTCACTGATCATCTCGATAGAGGCTCCTGTATTCTTCGCTGTCGTCGCCCATGAATGCCGAAGCGTGTAGGAAGATATACGACTCCGAATGCCAAGCCTGTGTCCCAAAAGGCTAAGTCGGGAATTGAATCCCCGTAACGCCGACTGATACTCGGTATAGCCCGAGAAGGTTTTCTGCATATTTTTGCCACTCAGAATACCAAACACATAGGCGTTTTTATCCTTTTTCTGACAATGGGAAATATGCTGCAAATAATGCATCGTATCGATAACCGGCTGTAAAATCTTAACACATACCTTCACACCTGTCTTTATACGACGGTATACCAATACTCCGTCAATGATATCTGAGTCACGGACATGGGCCAGATCTACAAAAGGCATGCCGCACAGCTGGTACAGGAGACGGGCAGTACACTGAGTTGTGCGTAGAACATCAGTGCCGGGGTCTTTGTACAGCAAAGCATGCAATTCATTGCGGGGCAATGATTTTTTGTGGGTAGTGTCAACACCCGTGTACACGTCATGAAACAGACGGATGACATAAATGGCATGACCAGCATCAACCCCCTTGTTGTATATGCTGCGGAGCATTCGCATATAAGTTGATACTGTGTTGGAGCACTTGTGCCTGTCAAGCAGCCATTGCTCATAGTGTCGTAGTTTCTCACGACTGAAATCGCGGAACTGTACGGTCGGATTATTCAGATACTCGGTATAAGAACGCAAAGCGTTAACATACAAGTGTGCCGTGGAATAACGACCCTCTTTTTCTAGTTTTAGAATGCACTCACGGGCATATTCAGTAAACGTAATTCGTTTCATCGGTAACTTAATTTTAGGAAATGAACACAAAGTTAGGTAATTCTCTCCAAATAAGTGCCTTTTCATCACTTTCAAAATCGAATTTTGCTCAATCTAATACCTTTCACGTCACCTTTTCTGTAAAAGCAGATCGAAGACGTATAAGTTGCCGATAATAACAGGACTAACCATGGTCTCACTACATAAAAAAAAGCCGCAAGTCTGAATGACCTGCAGCCTCTTATCTCTGAGTATAAATTTCTTCTAAAAAATGAACATTACTTGTTCAAACCGCGGTTTGTAATAGTAGCGTTCAACAGTGCCAGATATTTACTGTACTGTTTGTCGTTAAGAATGTAATGCATGTACTTCAAATCCTTGTTGATAGCTGCATTTACGAGACCTTGACGGTCGTCAGCATGTGCTGTAGCGGCGTTCATCATCTCTGCGCAGAAAGTCTTGTGTACATCACCTACGGTTTCCATCTGATCTATTGTCAGTCCGAGGCAGTTACCTAACTTACGAATGTTTACAGACATGTCGTAATTTTCTACAGTGTTTACATTCTCATCCTTTGCAAATGTTGCAGTCATGCTGAGCACTGCTACAACGATCAAAAACAATCTTTTCATAATCCTTAATTTTTTCTTTTTACCTTGAGCCCCTTCTTTGTCCTCACGAACATCCGTGACTCCTTAATCTTGTTTGTTATCTCTGTTTTGTCCTTTTGACGATGCAAAGATAGTGTGTTTTTTATGTTATCGAACATGTTTTTGGGTATTGTTATCGCACACAGCTATTTTCTTGACCTATATCAAATAAACACGGTATTTTAAGTAATGTAACAAAAATGAATTAAACGACATTGATACGATTTTTTTTTTGTAATTTTGCAACCCAATATAATTATTTAAATATAAAGATGGAGAATACCCCAAACAAGTACATTGCCGTAGCTTACGAGCTGTACACCGTTAACGACGGAAAGAGTGAATTAGTGGAGAAGGCACCTGAAAAAGAACCTTTTCAGTTTCTTAGCGGCTTCGGCACTACCATAGAGGCTTTCGAAAATAATATAGTCGACCTAGAGGAAGGTGCAGAATTTGACTTCACTCTCACAAAAGACGAAGCGTACGGCGACTACTATGATGAGAGAGTACTGGATATAGAGAAAAGTATATTCACAATAAACGGCCATTTCGACAGCGAAAATATCTATGTAGGTGCTATCGTACCTCTGCAGAATGCGGACGGTAACAGATTTCCCGGCAAAGTGCTGGAGATAACAGAAGACCACGTAAAGATGGATCTCAATGCACCATTGGCGGGCAAAGATATCAACTTCAAAGGAAGTGTCGTTACATCAAGAGAGGCAACAAACGATGAGATTCAGGCAATGGTTAATCGCATGAGCGGTGAAGGTTGCGAATGTGGATGCGACGACTGCGAAGGCGGATGCGGCGATCATCATGATGAAGATTGCGGATGCGGGCACTGCCACTAAACATAACAAGGATTTAAAGTGATGAGAAATACTTTTGGAAACATATTCACACTGACGACATTCGGCGAAAGCCATGGTGAAGGTATAGGGGGAGTCATAGACGGATTTCCTGCTGGCATCACCGTCGATATGGAATTCGTGCAGAACGAACTAAACCGACGCCGACCAGGACAGAGCAAGATTACGACAGACCGACAGGAGGGCGACAAAGTGGAATTTCTCAGCGGTATCTTCGAAGGAAAATCGACAGGATGCCCTATCGGATTTCTAGTGAGAAACACCAACCAGCACTCGAACGACTATGATAATATGCGTGATCTGTTCCGTCCATCGCATGCCGATTTCACTTACTATGAGAAATACGGCATACGCGACCATCGTGGCGGAGGACGTTCCTCAGCACGAGAAACCATCAGCAGATGCATAGGAGGTGCTCTGGCAAAACTCGCTCTGCGACAGATTGGTGTGAATATCCAGGCATATACCTCGCAGGTAGGTAACATCGCTTTGGAACGAGACTACCATCAGTATGACTTATCTCAAATAGAAAATAACATAGTACGCTGCCCCGACAGCAAAAAGGCTGCCGAGATGGAAGAGCTTATCAGCAGAGTAAAAGCAGAAGGCGATACCATCGGTGGCGTCATTACGTGCATCATCAAGGGATGTCCCAAAGGACTGGGTGAACCGGCTTTCGGAAAATTACACGCAGCACTGGGTGGCGCAATGCTGACAATCAATGCAGTGAAAGGCTTCGAATACGGTGAAGGATTCAATGGAGTGTGCCAGAGAGGCAGCGAACAGAACGATAAAATCGTAAATAACGACGGAAATATTACCACTACAACGAATCATAGCGGAGGCATTCAAGGGGGAATAAGCAACGGGCAGGACATCTACTTCCGTGTGGTTTTCAAACCTGTGGCAACTCTGCTGATGGAACAACAGACGGTGGACAAGGAGGGCACTCCCACTGTTATCAAGGCTCGCGGACGACATGACCCGTGCGTACTGCCAAGAGCAGTGCCTGTGGTGGAAGCGATGGCTGCAATGACAATCCTTGATTATTATCTTATAGGAAGAACGGCAAAAATGTAAAAAACAAACACAAAAAAATGAATTAATCATCATTTGTTTGGCTATCTGATGTTTTTTTTAATTTTGCATACTGTAAACATACGGGATTTGTGAAAATCCAACTAGTTTAGTTAAGTCTAGTTTAGTTTTTATATTTATTAAGAGTGGTGCCCTGGAGGGGGAAAACACCACCCTTAATTATTTTATACGTAAGACAGTCATATAAATTAACTGATTTCCTGAAAAAAAATCAAAATAGGATAATTAATAAAACAAATAGAGCATTTCCTCGTTTTATAACCATACATTTGCACTAACTTTTAAAAATTATAAAACAGAGAAATTGGAAATGATATTCAGAAGAAACATACTGATATTAGGAATGACTGTATTGATTTTCTGGCCGACAGAAATCTTTGCACAAATGAAAGCAGACACCACTCGAAATCTTAGATATAATGATAGTATCAGTAATATTGCTATACTACATAAATACAGATATTCTAAATCGGAACTTATTAACGCTGAGATTATATCATTTCCTGTTATGATCGGGGCTCTATTTGTGGAGAGAGACAAGGATGAATTCAGCAATCTGCGTAGAGATTATATGCCATCTTTCCAAACAAAGATAGATAACTTTTCACAATATCTGCCTGCAGCGGTAATGCTGGGAATGAAACTAGGGGGTGTAGAAGGACAAAGTTCCTGGAGTAGGATGCTTACTGCCGACGCATTTTCTGTAGCAATTATGACATCAGTAGTCAATACGCTGAAGTACACCGTAAAAAGCAAACGCCCTGACGGAACAGCAAATAACTCATTTCCATCAGGGCATACGGCTACGGCATTTATGACAGCTACTATGCTGACTAACGAATATGGCTGGCGCAGTCCGCTCATCAGCATCGGAGCATATACGTCTGCTACGCTGACCGGATTATTCAGAATGGCAAACAACAGACACTGGTTAAGCGACGTGCTCTTCGGGGCCGGGATCGGTGTGCTGTCGACACAGACAGGTTACTTTCTCACCGACCTTATATACAAGGACAAGGGACTCAACAAACGTTCTTTTACGGAAAATAAGATATCAAGGGATGACAACCCGTCTTTCTTAGGCATATACATGGGTTATGATTACCCCCTCGGCAGGTATAAAGCGTCTGTTAACAAACCAATGCAATACATCAGCGGTAGCGTGGCAGGAATGGAGGGAGCTTATTTCTTATCTGAACACATCGGTATCGGTGGGCGTCTCACCGCCCTCAATATCTGCTATGATGAAACTAAGGTGAACGAATCAATCGACAATCTGGCGATGATGGGTGGATTATACTTTTCGTTTCCATTCAACAAGAACTGGTCTGTGAGCAGTAAACTAATTACCGGATGGTGTTTTTATACCTCTACAAACTTCGACGGAATAAAATATAAAGCATCTAACGGAATATGTACAGGTACTGGGATTTCACTTACTTATCGTCTCAATAGAAATTATAGCATGCACCTATTTTGCGACTATAATATTTATGCACCATACAAACCTTTCTTCTATGAATATATGCATCATATATCCCTAGGAGGCTCTACTTCTATATCTTTTTGATCATAAGATTCACAAATAAAAAAATAAGGCGGCTGTCGTGATTGACAGCTGCCTTAAACAAATAATTATATTTTGTCACTTTACTTTTCCCCCTTATTGACGAATTTCTTTCCATTCTGGATGTAGTATCCATCATGCATAGTTTTAACCTGTATACCATTCAAGTCGTAAACCGGAGCATTGCTCTTATTTACAGAAACATTAGTGATGCCATCGGCACTGCGAACATAAATAATACCTGAGGTCAACAACTTAGACGTGTCCCATACCTGAGTATCCGAAGGAGTGGCAGGAATGATCGTGGTGAAACCTGTTCCGCTTACTGTAGACAAGCCCATACTGTTGAAAAGAGTGAAACCGGTATCGTCAGAGATTGCAGTTTTGATACTATCCATATCCAGACTGAGCGTTCCGTCATTGATAGCAAACGCTCCCGTTATTTGTATGCGGCTGTTACCTGTGGAGGTGAGAGGGATATTGACAGTTCCTTGATTGATGACACAACCTCCTTTGAGCTTGAGAACATTGCTTGTGGCAATAATCGTGTCACCGGCTTGAAGAGTACCTCCCTCGGCGACGGTGACTCTGCCGATTATTGTGCCCTTGCCCGAAAGTGTCGCTCCACTATTGACAGAATATGCCCCTGCACCGGAATTTGTACCGTTGACAATGAGATTGCCGCTATTAACTGTTGTCGTGCCACTATACACATTATTACCAGTAAGTCTCCACGAGCCAGTACCTTGTTTTACAATGGATGTTACACCGTAATGACCACTAGTAACACAAGCATTGTCGATGATACCGTTGAAAGTCTCATTTGTGTTAGCACCTCCGACACACCAAGTCATCTTTGTTCCGTCAGTTTTCTTACTTGAACAACTCAGATAAGTGCCTGCATCTCCGCTCAAACCTCCTAAGTAGAGAGTTCCTGTGGTCTCCCAATAGACAATGCTTACATTACCTTTCGTGTAAACCACACCGTTAGGGATACCGTTACTATTGTCGAGGAGTAGCTGACTGCTTGAACCGACGCCATTGGCAATAAGCGTTCCATAGAACCCATCCCAATTACCACTGATATATTCGCGGACATAATTAACCTTATCTTCGAGTGTGCCATATCCTGTCACTGTGCTGTTAATATAACAATTGCGATAGAAAGAGACTGTCGATTTAGCATCTGCAGCTACTTCTATTGGGAAGAGATAGGTGCAATAATTATCATTAGCGTCTTTTGTACTTAGAGTACCACCTGCAAGAACCAGCTTCGGAGATATATTGGAACCGCTTCCTAGATACACTTTCTTATCGGTAATACTATTCAGATAATTCAGGTATAACATACCTCCCTTGAGAATTGTATTACCGTCATATTGAAAGAAGTTGGGGGATGAAGGCGAAAGAGTACCGTTGCCTGAAAGGATAAAGTTGCCTGAGCCCTCAATAGCACCAGACATAGCCATCGTCACAGAATTAGCTATATTCAACTGCGAACTGTTATAGATTTTTGCGGAACGGTTTGTTGATGTTGCCGCACCGGTATAGTTCCATGTACCTCCGTCCATAATCCAGTTTTGTGAAAACTCGTCGGAAGCACCAAGACTACTACTTACACCACCGTTCTTCAGTGTCGAGAAATTGATGACACCATCGTGCATGACGGTAGGACCCTTATAGGCATTGTCCGCATTCAGCGTAAGAGTACCCTTGCCTGTCTTATTTATCGAGCAGATACCTGCTATCACACCCGAGCCATCGAACGTCACATCAGAATCTCCACTGACAACAATTGTAGTTGGTCTGACAGAATCAACGATGTTAACAGCCAATGCCACAGTGGCAGGAAATAGAACCTTTAAATTGTCGGTAAAAATGCCTGAGCCGCCATTCCAGCAAACTGAGGTATGATCCCAATCACTGCCTGAGACACTCCACATAAAATCAGGCGTGTAATTATCACAGTCTACCATCGGCACATAGGTGGGCTGTGTCTTAGCCGTCAGTTCGGTAGAATAATCTGAGAAGGTATCACCCTTATATGCATGCAGTCTGAATTTATATGTAGTACCGGCAACCAGATTTTTAACAGTATATGATTCACTGTTGGAGTTTATCTTTGCCACCTCCTGATAAGTGCCGTCTACAAGCTGTTCAAGAGAAAATCCCTCTTCACCTTCAGTAAAGTCGTACCAGCCAAGTTTCAAAGAGGAGTCTGTAGACTCCGAGAGCGAGAACAATACCGGTCGGCGCAGATATAATGTACGATTGGCACTGCTGAGACTATTAATATAATTTTCAATATTGGCATATCCGTTTGAAGATATCGTCATGGCATCATTCTTTGCGGGGTTGGTGCCGTTGGCAGTCTCCCAGGCATCTGGCATGCCGTCATTATCTGTATCAGTGGGCTTCGTAAATGATTTCACACCCCATGATGTGGGGACTCCTACAGGAGTCTGACCTTCATTAGAGAGAATTGCTCCCTCGGTACCGAAAGATTTCACTTCATGCACCATATAGAAGTCAGCCATATCACGGTAAGGCAAACTGGCACCAACTGTGGGCAACAGAGAATCTATGAGCTGAGTGGCCTTGTATACAGGCAGCTCTGGATATTTGAAAGGTGTCGTGGCAAAGGTAGGACCACCGGAATACTCGCTATGCGGAATCTCATAAGGATTGAATATACCGTCTTTATCCCTATCCTGCCAGTTGTCCTCAGCATAGACATGGAAATCACTATTACCGCTGGTGATAGCGTTACCACCACCTGCAGGGCCGTTGATAAAGAGGTTGTTGGTAGTATTCACATACGAAGTGCCTTCCGAATCGCCTCCCATCAGGTAACAACCGCTACTCCAATCATAAACGATATTATTTACATATTGGTTAATGCCCTTTATCTTATTATTTCGTGTACTGTTATCGCAATACAGGTTGCGATAGAGAGTGACAGAGTCTGTCTGGATAAGACCTCCTGCAGAATGGGTCAGCAATCCCTGACCGATGATACAGTTGGACAAGGTGAAATTATAAAAGTCGCCCTTCCCATCGGGATTGAGAGAGAACGTCTCATCAAGTCCCCACGAGAAAGAGCAATGGTCAAACATCATATTTGTACCATTAGCAGCTCCCGCGCAATCCTTCCCGGAATCGCCATTTTTCCCCATCCGGAAACGCATGTAACGACAGATGATATTGCTGGCACCCGAGAAAGATACACCATTACCATAGACAATAATACCCTCTCCTGGAGCTGTCTGTCCCGCCACATACAGATTGCTTGAAAAAACCATACGGCTAGAGATATTGATAACACCGGAAACATCGAACACGATAATACGATTGGATGAACTAACAGCATCACGGAGCGAACCTGTACCATTGTCATTCAGATTTGTCACATGATAGACGGAGCCATAACGGCCTCCTGCTGCAAAACGCCCCCATCCCACAGCTCCGGGAAAAGCCAACTGTTTTGCACCAACTTCAGACACACCTGCTAACAATAGCATGCCTACAAACAATGCATGATATAATTTCATAATATTTTTATATGGTTAATAATAGATATGGCGCAAAGTTACGCCCAAAATAAGCCATCCTACATTGTTTTTTGATTTTTAATTTGTGGATTTTGGGTTAACGTTTTAATTTACATACTTACCTTATCATTTTGATATATGTTGACGTGTATCGGCCGTACGGACGATATAAATACCGTGAGGAAGAACTGAAACATCGAAATGACCAACAGTTGATTTTGATACGAAATTAGAGCATCCGTAACCTGAGAGCCACGTATTATTACTTGATGTAATTTTACTTCCTGTAAATGAGATGTTTTTAAGATGAAAATAAGGCATTATGATTCTTAGAGAGTTGTGAACTATCTGTTTTTCGGCCCATGAAGATATGCACAAAAATGTTATCGAAAAATGCTAAAATTCCATTTATGTGTGATGGATCTTTTGATAGTCAGAAAGTATTAGCTATATTTGCAGAGTAAAGAATATTTCATTATGAGCAATTTCAGACTTCAAGTGTTCTGCAGTGTCGCAAAGAACCTGAGCTATACTAAAGCAGCTCAGGAACTGGATATCACGCAACCTGCCATAACAAAACATATACACGAACTGGAAACACAGTACAAAGTGCGTCTATTTGAGAGAATGGGTAATAAGATAACCCTCACTCATGCAGGAGAAGTGTTTCTAAACCACTGCATAGACATCCTGCACGGGTATTCACGCCTTGACTTCGATATGAATATACTCCACGGCGGTTATAGCGGCAATCTCCGTATTGGTGGCAGTACTACCATTGCCCAATACGTACTGCCAACGATTCTGGCAAAGTTCACGTCTAAATTCCCCGACATTAAAATATCTCTTGTAAGCGGAAATTCTGATGAGATAGAAAAGGAACTCCTCAACCATCATATCGACTTGGGACTAATTGAAGGGGATAAACGCCTGTCAAACCTTAAATATACTCATTTCATGGATGATGAACTAGTGGCCATAACATCCACCAGGTCACATTATGCCCACCTTGACGAGATATCGAAAGAGGAGTTGCCCACCGTCCCTCTCGTTTTGCGCGAAAACGGTTCCGGAACATTGAGCGTGTTAAATACCGCTCTGGAGAAAATCGGATTAAAGACTTCACTCCTCAATGTGCTTATGCAATTAGGCAGTTCTGAGAGTATAAAACTATTTCTTGAGAATGCCGATGCTGTCTCTATCATATCATTCCGCTGTGTGACCAGGGAACTGATAGGTGGAATATTGAAAGTCATCGAACTGCCTGAACTTGAGATGAAGAGAGAATTCTGCTTCATGCAACTGCAAGGCGACGAGGAGGGTCTCCCGTCGCTGTTTATGCAGTTTGCCATCCACGAGAATAACGTCTAGACTATTAATTTCACCAGCCAGTAACCTCCCACCACAAGCCATATATACAATAGTGACGCCAGATAAAACGGTTTGGCTCCTGCTTGTTTAAATTTCTCTATACTGGTATCCGTACCAAGTGCCGTCATTGCCATTGTCAGAAGAAACGTATCCAACCCGTTGATTCCGGCAATACACTCCTTCAGACCTTCCTTTGGTATGAAACTGCACTCACCCAATACCGAGTTAAGAATGATGATACCGATAAAACCGAAAGCAAACCAAGGGATGGTAATTTTCCCCCTACCCGTCTTTTGAGGATTATGCTTTGCCCGCAGACGTGAGAGCACAATACTCATGACCACCAGCACTGGAGCCAGCAACATCACTCGAATCATCTTTGTGATTGTGGCCTGGTCGGCAATATGGAGTGCACCACTGGCATCCATCGCATTACCTGCTCCAACCACATGTGCCACCTCATGAAGAGTAGAACCGGTATAGATTGCCATCTGTTCGGGAGAGAGATTAACGATACCGCTGCGGTAAATGATAGGATAAAGAAACATCGACAGCGTACCGAAGATAACGACCGTTGATACTGCCACAGCTGTCTTGTGAGCCTCACACTTCACCACAGGCTCTGCCCCTAGCACAGCTGCCGCACCACAGATGGCGCTACCCGTGGATGTCATCAGCGCTGTATCAGAATCCATCTTCAATATCTTACCCAGTAATACCCCCAATCCGATGGTACCACAGATGATGATCACATCCACCATAAAAGCAGAAAGACCGACGTCGAACACCTGCTGGAGCGTCAGTCTGAACCCATAAAGCACGATACCCGTTCTCAATATCTGTTTTGTACAGAACTTGATTCCAGGAACCCAAGTGTCGGGTATAAAATTACGCAGACTGTTAGCATACAACATACCCAATATGATTCCAACAATGAGTGGACTCAGCGACATATTTTTCACCCATTCAAATTCTGCGATATAGCATGCAGACAATGAAAACAGCGCTATCAGAAGTATACCATGAAGCACATTTCCTCTTTTCTCACTAATTCTAATCTTATTCATTACTTTTATCTATAATATTTTTTCGTTTCCGGTTGCAAAAGTACTATAAATAAAGGTATCAGGCAAATCATATTTTTGTATGACTTATAACAAAAAGTTATAATAAGGTAGAATTCTTGATTTCTTTTATATCGGTACAAACAGCATCGATACCGCCATCAGCTATGCGACTCCACACATCACCCAACATCACAGCACCGCCAAACGACAATCTTTCCAGCAGTGGTATACATTCAAATGTCACTCCACCCAAAGCCATGACCTTGCTGTCGATGATACCATCGGCAGAAGCCCGGTGAAGAGAATCTTCTGAGAAGGCTGACAGATAACCGGCCTTAGATATACTATCGAATATCGGACTGAGAAACATATAATCCACAATATGCTTGCGTTCCGTCACATCAGCGAAGGAATGGCATGAACAGCTCACCGTTCCGCCAAAACCTGAAGGAATCAGACTATTTCTGGAATTGAGGTGTATGCCGCCCAACATATATTTATCATGCAATTCAAAATAATCATGCACTACCACTCTACCTCTATACACCTCGGGTATCTGCATGATGATACGTTCATAATCATCCCTTTGTCCATAAGGCTTACGCAGATGCACCCTGTCGACACCGGCATCTAACAGACAGCAGATGGCAGAAGCCTCTCCCGACATGATGTCGGGAGAGGTGATGATAATCAGTTTCATCGTCTTTACTTCTTCAGTCGGTCGATAATCAAGTCGGCAACTCTTTTCCCGGACATCAGCATACCTCCGAAAATAGGTCCCATGCGTGGTGTTCCGGATACTGCAGAAGCAGCCATTCCGCAGACATAGAGTCCGGAGTATATCTCCTTTGTGCCTTTCACCACCTCATCTTCACCTTCGATCACATCAAGCGAGCGTTCACCGATCACCTTACCGGTGGATGTCTGCAGTTCGATGCCGTTTTTACGTGCCACGGTCTTACACATCTCGCTATCATGACCTGTGCCGTCTATCACAAACTTAGCCATGATATTAAGCGGGTCTACATGCAACCCCTCCCTTAATACGGGTGTCCAGTTTACCACCACGCCGCTTACCACGTTATTTTTAAACACCACATCCTCAACGGAATAACAGTTGAATACCGTAGCTCCCTCATGAACAGCATGATACAGCAGCGCCGATGTGCTCTCTACCGAGTCCATCACATATAAGTCGTCTTCATAATGTGTATACTTGATCTTGAAATCCTCAACAATGTCAAGAGCTTCTTTCTGTACTACAATCTGGTTGAACATCATGGCACCACCCCACATACCACCGCCTGGCGATAGTTTGCGATCAAACAGGGAAACTTTCAGACCGGCCTTACTCAGATAATAAGCGGCAACGATACCCGACGGACCACCTCCTACGATGGCAACATCTAAATCCAGATTATTCTGTAACTTGTCGAAATAGGTACTTATAATACCTTTGGAAACTTGTGTCTCAATCATTTTCTTTTTTATTTTTAGTGAGTTAAACAATTATCTTCTTTCAGTGAATGACTAATCCTCATGGCACAGAAGTTGGGACCACACATGGTACAGTATTTTCCACCCACAGGATTTGCCGTCTTATAGTATTCAAGAGCTCGTTCCGGGTCGAGGGACAGGTTGAACTGATCTTTCCATCTGAAATCATACCGTGCCTTGCTGAGGGCATTGTCGCGTATGCACGCACCCGGATATCCTTTGGCAATATCGGCAGCATGAGCTGCAATCTTGTAAGCAATGACACCGTTGCGCACATCTTCCATATCAGGTAGGGCAAGATGTTCTTTCGGAGTGACATAACATAGCATCGCCGTACCCAGCCAGCCTATCTGTGCAGCCCCGATAGCACTCGTTATGTGGTCATAACCCGGAGCGATGTCGGTGACCAGCGGACCTAATGTATAGAATGGAGCCTCATGACACTTATCTAGTTGCCGCTCCATATTTTCACCTATCTTCTGCATCGGTACATGTCCGGGGCCTTCAATAAAGGCCTGTACATTCTTTTGCCATGCGTGCTCCACCAGTTCGCCCATCGTATCGAGTTCGGCAAACTGTGCCCTATCGTTGGCATCGTAGATACACCCAGGCCGTAATCCGTCACCCAACGATACTGCCACATCATACTGAGCCAGAATGTCGCATATATCGTCAAAGTGTTCATAAAGAAAACTCTCGCGGTTATGAACCATGCACCATTTTGAGATGATACTGCCTCCACGGCTCACCATCCCTGTAAGCCGCTCGTTGGCGTAATGTACATTCTTCAGCCTGATGCCGCAATGTATGGTGAAATAGTCCACACCCTGCTCGCACTGTTCGATGAGCGTATCGCGGAATATCTCCCAGGTCAGTTTCTCAGCCTCGCCGTCAACCTTCTCCATTGCCTGATACATCGGCACAGTACCTACAGGGACAGGGCAGTTTCGTAAGATCCACTCACGCGTCTCGTGTATATGATCGCCGGTAGAGAGGTCCATCAGCGTATCACCGCCCCATTTACAGCTCCATACAGCCTTCTCCACCTCCTCGTCGATGCCCGATGACATCGAGGAATTTCCTATATTGGTATTTATCTTCACCATGAAGTTGCGGCCGATAATCATCGGTTCTGCCTCAGGATGGTTGATATTGGCTGGTATGACAGCACGGCCTCTGGCCACCTCGCTACGCACAAACTCGGGAGTGATATGGGTCTCTATACCCATCGTCTCACAATTCATATTCTCGCGTATCGCCACATACTCCATTTCGGGAGTTATCACACCTTTTTTAGCCCAATACATCTGAGTCTTTCCACCTTCAATATTGTATTGCCGCTGCCATGTATCCCGCAGTCTAGGAAGTCCCTTACGTAAGTCTATCTCCACGTTGGCATCGCTGTACGATCCGCTCGTATCATAAATATATACCGGAGCATTCTCTTTCATCACCTCCTTGCCGTCTTCAAGTACAATTGTCGGTGTCAAGGTAACTTTTCTCATTCCAACCTTCAGATATGGATAAATATTTCCTCTTATATACACCTTCTCTGACGAAGGATATGTGATCTTTATTTTTTCTTTCATTATCTATATATTATTTATTATGTCTATCATACGCATCATCTCTTTGGCTGGTTTACAGGAATTCAGCATGGCTCCGCTCACGGCGATGCCATCTACACCGGCTTCCATGATATCCGGAATATCCTGGTATGTTATGCCACCGATGGCGAAAATGGGGATATTCATGTTTTTCATTCGCATACCTCTTATGATATGATGGTAACCGTCGATACCAAGTACCGGCGAGAGATTCTTTTTGGTCGTCGTAAACCTGAACGGTCCACAACCCACATAGTCGGCACCGGCACCATAGAGAGACTCGACGTCGGCAAGTGTGTTGGCCGTTCCTCCGATTATATAATCACTGCTCAATATATGGCGTGCCTCTGCGACAGGCATATCATTTTTACCAAGATGCACGCCATCGGCATGTAACTCTCTCACGAGTTCAACATGATCATCGATGACAAACACGGCTCCGTAAGTCACACACATCGGTTTGATTACGCCTGCCACCTCCATTATTTCCTGTGTGGAAGCACCCTTCATTCTCAGTTGAATCCATCGGCAACCACCTTCTAACGCCATTTTCACACCGTCGGCATAAGAATACCGCGCCGTCCGATGGGTGATAAATTGCAATTTATTCATCTATTTGTTCTTTTAAGATTAGAGGTAAAGGTGCAAAGAAATGATTTAGAGGACCGTGCCCGTCACCTATATGCACATCCTTGCCGGCCTTTAGGGCTTCGGTGATATAGTGTTTTGCTCCAGACACCGCCTCCGGCAGTTGCAAACCTCTTGCCAGTAATGCTGTTATAGCCGACGAAAAGGTGCATCCTGTACCATGATTATTTGTTGAAGGCACAGTAACATCTGAGAATACATATTCCCAGACAACCCTTTCACCGTCGAACATGAAGAGCCAATCATTCTTCGTGTCACCCTCGATATGACCGCCTGTGATAAGCACATTGCGGCATCCCGTCTTTGCAATCCTGCATGCTGCTGCACGCGCATCTTCCATAGAGTTAATTTCTATCCCCGACAACTGTTCTGCCTCAAGAGTATTGGGTGTCAGCAGATATGTCATTGGCAAAAGTTTACTACAGAAGGTGCCGACCGCATCTTGTCTCATTAGTCGGGTACCGCTACTCGATATCATAACAGGATCCACCACGATATATTTGTCGCGGTATTTACGCAGTGTATCAGCAATTGCCGATACAGTCTCCCCTCTATCCATCATTCCGATTTTCACCGCCTGCGGACGAATATCATCCATGACGGCATTTATCTGATCTGTGATTACGGCTGAGTCAATTGGGTACACCTGTTTTACCCCTTTTGTGTTCTGTACGGTGATTGCCGTTATCACCGATGAGGCATAAACACCTAATGCGGACATGGTTTTTATGTCAGCCTGTATGCCGGCACCACCGCTACAGTCAGATCCTGCGATTGTTAAAGCTGTAATATAAAACATACTCCACTTAATAAATTAATTAAGAGGGGCTACTACATCAATATATATACATGGATATGCGAAAAGCGAACTCACTGAATTTTGAGTTCTCTCCCTACGGCAGTACTAACTGCATCAGGTTCCACGGGTATAATCTCAGCCGGCATCATGCCAGCACCCCTCTCCGGATAACATCCGAATAATTTTCGGATGCAAAAATAAGAAATATTATTGGAATGTGCAAGTTTATCTGTTAAAAGTCTTTTTTATCGTTCATTTTTGTAGTCATCTCTTCGGCTATTTTATTTTTATATTCAGTTGCTGTCATGCCTGTTATGATTTTGAATATCTTCGACAGTCTCTCAGGACTGGAGAAACCTACCTTATAAGTAATATCCTTGATAGCGAGACCTTTGTCACTCTCTATCAGTCTTTTTACCTCATCCACCTTGAATCTGTTGATCCAGATGTTGAAGTTCATCTTTTTCACACTATTCAGATACCACGACAACTGACGCGGCACAATACCTATTTCATTGGCAACGCTCACAATACTGATGTCATCACGCAGATACGGTTTCCTTTTATCTCTCTCCCAGGCCGAAATAAGACTGATCAAATTATCTTCATCGCGTTTCTCTTCGATGGGGAGTGAATCTTCTAAAGAATCTTCTTCCCCCATTTTAACCAAAGCCATGCTTTTATACTGTTCCACAAGGGCCGTCTCACTGTAAATAGTCTCAGAGTTGATGATGCAGACCACACAGAAGGTATAAACAATGTTATTTGCAATCATAAAACAAAAATCATAGACGGGACTATCTGTCAAGGTATCTACTGCAGCAAAACCGAAAAATATAATAAACGCATAGACAATATAAAACAATTTATTACCATTGAGCACCTTCTCACCCGAATAAATGCCATTGAGTTCTTTTCTGAAGTTAATACTACTTTTTATAAAGCAATAAAAACAGTAGCTCATCACCAATCCGATGATGACGTTCAATGTGATTCGAAGATACGCCGATATGGGTGTCGAGAGATACTTGACGTAATTGTCAATGCTTAACGCATCTTTTCCATACTGTGACAGATAGACAGACACATGGAAAACAAAAATCAAAAGTACGGGGATGGAAATGATGGATATTATTTTCTTATTAATTGCGTATGAGTGCATCAGTCTCAACAGTACCAAAGACTCCAGGATAACCTGCCAATAAAAGATAAACGGCACAATAAAATCATTGAGATAGAACATGTTAGTTCCATAAATGAAGCAAGCAATAGACATGATGTCAATAAAAAAATCCAGAAAAGCCTCATAAGCCTGGAATCTTTTAATCTGCCTGAATGAACCATTCGACAAAGGACAATGGACACTTAAAAGCAATATGCCCAAAGTTAAGCATACGGTAGCACTAATAGTATAAATAATCAGCGTTGGTAATCCCATAAAATCTAGTCAAGTTATATGGGATGCAAATTTAATAAAAAAAAACGATTTCAAACTTGATAGACAGAATATAATGATAAAAACATAAAAAACCCCAATGCAATGAAGCATTAGGGCGTTCCACTATTGATTAATAGTAACGATTGATATAATAGCTAGTAATAGTTTTATTTTGGAAGGTTGAAAGCCTTAGTCAGATCAGTCATCTGCTGCTGTGACATTCCTTCAGGTTCAAAACCCATGTTCTTACAATTAATATATATCATAGCACTCTTCACCAGAGTGTCCACCATATCAAAAGCCTCCATGATATCAGGACCGATTGCAAAGACTCCGTGTTTCTCCCACATCACCACGTCATAATCATCAAGTTCCTTGATAGTGGCATTTGCCAAGTCTATACTGCTTGGCATCTCGTAAGGTATAATTCCAAGACCACGCGGACAGAATGCTTTTGTCTCAGGTATCATGCTCCACAGTAGATTTGTCAGTACATCCTTACCCAGGAACTTACGTATATGACTCATTGCTACCAGTTCGATAGGATGTGTGTGCAGAGACGCTTTATAAGGAGAGCCCTTTTCAATCAGATGGTTATGAACATCAAGATGTGAAGGAAGTTCGCTTGTCGGTTGTACAGGATTATCTGCAATAATTTCATAAGACGCGCAGTCATCAAGTATACGAATGAAAGAAACGTTATCCATCGGCCAGCGTGCCAGATCACGCATACGTTTGTTCGTACCTTTGCAGAAGAAATAGCATCCTTTCAGATGTGGCAATGTCATACCGATCTCCTTAATTCCATTTATTGCAGGCATCTTGCGTATTTCATCATCCACATATTCGGTGATATTTATTGTAATATTACCACCATTGCGCTCCGCCCATCCTTTTTGCCAGAGATAACCGGCCACTTCGGCCACTTTCATCACCTCTTTTTCCAAAGTTGGACGTCCTTCTAATATACTTTTCATGATTTCCTTTAAAATTTTGCACAAAAGTACTACATATATAATTGGCACACCATTGTTTTTTGATTTTTATTCTGAAAGTTTTGAGAATGGTGAAATTTAACAATGAAAAATAAAAAATGTAGAATTGGTTGATGTTTTTGCACTTATTTTTATATCTTTGCACGCATAAAAAAGTAAAAGGTTTGGAATTAAGAAAGATAACAAACGATACGGTTAAGATTGCGTTGCCCATGTTGCTGGGCGGAGCGATACTCTACTGGATGTATCATGGTTTCGACTTCAAGCAGATAGAGCATGTCTTACTGCATGAGATGAACTGGACATGGATGATTCTGTCATTCCCTTTCGGGATCATGGCTCAGGTACTCCGAGGATGGAGGTGGAAGCAGACACTTGCTCCAATAGGTGAAAAACCGAGGACTAACACATGCGTCAACTCCATATTCCTGTCTTACGCTTCCAGTCTTATCATTCCACGCATAGGGGAGTTTGCCCGCTGCGCCGCACTCAAGCGATATGACGGGATCTCATTTTCCAAAGCTCTCGGTACTGTTGTAACAGAGAGGGTTATCGACTCTCTGCTGGTACTTATCATCACTGGCACTACCCTATTAATGCAGTTGGGAGTATTCTCCACATTCTTCTACGAGACGGGGACGAGTATGGATGACATACTATCAAAATTCTCCACCACAGGATATGTAGTAACGATAATATGCGCTCTGGCAACCATTTTCCTTGTATATATTATGATTAAGAAGATGTCTATATATAATAAGGTAAAAGACACCATCACCGGTCTATGGATGGGTATCATCTCTCTCAAGAACGTCAAGAACATTCCCCTGTTCCTCTTTTACTCCCTAGCTATCTGGGGAAGTTACTTCCTACATTATTACCTCACATTCTTCTGTTTCGGATTTACATCTCATCTGGGAATCATGTGCGCGATGGTGACATTCGCAGTAGGAAGCATTGCTGTAATAGTACCAACACCTAACGGTGCCGGCCCATGGCACTTTGCTGTAAAGACGATGCTCGTACTCTATGGGGTATCTGATTCCAACGCCTGCATATTCGTACTTATAGTCCACACCGTGCAGACGATGCTGGTTATTCTACTGGGAGTTTACAGTTGGGGGGCATTGGCTTTTACAAAACGTAAGACCGCGGTAGCGTAAACTCCACTCAATGGAGACAACACTACCCCGTACATTTATAATTATTAGTTATTATAATACTGAATAATATGGGCGAAATTAAAAATTTGAATCCACAATGCATCTGGAAGAACTTCGATGCACTAACACAAGTTCCACGTCCTTCTGGTCACCTGGAACGTGTTCAACAATTTCTTCTCGACTTTGCCAAAAACATAGGCGTGGAAGCTTTCAAAGATGATGCCGAAAACATCATCATGCGCAAACCGGCCACAACGGGTATGGAGGGATGCAAGACCGTAACACTACAGGCTCACATGGATATGGTGCCACAGAAGGTTAAAGACAGCACACACAACTTCCTTACCGACCCGATAGAAACATATATCGACGGCGACTGGGTTAAGGCCAAAGGTACGACCCTCGGCTCTGACGACGGTATGGGTGTGGCAGCCATCATGGCTGTCATGGAGGCTACTGACTTGAAACATGGTCCTATCGAAGCTCTTATCACTGCCGACGAAGAGACAAGCATGGTAGGCACCAACAATCTTAAGGAGGGTATCTTGAAAGGAGATATCATGCTCAACCTCGACACTGAGGTAGAAGGAGAAATGATCATCGGTAGTGCTGGCGGTATCGATATCACGGCCGAACTGGAATACAAGAATGCAGAAACCGACAAGGACGATATCGCCGTCAAGGTGTCGCTGAAAGGACTGCGCGGGGGTCACTCCGGACTGGAAATCAACGAAGGTCGTGCTAACGCCAACAAGCTAATGGTTAGATTCGTACGTGAAGCCATTGCCAGCTATGAAGCAAGACTGATTTCATGGGACGGTGGCAACATGCGTAATGCTATTCCATTCGAATGCGAGGTAGTAATGGCAATACCACGCGACAGAGAGGAACCACTGTCTGTTCTCGTTGACGAGTGCCAGAAACTGTTCAACGACGAATACAAAGGCATCGAAAAAGATATCGAGATGTGTTTAGAAATTACCGATCTGCCCGACACACAGGTTCCGGAAGAGATTCAGGATAATCTCGTAGATGCCATCTTCGCCTGCCATAACGGTGTAATACGTAACATACCTACCATTCCAAGCATCGTAGAGACATCATCCAACCTTGCAATCATCAATATCGGCAGCGACAAGGCTTGTATCCAGATTCTGGCCCGCAGCTCGAGCGACAGCATGAAGGAATATATCTCCACCACGCTTCAGAGTTGCTTCAATATGGCAGGAATGCGCGTCACGCTGGGCGGAGAATATGGCGGATGGGATCCTAACACTGACGGGGAAACAATCAAACTGATGGAGAAGATATACAAAGAACTCTTCAGTGTCAACCCTACAGTGCAGGTAGTACACGCAGGACTCGAGTGTAGCGTAATCCTATCTAAATACCCCAACCTCGACATCGTGTCATTTGGCCCTACATTGTGCTCTCCTCACACAGCCAGTGAAAGAGTATTTGTACCGTCAATCGATAAATTCTGGAAACTGCTTACCACAACATTGGAGCAAATCCCCGAAAAATAAGAAATAAATGACGTTTCGCCAGACAAAAAGACTTTTTTTGCTTGGCGAAACACTTTTTTTTCGTACTTTTGCAATCTGAAATCAAGATTATTAACAAATAACATGGACGACTATCACGCGGAAAATATGAATTTATAGGACGGAGAGTTTGCTTAGATGAGCTTATTCCCTGCCCCATCAACATATTCGGAGAATTAGCTTATGAAAACATTCTGGAATACAAATCACTGCTTGAAAAGTATAGACGAGTGGGTGCCCAACTGCTGGGTACAGGTCACATGCCCCACAGAAGAAGACCAAGAGCTTCTTCAGGATCATTATAAAATACCCGATTATTTTCTTTCCGACATCAGCGACACCGACGAACGTGCCCGCTATGAGTATGACGACGGATGGATGCTTATCATCCTTCGTATCCCTTACGTAAAGGAAATACGCTCACGTACTCCTTACACGACCGTGCCGCTGGGTATCATCCATAAAGGTGATATTACTATTACCGTCTGCTACTACGAAACCAATATGATGATTGACTTCGTCAGCTACCACCAGAAAAGAGGTGAGGGATTTACCGACTCCGTAGATATGATTTTCCGTATCTTCCTATCATCGGCAGTATGGTATCTGAAACGTCTGAAGCAGATCAATGAACTGATAGAGAAATCAAAACGCAACCTCGACAGAGGGGTGAACAATGAGTCACTGATCGGCCTGAGCCGCCTGCAAGACTCTCTCACCTACTTCATCACGTCAATACGTGGCAACGAAAACCTACTTACCAAACTGAAGTTTAAACTACAGGTCGACGAAGTGGATGCTGATCTCATCGAGGATGTCAATATTGAGATGAGTCAGGCGCGTGAAACCACCAACATCTATTCCAACATTCTCGAATCGACAATGGACACTTACTCAAGCATCATCAACAATAATATGAATACTATTATGCGTACTCTCACCTCAGTATCCATCATTCTGATGTTCCCCACACTCATAGCCAGTCTATTCGGTATGAACCTTCAAAATGGTATGGAAACATCTAAGTGGGGATTTATTATCGCTATGATTATTTCTGTGTTTATTTCAGCACTATCTTGGTGGATTTTCCGTCATAAGAGACTGATTTAAATCATTAAATTAAAAAAAAACCTTTAAAATTAGGTAATTTCAAATATTTTCAGTAAGTTTGCAATTCAATAAATGTATGGAAAACCTAACGTTATGATTATGCGGTAACAGAAAATACACTTTTCTACCGAGTAAGAAACGTCAATGCAATGCAATCATATAACTAAAAAGTGAAATGATGGACTCTCAAGAAATGGCACTCGAAAACGGTGCAACGCAAGAAGAAAAAAAAGTAGAAGAACTGGAGAAAACAGTAGAAACGACTGAAACTGCTGATACAGAAGTGGCTTCTCAAGTAGAAATTGTTACAGACGCAGAGCCTGTAACTGAAGAACCGTCTATCTTAAAAGAATATAAGACCAAAGACGAAGTGCTTGACCGCATAAGGGAAATAGCAAGAGATGTTGATTATCCACAGAAAGATGAGATCGACTATCTGAAATCGACATTCTACAAACTCCACATTGCCGAAAAAGACGCAAACTACAAGAACTACATCGATAGCGGTGGTGATCCCGAAAAATATGTCATGGAACCAGATGAAGACGAGGATGTTTTTAAGGCAGAAATGGCTATCATCAAAGATAAACGTTCCAGAATATTCAAGGAACAGGAGTCTGAGAAAGAAAAAAATCTGAAAAAGAAACTAGACATCATTGAGAAAGTCAAGGCCATGGCCACCACTCCCGAAGATGCAAACAAATCATACAACGAATTCAAAAAACTACAGCAGGACTGGAAGGATATAAAATCTGTACCGGCCGAGAAAGCTAACGAACTCTGGAAGAACTACCAGCTGTACGTGGAGCAATTCTATGATCTGCTAAAACTCAATAGTGAAGCACGCGAGTACGACTTCCGCAAGAATCTTGAGATTAAGACCCATCTGTGCGAAACGGCTGAGAAACTGGCTGAGGAATCCGATGTCATAAGCGCGTTCCACCAATTACAAAAGTTGCATCAGGAATACCGCGAGACAGGACCTGTATCAAAGGAACTGCGCGAAGAGGTATGGAACAGGTTCAAGGTTGCTTCCACCACTATTAACAAGTGTCACCAGCAACATTTCGAGGAGATGCGTTCCAAAGAGGAAGAGAATCTCGAGAAGAAGACCGCACTCTGCGAGAAAGTAGAGGCTATAGCTGCCGAAGAGAACAAAGGCTCATCCGACTGGGAGAAGCACACCAAGGATATCATCGATATACAGACCGAATGGAAGACCATCGGTTTCGCACCTCAGAAGATGAACGTTAAGATTTTCGAACGTTTCCGCGCGGCATGTGACGAATTCTTTGGAAAGAAAGCTGAATACTTTAAACAGCTGAAAGAGAAATTCAACGAAAACACAGAGAAGAAGAAAATGCTCTGTGAACAGGCTGAAACTCTTAAGGACAGCACTGAATGGAAAGCAACAGCAGACAAGCTCATGCAACTCCAGAAAGAATGGAAGGCCATCGGAGTCGTACCTAAGAAATTAGGCGATGCCCTTTGGAAACAGTTCCTCGGTGCATGCAACCATTTCTTTGAGGCCCGTAACGCAGCAAATGCGGGACAGCACAACGAGGAACATGACAACCTCGCTAAGAAACATGCCATCATCGAGAAGTTGCAGAACATCGGTATCGAAGCAGGCAAGGACACTCAGGAGATTGTACAGAATCTCACGGATGAGTACAATGCTATAGGTCACGTACCATTCAAAGAGAAAGATAATGTTTATAATGAATATCACGAGGTACTCGACAAGCTTTATAAAGAGCTAAATATCTCTGTTGCCAAACGTAAACTCAACAATTTCAGGAACAACCTGAAAAATGCTATTCAAGATGGTGGAAATGCCCTTAACGGAGAACGTGCAAGACTGATGCGCCAATATGAGGCGATCAAGCAAGAGGTGCAGACCTACGAGAACAACCTCGGTTTTCTCAATTCTTCGAGCAAGAAGGGCAACAGCCTTATCGATGAGATGAACCACAAAGTACAGAAGTTGAAAGATGACTTGGAACTGGTAAAACAGAAGATCAAGGCTATTGATGAAGAATACAAACAAGACTAAAATCGACATCAATCGAACATAAATAAAAATCCCCACGAAGAATTTCGTGGGGATTTTTGGGTCATGCGATAAAGTCCGTGTATAGATCTTAGCGATTATTCATGGTACCGAATAGCAGTGAAACGACACACCCTCATTTTATTTGCCTAATTCTTAATCACAGTGGCTCTTATTATTCTGACATTATTTATAGGTCTGTCATTTTTATCAGTCATCACAAGGCGTATCTTATCCACAACATCCATACCTTCGATGACCTCTCCAAACACGGTATATTGCCCGTCAAGTGAGGGTGATCCTCCTGTGTTCTCA